>Ga0209754_1002866_pt1 | contig 12746 bp, 8 predicted proteins | sample MesohylBB_FD_187295 | JGI IMG/M metagenome (GOLD analysis project Ga0209754, IMG submission 187295) | Host-associated microbial community of the marine sponge Aplysina aerophoba from Gulf of Piran - sponge mesohyl, lysed by bead beating... | ecosystem: Host-associated > Porifera > Sponge >... | reverse complement strand
AAGTGAAAGGGGAAGATTCCGCCCGCCGCAGCGATGGTCTCACCAGGTAGCAGGGGGGTGAGGGCGCCGAAGATCAGTGGTGGAATATGCTTGATCACCTTGGCCCGAGCCTGGACCGGTGCGGGGAAGGTGCAGTTGACGATCGAGCCCTCTGGAGCGGTTATGTGTAGGGGCCGAACCAGACCGTCGTTGTTGGGGATGCGCGGCACCAGCATGCACTTTATCGGGTAGACCGCCGTCGAGTAGCTGATATTGAACGCGGCGTTGATGGCGGAGTGGCCCTGCTGGGGCGAGCTGCCGGTAAAGTCCATATGGATGTCCGAGCCGCGGATCTCGAGGGCGAGCTTCAGCGTGAACGGCTCGAGATAGCCGTCGGCGGTAAGCTCGTAGCGGACCTCGCCGTCGGGCAACGCCTCAATGGCCTCGCGCAGGGCCCCCTCAGAGCGACTCAGGATCGCACTCGAGAGGTGGGTGAGGTCACCCAGGTCGTAGTCATCCATGAACTCCTGAAGCCGCCGGGCCCCTATGCGGTGGGTCCCGACAATGGCGTGAAGGTCACCCAGGACCATCTCCGGTACCCGGCAGTTGGCGGCGATGAACTCCTCGATAATGGGATCGACCTTATCTGCCCGGTAGAAGAGGTTGGGCATCACCCGGGTGCCTTCCATGAACATGTCGGAGGCTTCGAGGTCGCCTAGGTGTCCACCCACATCAGAGACGTGCGCCACCGTTCCCAGGAACGCTGCCACCCTGCCCTGGTGAAAGACCGGGGAGATCAGGTTGTAGTCCGGCAGGTGGGTGCTTCCGATCCAGGGGTCGTTGGTGATGAGCACGTCCCCTTCGCGCAAGGTGTGGATCGGGAACCTTTCGAACATCGCCTTGGCAGTCCTCGGAAGCATGGTGCAGAACTGCGGCGGGCTCCACTGGGCCTGCGCGAGGCCGGAGCCGGAGCCGTCCAGGATGGCACAACCGAAATCGTGACTCTCACCGACGATGGTTGAGAACGAGGTGCGGATGGTGGCGGTATCGATCTCATCAGCGATCGTCACGAGCCGTTGCCACATCACCTCGAGACTTATCGGATCGATGTCCATCGTGGCTCCCCCTCTCCTCTCCACCGGGATCTACCCCTCCTCCCGGGTATCGACGGTAACACCGTAGTCCTGCTCGGCCCCCTCGGGGGTGACGTAGCCCAACTCCACATCCCGTAACACCAGCTCTCGCTCCCTCAAGTTCACATCCCCGAACCCCGCACCCCCCGGCATCCGCATCTCGATCTCATCTCCCGGAGCGAAGGCGAGGATCGGGAACCGCTCTAGCACCTCACCGTTGAAACGTACCTCACCGGTACGACCCGGAGCACCCCCGGCGATCCCGGGCGGCGCACAGAAGATCTTGTCCGGCCGCACCCGGGCGCTGTAGCTTACCTCGGCGATGTTGCGGAAGGTCATCACCTGACCGATGCCGCCCCGGCGTCTGCCCGCCCCGGCCGAGTCCGGCAGCAGCTCCTTCTCGAGGATCAGCAGGGGTGCCTGCGTCTCCATCACCTCGACCGGGGTGACCGAACTGTTGTGGGGGAAGGCGATGGGAATAAGCCCGTCCAGCTCCCGCATCGCCCCCCGCCCCCCGTGCGGCAGGATGTGGACGCTGAAGGTGCCGTACCCCGGCGCCTCACCGCTCACACTGAAGGGCCAGATCGACCCGCTCCCCGCCTGGGCAAACTCGCCCAGCACCGGCCACACCGCACCGAAGAGGACCTGGTTGATGTTGTTGGTGGTCTTGGCTCGGGCCCGGACGGGGTGGGGGAAGGTGGTGTTAAGGATGCAGCCCTCCGGTGCCGTTACGTGGATCGGTCGGAATAGCCCCTCGTTGTTCGGAATCCCCGGAACCAATGAGCACTTGAACGGGTACATCGTCGAGGCGTAGGTGGTGTTGTAGACGCAGTTGATCGCCGCTCTGGAGGTCTGCGGCGAGGTGCCGGTGTAGTCGACATAGATGTCGGAGCCGCGGATCTCGACGGTGGCGTGCAGGTGGACGGTCTCGATGTAGCCGTCGATGTCGAGGCCGAACTCGTGCCGCCCGTCCGGCAACGCCTCGATCCGCTGCCGGATCAGCGCCTCGGAGCGGCCGAGTATCTCGGTGGAGAGCGCCTCCAGGTTGGGGAGGTCGTAGTCGTCGAGGAACTCTCGGAGCCTGCGCGCCCCCACCTGGTGGGTCCCCACGATCGCCCGCAAGTCCCCCAGAACCAGGTCCGGAACCCGGCAATTGTTGCCGATGACCTCGAACAGAAACCGGTTCTCTTCGCCCCCCTGGTAGAGCTTGGCGGGGGGGATGCGGATCCCTTCGGTGAAGACATCGGGTGCCTCGATGTCGCCGCCATGGCCGCCGACATCGGCGAGGTGGGCGACCGTGCCCATGAACGCCACCAACTCGCCCCGGTGGAAGACCGGGGTGATGACGATGTAGTCGGGGAGGTGGCCAGCTCCGATCCAGGCATCGTTGCTGACTAGGACATCCCCCTCACGGAGTGTTTCAGCGGGATAGTGCTCGAGCAGGATCTTGCTGGTACGGGGCAGGATGACGCAGAAGTTGGGGGGGCTGAAGCTCGACTGGCAGAGCGACACCCCCTCCCGATTGACCAGGATGCAGGCGAAGTCTCTGCTCTCGCCGACAATGGTCGAAAACGAGGTCCGCACCGTGGCGTTGTCGACCTCATCCATGATGGCGATCAGTCGCTGCCACTGGATCTCGAGTGTGACTGCGTCGATTTCTGTCACGGCAGGCTTCGTCATGGGCTCCTTGGTAACTGTCAATTGTTGACACCAAAATCAGACAGAACCCGCAGGGCTCCTAGTGCTTTCGGAATGCAACGCTAGCATAGGTGCCCGGTCGAGTCAACGAGGGCGGTCCTATACAGCGTGACCACTCTGTTCGCCACCCTGAACGTCAGCACCGTATCTTTGAGCCTGCATCGCCCATAGATCGGCATACTCTCCGCCCGCTGCGAGCAGGGTGCTGTGACTCCCCTCTTCTATGAGGCGACCCTCTTTGAGCACCAGAATTCGATCGGCCATGCGAACGGAGGATAGCCGGTGGGTGATGAGTATAGTCGTTCGTCCGCTCGCGAGCCGAGCAAAGCGTTGGTACAGCTCGTGTTCGCTCCGAGGGTCGAGAGCTGCAGTCGGCTCGTCCAGAATGAGGACCTCGGCATCCCGGAAGAGTGCCCGAGCCATCCCCAACTTCTGCCACTGCCCTCCAGACAGATCGGTGCCTCCAAACTCCTTGCCCAGTGGAGTTCGGAGCCCGGCGTTCAGAGTGTCAAGCAGGTCGACGAGTCCCACCTCCTCTAGTGCTTGGGAGAGCCCCTCGTCATCCCAGGGTGCCGAAACGTCTCCGATCTGGATGTTCTCCCCAAGGGTATAGGCATAGCGGTTGAAGTTCTGGAACACTGCCGCAACGCGTGCTCTCCAGGCATCCAGATCCACAGTCTGGAGGTCGAGGCCGTCGACCTTTACGGTCCCTTCGGTTGGATCGTAGAATCGCAGAAGCAGTTTGATCAGGGTCGTCTTTCCCGCTCCATTCTCACCCACGATCGCAACGGTTTCCCCTGCCCGGATCCCGAACGAGACCTCGGAGAGTGCTACCCGCCCATCGGGATAGCGGAATGTCACGTTCTCGAAGGATAGATACTTGGGCTGTGCCGGCAGCGCCTGTGGCACAGCTGGGCGTTGTAGCGAGGGGGTGGCTGCGGTGAACCGGAAGTAGGTCTCGAAGTATAGCGCTCTCTCGAAGAATTGGCCAAACCCCTCGACGAGAGCCATAACGAGGGCCTGCATTTGGAAAAGTCCCTGGACGACCACCACTATCCCGCCTAGCGTGAACGCTCCAAGCCCAGCTTGGAGGATTACCCAGCCGAACAATCCCCCTGCTATTACGATAGAGAGCAACGAACTCGGCACCAGGCCGGCGGCCTGACGTGCCCTCACCCTTCGCATCGTTCGGTGGGATCGTTCGAAGGTCGTCGAGTAGCGTTCTCTCAGCCAGGGGAAGAGCCCGAAGAGGCGTGTCTCTAGCGCAAAGTCGTAGCTCAACGCAACGCGACTATCATACTCCATCCTTCGTGCCTCTGGACTCCTGCTGATGAGTGCCCGCCAGCCGATCTCCCGCAGCCTCAGGGTCATATGGGCATGCGGCCAGACGCTCAGCAGAAGTACCAGGGGGATCCACCAGGTCAATGAGGCGAGCAGAGCGACGAGGCTGAGGGTGGTAACCAAGTCCCGGAGGGTATACACGAGGTTCACGACTAGGTTGAGGGGGCGGCTCTTCGCGCCTTCCTGAAGGACACTGAGATCGTCGAAGAACTCTGGATCCTCCAGCACGCCGAGTCCTGGGAGTTGCTCCGCCTTCTTCATCAACTCTAGATTTATGAACGCGGTGAACCTCTCGGCGACATTCCCCTGGAGGGCCTGGTTGATCGGGGCAAGCAGCTGAGACAGCGTCAGCACTGCAACCCAAGCGACTATGAGAAAGTAGGCCGCTGACCCGCTTCCAGTCAGCACCCGTGCGAGCTCGTCTACCGTCAACTTCGTTAAGTAGATGCTGATTGTGGGGACGACACCCTGGATCACAAGCACGAAAGAAAGGAGGCTCGTTTCCCAGGGAGCCACGCGCCACAAGAGTGGCACAGCCTTGAGGAGTAACCTTGGCAGTCTGGTCGTGCGCTTCAGCCAGTCACTGTCCAGCTTTATGGCCCACCACTTTCGAAGGTGCATCTCCAGCAATCATGAACGGAGCATCCCATCCGAAGTGACCGAATGTGTAAGAAATCAGGCTTAAACCTATGCCAACCACCCCTTCGAGAATGCCAAGATTCCTGTCTCGAAAATGTGGGCAGATGTAAGCGGATGCAAGCCTCCCACTTGGCTGCAGCCTCTGGTCATAATGTGAGATAATCCCACACTACAACCTTGGTGAGATGGTGGACGTGAATTTGATTGACTGCCACTAGGAGGGGTTAATTATGCCTCCTGCACAACCCTTTGCGCCATGGCAGATTCGCGAATGCCTGGAGGTGAAAGGCTGGACGGTATCGGAGTGCGCCTCACGGCGTCATACGCTCTCGCGACTGCTGGATGGACGCGCTGGCGTTTTGTCGGCACTGGCGCTTGCACTGGAGGAGTTCGGCTGGAGCGATGCTAGGTACTGGGTAAGGATGCAGGCAAGCTACGACCTGGCAAGAGAGCGTTGCAAACGGGCGGTGAAAATCCCAGCCACTCCGGGTGGGCCACTATGAAGAGGATCATGGCTTTGGATCCGCAGGTTCAGGAATTCGTCGATGAAGTAAACGCGACCGAGGCACCGTCGCTCTGGGAACGATCTGTTGCTGAGGTGCGTGCGGATTTCTACGACCTCAGCATGAGTTTGCAGGACCCCGGGGTCAGTGTCGGGCGAGTCGAGGGTCGCGATATTCCCGGACCGCACGGACCAATCCAGATTCGGCTCTACTGGCCAGAGGGTGGTGATCCCACTGCTCCCCTCCCGGTCTACATTAATTTCCATGGGAGCGGCTACGTGGTGCTCAACATCGACACGCACGACAATGTGTGTCGCGCATTGTGCAAGGGGGCCGAGTGCATCGTAGTCGGGGTTGACTACCGCAAGGCTCCCGAGAACAAGTTCCCCAAACCCACCGATGACGCCTGGGCCTCGCTCCGCTGGGTTGCCGAGAACTGCGCTGAGATCGGGGCTGACCCTGCGCGTATCGCGGTCGGTGGCGATTCGGCAGGGGGATGCCTCGCCGCCGTGACCGCGCAACGAGCCAAACGGGAAGGTGGACCACCGCTCGTGTTTCAGCTATTGGTCTATCCCGTCACCGACACTCGTGAAGACCGGGATTCCTACCAAGCCTTCGGTGAAGGGTATGTCTTGACCGCCGAGTCCATGGCCTGGTTCTTCGATTGCTACTTCAATGATGACGCTGAGAGATCGGATATCGCGGCTGCCCCAATTCGCGCCGACGATCTAAGCGGCCTACCGCCGGCTATGGTGATGACCGCAAGTCATGATCCCCTGTTTGACGAAGGCCTCGCCTATGCCGAGAGGCTCAAGGCTGCCGGTGTCCCGACCGAATATCTCAACTATGAAGGCCATATCCATGGCTTTTGGACCGCCACTAACCGAATGGACATCGCTGCTGAGGCCCACGCGGCGGCATGCGCCGCGTTACGCAAGGCGTTTGGGGCAGATTAAGCTAAGGTCCCTTGGACCTCAGGACAGGCTAGTTGCACCCGTGTGGGGTGAGGGGCTGTGGAGGCTTACCACCCCCCGCAGCCTATAGTGAGGGGGACAGCGAGCGAAGAGGAGATGCCAGTGGCAGAACGCGAGGGTAAGGTAGTAGAGCTCAAGACCAAAAGGAGCCGCAGGAGCGTCGATAAGTTCTTAAGCGGCGTGGAGAGTGGGCGGCGTCGCGAGGATGCGCGGAGGGTCCGGGCCCTGATGGAAGAGATCACCGGAGAGAAGGCCGTGATGTGGGGCGACAGCATCGTCGGCTTCGGGACCTACCGTTACAAATATGCGAACGGTAAAGAGGGAGAGTGGTTCACTACGGGATTCTCGCCCCGAAAGACCGGCCTCACCCTTTACATCATGTCCGGTTTCCCGCAGCACCAGGAACTCATGGATAGGTTGGGCAAGTACACGACCGGCAAATCGTGCCTCTACCTGAGGTGGCTCGATGATGTCGACATAGATACCCTCCGGGAACTGATTGCGGATTCGGTCGCCCATGTCAGGGAGGGGAGCATCTCCTACTAGCCGTAATTGTCAGACGATACGCGAGGTCGCCTCAGTGCCGGATCCACTCCACTCCGGTGTAGTCCGCGACGTAGAAGCCGAAGTCGCCCGAGCCGGGGTTCACCTGCACGAAGGGCTTCTCGCCCTTGACCATGACTAGCATCCCCTCGTCGTAGGGCATGCGCAGAGTGTCCAACTCCTCAAACGAGTTTGCGCTGATCACCCGGCCTAGGACGGTGCCCTTGGAGAAGATCCGCCCCAGGTCCCGTGGGGTGTGCTCGGGGATGAGCAGCCCACCGTGCTGCGGCCCCACCCCCGCCATGCCGCGCAGGTGGGCCTGGACGGGGGGCAGGACCGGGTCGCCATCGATCATACCGATCAGCTTCATGGTGTTGAACACGCCGGTGACGCCTGTCTCGGTCAGCGTCCGCACCCCGGTCAGCGAGCGGCCTCCCTCAGGTAGCTCGAGGCCAAAGAAGTCACTGATCTCAGCCCCGACGACGTAGATCCCCTGACTGAACGCGTAGTCGGTCAGCGAGCCGGGACCGGCGACGATCTTGCGGTCGATCAGCACCTCCATGCCGAAGGTGATCGCCAATTTGCGCAGGCGCTCGTTGGAGACCTTGTCTGAATCGCTGCTGAGGATGTAGCTGTAGAAGTTCCGGTTGCGGGCCCCCATCGCCTCGCCGTGAAAGTCGATCACTACCTCGCTTTGGGGTAGGACCTCGCTGGCGATGGCGTGGGCGAGCTTCTCGGTGAGCCAGCCGTCGGGGCTACCCGGCCAGGTCTTGTTGAGGTCGCCGTAACCTCCGTAGAGCCCGTCGACCCAGCCCGACTTGGCGCCGTGCTCGAAGGCGACCGGATTGGCCATCGGCACCATGATCAGGTGCCCCCGCAGACTCGAGGGGTCGACCTGCTTTAGGACTTCGATGAGGATATTGATGGCGCTGTACTCGTGGCCGTGGAGACCCACAACGAGCGCCAGTCCAGGCCCCGACTCAGCACCAGCGACGATATGGACCGGGACCCCTAGTTCGGCTCCGCTGGCCATAGTCGCCACCGGCAGATAACCGAAGGCGCGGGTGCCCGGCTGAGCGGAGACGGGGCCGATTTCGATCGTTTCAGGCATGATTCCTCCCTCAGAGATCTCTGTCGCAGATGTTGTTCTGGAGGACATCCTACAACGCGGGACGGGGAGCGCAGTGGGAGGTACACCCTTCCCTGAGCAAGCGGGCCTAGAGGAGCGGTCGGCGGACGCACGGAGCCGGGTCGGCCCGGTGGTTGAGCCTTTGGGCAGTGTCAAGAGCTTGGCTGCTGTAGCCGCGCTTGCGAGAAGCCGCCGAGACCTTTGATACCGCCACCGTCGGGTGACCTTGCCCCCAAGCTCCGCCCCCACCGACGCTCGCTCCTTGGCAGCTTATAGATAGCGCCCGAACCAGTCGAGGTAGCGCTCGAGCCGAAACACCCGGTGCCAGGGGCGGCCGGTCCGGGAGAGCTCGTGATTCTCGTTGGGGAAGCGTACCAGTTCGGTGGGGACGCCTAAGTGTTTGAGCGCGGTATAGAGTTGCTCGCCGTTGCCCACTGGGCAGCGGTGGTCGAGTTCCGAGTGGACCACTAAGGTGGGGGTCTGTATCGAACCGACGTAGTGGATCGGGGAGCGCTCCAGGTAGATGTCGGGGATCTCCCAGGGGAGCTTCCCACCGAACTCGACCCGGTCGAGCAGGAAGCCTATGTCGCCGGTGCCGTAGAAGGCGTTGCGGTTGCCGAGGTAGCGGTCGACCACTGCGGCCCTGAAGTTCGGGTGGCGGGCGATGATCCAGGTCGCCATGTAGCCGCCGTAGCTGCCGCCGGCGACCGCGAGGCGTTCCGGATCGAGGAAGTCGAACTCCGCCAGGGCGTCGTTTAGGTAGGCGATATTGTCCTCGTAGTCGAGGTCGCCCCACTTGCCCCGGGTAGCTGCCGAAAATTCCTGGCCGTAGCCGTAGTTGCCCCGGGCGTTGCAGTTGATGACGGCGTAGCCGCGGGCGGCGTAGACCTGCCACTCGTGGCAGAAGACGCTGGCGCGCATCCCGCCGGGACCGCCACCGGTGTAGAGGATCACCGGATAGCGTCGGCCCGGCTCGTAGCCCACGGGGGGCATGACCCAGCCATCGACCTCGACGCCGCTCGAGTGGGAGCGGAAGCGGATCGGGTCACAGAGTTCGAACTCAGTGAGCAGGTCGGCATTGACGTCGGTCAACTGCCGCAGGCCCTCTGCGCCCCGCTGGAGCGCGAACAGGTCGCACGGTTGGGTACTGGTGGTGATCAGGACTACCAGGGTCTCCCGACTGGCGTCGGTGGAGAAGGCGTAGACCACGCGGTCACCCTCGGTGAGGCGGGTCAGCTTCCGCTCGGCGAGGGTGAACTCTGCCAGGTGGACCTCTCCCCCCTCGTTGATGAGGAGCAGGAGGCCGCTGCCATCGGGCAGCCAGCGGGGGCCGTCGTCGCCACCATAGCGGCGCATGTCCTGATTGCGGGAGTAGTCGCCGAGACTCAACTCGAACTGCTCGGTCACACACTCGCCACTACCGTCGGCGACCGAGACCAGCCACAGCTTCTGGAGACCGTAGTGGCCTAGCACAGGGCTATTGTGGCCACACACCGCCAGGGTGGTGCCGTCGGGCGACCAGGCGAGGTCGCTGCTGCGCATCTCCTCGAGCCCGAATAGCTCCTGGGGCTCGGTGGGCCCGTCGGCGGCCGCATCGAGGAGGTAGATGAACTGCTTGCGCTCGAACTCGAAATCGGGGTCGAGGTTGCCCGCGATCGCCAGAGTAGTGCCGTCGGGCGACCAGGCGGGCGAGGTGTACTCAGAGCGGCCCGAGGTTAGCAGCATCGGTTGCGGGAGTTCGCTGGCGTCGGGGTCGAACTGGACTCGGGCGACGTGGCGGTAGTGGCTGCCGAGCAGCCCCAGGGAGTCAGACTTCCAGCGGACCCGGTTGACGACGAGTACGTCGCGGTTGAAGCGCTCGAAGGGGTCGAGTTCGTCGGTTGCCGTGGGGTCGAGCGACTCGAGCCCACGGTCGGGGTCGATCAGGGTGGTGAAGGCGATGGTGCGACCGTCGGGCGACCAGCACGGTTCCGACACCCCGCCTGCGAGGTGGGTGAGTTGTCGCGGCTCACCCCCTGAGGCCGGGATGGCGAACAGCTGGGGGAGTCGGCCCCGGAACGAGGTCGCCTCACCCACCTCGGAGTCCCCTTCGGGTGGAGAGACGGTGGCGAGGAAGGCGATGGTGCGGCCGTCGGGCGACCAGCGGGGGTGGGTGCCCTGGCCTGCGCCCGAGGTGAGCTGCCGGGTGGTGCCGGTGGCGAGGTCGGTAAGGTAGAGGTGGGCGCGGTAGCGGTCGGTGTCGATCTCCATCCAACTCTTCACCCAGGCGACCTGGGTGCCGTCGGAGGAGACCTGGGGGTCGTCGACCATCTGGAACTGGAGTAGGTCGCGCGTACCCAGGCGGCGTTGCTCGGATGATTGGCTCATGGCGGGCTCCTCTCTGGGGTCTCTCAGTCGATCTTTCGAAAGGCGTAGCGCTCGTGCAGCAGATCGATGCCGCGGGGTGAGAAGACGAATTCGACCGGCATCCGCCGGCCGCCGGAGAAGGTGGTGAAGCGGGCCCTCCCCTCCTGGATGACCTCAGGGGTCAGCCAGACGCTGCGATCTTCGTTGAACATCCAGATCGTCAGTTCGAGGTTGTCGCCCCGACGTCGGACCTTCGCCTCGATGGTATTCCGGAACGAGGCATAAGCTCCCTCGAGCTTGTCCAGCAGCCGGTCCAGTCGGACGAAGGGGAGTTGCTCGAAATCGAAGCCTAGGCCGTGAGCCAGCGCTGCCAGGATGAGTTGGTGCATGGGGTAGCCATGGCCGTTGGTCTGTAGCACTACCCCGAGCCCCCGCTCGGGCACCACGGCCAGGTAGCCGGTGCTGCCCATCACGCCGCCGCCGTGCCCGACGATGTCGACCCCGAGGAAGTTCTCCTGCAGGTAGAGGCCGAGCCCGAAAAGTTCGCGAGAGCGCCCTCCGGTGGCGGGGAAGAGGTCGGTCTCCTCGGCGTCGAGGGTCACGACGGGCCGCCGCATCGTCTGAAGCGACGCCTCCTTGACGATCTGCTCACCGGTTGCTGAGCGGCCCCCGTTCAGCAACATCAGTGCCAGCTTCGCTAAGTCTTCCGGGCTGCACACCAGGCCCCCGGCGGCGGGGATCTCGCTGTAGAGGTTGCTGCCGACGAAGAGGCGGTTGTCGCGGTCCAGCATGTAGGGGGTAGCGCGGTCGGCTTCGCGCTCCACCGCCGCCCGCTCCCAATGGCTGTGATCCATGCCGAGCGGTTCGAGTAAGGCCTTCCGAATGTAGGTGCGGTAGTCGACTCCGCTGGCGGCCTCGATGATGGCGCCGAGCAGGACGTAGCCCTCGTTGAGGTAGGCCCAGCGTTCGCCTGGCGCCGCTTGAACCCAGTCGTCCGAACCGGTCAGGAAGGTCAGCATGTCTGCGGTGCTGCTTACGGGGTAGCCGTCCATGGACCAGCGCCGCGACATCTTCGACTCGGAGAAGCCCAGGGCGGGGATTCCGCTGCTATGTGACAGCAGGTGGCGGATCCGGATCGCCTCGCCCCGGGCGCGGAGGTCGCTGCCGAGGTGGGCTGATACCGGGTCATCCAGGTCGAGTTTGCCCTGCTCGCATAGCTGAATCACCGCTAGGGCGGTGAACACCTTGGTGATGCTACCTATGCCGAACAGGGTGTCCGGGCCGGGCGGCCTGCGCCGGACTAGGTCGGCGAAGCCGAGCCCGCGGCGGTGGACCACTTCGCCCCCCTCGATCAGAATCAGCACCAGGCCGGGCAGGCGGGTGGCCACCAGCTTCTCAAGGGCGAAGGCCTCGAGGGCATCGGGGTTGGCAAAGCTAGAAGGCACGGACCTAGCTATAGCTCGCTCGCCCGGGGACGTCGAGCCAGCGCCGTTCGCTCCACGACCGCTTCACTGTAGCGACCAAGCGGTGCAGGCGGTGGGCGTCGGCGAAGTCGGCTGCTGAGGGTATCCCGGTAAGCCAGCTGTCGCGGAGGCTGGCGAGCGCGTGGGCGATGTTGTAGCCGGGGCTGTCTTCGCTCAGTTCGCCAGCTCGGTGGAGGCTGCGAGGGATGGCGAGGTGCTCGGCTGCCCCGGCGCCGGCCCGCATGCCGATAAGGGTGAGGGGGCTATAGGAGACGTAGTAGGGGGTCGAGGCAGAGAGCTGGCCCTCTTCGCCGTAGATCTCGAGACGGAAACCGATCTGCTCAGTAGTGACGTTGCTGATGTGGGCGCTGCCGGTGACGCCGCTCGCCATCCGGGCCTGGTAGCTCACGGTGTCGCTGGCGGTCCAGCGGAACGGCTCGCCGCTGTCAGCGTAGTGGTCGTTGGGGTGGAGGGTCTCGGCGTAGCCGCTCAGCGAGGTGATCGGACCGAGGACCGCTTCGAGCGTGTCGGTCGCGTGGGAGCAGGCCACCCCAAGCGCACCGCTATGCTCCTCCTCCATAGCCGACCACCAGTGTTCGGAGCGCACCGGGAAGCGCGGCAGCAGGTGAGCCATCCGGAAGAACAGTGGACGGCCGATGTAGCCTTCGGTGATCAGGTTTTTGAGGTGGACGATTCCTGGAGCGTGGCGACCTTGGGTGCCGACCATGGTCGGCGTACCGACCATGGTCGGTACGCCGACCTGCTCGGCCAGCGCCGCGAGGGTCCCGGCCTCATCAGAGTTGAGACCCAGCGGCCACTCGCAGTAGACCAGCTTGCCGGCTTTGAGGGCGGTCCAGGCCACGGGGTAATGAGAGCGTACCCGGATGGCGATGACGATCAGGTCTACCTCAGGGTCCTCCACTAGCGCTTCGCTGCCGACATAGTAGCGCCGGGCGCCATGGCGTTCAGCCGCGAGGCGGGCACTCTCCCCATGGGTG
>Ga0209754_1002857_pt1 | contig 12777 bp, 10 predicted proteins | sample MesohylBB_FD_187295 | JGI IMG/M metagenome (GOLD analysis project Ga0209754, IMG submission 187295) | Host-associated microbial community of the marine sponge Aplysina aerophoba from Gulf of Piran - sponge mesohyl, lysed by bead beating... | ecosystem: Host-associated > Porifera > Sponge >... | reverse complement strand
TGTCCCGGTCGAGCCAATGGTCGGCTGTCCAGTCGTTGAAAGCCCGACAGACCGCGGCCGCGAAGTCGAGGGTGGGGTGTGCGGCGTAGGCATAGGGTCCACCGGTAAGGACGGCGACATCGATGTCGTAGGTCTCCACGTGGTACTCGACCACAACGGCAGGTTGATTGTTGGGATTCTCTTCCCCACCGACCGCGTGCCAAAGGTCGTGGCGCGTGCCCTTGCCCGGCATGTTGGTATAACCGACCGCAGGAGCCATGGCACCGAAGTCATCCATCTGCTCCCTGTACTGCCGAGGCAGATAGGGATACAGATCCTTGTGGGAGGTCGTATGGTGATGCACATCGCAGTCGATGATTCGCTGACGAGTCGGTTGGGCTAAATCCTGTTCGAGAATCGGGGCCGCAAGTGTCATGGCTTGTGTCTCCTGGATTGGCACCAGCATTATCCACCAAGCAGATTCGACGCAAGACAGAGTTGGTAGGAACCGAGTCTTGCCAAATGAGCTGCCGAGAGCGCCATGCCGTAGTTAGGCAACGAAATGCAATCGACCACTTCGACCGGTGACAAGAAGAATGCAACCTCGAGATGCTTGATGCAGGCTTCCGAGTCCGGTTGGCGGGGTGCAGATCCGAAGGAGATCCATGGTGTGTCCGTCACAGGATTACAACTGGATAGTTCCTTCGAATTTCATTGGGCGGCCCCCGGGCTCCAATTCCTGCCAACTGCCCGCATCTCCCCCCACAGGTCGCTGGGCACCTTCCACCTGCAGGCCGTGGCCTGAACGATTGATGATGTGGATGGCCAGCACCATCACATCCTCGGTCTGTAGATACTCAGCCATCAAAGGCCGGCCGTAATCCTGCCGATCGGCCTGACGTTTGGCCTCTGAAAGGCTCCGGTTGACCTTTAGCTCAATCGCACAAGCATGGTCAGGGTGGCGCAGAACCAAATCCGGCCAACCTCCGGCCTCCTTTGGTTCCGCCCGTACATCCAAGCCGCCCAGGGCAGCAAACACGGCTTGCAGGACATTTAGGCATGGGTCGTGTCCGTTGAGTCGAACTCCAGCAAAGCCCGATAGGAGAGTGGTCAACTCGGTCGGCAGGTCGCCATAGTCTCGTCGGTGCATGATCCGGCGCAAGCGAATGAACACCGGGTTGCGATCGTCACTGGAATAGGCAATGGCCAGTGCCTGCGAGTCGGCTCCCAGTCGCCTCAAATTCTCAAGGAACGCTTCAGCCACCTCGCGGTTGGGAAACGCTGCGAAAGGAGGGCCACTGTCCAACCCCGGCTTGACGGTCAGGTATCCGCTTTGCAGCAAAAACTGCCGGGGATCGGCATCCTCAAGAGCGTTGTGATCAAGGGTTCCCTCGGCACTCAAGGTCTCCGGCAACTCGCGAGGAGCTTGTTCTAGCCAAGTGACCAGAGGTTGCAAGGAACCACTGGTTACCCAGTACTTGGGGAACCGGCCCTGCCTGAACCTGTTGCGACCTGCCTTGGTCCCAAGATCTGCGAGGGTTCTTGTCAACGACCAGGGGTTGTAGACAGGAACGCTGCTTCCTTCCAGATCGAACCGATAGCCGTTGTAGTAGTCGCGCAACAGTTCCCGCAAAGCATCTTCGTCAATTCCCATCTCGGTCGCAGCCCGTACGATGTACGGCCCCAGTCCGTCCGCGGCGTCCAAGTCGTCCTCCGTGAACCCGCATACTGTCCCGAACTCGGCATCCCATGTCAGGTCAATGACGAGGTTCAAGGGCGAGAGGGGATGGGCGTAGGCATTGCGGGTAACTCCCGTCAGCACAACCTTGTGCAAGCTTTGCCGACCGCTCTTCAGAAAACTGAAGAACCCGCGCAGCACGTTGAGTAATTCGGGAGGTGCTGGAGATTGCCTGCCGAACATGGTCAGCGGAGCGTCGAATTCGTCAATCAGGACCACTGGTTCTTTGCCGAACCTGTCCTTGAGCGCGCCGATCATCCACCGAAGCAGGTTTCCAGGGCTGTCTGGACATCCGCCAGGAACGCGCAGATACTCCAACGGGATGCCGGGATCAAACCCACGCCTCCTCCAAACCCCAGCTTGATCCAAGACTTCGTGGACGAGGGCACGGCGCACAGCCGTGGGGTCAGGTTCGAGCACGTTGCTCAGATCCAGCCGAATCACGGGACGGGGTTCCCTGGAGGGTTGTTTGCCTTCCAGAGTCGTGCCTGCGAACAACTCTCTGTCCGCCACCGTGGACAAATGAGGATCCAGTATGGGGTCGCCATCCAACGTCTGTACCGCCGGCATGTGGCCTTGGTACATGCACTCAATGGTTGACAGCATCAAGGATTTGCCAAAACGGCGGGGCCGCGCGATGAAGACTTGCTTGGCGGACTCATCCAGCAGTTGCTGAATTTGCCCAGTCTTGTCCACGTACAGTTCACCAGCCTGGCGCATCTCCACAAGATGCGTCGATCCCATCGACAGGGCCAGCAGACCGTCGTAAACAACCAAGTGTTCCTTCATGATGTGTGCTGCTCGCACATCATCGAACGTCCTGCACCAGAACAGCCGATGAAAAAGCCGGTTCAGTGCTCCTGCATGTTCCCGGCACCCCTCGCGTTTGACCAGTGGCCTGGTTGGTCACGGGCCGCCAAGTCCAGTCGCCGGTTGTTGTCGTGCACGTCCTCATCCCAAGCTTCCCCATGCCAATACTCCAGGAGAGGCAGGAATCCCTCTCTCGAGGACGAGCAGTTCGTGGACGAAACGATTCGAATCCGGCCATCGTTCCGGCTTCCCGCCTTTCGGACTACCCAACTCGGCATGCATGATGACAAACAGTCCCCAAGCAACCACCGTCCTGCGGGTCGTTGACACGCGTGGGGTCAGGCTGGTGGACTCGACCCCTCAAGCCATCTCCTGGTAAAACGCGATGCAGGCATTGTCCGGGTCCAAAATCGTGAACTCCTTCGAACCCCACGGCTTCATTTCCAACGGGCCGTTGGGATGGACAATGTCAAGCTCCCGGCACTTGGCGTACAAGGCATCGACGTTGTCTGTCTCAATCCGGATTTGCGTGTTGTTGAGCTTGGGATCGATGTACCAGCCCTCGCTGAACGTCACGTGCAGCGACACATCGTCCTTGCGCAAAATCGCGTAGTCCGCCTGCTCATAGCTGACTCCAAACCCCAGGTCCACATAGAAGTCCCGGGCCTTGGGCAGGTCGTTGCAGGGGACGATACAGGTTGAGACAAGAAACTTGGCTTTGTCGGTCATCGTTATCGTCCTGAAGTTATGGGTTCGAATCGGCTTCGTCCGAGTCTGCCTCCGTGCCTGATTGGTTGGATCCGGAAGCCCGATCGGACTGCTTAAACTGGCGGGATCCGGACGGGATCCGTGAGATGGCGTTGCCCTGCCACACGCTGTTGAGGAAGTCCTTCGCAGGCTGCAGTTCAGGCGCGTCCCTGGATTCCTCTCCCTGCTCGGACATCTTCTCAATCAACTTGCGCGCGCGGCGAGCTGATGGTTTTTCGCCCTGATTGTTTGGCATGGTTCCAGTCATGTAGGAATGGGAGCTCCGTCAATCATCCGCTGCCCCGATCTGCTCATGGCAAGGGACAGTGCATCTTACCGTACGGATTCCGAGCATCCGGGTGGTACCCATGTCATTCAAGGTTCCTGTTGGGATACCTCGAGTACAAGGCTGGAGCCTTCGACGAACCAAAACCGCATCCGGCCTCGGCAAACTCGTGACTGATTCCTTGATGTCCGAACCTCATGCCCAACTCCGAAACCCAGCCCCGGAACTCACGGGTGGCCAAGTTGGACGTGCACCAGGGAACTTGGCATTCACAAGGCACAGATCGAAGTCCAGGCAGCCGAAATACGCTGGTCCGACTTAGCACACCCCGAACACATGGAAATTATGTAAAACAATAGCTCGCTGGGTAAACGCCGGAGCCATGGCATCAGGCCCCTTGACATGACGACCAGGTCCTATCCGAAACCGGCGGATTCGGCTGTCCGGCACTGTGCTACACTCGCCGCCTATCCCTCCAGTTCACAGACGATACCATGTCCAACCACGCCGGTGACCTGTCCATCACATCCATTGAACTGCATACCTTCACCACCGAGAAGCACGACCTGGGTACCGACTACAACGGGTTCAACCTAGTGTACGAACCGGGAGCGCGGCTCAAGGCTGAAGGGCACGTCCTGGTCATCAACACGGCGGCAGGCGTATCCGGGGAGTGTGTGGGCGGGAGCCCCGCAGACTATTCCCAGCTCCCGAAACTGGCCTCTTATCTGATGGGCCGGCACGCGCTGGAGCGGGAACGCTTCTATTCGGACATTTCCAGGGCCCAGAGACAGGTGGCCCGCATCGGTCTCGCCCCGCTGGACATTGCCCTGTGGGACTTGGCCGGCAAGTTGTACGAGCAACCCCTCTACCGACTACTGGGAGGGCACCACAAGAAAATCCCCTGCTACGCCAGTACCTACCACGGCGACGAACAACCGGATGGACTCTCTTCGCCGGCGGCCTACGCCGACTTCGCGGAACAGTGCCTGGAGATGGGCTATCCGGCATTCAAGATCCACGGCTGGGGCAATGCCCCCATATCCCAGGAAGTTGCCAACGTGCGGGAAGTGGGAAAACGCGTGGGCGATCGGATGGACCTGATGTTGGATCCCGCCTGCGAGTTCCATACGTTTGCGGATGTTCTGAAAGTGGGCCGGGCCTGCGACGAGTACGACTTCTTCTGGTATGAAGATCCCGGCCGCGACGGAGGCATATCACAGTTCATGCACCGGAAGCTCCGGCAACTGATCAGGACGCCCCTCCTGCAGACGGAGCATGTCAGGACGCTACAGCCGCACATGGACTTCGCCTTGGCGGATGCCACCGACTACATGCGCGGCGATATCGGGTACGACGGCATCACGGGAGTCATGAAGCTGGCCCACGCCTGTGAATCCATCGGGATGGACATCGAGTTCCATGGACCGGGGCCGGCTGCCCGACATTGCATGGCCTCGATCAGGAACACGAACTATTACGAGATGGGGTTGGTACATCCCAAGGCACCCGGATCAAGCGAGACACCCATCTACCTGGACTACTCGGACGGTTTGAGCTCCATCGACGGAGACGGCTGCGTTGCCGTTCCGGAAGGCCATGGCCTCGGTGTGGAAATTAACTGGGACTACGTGGAACGCTACCGGGTCGGCAAGCAGGTCTTCGAGTAGACCTCCAACCAAGCCTCCCCCACGCTAGGTGGAGGGCACCGCCACAGAACCCCGCCGGTCCAGAGACGCCGATGGTCGGGCTTGGTTGAACGCGCGCTGCCGAGCAGCCTGCCATGCTGCCGGCCGTCGGCAAGGCCGCTTTGTGGCGCACCATGGGCAAACCGGATTGGGAGACCGTCCACCGGAGCGATCGATCCGGCTGCCTGCCGTATAATTCACCATCCCATTCACTCCCTAATCCGGAGGAATCAGAATATGTTGAAATGCACACGCTGGGTGTTCGCCCTCGCTTTGGTGGCCATGCTCGTGGCAGCCTGCGGAGCCGGTGCACCGGCCGAAGAACCTGTGTCCGAACCCGAATCCGCCGAGGGCCCGGTGGCCGCGATGCCCGAGGAAGGAGCCTACGGCGAAGCGCCGATGCTGGCCGAAATGGTGGCAGCCGGCACCCTCCCTCCGGTCGACGAACGCCTGCCCAAGGAACCGCTTGTGATCGAGCCGTACAATGAAATCGGTCAGTATGGCGGCACCTGGCACAGGTTCGACACCTCGTCCAGCGGATCCCACCTCGTGATGGCCATGTACGCCTATTCCCCGGTCCACTGGGTTGAGGACGGCTTGGACAAGCGGCCCGGCTTGGCCAAGGGCTGGGCCAACAACGACGACAAGACCGAATGGACCCTGTACCTGCGCGAAGGCACCAAGTGGTCCGACGGCGATGCCTTCACGGCCGACGACTTCCTGTTTTGGTGGAACGACATGGTCCTCAACACGGAACATTCCGACGTGCCCCCGGATTACATGAAGTCGGCCGATGCGGTCACCGAAGTCTCGAAGTCGGACGACTACACGCTGAACTTCACGTTCTCCGATTCGGCGCCCCTGTTCCTGGACCGCCTGGCCATGTGGCCCAACGGCACCATCCCGGGCAACGAAAAGCTGTTTGTGCCCGAGCACTACCTGCGGCAGTTCCATCCGGACTATTCCGACGAGGAGACCTTCGAACTGCTCGACGAGAAGCTGAACTGGCCCAGCAATCCGGACGCGCCGGTCCTGAACCCTTGGATGCCGGTGCAGTACGACCCGGGCACGCGCCTGGTATTGGATCGCAACCCGTACTACTACGCCGTCGACACCGCCGGCAACCAACTTCCCTACATCGATTCCATCGACATGACCTATGTCGAGAACCTGGAGGTGTCCAAGCTGCGAGTCATCGCCGGCGAACAGGAGATCTGTGGCCGACCATGCCGATACCAGCCCCTGAGCGAGCTGTCGGTGTTCCGCGATGCGGAAGCGGCCGTGGGCCTCAAGACCTACCTCTGGGACGTGGGCGGCGGTGCCTCGTTCCTCCTGTATCCGAACTGGACGCATACCGATCCGCAGAAGCGCGAGCTGTATCGCAACACGGACTTCCGACGCGGTCTCTCCCACGCGATTGACCGAGACAAGATCCAGAAAATTGTCTACTTCGGTACGGGCGAGAAGACCACCGGAACAATGAGTCCCAAGGCCATCGAGTTCACGGCCGACGAAACCGGCAAGGACCTCTACCGACAGTGGCGCGATCTGGCTGTGGCCTACGATGCCGATCTGGCCAGTGAAATGCTGGATGCCTCCGGTGCGGTGGATGCCGATGGCGACGGCTTCCGCGACCTGCCGAGCGGGGATGAACTGACCCTGCGCATCGATTGCAGCGCCGGGGGCATTGCCAACAGTGCCAATGCCCAGAACGTCGAAATCGTCAAGGAGGGCTGGGAGGCCGTGGGGCTCCGGGTCCAGGTCAACGTCGTGCCCGACGAACAACTGGGTGTCATGCAGGACAACTCCGAAATCGACATCCGCAGTTGCTGGGGCCTGGGCGACGGCCCGAACTTCCTTGTCTTCCCCAACTGGGTCATTCCGGTCGACAACAACCGCTGGGCGCCTCTCTACGGTTCCTGGTACAAGGTCATCGGCACCGAGAAGGAAGGCATGGAGCTGGATGTCGATCCGCTGGACCGCAACCCGCCGCGTGAAGAACCCAATGAAGGTGATCCAACCTGGCGGCTTTGGGAGTTGTACAACGCAGCCCGGGTCGAACCCGACGACGCCAAGCGCCTGCAGCTAAGCCAGGACATCATTCGCGTGCATGTCGAGGACGGGCCGTTCGTGATTGGCACGGTCGCCAATACCCCCACGATTGTAGCCCACTTGGAGAATGTCGGGAACTTCCCGTCCTACGAACAGTTGGGCTTGGGGGGCTTTACCGGGCCGTGGATCATGGTCTACTTCGGAGCCGTCTACCCGGAACAGATGTATTTCAAGCAGTAGATTGATGTGACGTATTCGGTCCCGGTGCCGCAGGACGTGTCCTGCGGCATCGGGATCCACCGGGCGATGGCTCGACACATTCGCTGCACCCCGCCCGTGCCCGCGCCGCCCTCCGCAGCCTGAACCCTGACCGATGCTTGCCTTCATCGCCCGGCGCCTGATCTACATGATCTCCACGCTGGTCCTGATTTCCTTCGTGGGTTTTCTCATTATCAACCTGCCACCAGGCAGCTACATAGACGTCTTCCAGGCACAACGCCAGCTTCAGGGAACACACACGGCGGAGGCCGAGCTGGAAGCGCTCAAACGGCGCTATGGCCTGGACAAGCCGGTTCCCGTCCAGTACTGGATCTGGGTCAGGGGTTTCGTACGCGGCGACTTCGGGCGCTCGTTCGAGTTCAACCGGGAGGTCAGCGAACTGATCTGGGAGCGCCTCGGTTTCACCGTGGCCATTGCCACCGGCTCGCTCCTTTTCATCTGGCTCGTCGCCATCCCCATCGGGATCTACACCGCCACCCACCAGTACAAGCTGGGGGACAATGTGGCCACCATTGTGGGCATGGCGGGGTTGTCCATCCCCGACTTCATGCTGGCCCTGGTCCTGATGGTGGTGATTCAGAGGCTGTTCGGCTTCACGGTCGGTGGCCTGTTTTCGCGAGAGTACGTGGACGCGCCGTGGAGCTTGGCCAAGGTGTTCGACCTAGCCAAGCACCTTTGGGTGCCCATTGTGGTGGTGGGCACCTCGGGCACGGCCGGCCTGATGCGCATCATGCGCGGCAACCTGCTCGACATACTCAACATGCAGTACGTGCAGGCCGCGCGTGCGCGCGGCCTGCGCGAGACGACGGTGGTGGTCAAGCACGCCGTTCGCAACGCCATCCATCCGCTCATCATGTTGCTGGGCATGAGCCTGCCCACCATCATTTCCGGCTCCCTGATCGTCTCGATCGTGCTGGGCCTGCCCACAACCGGACCCCTGTACTTCAACGCCCTCCGGCAACAGGACATGTACCTGGCGGGTACGTTCCTCATGTTTTTGGCCTTCATGCTGGTGCTGGGCAACTTCCTGGCGGACATCCTGCTCGGTCTGATTGATCCCCGCATCCGGTACGAGTAGCGCTTCCATGTCCGATCAGTCGCTCACACTGCCGACCGCCGTATCGGAACCACAGGCTGCCAACGTCGAGGTCAACCTCAGTGCCGGCGAGATCGGCCAGTTGTCCCTGTGGTACCTGATTTGGCGCCGTTTCCTACGCAACCGGCTGGCGGTGGCCGCGACCTTCGTGCTGCTGCTGCTCTACCTGATGGTGGCTCTTGCCGAATTCATCACGCCGTACGACCACCTGATGTCCAACCAGGACTTCGTGGCGCGGGCGCCACAGCTGCCCCGGTTCCAGGATGCGGACGGCCAGTTCCACCTTCGGCCCTTCGTCTACGGAACCACCACCGAACTGGACACCTACAACCTGGACTGGGTCCACAAGGACGACACGAGCCAGATGTATCCGCTGAAACTGTTTGTGAAAGGCGACCCCTACAAACTGCTGGGCCTGTTTGCCTCGGATCGGCACCTGTACGGGGTGGACAAGCCAGGCACCGTCTTTCTCCTGGGCACCGACCGGCTGGGCCGCGACCTGTTTTCCCGGATTGTCTTCGGCGGACGCATCTCGCTGACCGTGGGCCTGATCGGGGTATCGCTGACCATCGTGTTCGGGTCGGTCATGGGGACGATCTCAGGCTACTTCGGAGGCCCGGTGGATACCGTCATTCAGCGGTTCATCGAATTGCTGATGTCGTTTCCGAGCATCGCGCTGTGGGCGGCACTCGCCGCGGCCATGCCGGCAGACGTCACCATCGTCACTCGGTTCTTTCTGATCAGCATCATCCTGTCCCTCATTGGATGGACCAGCCTGGCACGTCAGGTCCGGGCCAAGGTCCTGGCCTTCCGGGAGATGGAGTTCTCCGCCGCGGCCACGGCCGCCGGCGCATCGCATTTCCGCATCATATTGGTGCACATGCTGCCCAACGCCCTCAGCCACATCATCGTGATTGCGACTCTGGCGATTCCGGGCATGATCCTGGCCGAGACCGCCCTGAGCTTTCTGGGACTCGGCATCCTGCCGCCCGCGGTAAGTTGGGGAACGTTGCTCCAGGATGCGCAGACCGTCGGCGTGGTGATCAAGAAGCCATGGTTGATGCTGCCGGGCGCGTTCGTGATCGTGTCGGTTCTCAGCTTCAACTTCCTGGGCGACGGCATCCGCGATGCCGTGGATCCGTTCGCCCTCTGACGGTTCCGAGATATGGCCGACCGCGCCGAGACCATCCTAGAGGTCAGGAACCTCCACACCCACTTCCATACGGAAAGTGGCGTCGTGCGGGCCCTGGAAGGAGTGGACTTCACGCTCAACCGGGGCCAGGTGCTGGGCGTGGTCGGCGAAAGCGGCTGCGGCAAGAGCGTGACGGCCCAGTGCATCATGAACATGGTTCCGAGCCGCGGCCGCATCGTCGACGGTTCGGTGATCTATCACCAGCGCAATGGCCAAGGAACAGAAGCGGTTGAAATCACCGCGTTGCCGCCCAAGAGCAGGGAGATGCGGCGTATTCGGGGCAACGAGATCGCAATGATCTTCCAGGAGCCGATGACTTCCCTGGATCCGCTCTATACCGTCGGCAACCAGCTGCTGGAAGCCATCAATCTGCACCAGGACGTGGACCGCACGGAGGCCCGCGCATTGGCGGTCCACTCCCTGGACCGCGTGCAGCTGCCGGAACCGGAACGGGTCTTTGCCAGCTATCCCCACCAGCTCAGCGGCGGCCAGCGTCAACGCGTCATGATCGCCATTGCCCTTAGCTGCAACCCCACGCTCCTGATCGCGGACGAACCCACGACGGCGCTGGATGTCACCACGCAGGCCCAGATTCTTTCCCTGATGCGCGACCTCCAGGACGAAACGCACATGAGCATCATCTTCATTACCCACGACTTGGGGGTCGTGGCGGAGATGTGCGACGAGGTGGCAGTCATGTACCTCGGCAAGGTCGTGGAACAGACGGACATCGACACGACCTTCTACAGCCCAAAACATCCGTACACCCAGGCGCTCCTGCGTTCGATCCCGCGCCTGGAGGACGATCAGGACCGACGCCTGGAGGTAATTGCCGGGAGCGTGCCGGATCCCTCCAGCATTCCCTCGGGGTGCCGATTCCATCCGCGTTGTCCGGATTTCGTGACCGGAGTTTGCGAGCAACGGGAACCGGTCCTGGTCCAGATCGAGAAAGACCATCAGGTGCGGTGCCACCTGTACGACGAAACGGCATCCTCTCAACCCGGCACCCAACCCTAACATGGCCACGACACCATCACCCCCCTCGGATGCAGCAGTTGCTTCGGTGGGATCCGGCTCGGACCAGGGAGCGTTGCTGGAGGTCCGCAACCTCAAGATGCATTTCCCAATCCGCAAGGGATTCCTGAAACGCGTGGTCGGCCATGTCAAGGCGGTCGACGACGTGACCTTCTCGGTCGTACGCGGCACCGTCTTTGGCCTGGTTGGGGAATCGGGCTGTGGCAAGAGCACGACTGGCCGGTGCGTGATCCGGCTGCTCAAGGCCACGGCCGGGGAGATTGTCTATACCATGCCGGACGATGACCCGGTCCACATCGAAGCGCTGGATCCGGAATCCCTGCGCATGATGCGCAGGCACATTCAGATCGTTTTCCAGGATCCGTACGCTTCGCTGAACCCGCGGCTGACCCTCAAGCAAATCGTGGGGGAACCGCTGGTTATCAACAACGTCAGCCAAGGACAGGACTTGCAGGACCGGGTGGCAGAACTCCTGAGACGGGTCGGCCTGAGCCCGGAACACATGAACCGTTATCCCCATGCCTTCAGCGGAGGTCAACGGCAGCGCATAAGCCTGGCCAGGGCCTTGGCGCTCAACCCCCGGTTCATCGTGGCGGACGAACCGGTTTCCGCCTTGGACGTGTCGGTGCAGGCCCAAATCCTCAACCTAATCAAGGACCTCCGCGAAGAGTTCGGCCTGACCTATCTGTTTATCGCCCACAACATGAGTGTCATCAAGCACATCTGCGATTCGGTGGCTGTGATGTATGTGGGCCAAATCGTGGAGATGGCCACCACCCGGGAACTGTTCCGGAAGCCGCTGCATCCCTACACGGAAGCCCTGCTGGAAGCCATTCCGGTACCCGACCCGCGCCGGGACAGACATCGAATTGTGCTGGAGGGGGACGTTCCCAATCCTGCCGATCCGCCATCGGGCTGCTACTTTCATCCACGCTGCGCCTACGCCCAGGATGTCTGCCGAACGGAAACCCCGCCCTTGGCCGAGCACGCGCCGGGCCACACGGCCAGGTGCCACTTTGCCGCGGAGCTTGATCTGAAGGGAATGACCATCTAACGACCCCGGCAATCCGGTTCCGGCGGTTGCGGCATGAACCCACCGACTGTCACCGATCGACCTCCCGGTCCACCGGTATGCCGAGTTTCCTATAGGTCTCGGGCCGCGTCGACCACCGCGGTCAGGTTTTTGTCGGGCGAATCGCCTTTCACAACACAATCCGGCGCCAAAATCAAGCCGGGCCCGGGATGGTCGTCAACCAAGGCCGCGACCATGGCCCGGTTGTCATCCTCCGTGCCGGACCGCATGGTCTCGAGGTTCAGCCCTGCAGCCAGGGCCTTGTCGGTCAAGCTGCGCGCCTCCGCCACATCAGGATTGCCGCCTCCGGCCGACCAGCTTAGGCAATTCACATCAAGCTGAGCGGCCTCCTCCAGCATGATGTTTGAACCGCATACGTGCAGCATGCGGATGGCACTGTCCCCCAATTCGGACGCAATGTCGGCATCGTAGGCAAGTCCGAACTCCCGATACTCCTCGGGCGACAGAACGTCGCGGCTCGCCTGCTGTGTCGCCAGAAAGTATCCCGGCACACCCACGGTATTGCAGGCCCGTACGTACCGCACCACAGTGTCGCGGATGGTCCGCAGGCCTGCATGCAGCAACGCCGGGTCGTGCCGCATGTGTTCATACACCCGATCGCCGGCGATTTTGTGAGCCAGCGTGATCGGACTGAAGATGGTCATCATGTAGGGAACCCCGTCTCCCCACAACTCCCGCACTCGGCTGCACATTTCCAGTTCCCTGCCCAGGGCCCCCGTCTCGGGTTTCAGCGCCGGCAGGGACTTCCAGTCCGCAGCCAACCCAACCGGCGAGGCGATTAC
>Ga0209754_1002849_pt1 | contig 12850 bp, 10 predicted proteins | sample MesohylBB_FD_187295 | JGI IMG/M metagenome (GOLD analysis project Ga0209754, IMG submission 187295) | Host-associated microbial community of the marine sponge Aplysina aerophoba from Gulf of Piran - sponge mesohyl, lysed by bead beating... | ecosystem: Host-associated > Porifera > Sponge >... | reverse complement strand
ACGGTACCGGTCACGTCCAAGCCGACGGCCTTGCAGACCAAGGTCTTTGATTTATTGGGTGGTCAGATTCATCCGGCTCCAGGTGAGGTACAATCAGTCCGATAAAAGAGCTCTGTCCAGTAAGTGTAGTTTTAAAAATTGGCTTTAATCCCCATGTATAGGGAATAATACCTTATTTTTAGTTCAAGAAGTTCGGTTTAATGGATTTGATCTTCCCAAGTTTCTTTGCTCCATCTATCGCTTCTTTATCACTATCATAATAGTCAAACCAAGGCAGTCCTACTCTGGTATATCGTTCTGCGCTCATTGGACTTAATGGTGGTTCTTGGCCGGTAATATTCATCCATTGTTCGGCATTGGCAATGGTGATAAAGCAACGCTCAGTTGTCCGCATATCCCAGGCGTCAAAATCATGATGATCTTCGTAAATCTTTTGCATCATGGACCCTCCTGGGGCTAACCCCATTCCGAATGATTTGCTGCAACACATCGCCACCATTGGAGATTCCATGCGATACTTATCAAAAAAATCACGTTTGTTTAGTTTGTCATAAAATTCCCGTTTCATCGGAAAGACCTGAATTTGAATACCCCCTGTGGTTGAATTTGGCTTGAGCTGCTCTTCAACAGTATATCCTTGACCAAGTGGGGCCGCGACAAACTGCTTGACAATACCTTTCCCAACATTGTAACCGTCAATCCAAGGTTGATCTGGAATAACCACATAGTCCTGAGGGTCGCGGTTTAGGTTCGTTACCCATTCATCACCCGAAACGGCACATATTTTTCCAGTGCCAATTTTGACAGCAATTGGGTAACTTGCTTCACGAGCTTTACGTATTGGTCGAAAATTTAACCACAACGCATCGGCTTGAAACATGGGCATGATGACACCGCCCCGCTCTTTCAGATGATTGTGTTCACTCAAGTCAAAGTCTTCAATGTGTCTTAATGGAAATTTTCCCAATCCTGGCGGCAGGTAATGTATTTCACCATCATCGGACAAGCGCAGTGTTCTCTGAAAATTTATTTTCACTCTGGCATTTTCATGCACTTCAGGGAACCGAATTTCTAAACTATCATTCTCGAGGCAAATCATATTTTCACTCCTTTACCATTCACGATTATTGATTTTTTGAACAATTTTGGCATTGGGGGATAACAATTTTCGTATCCCCCAGCACTGTTGTAATTTTCAGGTATAGGCGGTCAGGACTACCACACGCCAACGTTCACTTCCCGTCGTCCTAATTGAACAACATTTGGGGTTTTCAATGGTGCTCCATCACTCCAGAAATTCTTTCCAGTTTTTGGCTTGATATCTTTAATGGATTTGATCTTCCCAAGTTTCTTTGCTCCATCTATCGCTTCTTTATCACCATCATAATAGTCAAACCAAGGCAATCCTTCATCGTTATAGTCTTCTGCGCTCATTGGACTTAATGGTGGTTCTTGACCAGTAATATTTATCCATTGCTCGGCATTGGCGATGGTGACAAAGCAACGTTCAGTTGTCCGCATATCCCAGGCGTCAAAATCATGATGATCTTCGTAAATCTCTTGATTCATGGACCCTCCTGGGGCTAAACCCATTTCGACTGATGGGCTGCAACACATCATCATTGAAGATTCCATGCGATACTTATCATGAAAATCACGTTTGTTTAGTCTGTCATAAAATTCCCGTTTCATCGGAAAGACTTGAATTTGAATACCCCCTGTGGTTGAATTTGGCTTGAACTGCTCTTCAACAGTGTATCCTTGCCCAAGTGGTGCCGCGACAAACTGCTTGACAATATCTTTCCCAACATTGTACCCGTCAATCCAAGGTTGGTCTGGAACTACGACATAGTCCTGAGGGTCACGGTTTAGGTTCGCCACCCATTCATCACCCGAAACAGCACATATTTTTCCAGTGCCAATTTTGACAGCAATCGGGTAACTTGCATCGAGAGTTTTATGTATTGAATCAAAGTTTAACCACAGAGCATCCGCTTGAAACATTGGCATAATGACACCGCCCCGCTCTTTTAGATGATTGTGTTCATCCAAGTCGAAGTCTTCAATGTGTCTTAAAGGAAATTCTCCCAATCCTGGCGGCAGATAATGTATTTCACCATCATCGGGCAAGCGCAGTGTTCTCTGAAAATTTATTCTCACTCCGGCATTTTCATGCACTTCAGGGAACCGAATTTCTAAACTATCATTCTCGAGGCAAATCATATTTTAACTCCTTTACCATTCACCATCTTTGATTTCTCGTACAACTCGAAGTACCGCGTGATCGGGTTCTTCTTTTAATCTACGGATAAGCTCCGCAAATAGCATTGGACGAGCTTTTATGATCTTTAAAAGATCTGACGATACTTTTCCTGCCATCGCCAATAGAACATCCTGGTCTTCACCAAGAACTTCTGCCAGTGCAATTATTTTCGCTTCTGAAGGTGGGGGAACAACTTCTCGTTCCACCTTGCTTAAGTATGCAGGCTCTACTCCAATTTTCATTGCAACTTTGCGAACACTGTATTCTTTGCTAGCCTTTAAACGGCTTTCACGTAGCGATCTAATATGTGTTCCGAATCCTGACATGTGTACTATGTAGTACTTGGTCATTATTTTTCAATATATGATTGCTAATTTTTTTTATTATGCGTAATAGTTTGTCAAACTATTGTTGGAATAAGTGCCGTCCTAGAGGCGATATACTGGCCGGAAAACCCATTTTTTGGTATATCTTAAAATTCCTGACTCTTGATATTTTTATGTAATCCATGGATGGGTTTGCGAATGTTACCCAAACCAGATCTGTAAATAATCTCCTCTCCTGAGATCTTACCGCTCTACCTCATCTCAAGATAATTCTAATCAGTCCTTAAACTGTGCGATTAGTTTCCATTCAAGGTTATGAGCTTCTAGTCATGCCGCATGAATATTTCGGTTATGGGACAGTACATAGCCCCATTTTATCTCTCGAATTGACTGACTTTGGATGTTTGGCTTTATTAACCCAATGTAGTTGCGTATCATTAAGGATTATTCTTCTTTCTTTGTGCCTCTCACTGCCCCTACCCTTGTTTATCAGACTAGGGGCATGTGTCTTGTTCACAAAGCCATGTGATTCAAATCCATAGAAGTTATGTCCATCCAGTGTGAACACAATAATTCTCTTCATTTCCGTTGTTCACGTCATTATGATAAATTCTGAAACGCTCCCCGGAAAAGGGCATTTGAGGGAATGAGAAGACACGTGACACCACGTGCAAAAAAGAGGCCAATCTAGCGTCTATTCCCCTTGCATCTTGGTTCTCGCCATCCTGTCCAGCTGATTCACGCTAAATTCAAGTAAAACGGCATCAAGCACTGCGAGTCAAAAAGGTTACACGGTGCGGGTAATAAAATAAATCAGCTCAAAATGATTTTTGATGCAGCATAATAGGTTAACAATTTATTTTGAGAAATGGTAGCGGAGGAGGGACTTGAACCCCCGACACGCGGATTATGATTCCGCTGCTCTAACCTACTGAGCTACTCCGCCATATCAATTTCGCATTGGTGAATGCTTCCCTGCTAGCGGAATAAATTAGAATCACATTCAAATAATACAAGATTTTAAACTACTTCAACATTGATTGGAACAATCCAAGCATGGGTTCAAAATCCTTTCAAGGACCTCAAATTAATTTTCCAAATTCTTAATTCAATTTTTATCAGACTGGATGTATACTTCCCCTCTAGAAAAATAAATTATTAGAGAGAAGCTATTGCTTGCAAGTTTAGACTCCGTTGATGAGTTGCAAAAGATACTACAGAATGTTGGTTACATTTGTAGCAGATCTTTGGCCACCTCACTGTTTCTGTCACTCAAACTCAATCATCCCCTATTCCTTGAAGGGGAGGCGGGAGTAGGAAAAACCGAAATTGCCTTAGCAATTACAAAGGCCCTTGGCAGAAAACTTATTCGCTTACAATGTTATGAAGGACTCGATACGAGTTCTGCTGTATACGAATGGAATTTTCCGGCTCAATTGGTAGCAATTCGTACTGCCGAGGCTAGCGGAAAAATTGACCGACAGCAATTGCAAAGTGAGCTGTTTTCAAGAGACTATCTGATCTCTCGCCCACTTTTCCATGCCCTGGAGGAAGATGAAAATGGCCCACCCATCTTACTGATTGATGAGATTGACCGAACCGATGAACCCTTTGAAGCGTTTCTTTTAGAAATTCTCTCAGATTTTCAGATAACGATCCCTGAACTAGGGACCATCAAGGCCCAGAATCCTCCCATCATTATATTAACTTCAAATCGCACTCGTGAAGTCCATGATGCTTTAAAGCGTCGTTGCTTTTATCACTGGGTCAGCTATCCGGAATTTCAGCGGGAACTCGAAATTTTACAAATAAAAGTTCCTGAAGCGGGTGAAAGACTAACCCACGAAATCGTTTTATTTGTTCAGGCACTTCGTGAAGAGGATTTATTTAAAAAGCCAGGAATTGCTGAAGCAATTGACTGGGCTAAATGTCTTTTGGCACTTAATACTGTTGCCCTATCGCCAGAAGTAATCGCTGATTCATTGGGAGCGGTACTAAAGTTTCAGGATGATATTGCCAAAATTGAGGGATCGGAATGCACTAGAATTTTGAATCAGGTGCAAGAAAAACTCCACACACAAACCGAATAATTTAGGGGCAAGTCAATTTATAGAGTCGCCCGATGATTGCAGCAGGTCCAACAGAACTTCAAGGAAAACTATTAGAAAATCTTGTGCATTTTGCCCGAGCTCTCAGATATTCTGGTATCTCTGTTGGTACTGGTCAAATTGCAAAAGCGATAAGAGCTGTTAGTGAGGTTGGATTTTCAACCAAACAGGACTTGTTCTGGATCTTGCATACCAGTTTTGTAACGAAACCAGAGCATCTTGTTGTCTTTGAGGAAATTTTTCGACTGTTTTGGAAAGATCCCCGCTTTCACGACCAGATGATGTCATTCATGCTGCCCAGCTTAAGGGGCGTGGCTGAGAAACCTGTTCCCAAGAGTGGAATGCGACGAGCTGCAAGTGCCCTATTAGGAGATATTTCTCGGCACAAGCATCAGGAGTCGCACGAAAATGAGGGCGTTGAGCAAATTGAGATTCTGGCAACGGGAACAACTTCTTCAATTGATAAGCTAAAAATGATGGATTTTGAGCAGATGACTCCCGAAGAAGTTGCCGAAGCAAAACAAGCGATTACTCAACTGAAACTGCCTGTAAAACCACTTAAGACACGTCGGACAAAATCTCACCCTAGAGGCTCTTTAGCTGACTGGAGAGCAACCATGCAAATTGCTAGTCGACAAGGAGGTGAGCTGAGTTCGATTCGTTTCCGCCGACATAAACAAAAATATCCTGATTTGATTGCTTTATGTGATATTTCTGGCAGTATGTCAAATTACTCCCGAATGCTATTGCACTTTCTTCATACTGTCGCCAATAAGAAAGGACTTGGGTGGTCTAAAGTTCACACTTTCACCTTTGGAACAAAGTTAACCAACATCACTCGAAATCTTTCGATTAAGGACATTGATGTCGCTATCGAATCGGCCGGTAAAGAGGCGGGAGACTGGGAAGGTGGCACTCGAATTGGAGAGTGCTTAAAGACATTTAGTTTTCAATGGTCCCGAAGAGTGCTCAGCCGCGGCTCCATTATCTTGTTGATTACAGATGGGTTAGAGGGTGGTAATCCTGAACTGCTTGAAGCTGAAATAAAACGAATACGGCGGAGTTCACTTAAATTGATCTGGCTTAATCCGCTCTTGCGATGGCAAGATTTTGCCCCAAAGGCACGAGGGATTATGACTATTTTACCACATGTTGATTGCGTCGTATCTGCTCATAGCATAAATTCTTTAACTGACCTTGCCACGGCAATCAGTTCACCTGATGACCACGGTAGTAAGAAGCGCTTGATAGAAGCCATGGCGACAGGCGGGTCGCTTTCGAAACACTAATTGAGGAATCCAATGAAAGTGAAACGTCCTGAACATGAACAAATTCCCGAAATTGCACTCACTTGGTTTCAAGAATGTGGAGCTGCACTTGCGACTGTAATCGAAACATGGGGGTCAGCGCCAAGACCCGTTGGAAGCCTGCTCGCAATAAGTGCTGACGGTGCAATTGCCGGATCAGTTTCTGGGGGCTGTGTTGAGGGAGCAGTGGTAGCAGAGGCCTTGGCAACTCTCAATTCTGAGAAGCCAAAGATCCTAGAGTTTGGGGTTGCCGATGAAGATGCCTTTGCGGTTGGCTTGGCATGTGGAGGAAATATTAAAGTGCTGGTTGAACCTATCAACGGACCCCACGGGACTAACTATGAGCGACTAAGTGAATTGGTTTCATGGCGTTCAAAAGGAATCCCAGTTATCGTTGAACACAACCTAATCAACTTTAATCAAAGAATTATTCCTCAACATTCAAAGCATATGACCTCAGCTCTGGAAGAAAGACTAAAATTAGATAAGTCGGGATTAGAGGGCGATTTATTCTTCAATGTATTCAATCCGCCCCTTAAGCTCATTGTTGTTGGCGGAGTGCATATCGCTCAACCACTCATGAATATGGCACGACAGATGGGATTTCAGACCGTTCTCATTGACCCTCGTTCTGCTTTTGTGACACCAAGTCGATTTCCCAATGAACGCATAAATAATGAATGGCCTGATAAAGCGATTCAGGAAGAAAATCCAGACTTAAGAACGGCAATTATCACCCTGACCCATGATTCACTGATTGATGACCCCGCAATCATCCAAGCCCTTAAAACTCCAGCATTCTACATTGGTTGCTTAGGCTCAAATCGGACTCATAGAAAGCGGATCGATCGTCTCACAAAAATTGGCGTTTCTGAGTCTGAACTCAAGCGGCTTCATGCCCCCATCGGTTTAGATATTGGTTCACGAACACCTGCCGAAATAGCCGTGTCGGTTCTTGCCGAGATTATCCAGACCTTACGAAGGGGATTCTGAAATCAATGAAATTCGGCCTTTATCCCCTTTCTGAATGCCAAGGTGCAATCTTGGCCCATTCACTCCATATTCACTCCAAAAAAATCCCTAAAGGGACGATCTTAAGGGAGGAACAATTGGCGTCAATCAAGACGACCAAATTGACCGAATTAATGGTTGCAATTTTGGAGCACGATGACATTGGTGAAGACGAAGCGGCTAATATAATCGGCAACAGACTTGTTGAATTAGAACCAGCTTTTGTTGCTTCAGCACCGTTTACAGGAAGGGTTAATTTGTTTGCAACAAAGCCGGGATTAATTGAAATAAATCCTGATAAAATCAAGCAATTTAACCTTGTTGACCAATCAATTACTCTGGCAACATTAGGTCATCACGTTCGGGTTTCCAAAAACCAGTTGGTCTGCACAATCAAGGTGATTCAATATGGGGTGAAATCGGCCTTAGTTAATACAGCATTAGACCAACTTGACGACACAATTCGTTTCAGAGCGGTCACATTAACATCCGCAGACCTGATAATGACTGTTCAAACTCCACGGGATGAAAAGTTAGCCGCTAAGGGACTCCAAGCCACGCGCTTAAGGTTGGAATCGCTCGGTATAGAATTAAATACAACCGCGACCACTGAACATAATACGACTGAATTAACGAAAGCAATCAAAAGCTGTGTTTCCCCTATCATCCTGATTCTCACCTCCTCAGCGACCTCAGATAAAAATGATATTGGGCCGAAGGCATTGTGTAGTGCTGGGGGAACATTGGTTCAGGTAGGAATACCAGTAGATCCAGGGAATTTACTTTTTTATGGACAATTAGGTATTCAAGAAGTGATTGGTTTGCCAGGGTGCGTACGATCAATCGCCCTTAATGGAGCAGATTGGGTCCTGGAAAGAATTGCCTGTGGTATCAAGTTGACCACAGAAGATTTTGCTTCAATGGGGGCTGGAGGGTTACTTAAGGAAATTCCTACCCGACGTCAACCAAGAAACAGTTTGCGAACTCGACCCACTAAACCTAAGGTCTTTGCATTAGTTCTCAGCGAAAATAAAGTAAGTGATGACACGAAACTTCTCAGCCCATTGATTAAGTCACAAATAGAAGGGATTTACGTTGTAGGTGATTCTTCAATCTCTTTCGAGGGTTTGGATACTTGGTCCAATCGAATTAGAACAGTAGTTCATCCCTTGGATTCGAGTAAAAGTAACCAAATCAGATTGGGGCTTGAAGCTTTGCCGAATGACACCGAGGCTGTAATTTTTGTTCGGGGTAGTCAACAACCCATAGCGACTTTGGATATCGATCGCCTGATTAGTGGTTTCAGCCCAACCGATGGGAGAGAGATTGGGACAATCATGAGGTCTCACTCCAACCCGAGTCCTCCGCTTTTATTTGGACGCCGATTTTTTGAAAATTTGAGCACCTTGGCGCTCGGGCAAAAACCAGTTGATTTGATTAGTGAAGCTCGCGATTTTGTTTACGAAATTCAATCTGGATAAATTGGAGAATCAGCCGGCAAGTTGCGATTGCTAAATTTTTATGGTATACATTCAAATTTGAAAAACATGATCAAAAAGTGTAACTCGTAAAATATTTCTAGTAAAAAACATTAAATTAATATTTTTGTTGAAAGTTTCGTACGAATAGTTATAAATAGATCTTAACAAGAATAGGAGGAAGTTTATGCCATCTGTGTCAATGAAAGTTAACGGCAAATCAGTCACAGGCGAAGTTGAGGGACGTACTTTACTGTCTGACTTTATTCGAAATGATTTGCGCTTAACCGGTACTCATATTGGTTGTGATACTAGCCAATGCGGTGCTTGTGTAGTTCATGTAGACGGCGAAGCAGTCAAAGCGTGTACTATGTTTGCACTTGAATCCGAAGGATCAGAAATTTTAACCATTGAAGGTATGGCTAATGAAGATGGTACTTTGGGAATAATCCAACAGGCTTTTCAGGATAACCACGGATTACAATGTGGGTTTTGCACTCCTGGCATGGTTATGTCAGCGGCTGCACTCCTTAAAGAAAACTCAAGCCCATCTGAAGCCGAGATCAGAAAATACCTTGAGGGTAATATCTGTCGGTGTACAGGTTATCACAATATCGTTAAATCAATCCAATCTGCTGCGGCATCAATGTAATGGGTTGTAAGGTCCTTGATAATAAAATTAATACTAATTTAGGAGGAATCTGTGTTAGAAAATGTAGGAAAAAGAGTGGGAGCCAGTACGCTCCGACGTGAGGATGTCAGGTTCTTAAGTGGTAATGGACGGTATACGGATGATATCAACATTTTCGGGCAAAAACATGTCTATTTTCTTCGTTCTGAAGTTGCTCACGGTACAATAAAAGCCATTGATACTAGCCAAGCCGCAAATATGCCCGGTGTAGTCAGTATTCTAACGGGCGATGATTTTGAAGGTGTTGGTGGCTTACCATGTGGCTGGCAGGTAACCGACCGGTTTAACGAACCGATGCGCGAACCAGCTCATCCTGTGTTGGTGCAGGGTAAAGTCCGCCACGTTGGTGACCCTATTGCGGGGGTGGTCGCGGACACCCTTGAACAAGCTCGGGATGCCGCAGAAAAAATTGAACTGGAAATTGAAGAACTCCCTGCCGTAGTTGACATGAGCAAAGCACTTGAAGGAGGGCCGCTTGTCCATGACGAAATTGAAACAAACCTATGTTACGATTGGGGTTTCGTTGAAGAAAATAAAGACGCTGTTGACAAGGCCATAGCCACAGCCCACCATGTAACGACTTTGGAATTAACGAATAACCGTTTAATCCCGAATGCCATGGAACCAAGAGTTGCCATTGGGGACTATAATATTTCAACGGATGAGTCAACACTTTACACGACTTCCCAAAACCCACATGTAATTCGCTTACTTATGGGTGCGTTTGTGCTTCAGATACCTGAACATAAATTACGGATTATTTCGCCCGATGTTGGTGGTGGCTTTGGCTCAAAAATATTCCATTATGCTGAAGAAGCCTTTTGTACTTTTGCGGCACGTAAATTAAGACTCCCTGTTAAATGGACTGCCAGCAGGTCAGAGGCCTTTATCACGGATGCTCATGGTCGTGATCATGTGACCAAAATTGAGCTTGCCCTAGATGAAAACGGACAGTTTTTGGCGATTAGAACAAATACTCTCGCCAATATGGGAGCCTATTTATCTACTTTTGCCCCCAGTGTACCAACATGGCTACACGGTACTTTGATGGCGGGGAACTATAAGACCCCGCTGATTTATGTCAATGTCAAAGCTGTCTTTACTAATACAGTTGCCGTTGATGCTTACCGTGGAGCAGGACGTCCCGAAGCTACTTTCCAACTTGAACGTGTCATTGATCTCGCTGCCCGCGAAATGGGTATTAACCCAATTGAACTGAGACGAAGGAACTTTATTCAGCCAGAAGATTATCCCTATGCCACCCCTGTTGCTTTAGAATATGACACGGGGAACTATGGTGTTTTGATGGATGAACTCGTTGAACGTTCAGATATGAATGGATTCGCTGACCGCGTTGCTGCCTCAAAAGCTAAAGGAAAACTGCGCGGAATGGGAGTCAATACTTACGTAGAAGCATGCGGAATTGCCCCCTCCAATTTGGTTGGAATGCTAGGTGCTCGAGCCGGCCTTTACGAAAGTGCCACCGTTCGTGTTAATGCCACAGGTTCAATAACGGTTATGACTGGCAGCCATTCCCACGGTCAAGGCCATGAAACAGCCTTTCCACAAGTACTAGCCGATATGATTGGGATTGATGAGGATCAAGTCCATATCCAACATGGTGATACAGCAAGTTCACCTATGGGAATGGGTACTTATGGCTCGAGGTCAATTGCGGTAGGAGGGCCAGCAATGGTCAGAGCAACTGAAAAAATCATTGCCAAGGCAAAAAAGATTGCTGCCCACCTCATGGAAGCATCAGCTGAAGACATTGACTTGAAAAATGGTACATTTTCGGTTGTAGGAACTGATAAAGAGGTTTCTTGGGGCGATGTTTGTCTATCAGCCTATGTGCCACATAATTATCCGTTAGAGGATATTGAGCCGGGTCTTGAGGAAACAGCTTTTTATGACCCTGCCAACTTCACCTTTCCGGCCGGAGCTTATGGTTGTGAAGTTGAAGTTGACCCCGAGACAGGAAAAGTTGAACTGTGTTCCTTTATTGCGGTGGATGATTTTGGGACAGTGATTAACCCAATGATTGTTGAAGGTCAGGTTCATGGTGGTTTGGCTCAAGGGATTGGTCAAGCATTGTATGAAAATGCTTTTTACGATAGCAATGGTCAACTCTTGTCAGGTTCTTACATGGACTACACTATGCCTCGTGCAGATGATTTGCCGAGTTTTGTTGTTGACCATTCCAACCAAACTCCTTGTACTCACAATCCACTCGGAGTAAAAGGGTGTGGTGAGGCTGGTACAATCGGCTCTTGCCCAACGATAGTCAATGCCGTTGTTGATGCTTTGAACAGAGGGGGTTATGATGTCAATCATATTGATATGCCACTCACTCCTAGTCGTGTTTGGGAAGCAATTAACCCACATTAATTGAAAATAAAATTTAGCTTATTGATGCAATTTAGGAGATCACGTTATGTATAGTTTTGATTTACAAAGGCCAGCAAGTCTGGACGAAGCTATCCAAGCTCTAGCTGATGAAGACGCTCTAATTTTAGCTGGCGGACAAACCTTAATTCCAACGCTTAAAAATCGCTTGGCAAGCCCTTCTGCTTTGGTTTCAATTGGAAGAATTGGAGATTTAAAAGGAGTCAGCGAAAGCAACGGTGTGGTTTCAATTAAAGCTGGAACAACCCATGCGGACGTTGCCAAATCTGTTAAAACATATCCCGCTTTAGCCTGTATGGCTGGGAACATCGGTGACCCCGCTGTTCGTAATCGCGGCACAATCGGAGGAAGCCTTGCCAATAATGACCCGTCGGCTTGTTATCCGGCAGCAGCTCTCGCTTCCAATGCCACTATTCAGACAAATAAGCAGTCTGTTTTGGCTTCAGATTACTTTTTAGGAATGTTTGAAACTTGCCTAGATGAGGACGAGTTGCTTGTTGAAGTGAGTTTTCCTGTCCCTGACTGTGCTGATTACCAAAAATTTGATCAACCCGCATCACGGTTTGCTTTAGTTGGCGTATTTGTGGCCAAATATGGTAATGACACTCGGGTCGCAGTAACAGGTGCTTCAGAGGAAGGTGTGTTTCGCTGGACCGATGCCGAAGCAGCTCTGAATAGTCACTTTGACCCTTCTGCTGTTGAGAGTTTAGAAGTTTCACCTGATGGTTTAATTGAAGATATTCATGGGACTCCTAGATACCGAGCAAATCTCATTAAGGTCATGACTAAGCGAGCGGTCGCAGCCTGCAAGTAAACAATTTATTATGCCATCAGCTATTGACCAATTTAATCCGTGCGTGGATATAACCCAACCAGATGAATTGAAATTAGAAGATTACCTTCATAATGACCGACTGCAATTAATTTAATTGCATGGCGAATTTTGCTTTTTTTTGGATAATTTTAAAAGTCACTTGCAACAATTTGACTCTCTAGTGTTGTAAATTGACCAATGTTGGTATCAGGTACACACACTCCTATCTATTTCATTGGTTTAGACTATAGAAATTAGATAAAATCTTCCTTTGACTATAACTAAACTATGACCAAAACGACAATTTTAACCCATCCTGATTGCCTCAAGCATATTTCACCAACGGGGCATCCAGAACGAGTTGAACGATTAGAAGCGATTAACTCGGTTTTGAATCAAAAGGAATTTACGGACCTAAACAGGCAAGAAGCAGAGTTGTGTACGTT
>Ga0209754_1002848_pt1 | contig 12852 bp, 18 predicted proteins | sample MesohylBB_FD_187295 | JGI IMG/M metagenome (GOLD analysis project Ga0209754, IMG submission 187295) | Host-associated microbial community of the marine sponge Aplysina aerophoba from Gulf of Piran - sponge mesohyl, lysed by bead beating... | ecosystem: Host-associated > Porifera > Sponge >... | reverse complement strand
TGCAGCGGATGTGGCTGTCGCGCTTCGGGCGCACGGTGGGCGGTCACATCACGGACGCGGTGTCGGGGCGGCTTGCCGGGCTCGCAACGGGCGCACACGTGACGCTTGCGGGCCAGCCGCTTGACCTGTCCCGGACCGACGACGGCACGGCGCCGGCGTATGACGAGCTGCTCGCGCGGCACGGGGTCGGTGACATGTGGGACGATTCTGCTTCCGCTGCCGCTGCGCACTCGATGACGGGGCGCGAGCTGCTGCTCGGGAGCTCGTTCCACGTGGCCGGCGGCGGCGAGGGCTCGGGACCGGAGCTTGCTGCCTGGGGCCGGGCGGTGCAGGGCCGCTTCGATGGCGAGGAACCGGACGGCAATGGCCGGATGCGCATCGACGGCGAGGTCCTCACCGGCACACTCGGGGTGGACGCGGACTGGGGCCGGGTGCTGGCGGGCGTCGCGGTCAGCTTGAGCGAGGGCGAGGGGACGTTCGACTCCCCCGGCGTGGACACCGGCAGCATCGAGAGCACGATGACGACGGTGAGCCCCTATGCGCGGTTCGACGTGACCGAGCGGGTCTCGGCCTGGGGCCTTGCGGGCTGGGGCACCGGTGACATGACCATCGTGCAGGACGCGCGCGACGCCGCGGGCGCGCAGCCCGCGCGCCCGCGGCAGGAGACCACGGCCGACCTCTCGATGCAGTTGGGCGCCATCGGGGCGCGGGGCGCGCTGCTGACCGAGGACGAGGCGGACGGCATGGACCTCGCGCTGAAGGCGGACGCGATGTTCGTGCGCACGGAGTCGGAGAAGGCGGCGGGTTCGGCGGCGACGACGGCCGACGCGAGCCGGTTGCGCCTGGTGCTTGAGGGCGGCCGGTCGTTCGCGGTCTCGGAGACCGCGACGCTGCGTCCCTCTCTGGAGCTGGGGGTGCGCCATGACGGCGGCGACGCCGAGACCGGCGCAGGTCTGGAGCTCGGCGGCGGCGTCTCGTACACGGACGCGGGCTCGGGTCTGTCCATCGAAGCGAAGGCGGGGATGCTGGTGGCGCACGCGGACTCCGACTACGAGGAGTGGGGCGCGAGCGCCACGGCGCGGCTCGACCCGGGCGAGCGCGGGCGGGGGCTGTCGCTCTCGCTCAGCCCGACCATGGGCGCGACGTCAAGCGCTTCCGACCGGCTGTGGGGCGCGCAGGATGCGCGGGCGCTGGCGCCGGATGGGGCTGCGTTCCGTCCCGCGCGCGGCCTGACGACGGAGGCGGGCTACGGGATGTCACTGTTGGGCGACCGCATCACCGCCACGCCCAACATCGGCTTCGGGATGTCGGACGACGGGGCTCGGGATTACCGGATCGGCTGGCGGCTGATCTCGGCGGTGCCGGGCGATCCCGGCTTCGAGGTCAGCCTCGACGCGACGCGCCGCGAGATCGCCAACGACAACGACGCCGAGCACGGGGTGATGCTGAGAAGCCTCATCCGATGGTAGGGAGGGCGCGCCACCGTCGCCGATGCCGTCCTCGCGGGAGTCGGTGGCGGACGCAAGGACAAGATGGCCCGCGTCACCATGCTCGCCATGCACAAGGACGTCCTCATCAAATTACATGAGCGAGTGACGGAGGATGCGACCTACGCTTCGATCGCGGTCGCGCCGGGCGCGAACGGGGCGCGGGTCTGGCCGGAAGCGGCGAAGACGCAGACCGTTCTGGAACGTGGCTGGTCGTCCGTCCCCTCGGGACGGGAAGGGTCGGGGGGCGGTGTTCGAGAGATCGACAGGCTGGTGACGGTGCTGGAAAGCTCGGGGCGGGCAAGAAGCCGCACGGGATCGCGGAGGACGTCTTGGGCAAGGAAGACGTGGCCAAGGTGTGGGCCTCCGACAGCTGGATGCGCTCCCAAGTGCGGCGCTTACGAAGGCGCTTACCAGAGACGGTAACCGTTCGTTCAGACCGTGGAGGTCCGAATTGGGGGAGGCAGAAAACGCCCGCGGTGGCGGCAAACGCGGCGGCCGCACGCGTCCACCTCACTCGCGGGCTGCTGATTCCACGGCTTGGCCGAACGGATGCCAGCGACGGAACGGTCACAATGAAGGAGAGTAACCATTCCGGGAGGCCGTGGAGATCCGGAAGATGGGAATTGGTAAACGGCCTCATGCGCCATTCTCACGTGCCGAACGTCACAGCGACCGGATCGACTCCACGGCCTCCCGGAATGGTTACCAAGGAGAGCAGCGGTCAGTGTTGCCTTGGTGATGACTTCAATGATTATCATCATGCTCCATCGAGCGTCCAGGCTCACTCAACAAACTATCGTGTTGTTTTATAGACATAAATCTGTCCCATGTCCGCCACACCGCAGACGACGTACACGGCCTGCACTACCGCTGGGACGAGGTCGACCTGGAGGCCGGCGAGTTGAACCTGCCCGACACGAAAGCGGGGCCGCGCACGATCTTGTTGTCGCCGGAAGCGGCGTCGGTGCTGTCACGGATTCCCCGCCTGCCCGACAATCCGTTCGTGATTCCGGGGAAACTCAAGGGCAAGCAGATGCGCAACCTGAACGACCCCTGGGACATCATTTGTGAGCGCGCCGGGCTGGAAGACATGCGGATCCACGATTGCCGACATTCCTACGCGTCCAGGGCCCTGGCGCTCGGCGAGAGCTTGCCGATGATCGGGCGCCTGCTCGGTCAGACGCAGGTCGAGACGGTCGCGCGCTATGCGCATCTGGCGAAGGGCGCGGTGCACGAGTCGGCGGTGCGGGTGTCGGACAGCATCGCCGCCGACCTTCTCCCGGACCGTTCGGGGTCGGGCACTCCAGGCTGATCCCTGGTTTCAGGGCCAGGTTGCCGTTCCTCCATCGGAGGGAGAGGCGCGGCCGGCCGTCCCGGCGCCAGGACGCACGATCTAGACCTTCGAACTGGAGGGTGCGCCGCAATCTTCCGTACCAGATTCCCGGAACGGGGACCGGTGTAAGCCGTCTCTGGCGGCCGACGCCGTCGTCAAACCGGTCTCCGTGTGAATGCCAGAAGTCGCCGGAAGAGACCGGGAGCGGACAGGAAGGGACGGTCGGGAACACGGTGACGATGAACAAGAATCTCGGAGATCGTGTATCTGCCTGACGAGGGCGGGATGGCCTGGAATCGCAAGAATTCGCAGGCCAGCGCAGGCCAGCGCAGGCCAGCGCAGCTCAGGATACGCCATGCCAAGACTTGCGTATGTGTGCCATAGATCGTGTAGAAACATTCCCCGTGTACCATCGATTTTGTTATTGATTTCAATGCTCTATCGTAGCCTTACGGGTATCGGCCGGGTGCTTGCGACCGAGAGCCGGTTCGACGGTCAATGCCCGGCTGCCGCGGCCGGGAACGGCGAGGCCGGCGCAGCACGAAGACACGGGGAATACGGAAATGACCGTGTTACGAGGCAAACGGCTTTCCAAGCGCACCGTCGACGCTCTGCCGGTCCGGAAGAAGGACGCCGTGTTCTGGGATTCCGAACTGAAGGGGTTCGGGGTGCGGGTCTATCCCACCGGATCCAAGGTCTTTGTCGTGCAGACCCGGTCGAGGGGGAAGGTCAAGCGGGTCACGCTGGGCGCCCACGGCCTGATCACGGCCGATCAGGCGCGCCGCAAGGCGGCACGGACCATTGCCCGTTTCAAGGGCCTGGAGGACGACCTGGGGATCAGGCTCGAGCGTTGGGAATCGGAGCTCGAGTCGGACGCCGATCCGTACGACTGGTCCTCCGGAGCCGGGGCGGCCAACCCGATCCTCCGGCGCGTCCTCTCGGGCATCGTGCGACGCTACGACCGATCCGTGATGAGCAACATCCATCGCGCGACCTACGCGGAGTGCCTTGTCGGTGAGCTCCTGGCGCCCGATTGGAGCCCACCCTGGACCCGGGGCTACGACCGGGCGCCCTGGGACCTCCAGGATCGACATGGAATGTACCTAAAGGTCGAGCAATGCGCGCTGCTGCGGCCGTGGCGTCGCGGGCGGAGTTTGGTGCGGAGGCAGACGCCCCGGTTCGAGATCGCCCCTTCCACGGGCTTCTGGGCCGAGGACGATGTGTGGATCGACCAGGCCGGCCATCGTGCCCATCTCCACGTTTTCGCCTGGCACGGGGTGGACGACGGGCCGTTTACCGACCAGAGGGAGCCGGATCAATGGCAGTTCTTCACGGTCCCGACTAGTAGCCTGCCGGCAGACCGGCTCCATATCGGCCTCGACGACCTCGAAGAGTTGACGGACGCCGTCGGGTACGAAGACCTTTGGTCCAGAGTAGACGAGATCGCCGCCGAACTGCGGTCCCGGAAAGCCAAGAAGTGACGCGGCGCCAGCAGCGACCTCCAGCGATCCCGATCTCGCCATAGGCCACACGACCTTTCAGGCTCTCCGGCCCCCATTGCGCGCGGGTCGAGCGTAAGCTCGCCTCGGGAGCCGGAGGGGCCAAAGCCGCGTGTTGCCCGACGGCGTCAGCAGGAAAGCTCTTCGTGATTGCGCATCGATTACGAAGACGGCTAAATGCCGGGTGAGTCACTTGCTGCCTCCAGTCTCTTCGGGAGCATGTCGGGCCGTTATCCGAACGCTTGCGCTCACCAAGGCGTTGCGGCGGATCGTCCTTCAACCTTAGGGCGGCCGTTCGTTCTCTTCCGCCGTCCCTATCCGCGCATCCCGCTGCAGATGCGGCCGGTCCACACGCGGAAGGCATGGATTTTGTTCCAGACGGCATTTTCATTCCCGGCGCCGGAGTGTTAGCCGACTCGCATCGCACAACGGCGACGTCGGAAATGGTTCCAGGGAACGATCGGGTCATGGCGACAACTGCATGGGAGTCATCGCCGACGAGAGCAGCCGGCCGGTCCCTTGTCGGTCGTGGATGCGCGATAACCGAGCTGCATCCCGGGGCGCCCCGGTGACGAGCCTCGAAGACAACTTCGTCAACCTCGTCATGGCGTTTCTCAGCCGATCGCCGCTGAACGACGCACAATTCGGCAGGAAGGCTGTCGACCAGGGCGGGTTTGTCGCGAACCTCCGAAAGGGGGCCGTGCCCAGGATGGACCCTGCCGACCGGGCACTCCGCTTCATGGGCGAACCGATGATCGGTCCGGCGTTCCGGGCGGAAATCGCGACCTTCCTCGTCGTCACCGGCACCAGGGGCACCACGCTTGGGCGTCTTGCTCTGGGAAATCCCGACTTCGTGCACAGACTGAACGCAGGCAGGTCGCCGCGACTGGCCTCCGTCCAGAAGATGCGGGCCTGGATGCGTAGCACCGCGAGTTTTGGGGAACGTGCCCAGATTGCCCGGGCGATCGCCGACCCCGGCGTATCGGACCCCGTCCTCAATCCCGACCCTGGGGGCATCAACGCGCTGGCCGAAGGGAGGCCGCGCGCCGACGCCGGCAACGAAGGGCTTGTGGGGAAATCTCCCCGCGCGATCGAGGAGAAGATCCTGCTCAACTCGGCTGAGGCCGCGGCCTTTCTCAGCCTGAAGCCCGGCACGCTGTCGCGCTACCGGGCGGCCGGGGGCGGTCCCACATACTGCATGCTCGGAACGGCGGTGCGGTACTTCCGTGCCGATCTCCTGGCCTGGGCCTGGGCCAGACGCCGGGGGAACAGTCTTGAGTTGCGCTGATCCAACGGCGCCGCGCGGCGGACAGGCGGATCCGGTTTCAGGCAGGACCGAGACAGGATTCGTAACGGACCTGATGGCAGACATGCGTAGCAAGGTGGCGGCCTACCTCGCGCGCACCGGGATGCCGGAGGAGGAGTTCGGCAAGCTTGCCCTCGGACGACCGGATTTCGTGGAACGGCTCGGCGTACAGCGGTCTATGACGCTCAACACCGCCGACCGTCTGCTCCGCTTCATGGGCGAAGCTCCGATCGGCCCGGCCTTCAGGCGCGAGGTCGAAGCGTTTCTCGAGGTCACCGGTATCAGGCCGGCCAGGTTCGGAGTCGACGCCTCCGGTGAGCCCAGTTTCGTGGACGTGATCAGGTCCAGGGGAACGACGCGCCTCCGCAGGGTGGATCTGGTGCGTGCGCATATGCGCCGCACCGCGGATACTGCGCAGCGCACTGTCATCACCGGCATGATCGAGGAGGGCGGCCAGTGCTCATCCGTCGTCGCCGCGAGCCCGATGCCGCAGCGAGAAAGCAAGAGCCGCGAGGTATCCCGAGCGTCCGACGCAGATACGGACGCCGATGGGCCTCAGGAGCATCACCGCCGGGAATTCCTGGACACCAACGAAGCAGCGGCGCTCCTCGGCCTCTCGGGAGGGACGCTGAGCCGATATCGTCAGAAGGGCACGGGACCCGCGTACCACAGGTTCGGTCGCAAGATCGTCTATGCGTACACCGATCTCCTGAGCTGGGCGTTGACACGACGGCACATTACTCGCGAGAGCGACTGACGGCGCGTACGGCAGCATCGTCTACAAGGGCCTCGGCGACTGGCTGGACCGGTCGCTTGCCGACATCGGGCACCGCGACGTCGAGCAGCGCTTCCAGCGCCTGACGGAGAATCTGAGTGGGTGCAGGCTGACGACGCGATGAAGGTGCTGCGCGCGCTCTGCTGAAGATGGCGTTTCCGGCGTGCCGGTCACGCAAAGTCGCCCTGCTGGTCTCCCCTGGCAGCCTCCACCACACGCTCGACCTCGCCCCGCGCCAGAAGCGCAAGCGGCGTCGTTTCGTCGAGCGACAGCCGCGGCGTCGTCAGCCAAACCCAAGCGGCGTAGCCGTCGGCGAACCGCCCGGCTAGGCGGTCGAGGCCCGGCAGCGGCCGGTTCCGGAGCCTCTGCTCCGCCTGCTAACCGCGCTCGGGTGCGACGTTGACATCCTCGTCCGGCAGCCGCGTCCTGCCTCCGCAGGGATGCTCCGGATCGTGGCTGCCGATCCCGTCTAGCGTCGAGGGCGTGCTCATCGTGCCGTCTCCTTCGTGCCGAGTGCCAGGAACGCGCCAAGACTGCACCCTGGTTCGGCGCGCATTCGCCGATCGACACGTACCGGTGACGAACGACAGGGAGAATTTCACACCTGATGGGGCGCGAACCGCGCTCATTCCGCCGGGGCGATGCGCCGGTGGCTCCTGATCTGCCGTTCGATGTAGGCGCGGCGATCTTCGGGCGACCACCCCTCGCGCTCGAACATCTCGAACATGGCAAGCTCGTCAGGCGTAAGCGGTTTACCCTCGATCGCCTGCAAATGGGCGGCCTCGGCGAGGCGCCTGTTTGCGGCGACGGCTCGGGGAGGATCGGGGTCTCGGTGTGCGGCGGTCATGGTTCGAGCCTACCGCCGTTCATTCGTGCACGCTATCCGGGTTGGGTTCGATGCTGTCGTCGATGCGCGCCGCGGACCCCTCCGCGGGATCGCAGGCGGGATCGGCGCATCGAGAGATGGCCTGGACCCGGTGCGGCCCGGTATCGAACCGGTGGAGCCGATAGAAAAAGTCGCACTCGGTGTTAGAAATGGACTATGAGGATCGGCGCTCGCGAGGTTCGGATTGCAGACGTTCAAGACCAAGGTGTTCAAGACCAAGGCGTTCGGCCTATTTGACGATCGCGAGAGACTGGAGGATGCGGCGCGGCGCTGAAACTCCTGACGCTGGTGGCGAAGAACGGTCTTGGAGCGGTCGCCTAACTGCCGCGAGCCTCCGAGGCGAGGAAAACAGAAGGGCCCCGGAGGTTCCAGGACCCTTCTGTCGACCGGGAAATTCCCAATCCTTTGACCGATATATGACGGCCGCCGGCAACGCTCGCAAGCGAATTCGGTTAGGCTTGCGGCCTGTCCCGTCTCAGAGAAGCCATGGTTTTACCGTTCTGCAGGAATCGCCCTCGCGTCCTCAGCGCTCAGGAGACTGCTTCCTGTGCTCCCGGTGATCCGCGAGGCAACGTTCTGGACGGAAACAGGACGTTCGCATCCAACAGGGCGACACGACGGTCCGCGAGCTGTATCAAGACGCATCGAACTCCTGACCGAGACGGGCGAGATCGTCGAGCGCCGCATGGCGCGCGGCGTCGCGACGGCCGATGTAGGCCATGAGATCGGCGTGCCTGACGCGCCGGTGGAACCCGGCCGTGGAGCGTAAGGTCGAGCGCTTCGGCTGGACCTTCGCGCCAGGCGACAAGGTGATGCAGATCGAGAACGACTACGACAAGGAGGTCTACAACGGGGACATCGGCATGGTCGTGGATGTGGATCCGGAAGCCGGCGAGCTAACCGCGCGTTTCGAGGGGCGCGATCTCGTCTACGGCTTTGGCGAGCTCGACGCGCTGGACCCGGCCTATGCCGCGACGGTGCACAAGAGCCAGGGCTCGGAGTATCCGGCGGTGGTGATCCCGGTGCTGACGCAGCGCTACGCGAAGCCGCGCGGGTCCCCTCTATGGACTACCGGGACAACCTCCATCCAGCCCCCAGAAGGGTCAATATTGCACTCCAATTTGGAGTGGGCCCCTGGGGTCGGACAGTTTCAAGCGGCGGTTTTGACCGGGGTGCGCAGAAAATTGAAAAAAGCCGCATTCGCCTTGATGACTGATTGTGGAGGCAAGATCAGAGGTCAATATTTCCCACTTTAAAAACAATAGGTTAGTAGTTTTCCCCGGATTTTCACTGTCTACGGCGGCGGGATTATGCGCCAGAGCGGCGGAGTAATAGTGCACCATGGTCTCGGCGGTAGCTTGTCCGCGTAGTCCATGGGAGGGCCCCGCGCGCGGGGCAGATTGAAAAAGCCGCACTGGGTGTTATAATAGAGGCATGAAGGCGGGTGCGGGCGAGAGTCGAGTTGCAAACGTTCAAGACCAAGGCGTTCGCCCGTTTTGCCGCTCGCGAGGGACTGGAGGATGCGGCGCTGTGCGAGGCCGTGCGGCGCGCCCGCAGCGGACTGATCGACGCCGATCTCGGCGGCGGCGTGATCAAGCAACGTATCGCCCGCAAGGGCGGCGGCCGGTCCGGCGGGTTCCGCACGATCGTGCTGTTCCGCAGGGGCGCGCTGGCGTTCTTCGTCTACGGCTTCGCCAAGAGCGGCCGGGACAACTTGCGCCGGGACGAGCTGGAGACGTTCAGGCTGCTGGCCGACGAATATCTGGCGCTGGACGCAATGGGCCTGGCGGCCGCGCAGGCCGCCGGAGCGATTGTCGAGGTGAAATGCGATGACCAAGCAGTACAGGAGTGAGGCCCTGGCAGCGGCGCACGAGGCCGCCCAGGGTCTCGCTGAAGCTGGCCTCATGTCGAAGCGGACCATGCGCAAGTTCGACGAGATGTGCCTGACGCCGGTGCGGGACATGACGCCCGACGACATTCGCGCGCTTCGCCTGCGCGAACAGGCGAGCCAGGCGGTGTTCGCGCGCCATCTCAACGTGACGACGGGCTTGGTGAGCCAGTGGGAGCGTGGCGAGAAGCGCCCGCGCGGCGCGTCGCTGAAGCTGCTGGCGCTGGTGGAGAAAAACGGTCTCGGGGCGGTGGCCTGACTACAATCGGCGGGATGGGTGAGCATGGACGTTGGTTCCGCCCGCGGTGTGGTGGCCGAGTCCAAAGACATTCCGCCACGTACGGCCGGTCGGCGACCATGCATGACGGCGGGCAAGATTGTCAAAGTGCTAACTCGTTGTGAAACAAGTCGGATTTACATCGAAAGGCTACATGGCAGCCTGAAATCCTGAGAGTTCAGATTCCGGAATTTACCTACGTGGGTGCCGACCCGCAGATCTTCGCTTGGCTCCTCTGACACCATGCGCCGCAACGAGAGGTATCAACCTCCGCGCGAAATTACCTCGGCTTTCACGCTCGAACGGCACGAGACCCATTGCATTGAGTTTCTCCATCGCGATCGATAGTTCTTCTGTCGTTGGAGGAGTTTCAGGTGGTTCATACCGCTCCCCGACGACTAGCGTCGTTTTGTACTCGTCAAAATGGTCATAGGCCAAAACTGTCCTAAGACAATCCAAGGACTCCTCTTGCACGCGGGTCCCCTCAGACCGCCTGAGCTCTGCCAGACGACGGGGGAAGTTCCTGCACCAGGCAAGAGCGGGCAAACAGGCATCCAGGAAGACAAACCGCGCGAACTTGAGAAGCGGAATTGCTGCGAATGCGACTGCAAAGGTAGCGAATATGGGTCGCATCCATTCTGGTTCGGCCGGGGAGAAGCCCCATCCTACCCAGCACCCGATTGAGAAGCCCAGCATCACGGTCGAAGGTGCTTTGGTGATCTCCTTGAGCCATCTGCTGTCCGGCATACTCATTGAGTGTCTCCTAACTGTCTCTGACGACATTCCATAGGGCTGCTGCGTTCTCCGAATATCAGGCATACAGCCATCGTAGGCTGGAGGCACCGTGCAATCCGTTGCCTGCCCGCGCAGGTGGGCGGGGCGGTGTTGCGCTCGCTGTCGTAAAGGATATCCGCCCCAATGGTGTCGCCGATCCTGACCGAGCAGCCGGCCGATGATCGGCAGCCCCTCGCCGAGCGCGAGCGCCCGCGAGGCGAAGGAGTGGCGAAGGTCGTGAATTCGCAGGTCCTTCAGTCCGCGCTGGCACCGATGCGGCGCCAGGGCATCTGCAGGTCGGTGATGTGGAAGCGCCGCACCATGCCGGCGATGACCTAAGGATCGTCATCCAGGGGACGAAGGCCAGAGAGGACAGCGCGTGCCTCGGGGCTGAGCGGGACGATCCGACGTCCGTCTTGGCATCGCGAAGCTCGATGCAATCGTCCTTGACGTATGGGTGAGAATGGACTGACCCAGATATCAAGCGGGAGGCTGGGGCGTCGAACTCAAGCGATCGGTTAGGTTGGAGAACAATCGCGAGACTCCCGATGCATGCCCATTGTGTCTAGGGTGCGATGTTCAGTTTGATCGGTGCGCTGCGAACCGATAATGATGACACTGTCGGGAAGAACATCCCTGTGCGTGCCTTCAACGCCAGAACACAGTCATAATGGGGAACCAAATTGATAGACTTGGGCGATGGCAACAGAATTTGCGGATATGGTGACATAAATGTGATCATTGGCAAGAATGGTTCCGGGAAAAGCACTCTTCTTCGCTTATTGGATACGCAGCTGTCCGGGGACTCCTGTTGCGTTCGCTACATTACACCAGAACGTGGAGGACAGTTGATTTACGAAGGCAGCATTGAGGCGAATAGATCCCAAAATATCAATTGGCTTGAAAATGTCCGACGTCGAAATCAATGGGAACACTTCAGACAATCTAGTGTCTCTGAGTTCCGGAACCTGGAAATACTTGTTCTTCGCGCAATCGAGCACGAAGAAAAGGTAAGAAGGTCGGCATTCACGTTTGATGACGAAATCGAGAAGATAAATTTGGTCTTGGATCGAGTGAAGTTGCTACGATCACAACGGGCGGGTTTTGATATACAAGCTAGAGATGGTGAACGGTCCACGACTGCGGCAGAGCTAAGCAGTGGAGAATCGGAACTTATATCCCTTGCTATTGAAATAGTCTACTTTTCGTACCTCTGTAAGGCAGATAGTTACAAAGACCAAGAGAATTGGTTGCTGTTGGATGAACCGGACGTTCACCTTCATCCTGACTTACAATATAGGCTAATGCGGTTGCTGGCTGCCTGCATGAAGAACACAAGAGGGAGAGTCGTAATCGCAACACACAGCACGACTATTCTGTCTAGCTTGTTTGATTTGGCAGAGGACATTCGCATAGGGCTAAAGCAAATGGAGGAAAGGCACGTCAAATTTCAATCCGCCAACCAGGTATGGAAATCTGTCTTGCCGGTTTTTGGAGCCCATCCACTTTCTAACGTCTTTAACGAGAGGCCGCCTCTCATCGTTGAAGGCGAAGACGATGAACGCATTTGGCAAACGGCTATCCGCAGTTCTCAGGGTAGGATATCTGTATTTCCTTGTGTGGCCGGTAGTGTACAGTCAATGAGTGAATATGAAGCCACTGCAAATGCGGTGGTCAAGAATGTCTATGAGCACGCTAAAGCGTTTTCATTACGGGATGGAGACGGCACTCTGGGGGATATTGGTGACTTGGACGTAGTGGTTAGATTTCGGTTACAGTGTAGGAACGCTGAAAATCTGATCTTGACTGATGACGTTCTGCACGAACTCGGTATTGATTGGGAAGCCTTAAAGGAGAGAATGGAAAAGTGGATTCATGATAACCCAGAACATCCACAGCACAAAGATGCAAGCAAATTACGAGATGAAGGGTGGGACCGAAGAAATAACAACCTAAAGAATCTGCGAAATGTTATTGTTGGAGTTTGCGGTTCAACTAAACCATGGGAAGTTGCAGTGGGTCGAGCTATTGCCAGATTGCCCGAGATGCGATTTTCGTCTGAACACTGTCTTGCAAAATATCTTGGGGATAAGCTCGTAGAGGAGCTAGAATTATTGAAAGGTGCAGAGAATCGACAGAGCACGACCTTGGCGGATGCAATCGACTAGATAAGGTTCAGTGGAGAGATGAACCGATTTTTCGGTGGTGTTTTTCCGCAAGGCCACGGAGACCGGGCTTGGCAAAACGGGGGACGGAATGAGCGATCCCACAGAGAAGTTCATCCGAACGTTTGAGGCGGTTGTCACGCAGGTGAACAAGCGCGCTGGGGTGCCGTCATCGCATGCGTTTGAAATCGAAAAGGCGGCTAGGCGCGACGGCATTGTGCGGAGGAACCGCGATGTGCTCATATATATTCGGAATGTTCGGAATGCACTCCAGCACCCGAAGCACAGGTCCGATGGTCACGCCCTTCATGTCTCTGAATCATTTCTTGAAGGTAACTACTCACCCGGTTTTGTCGTGAGGTGTCTGGGCTCGGCGTGTTTGGCTCCGATATTGCCAGGGCGGGCGGGATCGGCGGCGTCCTGAGCGGCGAGCGGGAACGGATTTGACAACATAGCGGA
>Ga0209754_1002844_pt1 | contig 12858 bp, 14 predicted proteins | sample MesohylBB_FD_187295 | JGI IMG/M metagenome (GOLD analysis project Ga0209754, IMG submission 187295) | Host-associated microbial community of the marine sponge Aplysina aerophoba from Gulf of Piran - sponge mesohyl, lysed by bead beating... | ecosystem: Host-associated > Porifera > Sponge >... | reverse complement strand
GAATTGGTAGACGCACCAGCCTCCCACGGCGCCAAAGATCAATGCCCAGCCCGGATTGCCTAGCAAAAGCTCGAACAGCGTCCAGACTAGGCAGATTGCGGTGGTTAAGGCTCGGCGCCAAACCGGAACGAAAAACGGAGTTTGCAGATTGAACATCGGTTGCCTGTTTCAAGCCTCGCTGCGGAATCTAACACAACTGCATCCTGATGATGAATGCAACCATTATTCTATTATTCTGCGTCTCCGCGCCCGCCTCGCATAATTGCGCGCCAGGCACTTGCTCTCGGGAAGATATCGAATCAGGAATGCGCATTCGCTAGGCCGATGCTCCCGAATGGAGGCTGAACCGTGCGCTTCATTATGACTGTCGTCCGACAAATGCGGACGAACCCGCTCTCGGCGCCCTTCCCTTCTGCGGACCGGCAAACGGCCAATCGCCCGAAAATGATTTCGGCCGAGCGCTCTCCGATTGGGAAGTCGGCCCGGTCAGCCCGGAATGCACGAAAAGTTCCGTGAGGACGTACTTCCAATACCCTCGGCTTATGATGGTGAATTCGGCCAACCGCTCTGGCTCGCCTTCCCAATCGACTATTCAGACGACTTGGGTACAAGCTTCCGGCCTTTTCCTCCAGCGTCGGCATGAATTTGCGGATTTGCGCTTGCGCCGCATCGGCGGCGGGTTGGTTCTGTCAAGGTCTCCGCGCCGAATCGGAAGAAGACCCGACAGCTCGGCGGATAGCCGCAAGCCAGCCAGCCTTTGAGTTATCAATCCAAACGAGTTCGAGGACTAGCTATCGTTGCATTGGCGACCCCTCGAGGACTCGAACCCCGAACCTGCTGATTAGAAGTCAGCCGCTCTATCCAGTTGAGCTAAGGGGCCGCAGGCAGCGCATATTGCGAACGAATGGAATGCTGCAAGGCCATTTTCTCATGGCATTGTCGAATTCGGCTGCATGTAGCTTTTCTTTTCCAGCTAGTGGGTCCAGGCTTTGCGTCTGTCCACAGCGAAATTCTCGGCATACCCTCTCGGCCGAATCACCGATTTTCGCTTTTTTGGCACTGACACCACGTACTCGATTCCATGTTCCTTCGCATAGGATTCGGCATCCTCGCGCGATTTGAAGGAAAGGCGCACCTGGGACTGCATATCGTTGGAACTCGTCCAGCCCATCAGGGGGTCCAGGCTTCGAGGCGAGGAAGGCGCATACTCCAGAATCCACTCGCGCGACCTTGCGATACCCGATTGCATAGCATTCCTAGCTGGTTGATATATTCTTGCCGCCATGAATCCGATTCCGAACTTCGAAAGCCGGATTATCGCCCAATTTTCTCCTTCGGGCAATATCGGGATCAAAATTTTAGCCGCTCGACTTTGCGGCAATGAAAAGGAAGCGAGGTGAACCGACATGAATGCACCTGCGAAAGTTCCTACGGATTTTGCCGAGCGCGAAAAACTCGAAGGCGGCAGGGAATTCGTAATGCACACGACTTTCGAGCCGGCCGGCGATCAGCCGACGGCAATAGCGGAACTCGTCGACGGCTTGCTGTCCGAGGAGCGAGACCAGGTTCTGCTGGGCGCAACCGGCACCGGCAAGACTTTTACGATGGCCAAGGTCATCGATCAGCTTCAAAGACCGGCGATCATCCTCGCGCCGAATAAAACGCTGGCGGCGCAGCTCTATGGCGAATTCATGGGGTTTTTCCCGGAAAACGCCGTTGAATACTTCGTCTCCTACTACGACTACTACCAGCCGGAGGCCTATGTTCCGAAATCCGATTTGTACGTCGAAAAGGAATCGCAGATCAACGAGCAAATCGACCGGATGCGCCACTCGGCGACTCGCGCTCTTCTCGAGCGGGACGATGTCATCATCGTCGCATCGGTCTCCTGCATCTACGGCATCGGCTCGGCCGAAACCTATGGAACCATGATCGTCGACCTGGCGGCCGGACAGGAATACAACCAGCGCGAAATCATGGCGTCTCTCGTGGCGCAGCAGTACCGGCGGAACGATCAGGCTTTCCAGAGAGGCACGTTCCGAGTTCGCGGCGACCTTTTGGAAGTCTGGCCGGCGCACTTGGAAAACAGGGCCTGGCAGTACTCCTTCTTCGGCAATCACCTGGAGCAAATCAAGGAATTCGACCCGCTGACCGGCAAGAAAACGGATTTCTTGGAACGCACGAGGATCTACGCGAATTCCCATTACGTCATTCCGAAGCCGACGCTCCGTCAAGCTCTCAACAGCATCAAGGCGGAATTGCGCGCGAAGGTCGCCCAGTTCGAATCCGAGGGAAAGCTGCTGGAAGCGCAGAGGCTCGATCAGAGAACGAAGCTGGATATTGAAATGATCGAGGCGACCGGAAGCTGCCCGGGTATCGAAAACTATTCCCGCTATCTAACGGGCCGCATGCCCGGAGAGCCGCCTCCTACGCTATTCGAGTACATTCCCGATCACGCGATCGTATTCGCGGATGAATCCCACGTTTCCGTTCCGCAGCTCGGCGCCATGTTCAAAGGCGACTTCCGGCGAAAGCACACGCTGGCGGAATTCGGATTCAGGCTGCCCTCCTGCACCGACAACCGGCCGCTGAAGTTCGAGGAATGGGACGCCATGCGGCCGCAGACGATTTATGTTTCCGCTACCCCCGGGAACTGGGAGCTCAATCAAACATGCGGCGTTTTCGCCGAGCAGGTGATCCGGCCAACCGGGCTGGTCGATCCCATGGTCGAAATCCGGCCGGTCGAAAATCAGGTCGACGATTTGCTGGACGAGGCGAGCAAAGTTGCGCTGGCCGGCCACAGGACGCTGGTTACGACGCTGACGAAGCGAATGGCCGAAGACCTTACGGAATACCTCCACGAGCAGGGCGTTCGCGTGCGCTACATGCATTCGGATATCGACACGCTGGAGCGAATCGAGATTCTCCGGGATCTTCGCCTAGGCGCGTTCGACGTGCTTGTCGGCATCAACCTGCTTCGAGAAGGCCTCGACATTCCGGAATGCGGGCTGGTTGCAATCCTAGACGCGGACAAGGAAGGATTCCTGCGTTCGGAGACTTCGCTTATCCAAACCATAGGCAGAGCCGCCCGAAATGCCGACGGCCGCGTGATCATGTTTGCCGACAAGGTTACCAAATCTATCGACAGCGCCTTGAGGGAAACCGAGCGCAGGCGCGAAAAGCAGCTGGAATACAACCGCGTGAACGGCATCACGCCGGAGACTATTCGGAAAAACGTAACGGACGTGCTTGCCGGGCTTTACGACGGCGATGCGGACATGGCGCGCGTAACCGCAACGCTGGAAGAGCCCGCGCACGGCGGCAACTTCGCCGCGCACATCGCCGGCTTGAAGGACAAAATGTTCGAAGCTGCCGAGAATCTCGAATTCGAAGAGGCGGCGCGGCTTCGCGACGAGATAGGCCGACTTGAAGCAATTGAACTCACGGTCGCCGACGACCCGCTAGCGCGTCAAAGCGCGTTGCACGAAGCGGTCGACGAAGCGGTCGGCGCCAAGAAGAGCGCAGGCTCCGCCGCATCCGCCCGCCAATCGGGTCGCGGCGGCCGAGGTCGCCGGAATAAGGGGCGGAGGCGCTGAATCCGGACCGAGTCGACGCGGCGATGCAAGGCCTTACCAAATCTTTATTTCGGGCTGCCGCGCCGCTCTTTGCGCGATGTCCTCGATCCCGACCGGCCTGAAGTCCCAGACATCCACGCCGACATTGACCGATTTCCGCGAACCGAGCCATTTCTCATGCACATGGCCGAAAAGCTGCAGCGCCCCCCTATTGAACCCGTTCCACGTTAGCATTGGATAGTGGCAAAGCGTGTGCTTCGACTTTTGCGGGCCGTCTTTCAATTCAACCATCTTCTCTATGGAATCCCAAGGCAGTTCAAGCGTCTTCGTCCCGTCGTGGTTGCCGACGACAAGGTGCTTGCGCCCGGGAAGCGACTGGAACAAATCCGCCAAGTATTCCATATCCTTGCTTTTTTTGCCGTAGGCGAAATCGCCGAGAATCCAGAGGTTGTCGTCTTTCGAAACGCACTGGCGAAAATTGGCTATGATTCGAGCGTCCATTTCTTCCGAGGACGAAAAAGGCCGGTCGCAGTATCTTATGATGTTATCATGCCCGAAGTGCGTATCCGCAGTATACCAGTGCATAATTCTCGCTTTCGATGAGTGATTGCTTCCCGATGCGCATGTCGCCGAACGCGACGATCGCCGACGCTTTCCAGTCCTGCGGTGATCGCGCGGAACGGTTGAGGCCGGCCGAATTCCGGTCTCATGCCGAACAGCGCTGCAGGCAGCATAAAGATCCGGCGCGAAACTTTGCCCATTATCGCGTTGGAAGGGAATCATGTTTCCGGCGATTGTTGCCGCGCTTCTACAATTCGGAGTTCAACGAGGATTCAGCGGCGCCTCGAGGCGCGCAATCGACGCCGCGAACTGTACCGGGCGAAATCCGCCCGCCCGGCATCGGCGGGTAACGGCGAAGAGTCGGCTATCCAGCCAGGCGCTCTTCGATCAAATCCGCAGTTTCCCGAATGCCGTACAGGGCGATGAAGCCTCCGAACCGAGGACCTTGGCTCGCGCCGAGCAAGATCTCGTAGAGCGCGCGGAACCAATCCCTCAAGGGCTCGAACGCGTGTTCGCGCCCGACTGCGAAAGCGACGGACTGCAATAGCTCGGGATCCAAGTCGCCCGTCCATGCGCGAAGCCGGCCCGAAAGATCCCTCAGCGCCGCGTATTCCTTGGCGTTCGGAGCGCGAAACTTGCGTTCGGGCGCGACCTTGTCTCTATAGTATCGAAGCGCAAAATGGACCGCGTGGTCCAAATCCGGATTGTTTGCGGGATTCGCGTCGGGAGCGTATCTCGCCAGGAATCCCCATAGCACTGCGGGATCTTCCGCCGAGACCACGGACGCAAGATTGAGCAGCGTCGCGAAAGGAACGACCATTTTCGATTCCGGCGGCCGGCCGCCGTGGATATGCCAAACGGGATTGTTTAGGCGCTGCGCTTCATCCTGGGTTTCGAATGCGCGCAAATGCTGATGATATTCATCAACCGTCTTGGGAATAATGTCGAAAAACAGCCGCTTCGCGGTCTTGGGCTTCTGATACATGAACTGCGAAAGGCTCTCGGGCGAGGCATAAGTCAGCCATTCTTCAATGGACAGCCCGTTGCCTTTCGATTTTGAAATTTTTTGGCCGTCGGCATCCAAAAACAATTCGTAGCTAAGATTGACCGGAGGCGGCCTTCCCAGCTTTCTGCAAATTTTGTTCGCAAGCGAAGCGGACGGAATCAAATCCTTGCCGTACATCTCGTAATCGACTTCGAGCGCCGCCCACCTCATCGCCCAGTCCGGCTTCCATTGGAGCTTAACGCGCCCGCCGGTTACCGGCGTTTCGACTTTTTCGCCGTCCGGCTCTCGATAGACGATTGTACCCCTGGAAGGATTCCTCTCAAGCGTCGGAACCTGGAGAACCCGGCCTGTTTTCGGGCTTATGGGAAGAAACGGCGAGTATGTTTCCTTCCGCCCTTCGGACACGCCGCCGAGAGACGGCAGCATGATCGCCATGATTTCATCGAAGCGCTCGAGAACTGAAAGCAATAATTCGTCGAAGCGACCTTCCCGATAGTAGCGAGTGGAAGAGGCAAACTCGTACTTGAACCCGAATTGGTCGAGAAAGGCGCGAAGCCTCGCGTTGTTGTGCTGGCCGAAACTTTCGAATTCGCCGAACGGGTCTCTGACCTTCGTAAGCGGAAGCCCGATATCCGATTCCATTTGCGCGGCGTTCGGCACGTTCCCCGGAACCTTTCTCAGACCGTCCATATCATCGGAAAAGCAAATGAGCCTAGTGGGAATGTCCGAAATCTGCTCGAACGCGTTCCGCACCATGTTCGTGCGAGCCACTTCGCCGAACGTGCCGATGTGGGGAAGCCCGGACGGCCCGTAGCCGGTTTGAAACAGGACGAAGCCCTTGCTCGGCTCTCCATTCCGGATTCGCGCAAGAACTCGTCTTGCCTCTTCGAACGGCCAAGCATTGGATTTCAGGGAATTTTCTCTGTGGCTTGCCATATTCCGGCTCGAATCCGCGCAAATTCAGCTGCGATTTTTCTGCCACTATTGAAGTGCGCCGACTTGGTCAATAACTTAGGCGCTAAACGCAACGCTAGCAACGATCGGCTGGACGAATAATGAATGGGTCATCGCAATCGCTTACGGCGCAGGACGCGCTGCTGGCCATCATGGTCGTGGTTTCCGCATCCGACGAGAATATGAAGACGTCCGAACTCGTCGCAATTGAAAGAATCGTCAACCATCTGCCGGCATTTGCGGATTTCGATACGGACCGAATCGCGCGGGTTTCTCGAACCGTGCTCGACTTGCTTGAAGAAGCCGAAGGGCTGGACGCATTGTTTGGATTGGTTAGAGACGCTTTACCGCCCCGCCTTTATGAAACGGCCTACGCGATGGCCTGCGATATCGCGGCTGCGGACGGCAGGCTCGAACAGGACGAGCTAAGAATTCTGCGCGAGGTTAGGTACGAACTCGACATCGACCAGCTTGCCGCGGCGGCTCTCGAACGCGGCGCCAGAGCGAGGCATTTGACCTTGTAGCGCGTAGTCCGGGCAACTCGGATCAACGCATTCAATCGCCCGAGTCTCGCCGCTTCCGACTTCGAGCTACGGCGGAAACGGTATCCAGCATGCCGCGGGACATGTCGCGCGTGCGCCTCGTTTCCGTTCCGAATGGAGATCTAGACAGCATGTCCATGATCTCGGCCGCGCCTTGATGAAACCCTCCCGGCAAGTCGCAGCCGGCGAACGTGTCTCTGATTTCCTCCATTTCACGAACCCACCGAGCCGAGTCGGCCGGAAGCCTTGGAATATTCTCTTCCGCCCTTCGAAGCAGCTCCGCTTGGCTGCCGCCCAATTCGTCTACCAGGGCTGCAAGAAGATCCATCTCCTCGGCTGCGAGCAGGCCGGCGGCAAGCAGCGCATTGACCCCCTTGGTCAACGATGCGTAGACCATCTTCATTCCGGACGCTTTTCCGATTTCAGGTCCAAGTTCGACAAGGTCGAATGCCGTGCCATCCAGCTCATGCAGTTCGGAAACGCATGCGCCGGAGACGAATAGACGCGGCCTTCGAGCGTTATCGGGCGGCGAGCCGACTATGCCGCCATCGACATATACGGCATTCAAATCTCGAAAAAATCCGGCGATCCGCATCGTCAATTTCGGAGAAATCGCATTCGCCTCCACGAAACAAACGCGTTTTCGACCGCGGCGCATGCCATCGGCTACGAGGCTCGCTGCGGATTCAGCTTCCGACGGCGGCAGCACGGAAAAGACAATATCGCAAGCCGATGCTAGCTGCGCCGCGCCTCCCGCGTCGCGAAGGCCGGCTTCTCCGGCGCGCCGAAGCGATTCGGAGCTTCTTCCCTCCAGCAAGCCGAGGGTTTCGTACCCGGCGATGACGAAGCGAGCGGCAAATGCAGCCCCCATTTCGCCCGCGCCCAGCACTCCCAATGTCAATTTGGATGACTTCGAAGTTCTAGGCATTATTCTTCTACAACGGCCATGAACTGGATTTGGAAAAGACACCCTGCCGGCATATGGGAAGAGACGCTGGCATGCCGCGCGGGACGCGACGCGCCGTCCGGATAGAGTTCGAGCCAATGCTCGTTGACCAACGGCCTGTCGTCTAGATTTCGAAAAATCAAATCGACTTTCACGACATCTTGCGGATCCGCGTTCCCTTCCGCCAAAATAGAACGAAAATGCCTGAACGCCAATTCAATCTGCGATTCCAAACTTCCGGGATAGTTTCCCGTTCCCGCTTCGGCTCCTGAAATTGCGGAACTCATGATCACCCCGCGATGCATCGCTGCCGCGGGAATGGGATTCTTGTGGCCGGGAACATCGCGTGGATTTAGAGATCTGACCAATTTGCATTCCCTTGTTTAACCGAATTTCGATTTCCGATCCTGCAGACAGCAATTCTCGCAACCGAACAGTCATGGATACCATAGCGGGATTAACTGATTCTTCCGAAGACAATTTCTTCGCACCGGGCCAACCGCCTTGACTGCAACGCCAGGCGGTCCGCGTCTCCTTGAAACAACAAATCAAGATTGCATCTATGCATCTCGACAGGCTGCGGACGCAAAATTTGGAAAAATGCCTGCGCGCTCCACTTTACGCCTTGCTTTTGTTCATATTGTGTTCTATAGAGCATAGGTATAAGCATGTAAACAATGGGGAATTATATACGAGAATCCCATTTTCATCTTAACGCCGCCGCCGCCAAATCCGTTACAGTAGAATCCCAACAGCAGGGAGATTCGCATGGCACAGCAGACACCGGGCAAGTCGCACCGCAAGGGCGTCGGCATCAAGCAATTGATGAAGACGTTCCCGAACGAGGAAGCGGCGCGGAAGTGGCTGGAGTCTGAAATCTGGCCGGATGGTCCCTACTGTCCGCACTGCGGCAGCTTCAACGTCCAGTCCGGCATCAAGCATAGCAGCATGACGCATCGCTGCCGCGACTGCCCGAACCGTCCGCAGTTCAGTATCAAGTCGGGAACGGTCATGAAGGGGACGAAACTGGAATGCCGCGACTGGGCGATTGCGGTCTACATCCTGACAACGAACCTCGAGGGCATCTCGAGCATGAAGCTGCATCGGGAACTGGAAATCACCCGGAAGTCGGCTTGGCACCTGATGCACCGTCTGCGGGCCGCGTTCGCGGCAGGCGAAACGCCTCAGTTCTCCGGACCGGTTGGGGCGGATGAGACCTGCATCGGCGGACTCGAAAAGAACAAGCACCGTGACAAGAAGCTGAATGCGTGTCGTGGTGGCATCGGCAAGGCCATCGTCGCGGGCGTAAAGGATCGGGAGGTCGGCCAGGTCGCGCCGGACACCGCGGCCAAAACGCTCCAAGGTTTCGGGGAAAACCACAGCGAAGCGACTGCGCAGGTCTACGCGGATGATGGTCGCGGCTACGCGGGCATCGACCGGGCGCACGAGAGCGTTAACCATAGCGCAGGGGAATCCGTGCGCGACATGGCCCATGCCGACGGCATAGAGAGCTTCCGGGCCAATTTGGAACGCGGGCACAAGGTCGTGTTCCACAAGTTCGGCAAAAAGCATTTGCAACGGTACGCTGAAGAATTCGCGGGTCGGCACAACGCCCGGAATCGCGAAACTCTGAACATGATGCAAGGCGTTGTGTCCGGGATGGTCGGGAAGCAGCTGCGCTATGCGGACCTCACCGCCGACAACGGCTTGGCATCCGAGGCTAGGTCATGAAGCCGAAAGCCATATCCCTGTTTTCGGGTGCCGGGGGTATGGACATTGGCGTCAGCAAAGCGGGATTCAACAACGTTTGTTCAATCGAAATGGACCCGCATTGCGCCTCAACGCTACGCCGGAATTCTTCCCGAATGGCGGTTTGGCAAGTGGACGTGCGGGCATTGGACCCAAAAAGAACGCTGGACTCTTTAGAACTGGCAAGCGGTGACGTTGCGCTTTTGCATGGTGGACCGCCCTGCCAGTCATTCAGCCAGATCGGCCACAAGCGCGGGCTTGACGATTCGCGTGGCCGACTTGCCTTTGAGATGGTCAGGTTTGCGGAAGTCCTGCGCCCTGCCGCCATCATGCTTGAACAAGTGCCGACATTTCTTGCTACAGAGGCGGCAGACGGAATGACCGTTCTCGACATGATGCAAGAGGCGTTCTTTTCCATCGGATACGATACCCACGCGAGCGTTCTTAACGCTCTTGAGTTTGACGTGCCGCAACGCAGGAAGCGGGCGGTGATTGTTGCCGTGCCTGCTGGTCAGTCCTTTGCCTTCCCGGAGCCGAAAAGAACGATTGTCACCCGGACGGCGGGCGATGCGCTGGAGGGGTTGCCGAAGGCCATGCCGCCAAACCGAGAGCCATTGGCACCCAATCATGTTGACGTGACGCCGGACCGCGACCGATACAGAATTTCATTCGTGCCGGAAGGGCTTTGGCTGTCAAAGGCCTCGGGTGCGCCATCGGACGTTGTAAGGCGTCTGACACCAAAGGACTCCACCAAGTTTCGCCGACTGGACCGAAACAAGCCGTCGTTGACCTTGCGATGCGGGGAAGCGTTGTATCATCCAACGGAAAACCGTTACATCACGCCAAGAGAAGCGGCGCGGCTTCAAGGGTTTCCGGATGATCACATTCTTGAAGGACCAATTCGGCGCCGGACGGGCGTTGTCAAGAACCTTGACCAGCACAGGCAAGTTGCCAATGCGGTTCCACCGCCGTTGTCTATGGCCGTTGCGTCAAGCGTGAAGTCCGAATTGCGCCTGTAGTTTATGAGTTGTTTGGCGAAGTCCTGACAAACTCATTTTCGTGTCGGAGCATTCTCGCGGTTATGACATCATGAAGGGCATTATGGCGAGTGAAAGCTCAACCAAAGACCAAGGCGTTCCGTCATTAGCATACTCGCCTGCCGACGCTTCGATGCCGCTGCTGTTCTCGCTGGATCAGCCCATCAGCTATCTCGAAAAAAGCCTATTCGATCACTTTGAAGGCGAGGAACTAAGATTCATGGACCTATACAAGAGGCATAGCGTCGATACGCCCTATATTGAGAAGAATTACAAAGAAGTTTTAAAGCAACTCGAAAAAAAGGGCGCTATCGAAGTACGCACGACGAAGGGCAAACGCCGCGCAGGAACGTTCGCAGACCATGTGCTGATCAAGTTTCTAAAAAGAGGGCGCAATGGCCAATAGCTCTTCGATTGAATGGACCGAGTCGACTTGGAATCCCGTAGTCGGTTGCACGGTCATCTCACCTGGATGCACCAACTGCTACGCCATGCGGTTGGCACGGCGTCTCGAGGCTATGGGGCAGCCGAAGTACGCGGGTACGACGCGAATGTCCGGTGGTAGACCCAAGTGGAACGGTGTCGTGCGGACTGACCAAGCGAGCGTGAACCTTCCTGTAAATTGGAAAGCCGGGCGAATGATTTTCGTTAATTCCATGTCCGATTTGTTTCACGAAGCTGTACCGCTGGCTTTCATCCGGCAAGTGTTTGCGACAATGAAAAAGACTCCTCAGCACACCTACCAAATACTCACGAAACGATCCGCGAGGCTAGAAGAATTGTCCGGCGCACTTGAATGGCCGAGGAACGTCTGGATGGGTGTTAGCGTAGAAAACACCGACTACCAGTTTCGAATTGATCACCTGCGCAGAACTGGCGCCGCCATAAAATTCCTAAGCCTTGAACCTTTGCTCGGACCGTTGAATGATCTCGATTTGGAACGAATTGAATGGGTAATTGCCGGCGGAGAAAGCGGACCCGGAGCTCGCCCGATAAATCCGGACTGGGTGCGGACCATTCGCGACCAGTGCGACAATGCGGGCATCGCCTTCCACTTCAAACAATGGGGCGGTCCAAGCAAGAAGAAGACCGGACGGACGCTTGATGGAAGAACTTGGGACGAGTTTCCGATTTCCCATTGAACGAGGATCGAAACAGCGCAATCTTCAGCATCGGCCGGCATCGTTGGTTCGATTTTCCAGCCGGCAATCCAAAAAATGCGGGCGAAAGCAAACTATGAGATCTTGCTAATTTTCGAGGTTTTTTTAATCGAGATTTTGAAATTGGATGAACTTCTCCTTCGGCGGCAATTCCACTCCGGGCCTCGCGAGACCGGCGCAGGCGGTGCGTTCGACAGCGGCGCTAAGCTGCGCGACAGCATTGCCTAGGCGAGGTCGAAGGGTCTCGACTATGGCTGCGCCCGGAAGGCTAGTAACGCATGGCCACCCGCCGCCGACATGCACATCTCCGATCTCTTCCCGCGGGTATCGAATGAAGATTTGTTTCCGGCCACGCAAACGGCCGATCCGACGGGCAGCTTGCGGACTTGCAACTCCCAACGCACAATCCGTCGCCTGTATTTTGCAGGAATGATCTAGCACGTCGAAATGTCATAGCGCCTCGCCGTTTTCGATCTCCGCAGTTGGCGAAGCGATGGCATTCGATTAAATTTTTTCTGCATTCGAATAGGAAAGCCCCCGATCCGGCCTTTCGGTGGGAATCCGGGGCTTCTCCGGGGATTTCGGACCCGGGCGGCCTAGCTATTCATCCACTTGCTCCTCGGTTTCATCGACATTCGCTAGCACGATCTTCCCGATCGCTCGCGCCGCAGGCGCCGGGCAGGCCATTCATGATCCGCGCGACGAATTCGGCGACGAAGGCGCCGAGCGCGAGGATCATCGTCCCGACCTCGCGGCAGAGAAGTCGCATCCCGATTTTGAAATTGGCGAACAGGCGCGAGGCGGCGATCGAAAACCTGCCGATGGCTCAGGCACCGCCGAAGAAGGTCGTCGTCTTCAGCTCCTTGAATTCGCGGATCTATGCTTCGCCCTCGGAAAGATTCGGAGCAAGAAACGAATCTGCGCATGGACGTTAACGGCCCCAAGGGAAAAAATTCGTTTTTTCGCTCTTCGGCAGTTTAATCTGAAGTTCTGGACTATTTTGCTCTTGTTTTCACTTTTATTTTGCGTATATTCAAGGGGTTACAGGGGGGCAGGCACCTCCCGAACTGGATTCTTGTAGGCAGTAGACATTCGCGGTCCGTCTTGCGACCCGACAGCAGACATCTCCAATATTTTCCGCAATAACCCCACATTTTTGTGAAAAACCCTCTTGACATTATAGGCGGGGCCATCCAGAATGGGACAAACATGTAGGCACTATCTATCAGGAGCACACCCATGGCCGATTCTCCATCCATGCATGTCGCCGTCATCGAGTCCCGTCAGAACGGAAAAACATACACCTCCGTCCTCCTCAGGCAGAGCTA
>Ga0209754_1002840_pt1 | contig 12866 bp, 8 predicted proteins | sample MesohylBB_FD_187295 | JGI IMG/M metagenome (GOLD analysis project Ga0209754, IMG submission 187295) | Host-associated microbial community of the marine sponge Aplysina aerophoba from Gulf of Piran - sponge mesohyl, lysed by bead beating... | ecosystem: Host-associated > Porifera > Sponge >... | reverse complement strand
GGCCGTGATCGTCACGGCGCCCGTGCGTTCGTCGCGAACGGGGTGGTTCCCGCCGCGGTGCCCGAAGGGCAGCTTGAACGTGCCCGCGCCGAGCGCCCGCGCGATCACCTGGTGCCCCAGGCAGATGCCCAGGAGCGGCACGTTCCCGATAAGCTTCCGCGTCTCCTCGACCTGCGCGTTCTGGACCTGCGGGTCGCCGGGGCCCGGCGACCACACCACCCCGTCGGGCGTCAGTTCGAGCACGTCCTCCGCCGTCGCGTCGATGGGAAGCACGGTGATGTCGCAGTTCCGCGCCGTCAGCGAGCGCATGATGTTGCGCTTCACGCCGCCGTCGATGAGCAGGACCTTCCGCGGCGAGTCTTGAGCGAGGCCGGCCACGGCCTTGTTGGCCCTGGACTCGACCGCCGGCCGGAGCCGGTTCTGCTCCGCGAACGCCCCCCAGCCGTACTGCCGCTCCGTCGTGACCTGCGACGCCCAGTCGATGCCGTCGTAGTCGGGCAGCGCGCGAACGCGCTCCAGTGCATCCTCGGCTGACTCCGTCGTGATCACGCCCAGCATCACCCCGTGCCGCCGGATGCGCCGCGTGATCGCCCGCGTGTCCACCCCGTCGATCGCCACGACCCCCCGCTCCTCGAGGAAAGTCGCGAGGTCGCTCGTCGAGAGGGGATGGCTCGAAACCGGCGCCACCTCCCGCACGATCAACCCCCGCGGCTGGATCCGCCCCGACTCCTCCACCGCCGCGTCCACCCCGTAGTTCCCGATCATCGGGTAGGTCAGCGTGAGCAGCTGCCCCGCGTACGAGGGGTCCGTCAGCATCTCCTGGTAGCCCGTCATCGACGTGTTGAACACGACCTCGCCGCCCGCGTGTCCGGGCGCGCCCACGGCGCGGCCCTCGAACACGCTCCCGTCGGCGAGCGCCAGCCTCGCGCTAGACATGCGCCGCCTCCGCCGCGTGCCGAAGCTCGCCGCCAACCACCACCGCCCGCACCCGTCCCCGCAGCTCGAGGCCGGCCAGCGGCGTGTTCCGCCCCTTCGAGGCGAACCGCAAGGGGTCGACCGTCCAGCGCTCTTCCGGGGCCAACACGGTCACGTCGCCGGGCGCCCCCACCGTCAGTGTCCCGATGCCCGGGACGTGCCTTTCCAGCGAGAACGCCTCCACTGGGCCCTGCGTGAGCGCTCGCAGCGTCGCCCCAAGCTCAAGCTCGCCCCGCTCCACCAGCGTTGCCACCGTCGCCAGCGCCGTCTCCGCACAGCTGATGCCGAACGGCGCCTGGTCGAACTCGCACTGCTTCTCCTCGGGCGCGTGCGGCGCGTGGTCCGTCGCGATCGCGTCGATGACGCCCGCGTTGACCCCTGCGAGCAGCGCCAGCCGGTCCCTTTCCGTGCGCAGCGGCGGGTTCACCTTCGCCGACGTGTCGTAGGCCGGCGTCGGATCCGAGCCTGCCACCGCCTCGTCCGTCAGGAAGAGATGGCTGGGCGTGACCTCGCACGTCACCGGCAGTCCGCGCTCCTTCGCGTGTGCCACCAGGTCCACGCCTGTCGCCGTCGTTACGTGCATGATGTGCAACCGTCCGCCGGTAAGCTCGCAGAGCTCGACGTTTCGCGCTATCGCCGCCGTCTCCGCCGCCGTCGGTTGACCCGCCAAACCCAGCCGCTCGCTGACCGCGCCCTCGTGCATCGACCCGTTACCGTTGAGCGATGGCTCGTCGCAGTGCTCTGCCACCACCAGCCCCAGCGCCCCCGCCAGCGTCAGCGCATGCCGCATCAAGCCGCCCCCCGACACGGGGCTGCCGTCGTCGCTGATCGCCACGCAACCCGCCTCCGCCAGCTCGCTCAGCGCCGACAGCTGCTCCCCCGCCCGATTCACGGTCGTGCTGCCCACCGGCAAGACCCGCACCCGCGCATCCTGTGCGACCCGCTTCAGCAGCCCCTCGACCGCCGGTGCGCTGTCCGGCGCCGGGTCTGTGTTCGGCATCGCGCAGACCGTCGTGAAGCCGCCTCGCAGCGCCGCCTCGGTCTCCGTCGCGAGCGTCCCCTTCTGCTCGAAACCCGGCTCCCGCAGGTGCGCGTGCAGGTCGACAAGCCCCGGCGCCACGATGCACCCCCCCGCCTCGACCACCTCCGCCCCGGTTGCGTCGAGGCTGCCGCCGACCGCCGAAATGTGGCCGTTTTCGATGAGCACGTCGCCCCGCTCATCCCGCCCCGACGCTGGGTCGATCACCCGTCCGCCACGAATGAGTAGTGTGCTCATCGCGGCCTCGCCGTCGCCATCAGGTAGAGGATGGCCATCCGTACGGCCACCCCGTTCGTGACCTGCTCCTCGACTACGGAGCGCAGGCCGTGCGCTGCCTCGGGCGCAATCTCGACGCCTTCGTTCATGGGGCCGGGGTGCATCACCAGCGCCCCCGGATTGGCCCGCGCCAGTCGCTCCTCCGTGATCTGGTACTGGCGGATGTACTCCCGCAGCGAGGGCAGCAGCCCCTGCTCCTGCCGCTCCCGCTGGATGCGTAGCGCCATCACCACGTCCGCCCCCAGCAGCGCCGCTTCCAGGTCGCTCGTGACCTCACAGCCGCCCGGTCCTTCGTGGCCGGGCAGGGTGCGAAGCGTGCGTGGCAGCAGCGTCGCCGGCCCGCACAGCGTGACCTGCGCCCCCGCCGCCATCAGCGCCCACAGGTTCGAGCGCGCGACCCGGCTGTGCAGCACGTCCCCCACGATGACGACCTTGCGTCCCGCCAGGTCGCCCACGTGGCGACGCATCGTGTACAGGTCGAGCAGCGCCTGTGTCGGGTGCGCGTGCGCCCCGTCGCCGCCGTTCACGACGCTCGCGTCGGTGTGCCGCGCCGCCAGCGCCGCAGCCCCCGAGCTTGGATGCCGCATCACGAGGATGTCCGCCCCCACCGCCTCGATCGTCCGCACCGTGTCGATGAGCGACTCGCCCTTCCCCACGCTGCTCCCCGCCGCGGCCAGGTTGATGACGTCCGCTCCCAGCGCCTTCGCCGCAATCTCGAAGCTCGCCCGCGTGCGCGTGCTGTTCTCGTAAAAGAGCGTCACGACAGTCGTGCCGCGCAGCGTCGCGACCCGCCCCACTGGCCGCTCCCGCACCTCCGCCATCGCGTCCGCCGTCTCCAGCACGAGCCCGATCTCCTCGCCGGAGAGTACGTCCGTGTCGAGCAGGTCCTTCCTTGTCCAGGTCGCCGTTGGCTCGGTCGATGCCTCCGCCTGTAGGGGCGGCGCCTCCGTGGCCGCTTCAGGGGCGGCGGGTTCAATGCTCACCATGACGTTCGGCTCCCTCTATCAGGTAGATCGCGTCCTCGCCGTCGATTTCTTCCAGCCGCACGTCGACCGTCTGCGACGCCGCTGTCGGGATGTTGCGGCCCACGAAGTCCGGGCGAATCGGCAGCTCGCGGTGCCCCCGGTCGACCATCACCGCCAGGCGCACCCGCGCCGGCCGCCCGAAATCCATGATGGCGTCCATCGCCGCCCGGATCGTGCGGCCCGTGAACAGCACGTCGTCGACCAGCACCACGGTGGTGCCATCGAGGTTGCGGGGGATGTCGCTGGGACGCACGGGAGGAGGTGGGTCGCGGTGCGCCACGTCGTCGCGGTAGAGGCCCACGTCGAGCTTGCCCACGGGAGGCGACTCGCCTTCGAATGCCCCGATCGCCGCTGCCAGCCGTTTCGCCAGGGGAGCGCCCCGCGTCAGCAGCCCCACCAGCACCAGGTCTCGCGCACCGCCGTTGCTCTCCACGATCTCGTGAGCCAGCCGCCGTATCGTGCGCGCGACTTCCGGGCCCCGCTGCATCTCAACAGGGCTCATCGCGGAAACACCGGGACTTGGGGGGAAATTCGCTTACGCGCGCAGCGTATGCCGCTCATGGCGGCGCCTCCTCCCTTGGCAGCCTCTCGGGACCGCCTTAAAGGGCTAACAAAGGTTATCACAAGACTCGCGCGCAAGTGTAAACCCACGCCCCGACAGACTCGCGCGCAAGTGTCAAGATCGCCCGTGGCTATTGGGGTTTTCGGGGATCGCCCGGTCCTCTAGTCTCCTAGCTTCCCCAGTATGGGAAGGGACTGGTCAAAGGCGAACAGCACGAGGAACAGAGCAGCGACGGCTAGCCGCCCAATGCCGCGCGCGAGCGTTCCAAACTCCGGGTCGAGAATGCTCTCCCTGTAGTCGGCGTAGGGAATGTCCCGGTCGGCCGGATCGACTGTTTTCAGCCAAAGCCGTGACCAACCTGTGATTCTTCCGACATCGACCGATTCATCTGGAAGCACGTTGGGGTTGTCTATGAGCCTGCCCCGCCAGTTCTTCAGGCGCTCCTTCTGGGCGGTGTAGGCCCCGATTGCCTCGCAGCCCAGCGCCAGAGCCAAGACCAAAACGGTCGCGACGTGCCACCAGTCAACGTCCATGGTGGGCTCCCTATTCGTCCGGCAAGAAGGCCGCCATCGTGAGGAAAGCCGGATCGGAGAAGGCCTCGCTTGGCTCTCGTCGCTGCCTCTTGTTTGGTCGCTGCTTGCTAGGGTGAAGCCAGTGGTTGTCACGCTGTTCAGGAGTCAGCTTCTTGTACCCACGCCAGACCTTGAAGAGGTGCGGCAGGAGACGGGTGAAAGCCAAGGCAACCATCCCTAGAAGCAACGTAAGCTCAAGGATTCGCCAGAACGTCTTTACGGAGAGGTCGAGGACCCAGTCTTCAATGGCCTCAATCACCGGCGAAGGCCCTCCACCGGGGCAGTGGCCCCTCGATCTCATCGTATCAGGTGACCCCGAAAAAATGAGCACCCGCGTTAGCATGTTTCCAAGAGGCTCAAAACGCCGGGCCGTAGCCCGGTAATCACACGCAGGGCCTTGAGGTAGATCCCCCTAGCTGCCCCCCGCCGCCTCCGCCGCAATCTGCGACTGCGCGAACGGGGTAATCGTGTCCGCGACGTCGACCGTGCTGTCGAGCCGCTTCTGCAGGCCGCTCATCAGACCCAGCACCCGCAGGATCAGCAGGATGTCCGACGGCACCTCCGTGATCGGGTTGTCGGACAGCAGCTGCGACAGCCGTTCGTTCACCTCACCCACAACCTCCGAGTCCGCGTAGGGACGCTGCTCCGGCCCCGCCGACTCGAAGAACGAGCGCCCCAGCGCCACCAGCATCTCCGGGTCGTCATAACGTGTGCGGAAGCCGAGGTCCTGGAACCCCTTCAGCATCGCCGAGTCGTTCTGGCTCAGCACCGCCAGGGTGAAGTGGTTGTACGTCCGCCGGAAGTCGTCCGGCAGGTGCTTGCTCATCCCGAAATCGATGAACACCACCACCGGCCCCGGCAGCACCAGCAAGTTCCCCGGGTGCGGGTCCGCGTGGAAGAAGCCGTTCACGAGAATCTGCTCGCAGTACGCCTCCATCATGATCCGCGCGACCTCGTTCGGGTCGATCCCCGCCGCCACCAGCTCATCCGTCGCCGAGATCTTGATCCCGTCGATGTACTCCATCGTCAGTACCCGGCGCGCCGTGTGCTCCCACACGATCGTCGGGACGCGCACGTCCTCGCGGTGCGCCAGCTCGCGCGCCACCCGCTCCGCGCTCTCGCCCTCCGCCACGAAGTCGAGCTCGCGCGGCACGTAGTCCGCCATCTCCCCGATGAGCATGCGGAAGTCCCACTTCCGCTCGATGCGCGCCAGGATTGCGATGAGCAGGCTGATCGACCGCAGGTCTGTCTCCACCACCCGCGAGATGCCCGCGTACTGCACCTTCACCGCCACGTCGCGACCGTCGTGCGTGCGCGCCCGGTGTACCTGTGCCAGCGACGCCGAGGCGAGCGGCTCCCGCTCGAAGCTCGCGAACGCCTCCTCCGGCCCCGCCCCCAGCTCCCGCCGCACCTGCGCCGACACCTCCCCGTACGAGCGCGGCGGCACCGCGTCCTGTAGCCGGCTGAGCACCGCCACCAGCTCCGGCGGCGCGACATCCGCGCGACTGCTCAGGAACTGGCACGACTTGATCAGCAGTCCCCGCATCCGCACCGCCAGCCGGTACAGGCGCTCGCCCGTGGCCCGGTGCTGGGCGCGGTATCGCGCCTTCCGTTCCGCCTCGCTCAGACCGGGCGTCTTCTGGATGCGTTTGTAGCCCAGGTAGATAACGACGAAGTTCCAGCCGACCAGCAGGAACCGCCAGATCCGGTAGGGCCACGGCAGGGGTTGAAGGCCCGTGCGAATCCTGGCCATGCAGCCACTGTAGCAGAGCCAATGGTGTGGGTCGGCGCTCGCGAATCCCGCCCCTCGCCTGTTGCCCGTTCCCCCGCCCCGCCCGAAACTGGAAGCCCGTTCCCCGGTAGCTCAACGGTAGAGCGAGCGGCTGTTAACCGCTAGGTTCGAGGTTCGAATCCTCGCCGGGGAGCACCCCTATCCGTCCCGTCGCATCAGGCTGAACCGCTGCGCGGTGGGGCCGACCAACGGCTGCGAGGCAAGAAACAGGGCAAGTGGCACGACGTCCTCGGGGCGCTTCACCCACTCGGATGGGTTCTCTGAGACGACCGACGGCCGAGCAGACTCGTCCTTGGGCCCGTCGCCGTTATCCACAGGGCCGGGAACCAGCTCGTTCACCGAGATCCGGTTCTCGACGAGCTCCTGTGCGAGCACCCGGGTGAGCATGGAAAGCCCTGCCTTGGACACGGCGTACGCCGAGTGGCCTGGAGCGCCACGGTGTCCAAGCCCCGATCCGATGGTGATGATACGGCCCCCGCCCCGCGCTCTCAGATGGGGAATCGCCGCCCTGGCACCCAGGTAGACGCCGATAAGGTTGAGTTCGAGCGTGTGGCGCCAGTCTCTGCTGTCACTCTCCTCAACCGTCGCTGCGACAGGGTCACCGCCAGCATTAAGCACGACGGTGTCGAGCCCGCCGAACTTGTCGGCGATCCCCGCGGTAGCCGTCTCGACTTCAGCTTCATCGGTGACGTCGCATCGCACCGCAATCGCTTTGCCTCCAGCCGCCCGAATGCGCTCCACGACAGACTTCAAGTCGGTCTCGGTCCGTGCGAGACAACCCACTGCTGCACCCTGGGCTGCCAGGCCGGCGGCAATCGCCGCGCCGATCCCTCGGCTGGCACCGGTTACCAGAACGACCTGCCCGTCGAGTTCTCCCATGGTGGCAGTCTAGCTGTGCTTCGCGCGCGACCGCCATCGGGGGCGTCCCCCAGCAGGTTGTCGGGAGGGGCTCCTCCTCTTATGCCGTCGCCTTTCGGATCGCGTCCTCAAGGATGAGGCAGGCGCAATCGACCTCTTCACATCCCCGAAGGAGGAGCTCCGTGAGCTCTGGGAAGTCCCCCGGCCACGTGCTCCCGGAAGGTAAATGTAGTGCGGGTTGGACTCTGGTTTGTCGCAGTGAGCGCACTGCTCTTCGCCGTCCTGGCGGCGCCACTCCCTGCTCCCCGGGCCCTGGCGGAAGAGACCAACCTGGTCCCGGTCTTCTCCACTGCCATCACCAGCCTGTCGTTCCCGGAAGGCAAGGACGCTGGAGAGACTCTACTGCCCGCAGCAGAGGGGGGCGACGGCCAGCTGACCTACAGCCTGACAGGCCTGCCCGCGGGGATGACCTTCGACGCGGCGACCCGCGCCCTCGGCGGCACGCCGTCCGAGGCCGGCGACTTCTCGATGACCTACGCCGCCGCCGACGAGGACGGCGACCAGGCCTCGCTCAGCCTGACCGTCACGGTGGATCCGGCCCGGCAGACGGCCCGCTCGAAGACCGGGCCCGACGCTCCCGGATCGCTGAAGGCGGTGCGCGCACCGTCCGCCACGACGATGAAGCCGGCCCTGGACGTGAGCTGGACGACCCCGGCCGACAACGGCTTCCCCATCACCAAGTACGAGATCTCGTACGGCCTCGACACGGACAACATGACGAAGGTCACGGCCGGGGCGACCGCCACGAGCGTCAGGCTTACCGATCTGGCAGCAGGCACGACCTATACCGTGCGCGCGCTGGCGTTCGCGGGGAATTCGGGGCAGCACGGTGTGGCCGGCACCCGGGCGGACGCGACGGGCAAGACCAACCCCCCCCGACGGAGGGTCTGGTCTACCTTCTGGACGATACCGACAGCTGGGGCAGCCTCTATGTGAACGACGTATCGGGGTACTTCTCAGATGGCGACAACGACACGCTGACGTTCGAGGCCTCATCCACGCGTCCCGGAATCGCCAGTGTTTCGATCCATGAAGACGGTGCCGAATTCGAGAGGTACTTCCGCAATCCGGGGACGGCGACGGCCACATACGGGGTGCGCGACGGTTACGGGGGCTACGCCTCTCGCAGCATCACGCTCACCGTCACTGCCAATGTGACACGGGACGTACCCGAGCGCTCCCCGGCCGGCACGAACGTCGGCAGTCCCATTACCGGGAGGCAGCCTACCGGGAGGCAGCCGCCCGAGCCGGATAACAATCAGGTCTACACCTACACGCTGACGGGCGCGGCGGCGACCTACTTCGAAATCGACAGTTCCACCGGCCAGATCAGCGTGAAGGAGGGGACCACTCTCGACTACGAGACCAAGGACTCCTACAAGGGGAAGGTGAACTGGACCGTCCAGGGCCAGGCCGCCGTCGCGAACCTCACCATCAACGTCACCGACCTCGAGGCCGTCATTGCCGGCGCGCCGACGCTCACCCGCACGGAGTTCAGCGAGCAGTCGAACCCGGCGCTGGACGTGACCTGGACCGCCGCCGCCAACGGCCTCACCATCACCGGCTACGAGGCCCAGTACCGCGTGAAGGTCGCCGAGGACGAGACCGCCAACGCATGGACCGACTACACCGTCGACGACGGCGACGTCCTGAGGGTCACCGTCAAGAATCCGGCCGCGTCGACGGTCACCTATGGCGTCTCGGACGGGTACGGGGGGTACGCCTCGCTGAGCGTCGAGATCACCGGCGCGCGGAGTGAGGCCCGGTCCGCCCTCGAGAACTCCGCGGCTGGCACGGCGGTGGGCAACCCCCTGACGGGCACGCCCCACGGGACGGAGACGCTGAGCTACACGCTGACGGGTGAGGCGACGAGCGCCTTCGTGATCGACTCGGCCAGCGGCCAGATCAGCGTGAAGCAGGGCGCAACCCTGGACCACGACACCAAGAGTTCCTACACGGGCAAAGTGGAATACACCGTGCAGGGGCAGGCCACGGCGATCGACGTGACTATCAACGTGGTGGACATCGGCACGCCGGGCATGCCGACCGTCACCCGCACCGAGTTCAGCGTGCCGACCAACCCGGCCCTGGACGTGACATGGACGGCCCCGGCCGACGGCGGCGCGACTGTCACCGGCTACGAGGCCCAGTACCGCAAGCAGGTTGCCGAGGGCGAGAAGGCCAACGCGTGGACCGACTACACCTACACCGACTCCAACGGTGATGGCACGAACCGGCTGCCGGCAACGACGCTGACCGTCAACTTGCCGGGCCTGGAAGCAGGCGCCACCTACGAGGCGCGGGTGCGCGTGCGGGGAGCGAACGCCACCCCCGGCTCCTGGTCGCACATCGGGACTGGGCGGGCGAACCGGCCGCCGAACACCAATGCCACGTATGTCCCCAGCGTGCCGATCCCGTGGGGTAGCACCGTCAACCGTGTCATCGATACCCATTTCGAAGACGCCGACGGCGACACGCTGACGTACTCCGCCGCCGCTGCTTCGCCCACCGTGATCACCGTCACCATCAATGGAGCGACACTGCAAGTGACTCCAGGCAGCGCCGGTACGTCCGGAATGACCTACGGCGCCCGCGATAACTACGGAGGGTATGTCTCCAGTACGACGAGCTATCACGTCCCCTCCCAGGGAGAGACTCGCAGCATTGCGGAGAGCTCCCCGGCGGGCACTTCGGTAGGCGCCCCGGTCACAGGGAATCGCCTGGGTGGGACCGCACTGAGCTATTCGCTGACCGGGGACGCAGCGGGCGCTTTTGTCATCAACGCGTCCACGGGCCAGATCAGCGTGGCGCAGGGCGCGACCATCGACTACGAGACCACGAGTTCCTACACCGGGAACGTGGAGTACAGCTTCAACAACATCCTGCCGATCTCGATCCCCGTCACCATCAACGTGACGGACGTGACGAGGCCGGAGACGCCCGACGCGCCGGCCGTCGCAGCCACCGCTTCGGATCCCGGCACGAGTCTCGACGTGGATTGGACGGCTCCCAACGATGGCGGCTCGGCCATCACCGGCTACCGCGTGCGGTACCGGGCCGAGGGCGAGTCGGACTGGACCACGCACGCCTTCAGCGGCACGACCACCGAAACCACTATCGCGGGGCTCGATCTGGGCACCATCTACAGGGTGCAGTTCCTGGCCAACAACGCCGAGGGCGACAGCGCCTGGTCGGCGAGCGGTACGGGCGTGACCGGCCCCGCCCAGCTGACCGCGCAGCGCGCGATTCCCGAGAATGCGAAGCCCGGCACCGCAGTGGGAGAGCCGGTGCAGGCGACCGATGATGACGGGCACGTCCTCACCTACACTGTCGAGGGCACCGTCGTGGGCAACGCCGTCGCGGCTGCCGGACGTCAGCAGGACGGTCGCCAGACCACGAGCGACTTCGTCATCGAAGCCGCGACCGGCCAGATCAAGGTGGCCCGCGGCGCCCACCTGGACTACGAGTCGGCGCACAGCCACCAGCTGACGGTGCAGGCCACCCACGCGGCTCCGGGCATCCCCGACGGACACATCGTCAACGCCGTAATCAGCGTGACCATCAACGTGACCGACGTGGACGAAGCGCCCTCGTCGGTCCCGCGTCTGACCCCGCCAACCCCGACACTGGAGCTCGATCCCACCAGCCGCGAGGTGGCCCAGAACGCTCCGGGAGGCATGAGCGTCGGCGCGCCGGTCGCCGCACAAGGCGGGAACGGCGACCCGCTGACCTACGCCCTGTCGGGCTCCGCCGCCTTCACTATCGACGCCGCCACCGGCCAGATCCGCGTGGCCGCGGGTGCGGTGCTGGACTACGAGAGCACGCAGTCTCACACGGTGACCGTGAGCGTCACGGACGGCCAGGATCGGTCCGCAGCTGTGGTGACCATCAACGTGATCGACAGGAACGAGCCGCCGGGCAGACCCGATGCGCCTTCGCTGACCCCGTCGCTCGGCTTCCCCACGTCCGTGCTGGACGTGTCGTGGGTCGAAACGCCCACGCCGGGTGCCCCGCCCGTCACGGCCTACGACATGGCGTACAGGGAGGCGGACGGCGGCGCCTGGCAGAGTGTCAGCCTCGAGGGCCTGCAGACCCGCACCACCATCGCGGGATTGACGTCAGGCACGACGTACCACGTCGTGGTCAGGGCACGGAACGAAGAGGGGGTCAGCCCGTGGTCAGCGCGAGGCGAAGGCTCCACTGACGCGGAGACCACGCCTACACGCACGTCTACGCCTACGCCTACACCGACGCCCACCGGCACACCGACCCCCACTGCCACGCCTACACCCTCGTCCACGCCTACACCCACGTCTACGCCCACACCCACACCGACGCCCACCGGCACACCGACCCCCACTGCCACGCCTCACACCCGCACCGACTCCCCCACAGCCACACCGACACCTGCGGCCACGCCCCCCACCCCCAGGGACTCCCGCACCGACTCCCCCACACCCACGCCGACACCTACTGCTACGCCGACGCGCACGCCCGACCCGGTAGGGGCAATCGGCTTCACCATCAACGGCACACCAGGCTCCGGGTCGGGCGGTGGGCCAGATGGCGCGGGTGGCGAGCCCGGAGGGGGCTTTCCGTGGTTGCCCCTGTCTTCCTGGGTCGTGTCGATGGCCGCGGGTCTGGTAGTGATGTCGGCCCTCGTGGCGCTCGCCTTCGTCACAGGATCGACAGCGTCCATTGCGATCGTTGCTGATGCAGCGGGATGGCTCGCCAGGTACGCCATGTTCCTCTTCCTGCTGCTGGCCATCGGCAGGAGACGGCGACGCGAGCGGGACGAAGAAGTTCCCCTCCCCGACGAACGTACGGAGCAGCGAACAGTCGACCACGACCGGCCGCGGGTTCCGAGCGCAGTAGGCGAGTGACGAGCTGACGGATAGGCTCACATCGGCCCCCCGGCAACGATGCGAAGGGGACGCGCATGAGCGGCCCGGAGAGCGGGTTGCCGCCCAGCCAGGTGCGCTGGCGCAGGCAGGCCGGGCTGGCCTCAGCCACGCCCGCGCCATCAGGCGGTTGTCCCGGAGCGTCGAGAAGATGCGGTGAGCCACCCCGGCGTCGTTGCTCTGTTCACGGCGGAGAACAGCGAAGAGAGCGAACGCACCGCACGGTAACCGTCACGCTCCCGGGTAAGACTATGGCCGTACGGGCTGTCGGCGATGTGGCCTGGAGGCGGCTGTCCGCGTCGAGCCGTCGGTGTGCTAGACGGCTCGACGCGGAGGGAATTGGTCGCGGTTGGCGCCGGCCAGCGACGGTATCGGGCCCCGTAGGCAGCGGTGGTAGCATTCGGGCATAGCCTGAGAGCGACGGGAGGCGAGCATGTCAGAGGACGCCACCATGCGCGGCAAGACGGCCATCGTGGGCATCGGCGAGACGACCTACTACAAGCACGGGCAGTCGCCCGACTCCGAGTTCAAGCTGGTGCTGGACGCCATCCAGCTGGCCGCCGAGGACGCGGGCATCGACGTGCGCGATATCGACGGGTTCGCGTCGTTTTCGGACGACCGGAATGACCCTCCCCGGCTGATGACCGCCCTCGGCATCAAGGACCTCACCTTCAGCAACATGGTCTGGGGGGGTGGCGGCGGCGGCGGGTCGGGAGCGGTCGCGAACGCGGTGGCGGCGGTGGTGGCGGGCTACTCGAAGTACGTGGTGGTCTACCGGGGGCTCGCGCAGGGCCAGTTCGGGCGCT
>Ga0209754_1002838_pt1 | contig 12876 bp, 9 predicted proteins | sample MesohylBB_FD_187295 | JGI IMG/M metagenome (GOLD analysis project Ga0209754, IMG submission 187295) | Host-associated microbial community of the marine sponge Aplysina aerophoba from Gulf of Piran - sponge mesohyl, lysed by bead beating... | ecosystem: Host-associated > Porifera > Sponge >... | reverse complement strand
GGAATAACTCCTTTCCTCTGCGGCCCCTCTACGACAGGGGGCGATTGAAAGACCTCCCAGGTCCCGGTGGACTGCTTCGGCGCGTGCCATGGTTCTCAGACCCCGCGGAGCCCCCCTTTGCCTCACCTAAACGGCTCCAGGGGTGTTGCCTTCGGCTCACGGGACGGCCTCGGCACTCCGGTCATGCAGCATTTCGGGGCTCAATAGCCCGGCCCACGCCTACCGCTTGCCAACGCTTCGCCTGTCGCCTCACGACGCCCGACGCATGGTTCGCGGGGAAGGTGGTTGGTTGACCTCTCCTTCCACCGGGACTCTCACCCGGCTACATTCCACCAGTTAGCCTGGCGCACCCCGAATAGCCGCCTCGGCCCGGAGCCGCGCCTCCGCCTGCCGCTTCTCCTGGAGCAGCCGGAGAGCCCGGTCGACGATCTCGGGGTTGTTGAGCAGGTAGTCGCGCACGATCCCTTCGATGGCGACCCTGTCCGGGGCCCCAGCGCGGCCGCGCCGCTCCCCCGCCAGCGGCTCGCCCGTCGATGCTTGACCCCCTTGCGGGCATAATCGTCGTCCGCCTCGTTCTCGTTCGCCGACAGGTTCGTCCCGAGCCCGTATCCCTCGTGGCGGAAATGATGTACGCGGACAGCGGCGTGTATGACTCGTAGCATGCTGGCAAGTGCTCCCGTTTGAGAAGCGCTACGGCAAATTGAACCGACTGGATCGAGACGTGGACTATCTGTCGTTCTGGGGTAAGACGAGGTCCGCCGATGAAGGTAAAGGCCCTGGTTGGCATCCGCTTGCATTCCACAGTCTCGACGCTGCGGCTGTCGGAGAAGCGTTACTAACGGCGCATGGCGGCCTGACGGACCGCTTCTGCGGCTTGTTCGGACTGCCCAGTGCGAAGACGGTCGCGCTTCTCCGCTTTCTGATCTGCCTGCACGACATCGGGAAGTTCGCCGGAAGATTCCAGGCCAAGGCGCCGGAACGGTTTCCAAGCTGCTTCGGAGTTGAGGCGAGTACGCTCTCGAGTCGCTTCGATCACGGTTTGGGCGGTTTGCGTCTCTTTATGAAGAATCCGGATATTTTCGGAACGCCGGACCGACGGCAAGCCAGGCGGTGGCTGCCGATCATCTCTGCGGTGGCCGGCCATCACGGTTCACCGCCAGATCCGATGGCCATCCGAGGAACTCCGCGGGCCGACTTCGGATCGAGTGGAATTGAAGCGGCGTACGCGTTTGCGAAGCGCGTACGCGTCCTTCTCGATCCTCCCGATCCACTACCGGTGGTTGACGATGACCGGGCGCGCCGGATCTCCTGGTTGCTGGCCGGCCTCGCCGTGTTGTCGGACTGGATCGGCTCCAATGAGGACTGGTTTCCATACAGAAGCCTGCGCGATTTTCCCGACCTCGATTCCTATTGGATTTATGCCCGCAAGCAAGCAGAGGCTGCGGTTCGAGAAGCGGGAATTGTTCCGGCGGCCGCGACCGGGCATCTCGGTTACGATGCGCTTGTCGGGTCTCAGGTCACACCCAGCCCGATGCAGAAGTGGACGCGCAGCGTCCCCTTACCGGACGGTCCGGCGCTGTTCATCGTCGAGGACGAGACCGGCAGCGGCAAGACCGAGGCGGCGCTGATGCTGGCGCACCGGTTGATGGCGTCGGGCCGGGCCGACGGCCTCTACATGGCGCTTCCGACCATGGCAACGGCCAACGCCATGTTCGACAGGCTGGGCGAGGCGGTTCGCTACCTGTTCGCGCCGAACGCCAGCCCGTCACTGGCGCTGGCCCATGGAGCGCGAGGCCTTCATCGCGGATTCCAGGCGGCACGCGACAATTGGGGACGCACAGCGTCCTCTTACGGAAATGGCGGCGAAGCCGATATTGCCGCATCGACGGCCTGCGCAGAATGGATCGCCGACGACCGGCGGCGCACCTTCCTGGCGGACGCCGGCGCCGGCACGGTGGACCAGGCGCTGCTGGCCGTGCTGCCGGCCCGCCACCAGTCACTGCGGCTTCTGGGGCTGGCCCGCCGCGTGCTAATCATCGATGAGGTTCATGCCTATGACGCCTATGTGCGTCGCGAGATCGAGACGCTGCTGACCTTCCAGGCGGCTCTCGGCGGTTCCGTAATCCTGCTGTCGGCGACATTGCCCGCAGATCACCGGCAAGGTCTGGCAGACGCCTTTGCAAAGGGCCTTGGAGAAGAACCGATCCAAATTGCGGAACAGGCCTATCCGCTTGCCACGGTCCGCACCTGCGGCGCACAGACGGAGGCGCCGGTTTCGGGGCGTCTCGGACGCGGCCGCACACTGCCGGTGCGTTTCCTACGCAGTCCCGACGAGGTACTGGCCGAAGTCGAGCACGCAGCCCGTGCGAAACGGGCGGTGCTCTATATTCGCAATACGGTCGACGACGCACGCGAAGCGCATGCGGCCCTGACGGCGCGCGGGATTCCGGCGGAGCTTTTCCACGCCCGATTCGCTCTCGCGGATCGCCTCGAAATCGAATGGAGAACGGTCGAGACTTTCGGTAAAGACAGCACAGCGGAGGAACGGGCCGGAAAGGTGCTGGTGGCGACGCAGGTGGTCGAACAGTCGCTGGACCTGGATTTCGACGTGCTGGCAAGCGACCTGGCGCCCATCGACCTCCTGGTCCAGCGGGCCGGGCGGCTCTGGCGGCATGAACGGCGTGAGCGGGCGGGCGCACCGGAACTGCTCGTCGTGGCGCCGCCGGCTACGGACGACCCGCCCGAGGACTGGTTCGAGTCGTTCCTGCCTCGCGCAGCCTATGTGTATCGCGACCATGCCCGCCTGTGGCTGACCGTCCGGGTGCTTGAGCAGACCGGGACCATAGAGAGCCCGCACGGGCTGCGGGCGCTTATCGAGGCAGTTTACGGCCCGGAAGCGGAAGACAGCGTGCCGTGCAGGCTTTTCGACAGATTGTTGACGTTCGAGGGGAGGGAGAGCGCCGCACGAAGCATGGGTCATCTCAACACTTTGAGCATTTCGTCGGGCTATATGCGCGACGCCGGCGTCTGGGACAGCGAGATGCGAACGCCGACCCGGTTGGTCGAGGACCCCCGCGCCACCCTCCGGCTCGCCCGGGTGCGAAGCGGCCAAATCGAACCGCAAGCGCTGAAGCACGCGCCAGACGAGCCATGGCGAGCCTGGCGGCTCAGCGAGGTGGACGTCTCGCAACGGCATGCGACGGACGAGGCCGCCATTCCATCGCGGCTCGCGGACGCGGCGCGCGAGGCCAGGGCGGGCTGGGGCCGATACGACGAGGACAAAATCCTGGTCCTGCTGGAAGAAGCTGGTGACGGCCGGCTTGCCGGCGCGGTCATGGGGCCGGACGGAGAGCGCGCAATTTCCTACTCCGGTGGAACCGGGCTTGCGATAGAGCCGAGAAAGGCCTGAGTTGCTCCAGGGGGTTGACCGTCGGTGTCTATACTAGGAGATTACCGAACGTTCCTCCACGCTTACGAGGATGAACCGGGAGTAGATTGAGGCCGGGCAACGTTCCCTGCTCGTGCGGGGAAACAAGTAACCAAGGGTGTCGATTGAGGTTGCGTGGCTATGGTACTACGTGCAGGCGCTGCGTAGCTCAATGGATAGAGTGTCCGCTTTCTGTGCTTGCCAGCATGTGCTGCACGGCCATGTGCTGCCAAGCCGGGGGGAGGGTGCAGGTTCGAATCCTGCCGTAGCGTAGCGCCCGAATTGGAAGTCTCATTGCTTTTGGAATGGACCGATGACTGCCCCCGATAGCTCCCTGAACCTTGTTCGCGCTCCATGGCTTCCGCTCCGGCGGCGTAGCGGGTGCATCGAACGGGTCGAGCCGTTCCGGGTCACGGACAGGATCGACGAAGATCCTTTCGTTGCATTCGCTTGGCCCCGGCCGGATTTCAACGGAGCCGCCCATGAGTTTCTGATTGGGGCGCTGGCTGCGGCCGCTGCTCCGGAGAACGAGGACGAATGGGAGGATTGGTGGTTTGCTCCGCCTACGCCCGAGGTTCTGGAGGCCCGATTCGAATCTGTTGCGCACGCTTTCGATCTCGATGGCCCCGCCGCCCGCTTCCTCCAGGATCGTGACCCACTTGACGGCGCCGAGGAAAAGACAGTCGCCGCGCTTCTGATCGACGCGCCCGGTGCGCAGACCCTGCGCAATAATGCTGACCTGTTCGTGAAGCGCGGCGGAGCGCCGGTTCTCGGGCGAGCGGCGGCGGCGATGGCGCTGTTCACGCTCAATGCCTATGCGCCGTCGGGCGGCGCCGGGCATCGCACGTCGCTACGCGGCGGCGGCCCCCTGACGACGCTAGCGATTGCGGGTAACGAGCTGTGGGGACGGCTCTGGCCCAATGTTGAAACGGTCGAGTCGATCAAGGACCGCTGGCCTCTTCCATCGTCACTGCCGGACGATGCAGCTGCGATATTTCCCTGGCTCGGCCCAACGCGCGCGTCAAACCCCAAGGCCGCCGGGCTGACGACCACGCCTGCCGACATCCATCCGCTGCAAGCGTATTGGGGCATGCCGCGGCGCATCCGCCTGATATTCGAAGAGTCCAAAGGCCGGCCTTGCGCGCTCACGGGCGTCGAGGAAGAGACAGTCGTGACAGCCTACCGGACCCGCAATTACGGCATCGACTACTCTGAAGGCTTTGAACATCCGCTGACCCCCTACTACGCTCAGAAGGCGGGCGGCACGCGGCTCGCCGTCCATCCGCGACCGGGAGGGCTCAGCTACCGCCACTGGCCCGGCCTGGTAGCGCCGAGCGGCGACGGCCTGCGGCAACCTGCGCGCGCTGTCCGCCATGTCACAGCCGAACGAAAATCGTTTTCGATGGACGAAGAGCCGCGATTCGCCGCCTTCGGTTACGACATGGATAACATGAAGGCGCGTGCCTGGATCGAAGGGGAATGGCCTTTGCCGCTGATTGCGGATGAGGAAGCGGGGGAAGACTTGGGGGGCTTCATTCGACAGGCGATCAAGGGCGCAGAAACGGTTTCGCGGTTCCTCGTCCGCGCAGTGAAATCAGCTCTCTACGACCGGCCGGCCGATGCGGCAGGCGATTACGGCTTTATCGCGGAACGTTTCTTCCGTGAGACCGAGGCGGTGTTCTACGAGGCGTATGCCGCCGCCGACACGGCGGCTCGGACGGGTGGCGGAGCGAACCCCGGTGACCCGACCCTGGAAGCGCGCGTTGCATGGGCAAAGCGCATGGAAGCGCCCGCGCTCCGCCTGTTCGACGAATGTGCGCCTGACGATGCACTGGAGAGCCGGAACATGGAACGCCACGTTCGAGCGCGGTTCCATCTTTGTCTCGCGCTTGGCGGACGGGGCAAGGCCGGCAAGGCGCTGTTCGGCGAACTCGGCATTCCGACGCCTCAACCCGGTGGCGTCGGCAACGGGCAGGAGGCTGCATGAGCGATTCGGTCCCAAAGAGAGCCGGCTCCATCGCCGCCGCATGGTGGCGAGAGTTGAATCCGGAAAATGGCAAGCAAACCGGCGCTCAGAGGGCGGCCCTTGCGCATTTGCGTCGGGCGGGAACGCCGCTCGAAGCCATGCGGGAGGCTGCGGCCTTGCAGCTGATCCAGCGGTTGCCCTACTGCAACGCGGATCGTGTAGCCGCGCTTGCCGGCATCCTGGCCTGGGTCCGCGACAATAATGACGGCCAGCCAATGGCCCGCATCGTTGGGCGCAAGTCTCTTGAGGATACGGAAGCGGACCTGTCCGAAGGCCGCTTCCGCCGTCTCCTGCAGGTCGAGAGGAACGAGGAACTCATGGACGCGATGCGCCGCCTCGTGCGTCTGGCCGGCGGAACAGTCAACGTACGGGACCTGTCCGGCTCTGTCCTCTATTGGGGCGACCGTGTCAGGAAACGCTGGATATTCGACTATTACGGCGTGGGCCTGGCCGCGCCGTCCGCCCATTCAACCGCTCCACAGGGAGACCCCGCCGCATGAGCGATTTCCTCCAATTGCACCTGCTGACGGCTTACGGCCCGTCCAACCTGAACCGGGACGATACAGGCCGGCCAAAAAGCGTCCTGTTCGGCGGCGCCCCGCGCCTGCGCATCTCTTCGCAAAGCCTGAAGCGCGCCTGGCGGACCTCCGATGTATTCCGGGGCAAGCTCGACGGCCATCTCGCCGACCGTACCCAGCGGCTGGGCGAGGATGTGCGCCAGCGTCTGGTTGAGGGCGGCATGAACGAGGAAGAAGCTCTGGCGGCCGCGCGGAAGATCGCCAACGTCTTCGGAAAGCTGCGGGCGGAGACAAGCCCGACTCCGGCTTTCATCGAACAACTGGCCTTCGTTTCGCCGGAAGAACGTGCGGAGGCGTTCGCGCTGGCGGACCGCGCGCTCGCAGGCGAAGAACTTGAAGCGCCGAAGCCCGACGACGTTCTCCGCAGGACCGATACTGCCGCCGACATCGCCATGTTCGGCCGGATGCTGGCGGACGACCCCAAATTCAATCGCGAGGCTGCTGTGCAGGTGGCACACGCTATCACCACCCACAGGGCGGTCGCGGAAGACGACTATTACACCGCCGTGGACGACCTCAAATCGCGCAACGAACCGGAAGACGCGGGCGCGGGGTTCGTCGGCGTCCAGGAGTTTGGCGCAGGCGTGTTCTATCTCTATCTATGCGTAGACCGCGGACTGCTGCTCGAAAATCTCGGCGGCGACCGGGCCGTTAGCGACGCAAGCGTCGCCGCGCTGGCCGAGGCCGCCGCTACCGTGGCGCCACGCGGCAAGCGGGCAAGTTTCGCCAGCCATGCGCGCGCCTTCTACGCGCTTGCGGAAAAGGGAGCGGCCCAGCCCCGCAGTCTGGCTGCAGCGTTCCTGAAACCGGTCTCCGGCACCGACCAGGGTTCAGCTTCTGTGGCGGCACTGGAGAAGTTTCGGGACAGGTTGGACGGGGCCTACGGGCCCTGCGCCGCCGACCGCCGGACAATGAACGCCGAGTCTGGCGAGGGGACGCTTGCCGAACTCGTCGATTTTGCCCTCGCCTGACGCCATGCGGTTCCTGCTCTTCACCCTCTATGCGCCGATGTGCTCTCTGGGCGAGATCGCCGTCGGCGAGCGGCGCATGGGTTGGACACGGCCGGGCCGGTCCGCCATCCTCGGGCTGGCAGCGGCCGCGCTCGGCATCGAACGGGGCGACGACGATGCGCACCGCGCACTGGAAGAGGGGTTGTATTACGCCGTCAGGACGGACGCGGCCGGCCGGCCCTTCATCGATTATCATACGACCCAGACGCCCGCGGCACGGCGGGGCCGGAGCTTCGAGACCCGCCGTGAGGAACTGGATGCCGAGCGGATCAACACAGTGCTTTCCAGCCGGGAATGGCGTTCGGACGCCTGTTTCACGGTTGCGCTGTGGGGGCGGGCCGGCGGCAACATCGAGCTGGACAGGATCGCTGCGGCAATGCGGCGGCCCAGTTTCGCCCTTTATCTCGGCCGCAAGTCGGCGCCGCTCGGACTGCCCCTAAATCCGGAACTCGTCGAAGCCGCCAATTTCATGGACGCTTTGGCGCTTCGGCGCCCCGCGGTTGTCGCCGGGGACGACGACGAAATCCCCGGCGCGGTAGAAGCCTGGACCTTGTCGATGCTCGGCGGCGATTCGGCCGCTGGACGGGAGGTCGCCTTCGATGCCGACGTCCCAGGAGCGCCCGAGGGCGGGCGCCTCGAACGCCGGCGCGACGGCGTCGGGAGCCGCGCGCGATGGCAGTTTCGGGACCGCGACGAGCGGGTGGTGCTAGATCGGGGAGACGAGGGGTGACCGATTCATGCTGGCTATCTCGCGTCCGGCTCGGAAGAGCTGCGTCCGTCAAGGCCCTCATGCCTCTGCTGCAACAGGGCACCGGCCCTGGCGGCCATGGGTCCGCCGATGTGGATCGCCGCCTGATCTGGTCCTTGTTCGCAGACGGGCCGGACCGCCGTCGCGATTTCCTCTGGCGGCGGATGGATGACGGCGCCTTTCTCGTGCTTTCGGCACGGCGTCCCGAAGATCGTCACGGATTGTTCGAAATCGACGAACCCAAAGCCTTCGCTCCCGCCCTGGCGTCGGGCAACGGGTTGCGATTCTCGCTGCGCGCAAATCCCACCGTGCGCAAATCCAGGGAACCGGGGCAGCGCCATGCGCCCCGGCACGATGTTGTGATGGATGCGATTCACCCGCTTTCGGACGGTTCGCGCGCCGAACGTCGCATGTCCGCCACCCGGGAAAAGGGGTTCGACTGGCTCGCCAGGCAGGGCTGCAAGGCGGGTTTCGAGATCCGGGAGAATGAGTTGCTGTGCGAGGGTTATCGCCAACACCGCATTGTCAGGGGCGCCGGCGAACGCTCCTTGTCGTTCTCGTCCCTCGATTTCGAAGGAGTGCTGGAGGTGCGACAGCCCGACTTGTTGACGTCGGCCATCGCTCGCGGGTTCGGTCCATCCAAAGCTTTCGGCTGCGGCCTCATGCTGATCCGTAGGCTCTGAGCCCTTGAACACCGCGCATGCAATGCCCGGCCTGACACCGCCGCGGCCCATACCGATTGCGGACCGCGCGTCGATCCTCTTTATCGAGCGGGGTCAGCTCGATGTCCTTGACGGGGCCTTCGTCGTTGTGGACCGGGAGGGAGTACGCACACATATTCCGGTCGGCGGCTTGGCTTGCCTCATGCTGGAGCCGGGCGCTCGCGTTTCGCACGCCGCCGTGTCCCTGGCTTCGCGGGTCGGTTGCCTGCTTGTCTGGGTCGGAGAAGCAGGCGTGCGGCTCTATGCCGCCGGCCAACCTGGCGGTGCGCGGGCCGACCGGCTGCTGCACCAGGCTCGTCTCGCGCTTGACCCTGACGCGCGGCTCAAAGTTGTCCGCAAGATGTATGACATGCGGTTCGGCGAGCCTGCCCCATCCCGGCGTTCCGTCGATCAACTGAGAGGAATCGAGGGCGCGCGGGTCAAGCGGCTTTACCAGGCGCTGGCCCGCCAGAACGGCGTCGTCTGGAAAGCGCGCCGCTACGACCCCGGCAACTGGAATGCGGCCGACTTGCCAAACCGCTGCCTGAGCCAGGCGACCGCCTGCCTCTATGGACTGGCGGAGGCCGCAATTCTGGCGGCCGGTTACGCGCCAGCCATCGGTTTCCTCCATACCGGAAAGCCGCAGTCTTTCGTTTACGACGTGGCGGACATATTCAAGTTCGAAACCGTAGCTCCGATCGCGTTCCAGGTAGCCGGCGCAGCGGCCCGCGGCAAGCAGCCCGCCCTGAACGATCCCGTGGGCGAAGTCAGGCGCGGCTGCCGGGACAGTTTTCGCAAGACAGGTCTCTTGAAACGGTTGATCCCGGCTATCGGAGAAATGCTGGACGCGGGCGGCCTCGAACCTCCGGCTCCACCCGAAGAGGCTCAGCCGGTTGCTATACCGGAAGCGGTGAGCGGCGATGCTGGTCATCGCGGTTAGCAATGCTCCGCCCAGATTGCGCGGGCGGCTCGCCGTGTGGCTTCTGGAAATCCGGGCGGGCATCTACGTTGGGAACTATTCGCGGCGTACGCGCGAAATGATCTGGCGGCAAGTCCGCGACCAAATCGGCGACGGGGACGCCATCATCGCATGGTCGTCACCGAACGAAGCTGGCTACGACTTCGATACCTGCGGCGTCAACCGCCGCATGCCGATGGACCTGGACGGCTTCAAGCTGGTGCAATTCTCGCCACCCGCTCGTGTAGCGGCCGAAGTCTCTGGCGGGCAGCAAAAAAGTGCCTAATTTGCCGGTGCGCTGTTTGACATCGTAAAATGTTCGCCGAATCATGCTCTTCCAGAAAGAGTGTTCCCCGCTCGCGCGGGGATGAACCGATGTAGTTGTCCGCGCGGTTCCCGTAGGTAAGGTGTTCCCCGCTCGCGCGGGGATGAACCGTCCTGGAGCATCAGTCTTGCCCCGGCAACTTTGTGTTCCCCGCTCGCGCGGGGATGAACCGGTCTGTCCTGTCTGCCGTGCCCGCGCGTCTATGTGTTCCCCGCTCGCGCGGGGATGAACCGCCCTGGAACAGACTTATGTCGACACCACGAATGTGTTCCCCGCTCGCGCGGGGATGAACCGTGAGCAAGTTACGAACTGAAAGGCCAACACGTGGTGTTCCCCGCTCGCGCGGGGATGAACCGCCACCGGGAACCCTGCTCCCGTCTATTCAGCAGTGTTCCCCGCTCGCGCGGGGATGAACCGTTGTGCAACGTCTTGCCATTCGCCCGTTGCTTGTGTTCCCCGCTCGCGCGGGGATGAACCGAAATAGCGCCGATGTTTTCTGCAAGCTCTTGCGTGTTCCCCGCTCGCGCGGGGATGAACCGACGGATCCCAATATGCCCAAACGTGCGGCACGGTGTTCCCCGCTCGCGCGGGGATGAACCGGCGTCGAAATCCAGCACGTCCTGCACGTCGCGGTGTTCCCCGCTCGCGCGGGGATGAACCGAAGCACCGGACTGTTTGATGTTGGCAGCGAATGTGTTCCCCGCTCGCGCGGGGATGAACCGGAACATCCTTAGTGAACCGGTGCCTGTGGAGGGTGTTCCCCGCTCGCGCGGGGATGAACCGCGATAGGGGTTTTCTCGGTCATAGCATCGTCTGTGTTCCCCGCTCGCGCGGGGATGAACCGGGGTTGTTGATGTCTTCGGTAATCAGTTTGACGTGTTCCCCGCTCGCGCGGGGATGAACCGGAAGCCCTAGACTTAGGGCTGGTCGCGGAGATGTGTTCCCCGCTCGCGCGGGGATGAACCGTTTCTCCTCGATCTGAGCGTGAGGATCGCGAAGTGTTCCCCGCTCGCGCGGGGATGAACCGTCGTGCTGACCAGGGCCGGCCGGGACACGGTGGGTGTTCCCCGCTCGCGCGGGGATGAACCGAACTGACCGAAGCGTGCATCAGGTTGGTGCTGGTGTTCCCCGCTCGCGCGGGGATGAACCGGTCGCGCGGTACGAGGCCGCCGCCATGCAGCGGTGTTCCCCGCTCGCGCGGGGATGAACCGGCGCCCCGGCGCTCGCGCGGGCCGTGATAGTCGTGTTCCCCGCTCGCGCGGGGATGAACCGCCAATGACCAGCGGGCCCATGCCCTCGCCGTGGTGTTCCCCGCTCGCGCGGGGATGAACCGATTATCACTGCGATTGCCTGCCAATCTAGGTCGTGTTCCCCGCTCGCGCGGGGATGAACCGCCATGAAGAATGCTGTGGCGGCTGTTGCCGCTGTGTTCCCCGCTCGCGCGGGGATGAACCGGTGCCTCAGGCGGCGGTCCGGGTGTCAGGGACGTGTTCCCCGCTCGCGCGGGGATGAACCGGTGGAACCTGCCTGCCCGGTCTGCGGTCTGTCGTGTTCCCCGCTCGCGCGGGGATGAACCGCGGAACTGGGCCCAGCGGATGCAGGAGGTCTAGTGTTCCCCGCTCGCGCGGGGATGAACCGGGGTCTTTTAGGCTCGCAAGGCGCGACACTAGGTGTTCCCCGCTCGCGCGGGGATGAACCGATATTGAACACGTTGCCGATGGGAAGATGAAAGTGTTCCCCGCTCGCGCGGGGATGAACCGGTAGCTTACAACGGTGAACGTGACGTCACCAAGTGTTCCCCGCTCGCGCGGGGATGAACCGTCGGCGTCGGTAAGCGGAGCTGGATTAACGAGGTGTTCCCCGCTCGCGCGGGGATGAACCGGTAGTCGAACCGCTCGTACTGCGGCCCGCAGGGTGTTCCCCGCTCGCGCGGGGATGAACCGCGCAGGCCCCAAGTGCGCTGCCCCTTGGTGTCGTGTTCCCCGCTCGCGCGGGGATGAACCGCCGACCGCCTGGCGTGGCCTGACCGGGGCGAGGTGTTCCCCGCTCGCGCGGGGATGAACCGTTGACACAGGAAATCATCGAGCCGTCCGACGCGTGTTCCCCGCTCGCGCGGGGATGAACCGTCGTTGCCCAGGAACGCGCGCCCGCCCTCATAGTGTTCCCCGCTCGCGCGGGGATGAACCGATAAACATTGCCGCCTTCTTGCTGCGCGGAAAGTGTTCCCCGCTCGCGCGGGGATGAACCGCTCGCCACCGGCTCCGCTCGCGTGAACGAGGCGTGTTCCCCGCTCGCGCGGGGATGAACCGTCTCAATCCAAATGTTTTGAATGCGCCTGAAAGTGTTCCCCGCTCGCGCGGGGATGAACCGACGCCATCCGACCCTACCTGACGTGTGTCTATGTGTTCCCCGCTCGCGCGGGGATGAACCGGCGGCCGTGGCGGCCGTTACCGCTGCCGCTGCGTGTTCCCCGCTCGCGCGGGGATGAACCGTGGATTCAGTATCCCGGAGATCCACGCAGGCAGTGTTCCCCGCTCGCGCGGGGATGAACCGATATCTTGTAGGCAGCAGCGCTCAGCCATGACGTGTTCCCCGCTCGCGCGGGGATGAACCGCGCCGATCAAGGAAGGCTTCTACCACGTCAGCGTGTTCCCCGCTCGCGCGGGGATGAACCGTCGGCCAGCAACAGGTCGTACAGCTGCCGGTAGTGTTCCCCGCTCGCGCGGGGATGAACCGCAGAACTGACGATTCCCGCAGGATATGGGGTCGTGTTCCCCGCTCGCGCGGGGATGAACCGCAGAACTGACGATTCCCGCAGGATATGGGGTCGTGTTCCCCGCTCGCGCGGGGATGAACCGTAATCGCCATGCAACGTGCTCCGGTAGTTTGCCGTGAACCATTGGCGCGGAGCGGGCACACCTTTCCTGATGCTGCCTTGAGCGCAGCCTGGTGAGTGTCTGTGCTGCGAGCGAGCACGGACAGGGGCCTGGTGTCTTCCCCTGCAGTGGCGACGGTTGGCCTGGTCTGTCCGGATCGATCGCAGTGAAGGGGTCAGGCTGGGTTGGTTGCGGTGGACCGTGCTTGCCAGTTGACGCGGAAGGTG
>Ga0209754_1002837_pt1 | contig 12883 bp, 5 predicted proteins | sample MesohylBB_FD_187295 | JGI IMG/M metagenome (GOLD analysis project Ga0209754, IMG submission 187295) | Host-associated microbial community of the marine sponge Aplysina aerophoba from Gulf of Piran - sponge mesohyl, lysed by bead beating... | ecosystem: Host-associated > Porifera > Sponge >... | reverse complement strand
GTGGTCTGCGTCAGCGAGTAGTTGGCGGCCTTGAACGAGCCCTGGTCGCGCAGCGCATACGTGACGGCCAGGTTGTGCCGGCCGGCCGCGGCCGTGGGGAATGAGCCCGTGACCTGCAAGCCGCCGGCGCGGAAGTCGGCCAGTTCGGCCGCCAGCACGTCGGTGCCCACGGCGGCCGAAGTGTCGAAGCTGGCCGTGGTCGTGCCGTCCGCGTCGCGCTCCTTGACCGTCACGCCGCTGATCGAGGGGATCGGCCGCGGCGTGATCTCATAGATCGACGTCGTCGGGGCCGAAGCCAGTTCGTACTTGGCCGCGTAGTCGTTGGCCACGGCCAGCGTACCCATGCCGATCGCGTAGCGGCCCACATCCGCACCGGCGGCCCGGCTCAGCCCGCCGGTCAGCACGTCCGCCGCCGCGTCGCCGTCCAGCAGCCCCGAGACCGTGTAGCTCAGGTCGTCCACGCCGCCGTACTCGCGGCTCGGACTGGACGGCGTGATCGCCAGCGCCGTCCGCGTCTGGCCCGGCGTCCCGCTCAGGCTGCGCCAGTCGTTGCGCAGAAAGACGAACACCCGCCGCTCCCCGGTTCTGGGAGTCAGCGAACCCCGCGCCCCGCGCACGTGCACCTCATAGGCGACGCCGTTCTCCAGACCGCTCAGCGTCTCGCTGCCCTGGCTGACCGGGAAGTAGCCATGACCGTCGGCCGGACCGGCGTCGGCCGCGTCCAGCGCATAGGACGTCTTCCAGCCGGCCGGGAAGCCCCGGTTCAGCCAGCTCGTCTCGCCCGCCTTGCGCCAGCGCAGCTGGTACTCGGTCGCCGCCGTCGGCGAGTCGCTCGCGTCCCAGTGCACGGTCAGCGAACCGTCGCCCGAACTCAGCCGCAGGCCCGGCAACTCGTCCACCGTGCCGTACTTGATCACCAGCCGGTAGGTCTCCGTGTTCTTCCCGTCCAGCGAGGTCACCGTGATCGTGATCAGCCGGTAGCCGAGCGCGATCTGCCAGGGGCCGCTCGCCTCGCCGCTGACCACCTCGTCCTTCGGGTCGCGCCGTTCGAGGTTGACGTCCGGCCCGTCCACCACAATCGACTTCGCGCCCGGCGCGTTGGTCGTCACCGCCACCGCCACATACCAGTCGTTCGCATCCGACTGCCCCGCCTGCTCCGCCTTCTCCGCCTGGTACTCCCGCACCGTGCTCGAAACCGCCGGCGTCAGCGGCAGCGGTTCGCCCTCGTAGGGCACGTTGTTGCCGTTGTCCGGCTGGAACGAGGTGGCCTGGTAAACCGAGATGCCGCTCAGCGTCGCGTCGCTCGACTGCGCCTCCGTGGCGCGCGTCACCGTGATCGAGTAACTCTTGCTCGTGTACTGGTCCGGCGCCGTCGCCACGACCGTGATCAGGTTCGCGCCGAGCTCCAGCGCGATCGGATCGCTGGCCTGTCCGCTGGTCACCTGCTGGCCGTTGACCGTCAGCGTCTCGACCCCGTGGCGGCGCGTCGCCGTCACCCGCACCGACTCGACGCTGTAGGCCGCATAGGCCGTATAGGCCTGCTGCGACGTGGCGAACGTGGACGGATGCAGCTCGACCGGCGAGAGCGACAGGTCGCGCAGATCCGCCGCCGGGTTGTTCGTCGCCGTCAGCGCGTAGACCCGCTCCGTCGCCCCGTCGGGGGCCCTCACCCGCAGCTCGATCCGCTTCGGTTGGTTGTCGCGCAGCGTGAACGTCTGGCTGTAGGCCCCGCTCGCGACCGTCTGGCCGTCCACCGTGATCGTCGCGCCGGCCTGGGTCGCGGTCGCCCGCAGCCGCACCTGCCTGGTGTACGCCGCCGACGCGCCGTAGCTCAGCGTCGCGGCGTCGAACGCGGGACGCAGCGCAATCACCGGCTTGGGCTGCTGCTCGCCCGTAAAGCCGGACAACTCCAGCCCGCTCAGCGACGCATCCGAGGTCGCCGGCTGCTGCGCGAATGCCGGCGTCACCGCCAACAGCCCCAACAGACCCAGGCCCAGCAGCGCCGCCGCCGCCAGCCCAATCAACGCCCAGGCCCGCTTCCCCCGCCGCTCGACTGCTCGCCGCCCCGATTGCCGTGTGGTGTTGGTCGTCCGCATGCGCCTGCTCCTCGTGTTGTTGCTGGGTGTGCCTCGCTCGTCCCCAGTCACCTCGCCTTCATCCGCCGTCCGCCGCAGCCTGTTCGCTTGAACTGCGCGGGAACCGATTATCTCAGATTTCAGCTACAAAGTTCGTGTGTATACGTGCAATAGGATGTGTTTCAACAATGTAATCCGGAATGACATCGAACTGCCGCGGCCCGGCCACCGGCCGGGTCGCCTGCGATTCAGCGACCGCTCTGGCCGATCACTGCGCCTCATCCACGCTGAGCGTGATGAGCGCCGTCGCTGCGGCGGGCACCGCCAGGTCGAACGCGTCGCTGACCCGGTTGCCGTCAGAGTCCTAGTCCGTGACCATGATCATCGCCGTGCCCTCGGGCGCCCCGATCAAGGTGACCGCGGTCGCCGACAGCGTCGTCCCGTCGAGCGCCGTCGAGATGTTGACGATCTCGCCATCCGACGTTGCGGCGCGTTGCGTCAGCGCGTCGCCGTCTGTGGGGCGTCGGCGTCCGGCGGGCCGTTGATTCGAATCTTCATCACGCCCATGTGCCGCTCTGCGATCCAGCTAACGTCCTCCGGCGTCTGCGCCGATACGTAGTAGCCGATGTCGGCGATGCGCCAGCCGTCCTGCCCGATGACGTCCTCGTCTTCCGAGAAGGTGGCGACCACCCGCAGGTCGACCCGCCCGGTGGTGTACAGCACGAAGAAATACTTCGTGTCGGCCGAGAGCTTGACCGCCGACGGCGCCGCAAAGGCCACAGCGCCCACGTTCATCCGCTCGGGGACATCCAGGTCCAGGAGCTTTGAGCCGGGTCCGCCTCCCGCTGCAGCCGACCAGAGCTCCGCCCGAACCGTCTCAATGTGCCTCGCGTGCAGCGGCACGCCGATCAGCACCTCGATGCTGCCCAGGGCGGCAGCCGCGTTCCCCGTACTGAACCCCTGCGCCAGCACAAAGTTGTTGGTGCCATCTTCACTGAGGCTGCGTGGCTGCTCGAAGTTACTGACCAGCGCGGCCGCATTGACCGATGTCCGAGACTGATCGGCGGGCACGGTCACCGTGAACGCGTCAATGACCCGGTTGCCGTCGGCGTCCTCGGCCGTGACCGTGATCGTCGTCGTACCCTCGGCCACCGCCGTGACCGTCAGGCTCCCGCCGTCCCTCGCGACGCTCACCGTCGCCACCGCAGCGGCGCCGTACTCCGCCCTGATCGTCAGCGCGTCGCCGTCGGCGTCCGCGAAGACGCCGGAGAGCGAGACCGAGCGCGCCTCGCCGGGCCTGAGTCCGCCGATGTCGCCGATCGGCGCGGCGACCGTCGGCGGCTGGTTGACCGAGGCCTGCTGCTGGGCCGAAGCCTGCTGCTCCTGCTGGGCCCGCGCCTCAGCGGGGTCGTCGTCGACGCTGAGCGTGAGTGTGATCTGCGCGGTATCGACGGGGCCCAGGCCGCCCGCGTTCTTGGCCCGCACGCTGACCGTATAGGTCGCGCCCGGCTCCAGTTTGCGGATCACCACGTGTTGCTTCTTGGCGCCGGGACGCCGGGTCGAGAGTTCCTCGCCGTCGCGCGACAGCACGACCCGGTAGCTGTTGACCGCGCCGCCGTCCTCGGGCGCCTCCCACTCGACCCGGATCCGGGTCGGTTGGACCTGCCGCAGGCTCAGGTTGACCACCTGGCCGGGCGCCGCGTCTACCTGTTGCTGCTGCACCGTCTCGGCGGTGGGCACCGTAACATCGAAGCTGTCGCTGACCCGCTTGCCGTCCGGGTCCTGAGCCGTGACCGTGATCGTTGCCGAACCGCGCGACCTGGCCGTCACGGTCAGCGTGTCGTTGGACACCGCGACCGTCGCCACGCTCTCATTCGACGAGCTCGCCGTGATCGTCAGATCGTCCCCGTCGGCGTCCGAGAACACGCCCGACAGCGAGACTTGATGGGCGCCGCTCTGGTTCGCGATCGTCGCGTCGGCGATGGCGTCGGCGACGGTGGGCGCGTTGTTGGGCGGCGCCACCGGGGTGGTCTGCTCGCCTTTGGTGCGCACCCACTGGCTGGAGTTTCCGTCCCTCTCGCTCATGTTGTTGCGGTGCCCGACCATCGAGCGAATGAACACGCCCGTCGCGACGCCGTTCTTGAGGCCCGTAATCGTATAGCTGGTCATCCCGGGGTCCACCGAGAGGCCGTCGTTGCGGCCCACCGCCCTGGGGTCGCGCGGGTTGTTCCACACGCCGGGCTCCTGGCTCCAGCGCAGCACGTGCCAGATCTCCGAGTCCTCGACCCCGTCGCGGGAGGAGACGTTCCAAGTCACCGTCAGCACGCCGTTACCCGGCGCCACCTGGATGTTCGTCGGCGCGGCGGGCGGGCTCTGCGCTGGTGCGGCCTGGAACAGCGCCAGCGCGCCGAGCAGCGGCGCGAGCAGGAGGGAAAGCCGGCGGAGGGAGGCGGCCCGCGTCATCGAGGGCCGTCGGTGGTGTTCAGAGGATGGAGGCTTGGAGAGGACTCTAGAACATACATGCTGTGGAGGGGGGTAACGGGCATGGCCGCCCTCGGCAGGCGGCGCGGATGGCCTGAACCGGACTCGAGCATTTCGCACATCCTCAAATCGTTACATTCGTAAACTGCGTGTATGTTCTTGGAGAATACAGTCACTCCCGAAAATAGAACGTGCTCATCCGTGCATTATCTCGTGTGATATCGGTGCAATCTGAGATATTGTCATCTCGCCCGCAGTTCGGCCGGGGATGCGTCCAGGCTCCGGGCGGGACCCGAGCCGACCGCTCAGGCAGCCGGTCCGGCTGCGACTGAGCGACCGCTCGGGCCGATCACTGCGTCTCTTCCGTTGTGAGCGTGATCTGGGCCGTCGCCTCGGCGCTCAGGCCGGTGGCGTTCTTGGCCCGCACGCTGACCGTGTAGGTCGCGCCCGGCTCCAGCTTGCGGATCACCACGTGCCGCTTCTTCGCGCCAGGCCTACGAGTCGACAATTCCTCGCCGTCGCGCGATAGCATGACCCGGTAACTGTTGACCGCGCCGCCGTCCTCGGGCGCCTCCCACTCGACCCGGATCCGGGTCGAGTGGACCTGCCGGACGCTGAGGCTGACGACCTGGCCGGGAACTGCATCCACCTGCTGCTGCTCCACCTCTGCGGCGGGCACGGTCACGTCGAACGTGTCGCTGACCCGGTTGCCGTCCGGGTCCTGGGCTGTGACCGTGATCGTCGCCCGGCCCTCGGCTACGCCGATCACGGTGACCGCGGTCGCCGACAGCGTCGTCCCGTCGAGCGCCACCGAGATGTTGACGATCTCGCGATCCGACGTCGTCACGCTGACCTGCAGCGCGTCGCCGTCGGCGTCGCTGAACACGCTGGTCAGCGATATCTCGCGTCTCGCCTCGGCCTCAAGTGCGCCGATATCGGCGCTCGCCGACGCGACCACAGGCGCGGCCTTGACCTTGACCATGAACGTGTCTGAGACCTCATCCTCGCCGTCTGAGGCCGTGACCGTAATCGTCGCCGTGCCCCGAGACTTGGCCGTCACTGTCAGCTTCGAGCCGTCACTGGCCACCGAGACCGTGGCGACGCTCCCAACCGAGGACGCGGCCGTGATCGTCAGATCATCCTGATCTTCGTCGTTGAAGGTGCGGAACAGCGAGACCTGCTTCGTGCCGCTCGTGTTGGTGATCGTGATGTCCGCGATCGCGGACGCGACCGTGGGCGCCTTGTTGACCTCTTCGGTCACCGTCACCGTGAAGCTGTCGCTGACCTGATTGCCGTCCGAATCCTCGGCGGTCAGCGTGATCGTCGCCTGGCCCGACTTGACGCCCAGGATTAAGAGGTTGCCGAAGAGGTCATAGGCAGCCGCGATGTCTTCGTTCGATGACAGGACGCCGTAGGCCAGCGTGTCGCCGTCGGCGTCGGAGAAGACACTCGACAGCGAGATCTCGCGTGAGGCCACGGCCGGTAGGTTGCTGATGTCGGCGATCGCCGAGGCGACCGTCGGCGCGGCCTTGACCTTGACCGTGAAGCTGTCTGAGACCTCATCCTCGCCGTCCGAGGCCGTGACCGTGATCGTCGCCGAGCCGCGACTCTTGGCGGTCACCGTCAGCTTCGAGCCGTCACTGGCCACCGAGACAGTGGCGACGCGGGTCTTCGATGACGCTGCCGTGATCGTCAGCGTGTCGTCGGTATCGGCGTCCGAGAAGACCCCGGACAGCGCCACATCCTTCGCGCCGCTCGTATTGACGATGGTCGCGTCAGCGATCGCGGCGGCGACCTTCGGCGCGTTGTTGACCGTCGGCGGCGCGGGCACCGTGACATCGAAGCTGTCGCTGATCTCGTTGCCGTCCGTATCTCGCACGGTGAGCGTCACCGTCGTGGTTCCTGGCGCGCGGCCGTTGACGACGACGGCGGTGGTGGTGCCCCTCCCTGAGTCGGTGTTGAATCCGGCATAGACAATGCCGGACTTCGACATCGACAAGCTGAAGGTCAGTTTGTCGCCGTCGGGGTCCGAGAAGACGCCGGCGAGGAGATGTATCTCGCGACCATCCTTCGCCAGGTTGCTGATGTCGGGCAGCGGCGCGTCGACCCTCGGCGGCGATTTGACCGTCACCGTGAAGGTGGTCGAGGCATTGCCGTTGTGGCCGTCGTGGGCCCTGACCGTAATCGTCGCCGTGCCCGAAGATCGGGCGGTCACCGTCAACGAGGAATCATCGGTTGCCACCGAGACCGTCGCCACATTCGGCGCCGACGAGGCCGCCTCGACCCTCACGATCGTGTGACCGTCCGGATCGGAGAAGCGTCCCGCCGTCGAAATCTGCTGCGAGTCGCCCTGGTGGACGAGCGTGACGTCCTCGAACGCGGACTGGATCGTCGGCGGCCGGTTGGTGGTTTTCACCTTCGACGTTTGACCTGCGCTCTTCTTCGTGCCCTCGATCCAGGCGTCTTTCACCTCCGTCAACTGCTCGAACGTGATCAACGAGCTGCCGTAATCGCGGCCCGCCTTGATGTACTCGTTGATGTCGATCACGTTGTTGCCGTCGGCGTCGTAGGTCTTGGCGAATTCCGACAGCTCAGGTTCCGGCTCGGGTTCGGGCTGCGGAGCAGCTTGCGGCTCGGGTTCGGGGTCGCGAGCTGGTTCCGGCTCAGGCGTTGGCTCGGGATCCTCCTGCGGTTGCGGCTGTTCCGGCTCTTGGGTCTCTTCCTTCGGCTGCTCCGGCTCGGGCAGTTCCCTGACTCCGAAGCCGCAGTTGCGGCACGAGTTCTGGGTCTGCATCACCTCGACCAGACTCACTTCGGTCCGGTCGCCCATCTGCCAGAAGAACCCGGGAACGTTCCAGCGGTAGTTGCCGCCGCCGTTGGCGCCGCTGGCCAGCTTGAACTCCATCCCGCCCTCGCCGCCGATTCTGAGCCGCAGATCGCGACCGGCGGGCAGGGAGCGGTCCAGATTCAGGTCCAGCCGCTGCAACTGCTCGCGGAACGGGTCTGCAGCCCAGTCGTGGTGCGAGTCGATCCGGTAGAGGCCGTTGACCGTGTAGGTCCTGCCGTCGTACCAGAAGTTGAACTTGTGCGGTTCGAGCCCGCCATCCTTGACCGGTAGCGGCAAGGTCTGGTTGCCGCAAGGCGTCTGATCGTCCAGGTCGGCGTAGAACAGACAACCGATCCCGAAGCTGTGACGGGTCTGGCCTGCGGTCAGTGTGGCGGTCCAACCCACCTTCATACGAGTCGCGGAGTCGGCCGCGCCGGTCGGGTTGACCGCCTGAGCCGTCGCCCAGGCGCCTGCCGCATCACGGTTCAGCCCACGCACGCGCACGACGTAGGCCGTGCCCGGCTTGACATGACGGATCGTCAAGTGGTGTTGGGCGATCTCGCCGTCTTTGTAGGTGAAGTGCTGACCCGCCGTCGTCCAACCGGTTGATGGATTACCCGGCGTGCCGCGCTGATCGGGCGCTGACTGCTCCTTGTACTGCACTTCGTAGCCGTTGAGCGAAATGCCGCCGTTGCTCTCTCTGCTGTAGTACCCCGCCTCGTAGAGCGTGGGCAACGAGCTTCCGGTCGGTGGAGCCCAGCTGACCCGCAACGAGCGATCGCCGGGCGCGACCGTCAGATTTCGCGGCGCGTTGGGCGCATCGACGTCGCGGATGATGATCGCGGCCCTCGGCCAATACGTTGCCTCTCCGACCAGCCCAGTCTCGACCATGTAGGGCTCGATCCAAAATGTGTCGGTTTCCTTGTCGGTGTCCGCGGGCAGTGTGACCTTGACAGTCTTGCTCCCGCTTTCGCCCGTTGCGAACGACAGCGTCGGGTATGCGGCGTAGTGCCACCCTCCGGGAGTTTGCACCCGATGCTTCGTGTCACCGGCGCCCAGATCGCTGAATTCGGCATTGCCTCTTTTCACCTGGTCCGTGTTGCCGACGCGCAGCCACACCCGCGGAGAGACATCAACACGGCTGGGCGCGGGGCCGGTCAGACTCACTCGAATCGTGAATGACTGACCCTCATCGACAACGATGCCGCGTTGCCCGGGCATCCCATGAAGACTCTGGTGATACACCGACCTGCCGTCGACCGAGAAGGAGACGCCAATGCCCCGCACGATGGCCACCGAATAGGTCTTCGTCGTGCCGTCCGCAGCCGTGACCTTGACATTGATCGTGTTCCCGCCGTAATCGAGCGGAATTGCATTGGTGTACTTGATGCCGGAGACATTCTGGTCACCCTGCGTGCGCGGGCACCCATCGACAGGCCGTTGGCTCTTGCCGAAGCCGTGCTTGGCGTCCAACACAGCGATAGCAGTTGCTGCCCTGTCAGCAGTTGCTGCCCTGCTAAAGGTGATCGACGCGCCGCCATCGGTGGCCTTGGCCTTAACGGCAACGTGACTGAAGCGGTAGCTCACCGTCTGCTGATACACAGTGTTCCCTGAAGTGAACGCAGGACCGGGATTCAAGTGACCGCCGCGATTCTGCCAAAAGCAGTGATCGATGTCGAATGGACCACCACTTGTGCGCCACTCCCACTGGCTCAAGGTGGCGTCGGTCGATGGCGTGGGGTCCTGCGCAACGGCCGGCTGCGGGTCGAGCGCGACCAGCCCGGCCAACAGGACCAACAGCAGCCCGAGACCAGCCGCGATCATCACACCCCGACCCGATCCCCAACTGCGGCGGATAGTGAACGTGCTGAAACGATCGCGGTCAGTGAACATGGCCCTCTCCTGTTCCGATTCGACTCAGGCGATAGTCAGCGATTCAAGCGACCAGGCTTTCCTTCACTGCGCCTCCTCGGCCGCCAGCGTGATCTGCGCCGTCGCTTCGGCGCCCTGACCGCCCACATTCTTGGCTCGCACGCTGACCGTGTAGGTCGCGCCGGGCTCCAGCTTGCGGATGACCACGTAGCGCTTCTTGGCCCCCGGCCGGCGTTTGGACAACTCCTCGCCGTCGCGCATGAGCGTGACCTGATACTTGCCGACCGCGCCGCCGTCCTCCGGCGCCTCCCATTCGACCCGGATCCGGGTCGGCTGGACCTGCCGCACGCTCAGGTTGCGCACCGGGCCGGGCATGTCGACCGCCGTCTCCGCCGATCCGCCGGACACCTGCTGTCCGCTGTTGAGCTGATGCTTTTCGCGGATGATGACCCCAGCTGTCGGGTAAGTGTGCACAGCCTGGACCAACTGGGTCTGCCTGAGCTCGAACTCGATGACGAATGCGTCGGTTTCGGTATCCGCATCCTCGGGGACAGTCACGACGATCGTCTTGTCCTCCTGATCGCCCGTACTGAACGTGAGCCGGCCGAAGGTCGCGTAGTACCAACCTTCTGGATGGGCAATCCGATGCTTCGTGTTCCCCGCGCCCAGATCGCCAAATTCGGCGTTGCCTCTATGCACCTGGTCCGTGTTGCTACCGCGGAGCCACACACGAGTATCGATGCGGATTGAGCTTGGCGCCCGGCCATTCAGGCTCGCGCGAATCGTAAACGCCCCACCCTCTTCGACCACAGCGCCAACGCCGCTTGAGTAGTCGAGGCTCTCGTGGGACTCCTGCGGGCCGTCTACCGAGAGTGTGACCAGGACGCCACGCGTGACGTTCAACGTGTAGGTCTTCGTCGTGGCGCCGTCCTCAGCCGTCACCGTGACATTGATCGTGGTATCGCCGGTATCGAGCGAAATAGGGCCGGCGTACTTGATGCCGACAACGTTTTGGTTGCCCCGTTTCCCCAGGCACCATGGCGGGCCTGTGCTTTTAGTCTGGCTGTCTCCGAAGCCGTGAACTGCGTCCCGTGCGGTAACAGGAGTAGGACTGCCAGTTGGGTCTCCCCTGCTGAACGCGATCGTCGCGTTCTCATCGCTGGCCTTGGCCTTCACGGCGATGTAGCTGGTGAAGGCGGTCACCGTCGTCGAGTACGCGGTGGTCGCGGCATTGAAACCGGGTGTCGGATTCGTGATGGCACCGCGATTTGAGGGCCAGCAATAGTCGCCGTTGAACCAGCCAGTATCTCTGCGCCACTCCCACTGACTCAGGGTGGCGTCGGTCGATGGCGTGGGGTCCTGCGCCCCGACCGGCTCTGGGTCGAGCGCGAACAGCCCGGCCAACAGGACCAACAGCAGCCCGAGACCAGCCGCGATCATCACACCCCGACCCGATCCCCAACTGCGGCGGATAGTGAACGTGCTGAAACGATCGCGGTCAGTGAACATGGCCATCTCCTCCTGCTGTTGCTGGGTATGCCTGCCTCGTCCCCAATCACCTCTCCTTCACCCGCCGTCCGCCGCAGCCCATCCGCTGGAACTGCACGGGAACCGATTATCTCAGATTTCAGCTACGAAGAATGTATTCATACGTGTAATCATGTATGTAACTCCAATGCAATATAGGATGAGTTCGAGTGGCGGCGGTCGGCTCGATGCACGTCTCGCCTAGCGCGACGAGGCGACCTAGGCCGCTCTGAGCTTGATTAGATCGGCCACGGTCAGCGTCGCGCCCAGGTCCGGGATCGCCGCGTTGTACTCAGCCAGGCTGATCTTGCCGTCGCCGTCCGTGTCGTAGCGCGTGACGACATCCTGCTATTCCGCAGGCGTCGGGTTCTTCCGCTCGGCCTGCGTCGGCGCTGCGGCGATCGGCACCGTGCCCGCGGGACTCGACCGTCAGCGTGGAATCGGCGGCCCGGCCGGCGGCCGGGCCGCCTGCGACTCAGTGCCTGCTCGGGCCGATCACTGCGCCTCATCCACTGTGGTTCGCCGTTGGCCTGGATCTTGGCCTGGCTCGTTGCGGCAGCGAGGCGGTGCAGGATGCCATCGTTGAGGCCGAACGGCCTGGCCAGGACGGAGCAGAGTCGCTTGCCCCAACCGCCGCCGTTCCGCCAGCTCCAAGGCTCGAACCTCGGTCGGTCTTACAGCGAGACAGCACCGCTCCGGGCGCCGACCACATTCACCAAGTTGAGTAACAACTCCGTGGGACCAGACCCCTCTCCGCGCGGTCGCGGCATACTGAATCGAACGGCGGGCGTGAAGGAGCATGGACATGAACCATCGCAGCAAGCTGGTGAAATGGCTGGCGTGCTCGCGGCAGTCGTCGCGGGTGGCGTGACGCTGGTCCAGCCGGACGGCGATACGCAGCGCGGCCCCGATGATCAAATCGTCCGCGACGAGGTCACGTTCGAGATCGCCTGGCAGGACGCCGACGGTCGCACCGGCATCGAGACCGTCGCGCTCGGCCTCTCCGAGGCCGGCGATCAGGCGTCGAACGATCCCTCGCCAGCAAGCGTCGAGCCGGAGCCCGATCCGGCGAAATCCTGACGCGCTCGGCAAGTCCAACGGCTCCCCTCTCCGTCCGTCCTGCCTGCTCTCCTGCCGTCATTTCCACGAAGGCGGGAATCACGAACCAGCCAACCAGATTCACAACCGTTCCCTCTCTCTTTTGAGGGGTGGAGAGCCCGTAGGCCTGCCCCGCACTTGACGCGAGGCAGAGGCGGGGGCACCACGTGAGACTGTCTCAAGAGTCCAGTAATGAGAGAGGGCGGGGTGATTGGCCCCGCCCCTCTGATTTGGACAGGCTTGTCCGGTTGCGCAAAGACTAGGCGCGGTTGCGGGCTCGGCGCAGTCCGAGGCCGGCGATGCTGGCGACGCCGAGGGCAATCAGCAGGCCGATCAGGCCGGTCGAGACGCCGCTGTCAGCGAGACCAACGCTTCCCGTGTCCGGGAACGCGGTCGTGCCGTCGTCCATGGCCGTGACTGCGACCTCGGACTGGCCGTCGCCCTTGGGGGTAACTTCGGCCCCGGCGGATTTGCCGTCAAGCGTGAAGCTCACGTCCTCGGCGTCATCGCGGTCGACATCGATGTACCAGTTGCCCTCGGCGTCGAGATCGGTTGAACCGAACTCATTGCCCATGTCGTCGACCACACCAATGCACCTTCAACGCATCGCCACTCGCTACGACAAACTCACATCACCCTCCGCAGCGAGAACCGTCTCGCTCGTGCGCTCAGGGACCCGGCACCATTGAAGAGAACGGGGCCAATGAACCTGTCCCAAAAGTCGCTGTTTGGCATGCGTCTGGGCTGGATCCGATGGCGGATTGGCAGCACCTGTTCCAGCGCTGGAGACGAACCGTGGCAGCGGAGCACGATTGCCGTCTGATCGTCAGGGGCGGCTAGGCTGGGCGGCAGATAACGGGTCAACTGAGGAGGACTGCGATGCCCTGGCGCCCGCTCAACCGTGAACAGGCCTGGTTGCTGCCGCCCTCGGTCGAGGAGCTCGTGGCGGACGATCATCCGGCGCGCATGGTGGCCGCCTTCGTCGACCAGCTCTCGGACGAGG
>Ga0209754_1002832_pt1 | contig 12890 bp, 12 predicted proteins | sample MesohylBB_FD_187295 | JGI IMG/M metagenome (GOLD analysis project Ga0209754, IMG submission 187295) | Host-associated microbial community of the marine sponge Aplysina aerophoba from Gulf of Piran - sponge mesohyl, lysed by bead beating... | ecosystem: Host-associated > Porifera > Sponge >... | reverse complement strand
GAAGTGCAGGACCGCTTCGGCTATGAGGAGACGGGCGACGACTGGCGGGCGATGTTCGACGGCGCCGGCGTCAACGTCTTCATCAACGCGGCGCCCAACAACCTGCACATGGAGCCGACGGTGGAAGCGGCGCGGCGCGGCATCCCGGTGCTGTGCGAGAAGCCGCTCGCCCACGACGCCGATGCGTCCTACGAGATGTGGCGCGCGGCCGAAGGCGCCGGGATCGTTCACCAGGCCGCGTTCATCCACCGCTTCATCCCGGCGATCCGCTACATGCGCGAGCTGATCCAGGGCGGCACGCTGGGCGAGCCCATCCACTTCCGCTCCTGCTACCTGATGTCCGACTACCTGCGGCCGGACCTGCCCATGGCGTGGCGTCTCGACAAGGCGGTCGCCGGCACCGGCACCTTCGGCGATCTCGGCTCGCACCATATCGACACCGCGCGCTACCTGGTCGGCGAGATCGACGAGGTCATGGCCATCGCCAGGGTCAACGTGCCCGAGGTCGAGGGCCACCGGGTCGAGGTGGACGACGCCTTCGCCTCCATCGTCACGTTCGAGAACGGCATGGTCGGCACCATCGAGGCGTCCCGCGTCGCCGCCGGCTACGGCCACTTCGGCAGCATCGAGGTGGACTGCACCGGCGGCTCGCTCCGCTACCAGGTCGGCAAGCTGAACGAGCTGCAGATCGCCGAGGGCCGCGATCAGGGCTTCCGCACCATCCAGGTCATCAAACCGGAGCATCCGCTCGCCGACTTCTGGTGGGACGGCGGCGTGCAGGGCAGCCACCCGATCGGCTGGGTCGAGTGCTTCGTGCACCAGGTCCACCACTTCATCGGCGCGGTGATCGGCCAGCACGAAGTATCCCCTCTCGCCGCGACCTTCCGGGACGGCTACCGCGTGGCGGAAGTCGTCGATCACATGATCGAGTCGTGGGGCTCGGGCCAGCGCATCCCGGTCAGGTATCGGGACGTCTAGCGCGCCGACGGCTTCGACGCTGTCCCGGGCGGTCAGGTGCGCATTCTCGTGGAAGACGTCGCCTGATCCGAGACTGCTCTTGCCCGATGCCCGCACGGAGCCGGGTGCGCGGCCAGCCGCCAGACCCCTGAATTGCAGGCTCTCGCGTCAGCACATGCCGCCAAGCCCAGCAATTACGGTTTCAACGTCCAGCGCGCGCGTCCGTTGGACCAGCAAGAGTGCATCGGCTATGACGGGCGCAGCGAAGAGACGCACACCTGCCCCGGACGCGGATGTTTCAACGGTCCGGCACAGCAAGGGAGACATCGATGGAAATTATTGCTGATCCGATCACGGTGAACTGCCGCAAGGTCCTCGCAGGCCTCAAGCTGATCGGCGCGGACTACACGCTGAACAAGGTCGACTATTTCAAGGGCGAGCAGAAGAGCCCCGAGGTCGTGGCGATCAATCCGAACGCCACGATCCCGGTCATGCGCGACGGCGACCTGATCCTCTGGGAATCGAACTCGATCCTGCAGTACGCCGCCGACAAGGTGGGCAATGCGAGCGCGTATCCGACCGACCTGAACACCAGGGCCGACGTGAACCGCTGGCTGCTCTGGGAATGCAGCGCCTGGTTCTCGACCTGCTACATCCATCTGGTCGAGAACTGCGTGAAGCCGCTTCTAGGCGCCGAGACGGACCCTGCGGTGCTCGACGGCGAGGCGCCGAACTTCCACAAGCTCGCCGGCATCATGGATGCGCGCCTGGGCGGAAGCGCCTACCTCTGCGGCGATCAACCGACCATCGCCGACGTGGCGCTGGCCGCGCCGATGCACCTCCATGCCTGGGCGAAGCTGCCGCTCGACGACCATCCCAACGTCGTGCGCTGGATGACGGAGGGAATCGAGACGCAGCCCTGGTGGAAGGCCACCCATGTGGGCGAGGGCTTCACGGCCTCCTAAGGCGGCCTGAACCGGGCAGCTGGCCGATCACCCTCCTCTGAGGCGGGGCCTGGATTGGGCATACGCGCCTGCACTGCGGTCCCGCCTGATGCCGCGCGAGTAAGTGGGCGGCACGGATGACCGAGAGAGACCTCACTGGGCGTGTCGCTCTAGTGACCGGTGGATCGCGGGGCATCGGCCGCGCGATCTGCCGGCGGCTCGCCAGGGCCGGTGCGTGGGTGGCGACCAACCACTCGTCTAGCGACGAGGCCGCTCAGGAAACTCTGGCCGAGATCAGGGCCGATGGCGGCAAGGGCGGCGTCTACAAGGCCGACGTCTCGTCGTTCGAGGCGACCGATGCGATGTTCCAACGGATCGAGGCAGAGAATGGCCCGGTCGACCTCCTGGTCACCAACGCCGGGATCGCCTCGTTCCAGGACGATGTCGACATGCCCGTCGATCTCTGGCGGCGCATCCTGTCGGTCAACCTGGACGGCACCTTTCACTGCGTCTGGCGCGCCAAGGCGGGCATGCTGGCCCGGGGCGACGGGCGCATCGTCTGCATCTCCTCGATCAACGGTCTGGCGCCGACGATGATGCGGTCCGACAGGCTGATCGCCTATGGCACGTCGAAGTCCGCCATCATCGGATTCTCGCGCAACTGCGCGGTCGCATTCGGTCCCGCCATCCGCGTCAACTGCGTGGCGCCTGGCCTGATCGACACGGACATGACAAGGGGCATGAGCGACGAGATGCGCCAGCACATCATCGCAAGCACGCCCGCGGGCCGGACCGGCACGCCGGAAGACATCGCCGAGCTCACCCATTTCCTGCTCAGCGACGCCGCAGGCTTCATCACGGGCCAGACCTACGTCGCCTCCGGCGGTCTCGTCACGCTGCCCTGACTGGCATTCGTCGCCGACCGGCCTCCGGGAATCAGTCCTGGATGGAAACTGTCGAGGGATTGCGGTTATCGCGACCGCCCCGGCATGCCTTCGTCCTTGGGAAGGTCCGGGTGCAGCAAATTCCAGGGCTGGGCGCTCGTTACGTAAATCTCCCGGCTCGGTTGGTACTTGCTCGGGTCGTCCAGGCTTCCCGCATAGAGCGCCCGGACCCCCTGGTGCGCCCCGTTGGTCAGGAAGAGCGGCGTGCCGCACGCCGGACAGAACGCCCGTTTCATGGAGTTTCCCGTATCCGAGGATCGTTCGAACCAGCTCGGGTCGCCGCGTAGCAGAGAGAAATCGCTCTCCTTCACCACGATGACCGGCATGTAGGCGCCGCCGGTCGCCTGCTGGCAATGGGTGCAATGGCAGTTACCCATGTAGCGGGGAGCCGCCGCACACTCGTACCGAATTTCGCCGCATGCGCACCCGCCGCCGAACGGGACTTCCATTGTCGTTCCTCCCCTTGCGTCGCTGGCCGATCCTGGTGTCAGACCTCGGTCCGCACGGCATCCGCCGCGAGCGGCGTGAGCCGCGCCGGATCGAAGGGCGCGAGGTCGACGTGGCTGCTCGCGCCGTCGGCGACCAGCTCGGCCACCGCCTCGCCCGTCGCCGGGGCGTTCAGCATTCCCCACACGCTGTGAGCGGTCGCCACGTAGGCGCCGTCAACGCCGGGGACAGCGCCGATGAGCGGCAACCCGTCCTCGACGACGGGGCGGTAGCAGGCCTGCTCGGCCAAGACCTCCGCATCGCCGAGTGCCGGTGCGACCTGCGCCGTCATGGCGCGGAGACGGGCCGAGCCGCCATCGTCCGGCGCTACCGCCGCCGGGTCCACCGGGAGCGGCGCCTCGCTGGAGAGGCCGCAGACGTAGGTCGTGCCGTCGGGCCGGGGATAGACCTCCGGCGAAGCGAAGTCGCCTGTCGCCGTCTCGAGCTCCACGAAGAGCGCGTGAGGCTCCGGCTCGGGCGTGTAGTGAAAAACCACGCTGTGGCCCTTCAGGCCGTAAATCGCCGGCAGCGGCAGCCAGCGGCTCGCCAGCACCGACCATGGGCCCATGGCGATGACGACCGCGTCGCCCGGGACCTCCTGCCCGTCGACGATCGCGCCACGCAACGCGCCGCCCTCGCCGAACACGAGGCCGTTGACCGTGCCCATGAGCAGGTGTGTACCTGCCCCGATCGCGGCGCGCATCATGGCCTTGGTGAAGTCCGCCGGGTTGACCTGGGCCGTGGTTTCGCTGGTGCCGAGCCGGCGGTGGACGGCCGCGTCCTGCGCCAGCCAACCGGGCCCGTCGAGCTGCCGGAAGGAGCCCACGTCCCGGCGCGCGCTGGCAACCACGCCGAGGGTGTCGAGCCTGCGGTAGCCCCACTCGTCGTCGATCGTCTCGGCGAGCTCAGCGTGCAGGGCGAAGCTGCGCCGCGCCAGCGGCTCGACCGGCGAGCCGTCGCACCAGTCGAGCGCGAGGAATCCGCCCGACTTGCCGGAGGCCGCGTTGGCGATGCCGGTGCGCTCGATCACCACGGCCTCGATGCCGCGCTGGCCGAGGAAGTAGGCGATCAACGTGCCGATCACGCCGCCGCCGCAGATCAATACCCGCATGTGCGCCTCGCGGCGGCGACATCTAACCGCTTGATGAACGACACGACTGCTCCTTTGGGGCCAGCAAAGTGCAGCCTACCGCCCGCCCGGCTCCGGTTGCAAAGGCGGGTGCCTCGGCTACAGTCGGCGCCCTCTCACCCACGGATGGACGGACGCTCATGCTCAACCGCGAGGAACTGATCGCCCTCGTCGAGGACGCCTACTTCTCCAACGTCGACAACAAGAACCCGGAGCCTGCGGTCGCGTGCTTCGCGGAAGACGCCGAGCTTCGCATCCAATCGGCGCACGTGAGTCACGTCGGCCACGATCAGATCGGGCGCATGTTCAAAGACTTCATGGCCGCGACGAAGGTCATCTACCACGGCGACTTCAGCCACGTCGTCGACGTGGAGAACCAGTGGATCGCCTCGCAGTTCGTCGCCCGCAACGACTACGACGACGGCCGCCACGTCGAGATGCGCAACTGCAACTTCTTCCAGATCGAAAACGACCGCTTCAAGCGTGTGACGATCTACATGACCGACGAGAACCCGCTGGTCTGAGCGCGCTTTGTCCTAAATTCAGTTCCCTCAGGCGCCGGGCGCTCGCTCCGCTCGCTTGGCTTTCGCGCCGTTCGGCGCGGCGCGCAGTCGCGCGCTCCGGGCCTGACGGCCCGGACCTGCTCACGTTCCACGATTCGTGGAGACCGTTGCTTGCGGCAATGGGCGACGTTCGCCAGACTCGCCGACGGCATTGGTGAGGAACAGGCATGAGCGACCGCCCGCAGATCGACCCGCCCTATCTGCTCTTCCTCGGCGACGCGCGCGACGAGCTCGCCGCCAAGACCGCGCGCGGGGTGTTCGTCTTTCGCCCGGAGTGGTGCCTCGGCCAGATCAGGTTGCCGGGCTGCAAGGCCCGCCTCGACCTGCCCGAGATGACGGTCGAGGATGCGGCGGCCAAGGGCGCGAAGTGCCTCATCGTCGGCGTCGCCAACGCGGGCGGCGTGGTCAGCGAAAGCTGGACCGCCACCCTCGTGGCGGCGCTCGAAGCGGGCCTCGACGTGGCCAGCGGGCTTCACGTGCGGCTCAGCGACCTGCCGGCGGTGCGCGATGCGGCCGAGGCCAACGGCCGGCATCTCTTCGACGTGCGCCATCCCTCGCAGGAGTTCAAGGTGGGGACGGGCGTGCGCAGAGCCGGCAAGCGCCTGCTCACGGTGGGCACCGACGCCTCGGTCGGCAAGATGTACGCCACGCTCGCGCTCGAAGCCGAATGGCGCCGGCGCGGCGTCAACTGCACCTTCCGCGCGACCGGGCAGACCGGCATCTTCGTCGCGGGCCGCGGGGTCTCGGTCGATGCGGTGGTGGCGGACTTCATCTCCGGCGCCACCGAGTGGCTCGCGCCCGAGAACGACCCGGATCACTGGGACCTCGTCGAGGGGCAGGGCTCGCTCTTCCACCCCTCCTACGCCGGCGTGACGCTCGGCCTGATTCACGGCGCGCAGCCCGACGCTATCGTGGTCTGCCACGAGCCGACGCGTACCAACATGCGGGGCCTGCCGGACTGGCCGCTGCCCGAGCTCGGCGCCTGCATCGAGGCCAACCTTCAGGCGGCGCGGCTCACCAATCCCGACGTCATGTGCGCGGGTATCTGCGTCAACACCGAGGCGCTCGGTGAAGCGGAGGCGCAAGCGCTGCTGGAGGAACTGGGAGCGGCCCACGGCCTGCCCTGCGTCGATCCGATCCGCACCGGCGTGGGCCCGATCGCCGACCGCGTTCTCTAAGGACCGCGCCTGGTGAGCCGACGCCTCACCGTGCGCCTGGAGACGTGGCCGCTCGCAAGCGCGTTTCGTATCTCCCGCGGCGCCAAGACCGAGGCGCACGTCGTCGTCGCCGAAATCGCCGACGGCCCCAACACCGGCCGGGGTGAGGCGGTCCCCTACCCTCGTTACAACGAGACGCCCGAGGGGGCGTGCGCGGCGATCGAGGGCCAGCGCGAAACGATCGAGAGCGGCATTACCCGAGAGGCGCTGCAGGACGCGCTGCCGCCGGGTGCTGCCCGCAATGCGCTCGACTGCGCGCTCTGGGACCTGGAGGCGAAGCAGAGCGGCCGGCCGGCCTGGGCGCTGGCGGGGCTCGACGAGCCCCAGCCTTGTACGACTGCCGTGACGCTCAGCCTCGATACGCCAGAAGGCATGGGCGCGGCCGCCGCCTCGCATTCAGCGCTTCCCCTGCTCAAGCTCAAGGTCACCGGCGAAGGCGACCTCGCGCGCATCCAGGCGGTCCGCGCGAATGCGCCCGGCGCCCGACTGATCGTGGACGCGAATGAAGGTTGGACCGTGCCGATGCTGGAGGAGTTCCTGCCGGCCTTCGCCGACCTCGGGGTCGAGATGGTGGAGCAGCCGCTGCCGGCGGCAGACGATGCCGCGCTCGAAGGCCGGCAATTCGCGCTCCCGCTCTGCGCTGACGAGAGCTGTCACACGCGGGAGGACCTGACGCGGCTCGCAGGCCGTTACCCGATGGTCAACATCAAGCTGGACAAGACCGGCGGCCTCACCGAAGCGCTGGCGCTCGCGGTGGAGGCGCGGGCCATGGGGTTCGACATCATGGTGGGCAGCATGGTCGGCACCTCGCTCGGCATGGCGCCGGCGGCCCTGCTCGCCGGCTTCGCCGATTACGTCGATCTCGACGGCCCGTTGCTGCTGGCCCGCGACCGTACGCCGGGACTCAGCTACGATGGCGCGGTCATGGCGCCGCCGGAGCCCGCACTTTGGGGATAAGAATGTGGGTACAGGCCTTGCCTGGCCTTGTCTCCCTTCGTCCGATCTGAAATTCTGGCGGGGTATTGGATCGGCCCGGCCACCGCCTGGGCCAGCGCAGCGAGAGGGCGATGGGCCGCCTGTTGGAACTCGGAGAGCGGATGGAGCTCGTCTCCATGGATCCGCACTTCCATGACATCAGCATCTCACTCTACCGGGAGACCGGGGAGGGCGGTGCCGCGGGCTTTCTCGTGCACAGCTACAGCGGGAAAGAGGGCGCGGCCGAGCGATTGGCCTTCGTGATGCGGGCGATGGCGGCCATGGGCGGCATGGGGCCCGCGCCGGGGCAGCCGGGCCGCTTGGCATTCGCCTGCGGCGGCGAGCACCGGGCGGCGGTGAAGCGGCTCTTTCTCGAAGCCTGCAAGAAAACGACGGGCGCCGAGGTTGCGGCGCTGCCCATGAGCATCTACGACAAGAAGAACGACCTCACCATCGACGCGGCGGCGACCGGAGGCGGCGGCTATCGGCTTGCGGCCGACGGCGGCGAGGGCAACGACAAGGTGGCGCGGCGCGTGGATGGCGTGACCCGGGGGCTGATCAAGCTCGCCGAGATGGAGCCGGGCGCGGCGCCGGGCGAGGCCCGCTTCGCCTGCGGCTCCGCCCACGACGAGCTGGTGGGCCTCCTGCTCGGCCGGGCGCTCAACGTCCGTGCCGCCATGCGCGAGGCGGAAGCAGCGGCGGCGCGGGGCGTCCTCGCCGCGCCGAGCGCGCAACAACAGACCTGAGCATCGGGAGCGGAAGCGATGACGGCAGTACCCTCCATGACCAGCCGCGAGCGGGTGCTTGCGGCGTTGAAGCGCGAGCCGGTGGACCGCACGCCCGTGTGCAACCCCACCTCGGTCGCGACCGTCGAGCTGATGGACCTGGTGGACGCGAACTTCCCGCTCGCGAACCGCGACCCGGAGCTGATGGCGCGGCTCGCCGCCACCAGCTACACCGAGCTCGGCTTCGACAGCATCATGCCGGTTTTCTCGATCATCCAGGAATCGTCCGCGCTCGGCTGCAAGATGCAGTGGGAGCAGAAGGACAACTGGCCGACCGTGCGCATGCGCGAGCCGATCTGGGAGGACGTGGACGACATCCGCATCCCCAACGATTTTCTCCTGCACCCGGACATGGCTTGCGTGATCGAGGCGATCCGCCTGCTGCGCCGCGAGTTCGGCGACGAGGTGGCGATCATCGGCAAGACAATGGGGCCGTGGACACTGGGCTACCACTGCTTCGGGGTCGAGCCTTTCCTGCTCCTGTCGCTCGACGATCCGGGCAAGACCAAGCTCGCGCTCGACCGCATGAAGGAGGCGACGATCATCTTCGGGATGGCGCAGATCGAGGCGGGCGCGGACGCGCTCACGGTCCCCGACCACGCCACCGGCGACCTGGTGAGCGCCGACTATTACAAGCGCTACCTCAAGGACCTCCACATCGAGTTCGTGGAGCGCCTGCCGGTGCCGCTGATTCTCCATATCTGCGGGCGCACTGTGGACCGCATGGGCTACATCGCCGAGACCGGGATCGCCGCCTTCCACTTCGATTCCAAGAACGAGCCGGCCGAATCCATGGCGGTGATGGACGATCGCGTGTCTCTGGTCGGCAACATCAACAATCCCGAGACGCTCTTCGCCAAGGGGCCCGACGACGTGCGCAAGGAGGTCTATGCCAACCTCGACGCCGGTGTGCAGGGGGTCGGGCCGGAATGCGCCATCCCGCTCCAGACCTCGGTGGCGAACCTGCGCGAGATTCCGCTGGCGGTGCGCGACTGGCACGCCGAGCACGGCCGCCCGCACTAAGGCCCTGTGACACCCCGTCCATTTCACCACTGAGTTCCCCATGGCTGAGCTTGCCGACATCGCCAACGCGGTGATCCGCGACGAGATCGAGGAGTTTCTCGAGCGCCCCGACGAGATCGAGCGCAACGTCGCGCTCTTCGCGCGCATGCGTCCTGAGATGCAGGACATCGCCGCCGCGCTGATCGAGGGCGACAATCACACGGTCAACGCACTCACCGTTAAGGCCCTGGATGAGGGCACCGAGGCGCTGGAGATCATGGACGACGGCCTGATCGCCGGCATGGGCATCGTCGGCATCAAGTTCCGCGAGAACTTCATCTTCGTGCCCGAGGTGCTGGCATGTGCGCGGGCGATGAAGGCGGGCATGGCCCATATCGAGCCGATACTCTCGGCCTCGGGCGTCGAGCCCCTCGGCACCGTGATCATGGGCACGGTGAAGGGCGACCTGCACGACATCGGCAAGAACCTCTGCATCATGATGCTCGGGGGCGCGGGCTTCGAGGTGATCGACCTCGGCGTGGACACGTCCGAAGACGAGTTCATCGCAGCGCTCGAGGAGCACGAGGCGCCGATCATGGGCATGTCGGCGCTGCTGACCACGACGATGCCGAACATGGGCAAGACCATCGAGGCCCTGATCGACGCCGACCTCCGTGATGACGTGATGGTGATGGTGGGCGGCGCCCCGGTGACCGAGGAGTTCGCCGACGACATGGGCGCCGACGGCTACGGCAAGGACGCGCTCTCGTGCGTGGCGCTCGCCAAGAAGCTGATGGAAGAGCGCGGTTAGGCGGGCCGTTGCCGAAGATCAGCCAAGAGGACTATCAGCAGCGGCTGGACCGGCTCACCGAGATCTTCTCGGATATCGTGAGCCATGCCGACGAGCAGGCGACGCACCGCTGCCCCTACCGCGATGCCCGCGACAGGTGCACCGCGGCGTTCTCGTGCGGCAACCAGATTCCCGCCGCAGAAAAGGGCGAGCCCGCCACCTGCGGCCATGACGGCACCTTCGACTACAGCCTCGCGTGGGAGGCCGACCCCGCCACGCGTGAGCGCGCGAAGAAGAAGATCGGCGCGATCAGACAAGCCGCCGCCGCGCGGCGTGACGGCGCAGCGCCGCCGACAGGACCCGGAACGGTCTCGCACGACGGCAAGACCGAGCCGCTTGCCATCGGCATGACGCTCTTCGACTGCGCCGACGAGCTCGCCGTCGAAGTGCCGACCTCGTGCCTCCGCAACGGCCGCTGCCATGAATGCGTGGTGGAAGTGAGCGCGGGCGACGACGCGCTCTGCGCCCGCACCGAGGCCGAGGGGTTCCTGCGCGCTCCTTACCGCCTCGCCTGCCAGGCGGTGGTCGAGCGCGACGATATCGATGTCGCCTTCGCCCCGCTCCGCCGCCGCCCGCGCATCCTGGTCCGCGCGCACGGGGACGCGGCCGGAGCACCCGGGACTCTCGCCCCCCTCGTCACCCGGCGGGGCGACGATGTGCTCTACGATGGCGCGGTGATCGACCGCTACCGTGGGCGCATGCTGGGGCTCGCGGTCGATCTCGGCACCACCACGGTGGTGCTCGACTTCGTCGACCTGGAAACCGCGAAGAGCGTGCACAGCGCCGCCTTCGAGAACCCGCAGGCCTTCGGCGGCAGCGATGTGATGAACCGCATCTCCTACGACCGCGACGACAAGGCGGGCGAGCTGCAGAAGGCCGCCGCGTCCGCCATCAGCCGCGCCATCGTGGATGGCTGCGCCAAGCTCGGGCTGGACCGCCACGTGATCTACGAGATCGTGGTCGCCGCGAATTCCACCATGCGCGACATCCTGTTCAAGCTGGACGTGCAGGGGATCGGCCAGAAGCCCTACAAGTCATCCATCGAGCACGCCTTCCTTGCCGGCGAGCGACCCAATACCGCGCTGACGGCGCTGGCCCGGCGGCTCGGCCTCCGCGCCAACCGGGAGGCGCGGGTCTATGGGCTGCCCCTGATCGCGAGCCATGTGGGGGGCGATGCCGCAGCCGCCCTGGTGGCGCTGGACGAGGGGTTTGCCGGCGCAGATACCGTGATGCTGGTCGACATGGGCACCAACACCGAGGTCGTGCTCAAGCACCGGGGCCGGTTGCTCGCCGCCTCGTGCCCGGCGGGGCCGGCGTTCGAGGGCGGCCTGGTGCGCTACGGCATGCCGGCCTGCGACGGCGCCATCGAGAAGGTCAGCCTCGGCGAAGACGGCGGGGCCGCCTACGAGACCATCGGCGGCAAGGAGCCGGTGGGGATGTGTGGCTCCGGCCTCATCGACCTGCTGGCGGAACTGCGCCGGGCTGACGTGCTGACCGCCAAGGGCGTCTTCACCGCCGATCGCAAGCAGAGGGAGATGGCCGTGGTGCCGGAGCACGGCATCACCTTCTCCAAGGAGGACGCCAGCAACCTCGGTCAGGCCAAGGCCGCCAATTACTGCGGGCAGTACATCGTGATGCGCACGCTCGGTGTTGATCCCACCGATATCGAGAGGCTCTATCTCGCGGGCGGATTCGCCAATTACGTGGATGTGGGGAACGCCGTCGACATCGGCCTGCTCGCGCCGGTGCCTGCGGCGCGCGTGATCAAGGCCGGCAACGCGGCGGCGCGGGGGGCGCGGGCGATCCTGCTCTCGGCCACCCGGCGGCGCGCACTGGAGCGCGAGGTCCAGGCCATCGAGCATATCGAGCTGGAGACCACGCCCGATTTCTTCGACCTCTTCGTGGACGGCTGCCAGTTCAAGCCAATGCCGTCGCACCTCGTATCTGAAGGGACCGCCGCATGACCACCGCACCGCTGATCGTCATCGGCGAGAACATCCACTGCACCCGCGTCGCGCTCCGCAAGGGCAAGCGCATCGCAGAGCGCAACGGCGCCGAGGTCATCCTCTACGAGACCGCGGAGGGCGAGGAGCGCGCGCTGCCGGTGACGGCGGAGGCAAAGCGGACCAAGGACTACGAGGAAGGGCGGGTCAAGCACGTCCAGGTCGCGATCGAGACCGCGATGGAAACGGCCGCGGGCGATCCGGCCGAGGGCCTGCGCTACATCGAGGCGCAGATCCGCCATCAGGAGCGCACAGGCGCCGCCTTCCTCGACCTCAACGTCGACGAGATCGCGCCCAAGCTCGCCGTGCAGACCGGCGCCATGGCCTGGCTCGCCGCCACGGTTCAGGAGATGACCGAACTCCCGATCTCCGTCGATTCCTCAAGCGTGGACGTGATCCGCGCAGGCTTGGAGGCGCTCGCGCCGGCCAAGATGCGCCCGATGCTCAACTCGGCCTCGCTGGAGCGGCAGGATGCGCTGGACCTCGCACGCGAGCACGACTGCCGCGTGGTGGTGACCGCCGCCGGCGAGAAGGGCATGCCGGACGGCGCCGACGAGCGGGTGGCGAACGCATCCCGCATGGTGGAGGCGGCGCTCGACCGGGGCTTCGCGCTGGGCGATCTCTACATCGACCCGCTGGTCTTCCCGATCTCGGTCGACTCCAGCTTCGGCAACCACTGCTTCGACGCGATCCGCGCCTTGCGCGCGCGCTTCGGTGACGAGGTCCACATCACCGGCGGCATGAGCAACGTCTCCTTCGGGCTGCCCGCCCGCAAGCTCCTGAACGAGATGTTCGTGCTGCTGGCGGTCGAGGCCGGCGCCGACAGCGGCATTCTCGATCCGGTGGCGAGCCCACCGGAGGCGATCCTCGCCATCGACCGCTCGGACCCGAACTACCAGCTCGCCGAAGACGTGCTGATGGGGCGGGACGAGCACTGCATGGCCTACATCCGGGCCTGGCGGAAGAGTCGGCGCAAGGCCAAGTGACAAAGAGACCAACATGACCGAGACCGAACGGCCGCCGCAGGCCGAGCCC
>Ga0209754_1002827_pt1 | contig 12902 bp, 10 predicted proteins | sample MesohylBB_FD_187295 | JGI IMG/M metagenome (GOLD analysis project Ga0209754, IMG submission 187295) | Host-associated microbial community of the marine sponge Aplysina aerophoba from Gulf of Piran - sponge mesohyl, lysed by bead beating... | ecosystem: Host-associated > Porifera > Sponge >... | reverse complement strand
CGGAAGGCTGCGGAAGCTGCCGGCGCCGCGGAAAACGGCGGACCGTTTCCCGCACCACCTTGGAAAACCGGCAGACCGGTTTCCCACAGCTACCGCAGCCGCGGCGGCTACTGACTCAAGGAGACCCTGAGAGCGAAGACTCGCGTACACTCGAACACGGCCGAGGTGGCTCACTTTCCAAACGTTGGGTGGCTCAGTTTCCGAGCGTTGCCGACAGTCGCTTGGCGGAGGAGGGCGCGACCAACAGCAGCAGCGGCTGGACTCGTCTCAAGCGCCTGTTCTACGCGAGTCGGTCCCGAGTGGGGGCCTGGAGGCAGGCCCGCTTCGCTCGTCTACTCGAGCATGCCGTCCAGGTCGGACTCGGCGAGCCGCGCCCGCTGCTGGCGGTCCAGCCACTCGACCTGGGTGCCGGTGGCGGTCCGGACTACCGCCAGGACGTCGTCAACTTGTTCTGCGACGGCCTTGATATGAGAGATGACTCCGACCATCCGACCACCTCTCGCAGCAGCGCCGAGGGCTTCCACGGCGTTGTCGAGGTTGTGGCTGTCGAGGGTGCCAAACCCCTCGTCGAGGAACAGGGACTCGAGGCGCCCGCCGCTCCGGGCCATCATTTCGACCAGGCCCAGAGCCAGCGCCAGGGACGCCAGGAACTGCTCGCCGCCGGAGAGACTTATCGGCGAACGGGGTCGGCCCGAATCGTTGTCGAAGACGCGCCACTCGCTCTCGACGTCCGCTGGATCGACGAACTCGTACTTCCCGCCGCTGATCTGGTGCAGCACGTGGGAGGCGTGAATCAACAGGTTCCGGGACCGACGGAACGTCAGCCACTTCAGGAACTTGCCGGGCTTCAGGGCGCTTGACAGGTCGCCGAGTGCCCTCTCATGGGTCTGGACTTCGGACCGGAGGGCCAGTAGGGCGAGGACGTGCTCTACGACTAGTTGAAAGCTCTCGGTGGTTTCACGGGCCTTTCGCGCCTCAAACCGAGTAGCCTCCGCAGCCGCCTTGACGGCGTCGAGGATCGCGGAAGCACTCGGCACCTCACCAGATCCCTGTGTGCCCGTGACCACCTCAAGCTGCTCGGCGATCGACTGGAGTCGTGCCGTCGCCTCTTCGCGGCTGGTCGCGGCTTCAGCGATCTGCTTGTCGGCCTCGGCTTTCGTTGCGGTTGCGGTCCCTTCGAGTCGGGCGATTGCCGCTTCGAGAACCTCTGGATCCGCTGTGGTCGCCGCGGGGCCGCAATCTGATTTCCATTTGAGGTGTCCGGAGGCCCGAAGCAGTGTGTCTCTGGCCCGGTTGACGTCGTCGCGGAGTGCGGCCAGAGGCGCCAGCACGTCGTTCCGGTAGGTGTTTTCGAGGTGTTCACTCTTCTGCGCGAGTAGCTTCAGACGACTGTTCAGCTCGCCTCGCTCGTCCTGACGCGTGCGGAGCACAAGTTGACGCTTCGCGGCGGCAGCCTGGCCACTCGTCAGACTGTCCCGGTTCACGCCACAGAGTGTGTCGGGGTTCTTGGGGAAGACCAGGTTCGGTCGATAGTCAGGGTGGATCGATGCCAGCTTTTCTCGCATTGCCTTGATGTGCAAGGCGACCTGCTCCAGTTTGTCCTTGGCCTGCTCCTGCTGGTGGCTGGCAGCTTGCTTGGCGGAATCGGCGTTCTTGTCGAGCTGGATCCAGTGTCGATTCAGCTCCTGTTCCTTCGTGTCGTGGGCCTCCAGTTCCTGGGCCGCTGCTTCGTGCTCGGCGTTGAAGGGCCTTACGAGCACCTTCAGTGCGGGCAGTGCCGTCTCCATGGCCGAGACGCCCTCAACCCCGGCTGCTGCCAGCTCGCTACGAGCCGCCGTAGCTTCCTTTCGTCGCTGATCGAGTGCCGCCTTTGCTTCGGCGGCGCGCTCGGTGGCCGATTCTCTCTTCGCTTCTTGCCCCTTGAGCGTGTTCGCTGCTTCCGTTGCGGCAGTTCCAGCCTTCTTGTCTGTCGCGATCGCTTCGTCCAAGCCCGTGCTAGCTGGCGGCTGCCAGTGTTCCGCTAGCGTGGCACGACATATCGGACAATCGTCGCCTGGATGGAGCCCTGTGGCCGCATGCGCCGCCGAGTTTTGGCGTCGCGCGAGGGCGAGGTGCTCGGCAGCCCGATCCGCTTCGCGCTGGCGTTGCTCCCGAGTCGCTTCAAGGTCGGGAAGGCTCTTGACAACCTTCTCGATCTGGGCCGTTGCTGCGGCTGCTTTCTTTGCAGCCTGGGCGTGCTCCTCCTCTCGCTCTACGCAGCGCGTGTGGGCGATCTCCAGCTTCTTCAGGTTCTCGAGCGCCCGGTCAACCGCTTGCTGGAGTTTGGGCCGTCGGTTCTTGTGCGTTTCGAGTTGCTTCTTGGCTTCCTCGGCTTGCTCCCTTCGCGCCTCCGCCTCTTGGCGGGCTGACTCAACATCGGCCCGGCGCTGTCGATGGCTGGCAGCTGACTCGACCGCCAGGTCCAGACGCTCGTCGATACTCTTGATCGCTTCCAGCGCCGCTGCGGTGTCGGATGCTCCTGGGCCGTCCGTGTCTTCCGGTACCTCCCGCAGCGCTTGGTTGGTTTCCTCCTTCAGGTTGGCGAGTTTCTGCCTTTTGTCGTCGATTGATGCCGAGCGTGCTACGACCGGTGCAAGGCTGACGAGAGTCTCGTTCAGCGAAAGCGCTTCGAGGTCGTCCCGCGCACTTCTGGCTGTACGTTCCTTACGGCCTGCGCTCTCGACGGCCTCGTGCGCCGAGTTCGCCTCGGCTTCGGCGTTGGCTGCGTCCTTGGCACTGCGCTCGGCTTCAGCCTGTTCGTTCTCGAGTTGAGCGAGATGCGTTTCGGGATTCTCGGGGTAACGGTCGGCCCTCTCATCTAGCCGAATCCGCAGTTCGCTGAGTTCGCTCAACGCTTGGTCTACGGCCCTGCTGGCATCTTGGAGCTCGTCCGTCCGCCAGACTTGGCGGAGGATCTGGGCGCGCTCGGCGGGCCGATCCTCGACCAGAAGCCGAGCGAAGCGCCCCTGCGGCAGAACTACCGAACGAAGGAAGGCGTCGCAATCGAGACCGACGATCTCTGCGACCTTCCCGTTCACGGGCCGGGCCTGCTCGAACTGGACGATGACATCGCCGTCGGGGCCGATTTGCTCGAGAACAGCCGCGCCCGCGCCGACGGTGCCGGTGGTCGCTTTCTTTAGAACCCGAGTCACCTGCCAGGTTGCCCCGCCAACAGCAAAGCGGAGAACGACGCGCAGTTGGTGCGACGTGTCGTTCATCAGTTCCTGGTTCGCCTTGCCGGAGAAGGTGGCCTGCCCGTAGAGCGCGTAGGTGATCGCCTCGAGGATGGAGGACTTTCCGGCGCCCGTGTCGCCGATGATCGCGATCTGACTGCGTCCTTCGAAGTCGATCTCCACCGGTCGGCGGAACGAACGCAGGCCCTCGATCGTCAGTTGAAGCGGGCGCACTTCAGTCGCTCCTCTGGTTCTTGCCGCTGACTAGAGCCTGGAGCGTGGTAGTCGCCCGCGACTTCAGGGCACTTACGCCGAGGTCTGGGATGGTGTCTTCACCGCTGTGCGCAAGCGCTTGCTCGAAGAGACGGCACACGAGGTCGTCGGGTGCCCTCCTGGACGTCGCAGCGGTCTCGCGCCACTCCCGGAAGAGCTCCGCATCGGTGGATTCCTCGCGTTCCGCAGCGACCTGCTCGATCGGTCGGACGGTCTGGTTTGTAATCCGGTTTGTGATCTCGAACACGGCACATCCGGGCGACGTTTCGAGGAGCCAATCGGCGAGATCGGGTAGCGGGTCCTCAGAGATCACCTGCGCCTTGAGGATCGTGTCGTCGAACTGTCCATCCTGGGCCAACTCCACGAATTGCTCGGGAGGTCCTTCGAAAGAGACGAGGGGCCGGCCGCCTGGCAGGTCCCGGAGGGAGACCTGAACGTCGTGTTCGATGGACACAAGAACAGCCTGCTTCGTCTGTTCCCGCTCACCGAAATCAAGTGGTACGAGAGATCCCGCGTAGTGTCCGTTGCCAACCCCGCCAGGCAGGAGTTGCGGATCGTGGATGTGCCCGAAGGCGCAGTACAGCGCTCGGTTGAGCCCGTGGGTGTGGGTCGCATAGTCGTCGCCGACGTGTATGCGCCGCTCGGAGCGAGCCGGCTTGGCGCCATGCACGTGCAGGTGCGCCGTGTAGAAGACGTAGCCTTTACTTCCCGCCGCCTGCTCGGCTCTCGTTAGTAATTCTTCGTTCAGGCCGCGGATGCCGTCGGCGTAGCTTCCCTCGAAACGCGACGGGTCGTCAGTTGCGAAATCGGCGACTGCGGAGGGTGGGATGAACGGGATGCAAGCAACGGCGACGGGATGGGCGGCGAGCCCGGCGAATGGGAGCACGGTCGGTTCGTGTACGAACCAGAGGCTCCGGGGCGTCGCTCCTGCGACCAGCTGATCAAGCACCCGGAACAGCGCTGGCGAGTCGTGGTTGCCGCGTAGGACAACGGTTGGTGCCAACTCGCTCAGCCTGCGCAGGGCCTCGATGCCGAGTTGCATCGCATCGTAAGGCGGCCTTGGAGCATCGAAAAGGTCGCCGCTGTGCAGGATGAGGTCGGGCTGCTCGTTCCGGGCGACTTCGAGCAGCCCCGCAAGCGCCGCTCTCTGATCATCCGAGCGGTCGACGCGCCCTAGCTTGGCGCCCAAGTGCCAGTCTGACGTGTGGAGGAGCTTCACAGCTTGGTCTCCGGCCCGGCAAGAGCGGCGAGACTACGGCCAATCGACCGCACGGTTTCCTGTCTCCCAGCACTGTCCGTTTCCGCTTCGTCCGGGTTGGTGGCGAAAGGAGGAAACGGGAAGCGGATCGGGATTGGTTCCGGCACGATGGGCTGCGATACGACCATGGTTCCCGGCATGAAGCGGCTAGCCCGCTCCCGCAGCGCTGGAGTCAGGAAGCGGTACGTGTCCGACTCACCCGCATCCAGCCGCCCCGCCACCTTCAAGGAAGCGTTGCGGGGCAGGGAAGGCGCGACCGCCGAGGCAGCCTGCTGTGCGCCGATGAGGAGGACGCCGAGGGAGCGGCCGCGCTCGGCAATGTCTACGAGGAGTTCTCGCAGCGGAGAGAATCCTTGGGCGGGAGCGTATTTGTTTAGCTCGTCGAGGACGACGAAGCGGAGCGGCTCGCGCCCGGAGCCCTGTTTGTCGCGCCAGATCCGATCCAGGAGGGCGCCGACGACGAAGCGCTGGGCGTCTTCGTGAAGCGTCGAGATGTCCACGACGTGCAGACGACTGTTCTGAAGCGACACCGGGGAGACGCCGCACCGGATTAGAGGACCGATGTGCCGGCGCAGTCGAAGCAGCCGTCGAAGAAACGCCTGGCGGGTTCCCGCCTGCGTTCGGCCGAACCAAGCGGATACCGCTCCGTCGTCGTCCTGCGAGAAGACGTTCTCGAGCAGGTCGATCAGATCGTCGAAACTCCGGACGAGGTGGCCGTTCCCGGCGGCAACTTCGGTTGGCTCCCGTTCGGCCAGTCGCTCCGCGTTGTAACCGGTGTCTGGCTCCGCCTTGCTCAGGATGACCACCGCCCCTTCACGGTCGCCGGCAAGACGCCGCAGTCGCCGCAGCAACTGTATGCGGACTTGCTCCTCTACGAAGCCGACTTGAGTCGATCTCTCATCGGCCGCGGTAAAGCAGAACTGTAGGAGTTGTTCTCGGATGAACTGTTCGGGCGTCCACCCATACGGTTCGATCTCCGTCGTGCCGCGTGACTTGACGTCGGCCACGATGCCTTGGGCTCTGGCAGCGGGTGCGTAGAGCCGCACGGAACGAAACGGCCCTGGGTTGGCGACTCCTAGCTTCCCCCATCTCTCAGTTTCACCGGGTCGTCGCGAGAACTCTTGGTTTGCCCGGTCGAGATGGAGCAGATCTTCGCCTTTCGTATTGAAGACGATGGCCCGGGCACCATCGCGACTGGAGCGCCCTCCGAGGAGTTCGAGGCCGCGGTCCGTCTCCAGTAACTGGTAGATCAGAAACAGGGCGTAGGACGTCTTGGTGGCTACGCCCGAGATCCCCGAAATCGAGACGTGGCCCCCTGAGCGACCATCGATGAAGCGCATGTCGGCATAGACCGGGGCACCCGCAAGGTCGAGGCCCAAGGGCAGTTTCCCGTGCCTCATCTCGTCTTCGAACAGCGCGGCGCTGCGGTCGTCGCCGGAAGCGCGGAAGACCACGGCACCGGCGGAGGGTGCCACGAACAGTTCCGGTACCACACGCAGCACGCGGACTTCGGCTCGCCGGACGTGCTCCGCTGGCAGGAGCCGATCGATCACTCGGCCGGTGTCGGACGGTAAGTCGGCGCCTTCGAAGCGGGAGTGTAACTCTGTGACGATGCCGTAGTGGGTGACGTGCTCGTCGTTTGGAAGCTCGGTGGGTATGGCTACGAGGTCGTCGAGTTGGACCGTAGCCTCTGGGTCAAGTACGACGTAGAAGGTGCGGGAGTCGGTCTCGACGGAACCGTCCACCAGTCCAAGCAGGTCAGTCTGTCCGGCAACGTTCATGGGGAGGGGCTTCCTTGGTCGAGCGAGCGTACCGATTCCCGTAGGGAACGAAGAGCGAGGCGTTGGTCACCGAAAAGGTGACGAAGGTGCCGTTCCAGCCCTGCGATGGGCGTCAGGTTGACCGGGGCGCGTGTATCGCGATGGAGTGCGGATCCGAAGCGGGGAAGCCAGCGCTGGGCGTCGTTAGCCACGCGGACCGCCGACTCCTCCCCCACACCGGAGGGTACTTCGACGCGGGCGATCCCTCCCCAAGGGGAGGCCCACGGTCCGGCATCCCCCACGCGTAGGTAGCACGCGTAGCGGTCGTCGTCGAGTAGGAAGAGGCGGGAGCGTTGACCCTGCGTGAACGCCGTAACTGCACCCCATTCCTCGACAGGCAGCAGTCGCCGATGGTGACTCTTGACGAACCCAAGGACGGGCAGTTTGGTCTTCCGGCGCAGACCATGAAGCGGGCCATCCAGCACCGTGAGCCAGCCTTCCGAGCAGAGTCTCTCGGCTATCTTCGCCTCCGCTTCTCTCATCGACAGGCGAAGTCTGTTGTAGGCGTCCTGAAGTTCGTCGCCGGGGACAGACTGGGGTTCCCAGAGCCAGCCCCGCGGGTGAGGTGGGATCTCGGCGGAATGACCGCCCAGGAAGATCGAGGTGCGTCGAACTTCCACCTCGGAGAATCGGGCCGGTTGCTTCGGCGACACCAGCACCGCGCCGGCCGCCCAGGTTCCTGCCAAACCCAGTTGTAGTCGTCCTCGCTGGTCCATCCGAGTGAGTCGAGCCTCGGTACGGAGAGTTCCGTCGACGAAGGCGATACGGTCAGGTGCTGCACTCCCTGTTGGGTCGACGGCAAGAGAGTCGCCGTCTTCGACGAAATGACATTCGCCGACTTCTGGGTCGCCGTCTGTGGTGTGGAAGAGTGCCCCAGCCGCTTCGAAGGGCTCGACGCCGATGGCACGGAACGGCGCCGGGCGAGCGGCGCCGGACTCTCTGTCGGAAGCGGGCATGGGCGGCCATCGTATCCACGTCCAGTCTCAGAACGCGAGACTCGGTGTGCACAGCGGCACTGGCCCGCGAGCGTGCCTAGCAGCCCGTGGTGGAAGTTCCGCCGCGGGAGTAGGTTAGGTGGGGGTCGAGGCGGAGTAGGCAAAGGGAGTTCTGCGCGGGATCACCGCCACAATCAAGGATTGCGGGGCGAGCGTCTGCGTCATCCTTCTCACCGTGGTCACCAGGTTCTCCAAAGGCAGCCCGTTCTCTAGGCTGGACCATCTGCCGGATATCACGCTGAGCTTCACTCGGGCCACCTCGTGGGCTGGAGCATCAGAACCTCTAGGAGACGTAGCCGTCGCATCGTCAAGACGCAACGCCGCCGTCGTCCTTGAGTGCCCGGACGTTCGGCTCATTAGAAAGCGCCTTTGCCAAGCGGCCGATTCGATCGATGGATAGGCCAAGCACGGCGGCAACCGTCTCGTCTATCAGCTGACGCAGGGGGTCCTCGCCGAGTCGATAGATTGGCAACAACCTGTCAGGCCGAAGCTGGCGAAACGCTCTCGCAGCTTCTCGCAACGCGCTCCCGGGAAGAGCCGAAACGTCGAGGACCTGCAATTCCGCCGCACTCGTGTGGGTGAGAGCCGATCGGCCAGGGTACGGCCGGTGAGCATGGGCGAGGCGCAGGAAGAGTCCAACCGTGGAGTTTAGCCACAGACACATCATCTCCTGGACGCCTCGACGGTCAGCCTTCGGCCTCAGGCTGGCCCAACTGCGGATCCCGAGCATGGGTTCTGGCGTCAAACATGCAGCGAGACGTTGCGATGTATGCCGTACCTCAAGAGCCAGTTGCAGACGTGAACCACGGGCTAGCATCTGACGTGCTTGGCTCAAGCCCCGGCCGGTTCGCAAGGAAAGTTGCGCATCGGCCAGGACTTTGAGGGCCGTATCTCGGTCGGCGTCGTGGTGCCAGAGCCCCGGCCACCCGTCGCGAAGTGGATCGTGACCCTTTTCGCAGAAGAACATGCCCTGGTCACGACCCTTGATCTGCATGTGGTACGGGCCGATCAACCAGTCGTTCGACAGCTTCGCCAATGGTAGTGAGCCGTCTTGATCAAAGGGCACTGCCTTCTTGGCGAGAGTCCTCTTTGCTTCACGAACAAGTCGGGCCTGTACGAAGGCGGTGCCAGCCCAGGATTGGTCCGACAGGTCCGCGCTGGGGAACATCATGGACTTCGCCCCAGGACCGCCCTCCCCATACGATCTCCTGGTTTCCAGGGGGCAATGAGAGCAAGGCTGTTGTCAGAGACAGTCCTTCGATGGTCGTGAGAGGATTCCATCGCAGATTCACAAATCTGACTCTGCTTGCGGACGAGGGGCGTCGCCGCGTACAGACTAACAATGTCTCAGCCATGTTTGTGGACTCAGAAAAAGAGCAGTAGTAGCGACCCGGAATGCCCCTCTTGGCGGAGCGTTGCCTTGGATCGTGACTCGTGATGATCCAGTCCACTGTGTACTTCTCAAGGAGTAGGGCCCGTATCCGCCCCCAAGTCGACCCGGTCACGACCGCAGAAGGGAGAACGAACGCTATCCGCCCTCCCGCCTTTACATTCTCGTCCGCCAAGACCACAAACGCTGAACCGAGACCGGCATAAACACCGGCCGGCCCGCCCTTCAGCGTGCGGTTGAGAGCGGCCTTCATTCGACGCTGGTCAGCGGAGCTCAGGAGGGAGCCGAAAATCGGATTCCAATCGGTGTTGGCGGAGTCCCCGGGTCCCCCGGCCCGTGTATAGGGAGGATTCGCGATAATGAGATCGCAATCTCTGGGAAAGGAGGTTGCCGTCTCTTCCCTCTCCCCGGTTCCAGAGACAACGATGGAGTCTGGGCCTTCGTCGAACAGACCAAGAGTCGCAGCATTGCCGCCTGTGTCGGATGCGCGAAGCATGTCAAGGCTCCCCAGCCGAGCAGTGCCGGCATAAATGCCGTGCTGCATTCGGCGGAGATTCATGTCCCGAATCAGTTGACTCGTCTCTGACATGGAAAGAGTACTGGCGGCAAGATGAATCGCGGCGGGCACGACGTCGAAGCCATACACGGAGTCCTCAAGGACGACTCGGGTCGTCTCGCGGTAGGCGCCACCGTTAGCCCTGCGCGCGCGACGCAGCACTTCCTGGACTGCTGCCATGAGCAGAGTGCCGGAGCCACAGGCTGGATCGACTAGCCGAAGGCCAGAAAGGAAGCCAGGGTCCGCGAAGTCCCGGTTCCGCCACAGACGATGACGGTCATCAAAAGCCAGACCCGCAAGCATAATCGCGGCTGGGATTGTTGTGTAGTTCGTCGCCAGGAACTTCCGCGTGTCGAGGAGACGGTGGAAGATCCGACCAGCGAGATCGTGTCGCCGGATGACTCGCTGGCCCGCGATCGTTGCGGCCGTCCGCTTCAGAATAGCCAAAGACGGCGCTGCGACCTGAGGAGAAGTGTCTTTCAAGCTGTCTCTGGCAGCGTTGAAAATTGGCCACCAGTTGATCTTTAGGATCAGATCCCATTGTGATAGTAGTTCTGGGACTCCGTCGTCCGGGTCCGGGCGCGGCACGCGCTTGCCAGTGTGAGGATGGGGTAGTGCGGTTGGGTTCAGGCTATGCGCGAGTAGCTCTTGGAACAACAGAGCGTTGAGCCAAACAAGGGCTTTGGTCGCAGCAGGATCGCTGTTCTTTTCGCCTGGCTGTGGTACGCGCTCGAGAATAGAGCTAGCCTGTTCGATCGCGGCCGATGCTAGCGCGACAACCTCGTCGATGTCAGAACCGCCGTCCGCTTTGGCCCACCAATCGCGGAGGGTGTCTGCCAGATCTGAAATGCTGGCTTGGTTTAGGGGCGTCCAACTCTGCTGAGACGCCCGAGGGCGGTAGGCGAGTCGGAGATCGGTCGCAGTCCGCAGTTCCTGGTAGGACTGCGCTGGCAGCATGGTCTTGAGTCGCCCCGGATACTGAAGAGCGTAGCCGGCCTCGACTGGAATCCCGCGCCAAAGAAGAGGGGGGTCCGTTAGGCGAGACTCGGCGTCGATCCGACCATTGCTTGGGGCAAACTCGGCTTCTATCGCGATTGAGTACTCATCGAGGTCGACAAGCACGTCAATCTGGTGGCTCTTGCCGGTGGCGTCCTGAAGAGTCTGCTCCTCAACGGCATCCAAACCCTCCTGGCGCAAGTACTCGGCCAGTTTCCCATTCAAGGACATCTCTTTGGTCGTGTCGCTCATTTCAGACCTCCGGGTGGCTCCAGGGCAGCCGGCCCTCATGATCGCGCCCGGAATGCGCGCTCTCACTTGAGCGTAGAGCCTGGCGGGTTCGATCAGCTGCAGTGAAGTGCTCCAAGCCGCGGATGGCCATGCCGACCGACTTAAGAGCGGAATCGTCCGCTTGCGCTGGAGATTCGCCGCCTGGCTGGTCCAGACCGCACGGGACGTCGGTCGCCGCAGTCTCTACGGCCCTGAAGTCGAAGTCGGCTGGCCGGGCTTTGAGGATCTCGTGTGTCAGAGGATGGGGCCAGCGCAGGGCATTGGCGTTGGGCCTGTCCGGATCAACCATTCGAGGCAGAACGCTATGAGTCCTGCCGACCATCCATCGCACAAGGTCCTTCGTGAGGCGCACCGGGCCGGCGTCGCCACCACCGCTAGGGTAAACGGCAACGCGGTAGCAGCCACCAAGGAGGAACTCGACGTCGGGCATGGGAGCAACGGAATCTACACCGTGACCCTGGTGCGACCACGAGTCATCCGGGAGGCGAGAGTACAGGCCAAACTTGCCGGAGAGCGAATAGCAGCAGCTGCTTGCCCTTGCCGCGGGCGCTGGCCGTCTTCGCGACCGGCTCTTCGTTGCGGAAGTCGCCGACGAGGCCACCGGTGGTGTCGTTCCGGGCGGCGCCATATGTGACTTGGAAGTCTTCGACCTGCCCGACATCTTTCGCGACCGAGACTAGCGCCCTGCCGAGGTGTTCGGTTTCCGGGCCGGAGTACGTGCTGTTCGCCGTCCGCTCGTCCGACCGTGGCAGTGGCGCAGTGCAGAGCGCATCGACGCGCAGGGCGTTGACAGGGGTGGTGAGGAGAGGTCCCATCTAGGGCTAGGCGCATGCGCTCGCAAACGCAGTCGGCCTGCGGTTCCGGTAGCGGCAACTCTCCAGTCCCATGTTTGATTCAGACCGTGCCCCACAGAGTAGGATTGGTGCGAAGGGGCCAAGGTCGCCAACAGCCCCGGCCCCGGCGCAGGCAAAGGAGCCTGCGGGTTCTACGCAGGAAGCCTCGGCACTATGAAGATCCACCGCTCTCAAGATCCTACGCTTGCTCCGCTTGACGAGCACCGGGCCGAAATCGAAATGATCGGCTGTGTCACGTGAGTACGCGTGCGCGGACGTACTTTCAGCTCTACGAAGACCAAGATGGTCGATGGCGGTGGCGGCTTCGATCCACCGCGACCCACGACATGATCGGCCGGTCGACTCGGGGCTACAGGACCGAAAAGGAGTGCCGGGACTCGATCGATTCCGTCAAGGAGTCGGCCGACTCACGGATCCGTGAACTGACGGACGAGCAGATCGCACTGCTGGCCGCGCAGTCGGGCCAACTCGACCTCTGCTAGGAACTCCCCAGCAAACGCAGGCAGTAGCCCACGTCCAATCGAAGCGATCGGAGACCACGATCTACGATCAATCGAATCCTCGACACACTCGATCCCGAACCCCTGGTACCCAGCGAGCAACTCGGCAACTAGGCGAGGCTGATGGAAGATCATGTTCGCGGGGTGGTTCCTGATCGTCCACGGCAGGCGATGGCAAGGCCTAGGTCGACGGGGACGTCGCTCCTGCACAACGGCCGGCATTTCGGCGAAGGGAAGGTCTCGCTCGCGCGAGCGGCACGCGAAGCCGGAGCCTCTCCGTGGGAGATGATGGACTGCGCCCGGGCGACGAAGGTGCCGGCCAGCACCAGGTGTTCGCGATGACGAGACGCTTGACGCGCTCCGCATGCCTGCGGGCGAAGTCGAGGCCGATCGGCCCACCCCGGTCGTTCATGAACAGGGTGATCTCGCGAAGGTCGAGATGTTCGAGCAGAGTGGCCAGGTGGCGCGCGTGACTCTCGGGCGGTCGATGCGATCCCGTTCACGCGGCGCACAGCTCCCTGAGCTTCTCGAGACAGTCCGCCCAGCTCCGCTCGTGCTCGTCGCGGGCCTCGTCCTGGGTGAACCGGGCGTGGGTGAGCGTGAGGCGCGTCCTGTCGGCCGATTCAGGTTCGAACTCGATGGTGACCAGCGTCTCGGCGTCGCTGCCTTCCCAGCGCCAGGTGTGCACCAGACGACGTAGTGGCGCGACTTCCCGGTACACGCCGCGGGCAAGCCAGCGCTGCCCGTCGGTCCCGCG
>Ga0209754_1002824_pt1 | contig 12913 bp, 5 predicted proteins | sample MesohylBB_FD_187295 | JGI IMG/M metagenome (GOLD analysis project Ga0209754, IMG submission 187295) | Host-associated microbial community of the marine sponge Aplysina aerophoba from Gulf of Piran - sponge mesohyl, lysed by bead beating... | ecosystem: Host-associated > Porifera > Sponge >... | reverse complement strand
GCCAGCACGAACCCCGCCGCCCTGGCGCGCCTTCGGGCGGGGCGGTGGAGGCGGTTCTGGCGGTCGACGGATTCCTCCAGCAGGGGCGCCAGGCGGTCGACGGCCTCGCCCCTGGCCGTCGCGCGCCGGACCCATTGAGCGAGGTCGGCCGCCGCGCCCGGCACCGGGGCGACCTGTTCCGCCACGGCGTCGATGCCGGCGGTCATGCGGCCCTCCATGTCGTCGAGCTGGGCTTCCAGCCTGTGGAACAGGGCCCCGACATCGGGCGCCTGCGGCGCGGGGCTGCTCCCGGTCCCCGCCTGCCGCCCCGGCGCTGCCGGCGTCCTGGCGGGTTCCGGAGCCCGTGGCTGGCCGGCGACCCGCTCGCGGCGCTGGAGCTCCTTCTCGATCCGCCTGTCCTCGTCGCGTTCCGTCATGGACCCCTTCTCCCTGTTTCCCGGTGGCGCCGGCCCCGCTGATCGGGTATGCCGGATCCCGGTAAAATGACATGGTAGCGAAGGTCAACAGGCTGGGTTCGGCGGCCGCCTCGGTGCATTATTTCGAGCGCGAGGGCGGCTACTATGCGCGCAACGACCCGGAGCACCGCCGGGCGAGCCGCTGGCACGGGTCGGGCGCGGCGGCGCTGGGGCTGAAGGGCCGGGTCAACCCCTGGCCGTTCCGCGCGGTGCTGGAAGGGAAGGTCCCGAAGACGGACATCCGCCTCGGGCGGCGCACGCGCGAGGGCGAGACGGAGCACGAGCCCGGCCACGACATCACCTTCTCCGCGCCGAAATCCGTTTCGCTGGAGGGCCTGCTGTGGGGCCGGGAGGAGGTCGTCCGCGCGCATGACGAAGCGGTGAAGGCGACGCTCGACTTCATCGAGGCGCGGCTGCTGGAGACGCGCGTGTGGGACCGCGAGTTCAGGCGCATGCGCCGCGCGCCTTCGCCCTCGATGGTGGCGGCGACGTTCCGGCATGTCGCGAGCCGGGACCTCGACCCGCAGCTGCACACGCACGCCGTTGTCGCCAACATGACGCAGGACGCGGAGGGACGCTGGCGGAGCCTGGACACCGGCCGGCTGAAGGGGGCCGAGAAGCTGATCGGGGCGCATTACCGCAACGGGCTGGCGCGGCGGCTGATGGAGCGGGGCTACACGCTCTCGCCCTCGATGGCGGGCGGGGTGCCGAGCTTCGAGATCGCGGGCTACGGGCGCGCGGAGCTTTCGGCCTTCTCGAACCGGCGCCTGGCGATCCTGCGCTACGTGAAGGAACGGGGCTGGAACTACAATGCGGCCCGCGCGCAGCAGGCGGCGCTGGCGACGAGGGCGCGCAAGAACGAGCCGGGCCGCGCGGCGCTGGAGGAGCTCTGGCGGGGGCGGGCGAAGGAGCTCGGCTTCCGGCGCCCGCGCAAGCGGCGGACGAGGCCGCCGCCCGCGCTCTCGATGCTGGAGATCGCCTGCCGGGCGGCAGAGCATCTGGAGGAACGCCGTTCCGTGTTCCCGGCCAACGACCTCGTCATGCGCTGCCTGGCGCACTCGCCGGGCCGCTACACCGTCCGGGACGTGGACGAGGCGGTCGCGCAGCTGGTGCGCGACGGCCATCTCATGGAGACGGTGCGCCGGGGGGTGAGCGGGCGCGCCTTCGTCACCGACCGGACGGTCAGGACGGAGCGCGGCATGCTGGCGCTGCTCGGGGAAGGCGCGGGCGCCGGACGACCGTTGACCGAAGCAGAGCCGGTCGAGGCCCGGCTGGCCGCATCCGTGCTGACCGACGGGCAGAAAGAGGCGGTGCGCACCATCCTGCTGCATGACGACCTCGTGGTGGGTGTGCAGGGCTATGCGGGCACCGGCAAGACCGCCATGCTGAGGGAGGCGGCCGCGCTTGCGGGCGACCGGCGGGTGTTCGGCCTGGCGCCGTCGGCCGCGGCGGCGGGCGTTCTGGGCCGGGAGGCCGGCATCCCGGTGCGCACGCTGCAATGGTTCCTCGCGCGCTACCGCGACGTCGGCGACAACCTGCTCGACGACCGGGCGCTGGCCGGGCTCAGGAAACGCTTCGAGGGTTCGATCCTGGTCGCCGACGAGATGTCGATGGCGTCGACGGCGCAGACCTTCGAGCTGATGAAGATCGCGGCGAAGCTCGGCGTCGGACGGCTGGCGCTGGTGGGCGACCGCAAGCAGCTGAGGGCGGTGGAGGCGGGCCAGCCCTTCCGGCAGTTGCAGGAAGCGGGCATGGCGACGGCGCTGATGGACGACATCCGCCGGCAGCGCGACCCGGTGCTGAAGGCGGCCGTGGTCCACACGGCGGCGGGCGAGCCGCGCCGGGCGCTCGGCCTTCTGGGGGAGAATGTGGTGGAACTGCTGGCCGACGAGCTGGCGGAGACGGCGGCGCAGCTCTGGCTGGAGCTCTCGCCGGAGGAGCGCAGGGAGACGCTGCTGCTGGCGCCCACGCACGAACTCCGGCGCGGGATCGTCGACGCGGTGCGCGAGGGGCTTGAGGTGGAGGGCGTCCTGCACGGGCGGGTGCTGGAGATCGGGACGCTGGCGAAGCTCCGCATGACGCGCGCCGAGACCGGCGACATCCGCAACTGGAGCGAGGGCGACGTCGCCGTGTTCCACAGGGACATCTATCCCTACCGCATCCGCGCCGGCGATGCCTGCACGGTGACGGGCTTCGAGGGCGACCGCGTGCTGCTGGAGCATCCCGACGGCGGGGCGCGGCGCATCCGCCCCGCGGGCGAGATCCGCTACCGGCTGGACCTCTACGAGACGCAGACGATCTCCATACGCGCGGGCGACCGCATCCGCTGGACGCGCAACGACAGGGCGCGCAGCCTGGACAATGGCGCCACGGCCGAAATCCTCTCCATCGGTCCCCGCAATCTGCGGCTGCTGACCGAGGACGGGCGCGAGCTCGAATGGCGGCATGACGACCCGCAGCTCAGGTATATCCTGCATGCCTGGGCCTCGACGGTGCATGCCGCGCAGGGGATGACGCGGGACCGGGTAATCGCGGTCGCCGATGCGGGCCACGGGCATCTGGGCGGCCTGCAGAGCTTCTACGTGCAGATCAGCCGGGCGCGGGACGATGCGGTGGTGCTGACCGACGACCGGGAGAGCCTGGCGGCGGCGCTGGAGGCGGACGACGGCGAGAGGCTGACGGCGCTGGAGGCGCTCGGCGAGGACATCGCCCTGCCGGAGGAGGAGACCGCCGGACGCGCACCGATGCGGGTTCCGGCGAAACGCCCCCTGGCGCCGGTGCTGAAGCCGGAGGCGCAGGAACAGACCGCCCGCGCCGAAATGCCGGAACCGGACGCGGTCACACGGGCTCAGGACGCCGAAGAGCGTTTCGAGGCGTGGCGAGCGTCGAAGGCCCGCCATGACGGGGAGGCGGCCCGGGCGGGCGTGTCTCCCGCATTGCATGCCGGCCATGACGGGCTGCTGGCGGATCTCCGGACGCTCGCGCAGGTCGAGGACGCGGCCCCCGAAACGCGGGCGGCGGTCGAGGCGGCGCAGGCGGACATGGATGCCGGGCGGGTGAGCGCGTGCCTGCAGGAACTCCGCCGGCGGCTGGAGGCGCGCAGCGAGCTTCTACCCGGCGCGGAAAGGAGCCGCACGGTCGACCGTCCGGGCTATGCGGACTGGCGCCGGGAGCTGGAGAGTGCCGCGACGGCCGCGCGCGCCGTCCTGGCCGACGACGGCCCGCCTGCGGTCCCGGGCGATGACGGCAGGGAGGAGCTGAAGGCGATGCTCGTCCGCGCGCACTTGCGGCTTGCCAGCGACGACGCGCTGTTCCGCTCCCGGACCGCCGACGCGCGGGTGCGCGACTGGCACGGACGCTGGACGAAGGCCATGGAACGCGCCCGCGAGCCGGGCGGGGCGGAGGAACCGGACCGCCTCGCCGCGCTGGCAAGGCCGATCATGGACGACCCGGACCTCGGCGAACTCGACAGGCGCCATGTCGAGATCAAGCTTGCCGACTGGAAGGCCAGGGGGGAGGCGGAAACGGCCGGGGCCGCATGGCTCGCGGCATGGAACGGCGATGGAGAAGAAGAGAGGGCGGAGCGCAGCGAAGACACTCTCGGCAAGGGCCGTTCGCTCGCCGCCGACCCGGCCATGCCGCCGGCGCTGCGGCAGCATCTCCTGGACGCGCTCCGCGCGCATGACGGGGTCGAGGCGGAACGGGCGGAGCGCGAGGCCCGCCGCAACCGGGCGCGCGAGGCCGCCACCGCCGCGCGCCGGGAGGCCGACGATATCGCGTTCCGCCTTCGCACCGGGAACTGGACGCGGGAGGCGGATGAGATGAACGGCCTGCTTGCGAGGGGCGAGAGGCTCGCAACCAGCCGGGACCTCTCCGGTACGGAACGCCGGCGGTTGGAAGAGGCCCTGGGCCGGGAGCGCGAGCGCCGGGCGGCCGCACTGCTCCAGGCCGTCCGGACGCTGGACCCCGCAGACCCGTGGCCCCATGCCCTGCTGTCCCGTGCGGAGGCGGTGGCGCGCGACCCGAAACTCGACGCCGGGAGCCGCCGGAACCTCGACACGGCGGTCGCCTTCGCCCGCAGGCGCACGGCCGCGCATGGCGATTTCGAGACGTGGCGGCTCGACTGGGACGCGTTCAGGGCGCCCGTCGAGGCGAAGGGGCTGGTGGCATTCGCGGACCGGGGCTGCCGGCCCCATGTCGAGCGCGCCCGCGAGATCGTCCTCGACCCGGACCTCCCCCGCGACGCGAAGGACCGGCTCACGACGTTCCTCCACGACCACGACATTGCGTGGCCGCTGGCCGTCAGGCGCTACGGAGAGTTGCTGGCGCAATGGAAGGAGTTACGCGAGGAGGCGAAGACGCGCATCGGCCGCTTCGACATCGTCGCCGGCATGAACGTCATCGACGACATGCGCGATCTCGCCGCCAGCCCCCACCTCACGGAGGCGCAGAAGAAGACCTTCCTCGATATCGCCGCCGAACGCGACGCGCATGTCGAAAGATTGCGCCGCCACCGCCAGCAGGAGAGGACGCTCAGCCGGGACATCGACCAGGGCTGGAGCATGTGATCCGGCCTGCGACGGCCGGGAGCTTTTTTCGGGCATGAATTGCCCGGGGTGGTGGCCTCGCCCGGGCCCGCTCAGGTAAGCTCGGCTCGACAACGCCGGGCGCCGGGAAGAAACGGCACATCCAGGAGTGAGGGAGCTTGCAATGAGAATCGTCCGCGCCGCGCTTGTCGCGGCCGCCATTATCGCGACAGGTCAGGTCCATGCCGGCTCTCTCGCGCCGGCCCCGCAGATCATCGCGGAATACGACCGCAGCTTCATCGAGCGCTCCGGTGCGCAGACGTTCGGCGAGATGCTCGACACGGGCATCATCCGCTATTTCTTCACCGGAGGGCGCGACCTGCTCATCATGGTGAACGGGCGGCCCTATGCAACGACCGCGCACAATCTGGACACCCTGCCGCTCTCGGCGGTGGAGCGCATCGAGGTGCTGAGAGCCGAGAGCCTGGGAACGGTCGGTGGCCACGCCGCGGTACGTGGCGCATTCAACCTCGTGCTGAGAAAGGACCTGGACGGCTTCGACGTGCGCACGGTCGCCCGGATGCCGGGCCGCGACGGCGGCGAGGCGCGCCAGGGCAGCGTGGTGTGGGGCGGCGCGGTCGGGGCTGGCGGGCACATGATCTTCGGTGTGGACATCCTCGACCGCAACGAGATCGTCGGCAGCACCCGCGAGCACAGCCGCTCGGAGTGGTCGGAAGGTGGGAGCTTCGCCGAGGCGAGGAACGTCAGCGTCGGCGGCAACACCGTCTATGTCTTCGACAGGAGCGAGAGAGAGCTGAGATCCGTGGCGCTAGGTGAGTGCGACCCGGCGCAGGGCTACACCGGCCCGCTCAGCGATCCGCCGGGGATCGACTCCGGCGACAAGGGCTGCGGGTTCGCCTACGGCGACTTCTGGTGGGACAGTGCGAGTTACGACCAGAAGAACGCAATCCTGAGCCTCGATCACCCTCTCGGGGAGCGCGCGCGGTTCCACATGGACGCAAACGTCACGCAAGGACGCTCGGCGTTCCGCTACGCTCCTTCGGTCGATGTCTTCTCCGTCACCCCGAGCGAGAGGCTGCTGGAAGCGATCAACTCATCTGCGCGCAATGCCGATCCGCCGTTCGAGGCAACGGTAGAGGACCTCTTCGCGGTCGGGCACCGCTTCATCGGCCATGGCAACAGAGACTGGAAAACGAGCACCGAGGAGTACGACTTTTCGGCAAGTGTCGAGGGCCGGCTTAGGGAAGGCCTTGGCTACGACGCCCGCATCGACGCCTGGAGGTTCGACGGCTCGGTGACAGGCGATACCTTCGTGGATGCCGAGACCATCGGGCGCGAGATCGCGGCCGGAAGATACGATCTGACCGATCCGCTGTCGGTGGAACCGGATCATCTGAGAGCGATCGAGAGAAGCAGCCTGCGCGAGGAATTGGACGCTGGCGCAAGGTATCTGGGCGCGCGTCTCGCCCTCGAGGGCGAGGGTCCGGGCATCGGCGGGCGCGACTCGGCATGGACTGCCGGGGTCGAACTCGCCGAGGTGGAAACTCACAGCCTGCTGGCATTCCGGGCAGGCGACGGCCGGACCCGTGACGTAGACGGGGTGCTCGGCTCGGGCGGCACCAGCTACGCCGGCGAGCGCGGTGCGGCGGCAGCCTTCGCCGAGGTGTCAGTGCCGCTGGCCGACGCCGTGGAGGTGAGAGCCGCAGCCCGGGCCGACGAGTACGACGATGTCGGCGGACTGCGCGCGTGGCGGCTCGGAGCCGAGTACCGCCCCAGCGATATCGTGACGCTGCGCGGCTCGTGGAGCACGGGCGATAAGGCGCCCTCGATGCGCCACCTGCACAGTACCGCGGCGCAGGACCATCCCTATGTCCGTTGCATCCCGGAGAGCGGGCCGCCGCCGCGCACATGTGACGCGGCAAACAACCGGCAAGTGACGCGCCGCACGACCGGCAATACCGAACTCGAGCCGTCGGGATCGGAGAGGCTTTCCGCCGGCGCCGAAGCCCGCCGGGGGCCATTCTATCTCGTCGCCGACTGGTACCGGCTCACGACCCGGGATCTGCCGGGGCAGCGCGACGCCACCTGGGCGATGCTGAACCATCCCGAGTGCCCGCCGGGCGGCGGCGGCAACTGTATCGAGCGCGCGGCCGGGGACATCACCATCCACGACAGTTTCGCGAATATCGTCGAGACCAGGATTTCGGGAGTGAACACCCGGTTCGGGGCTCGCATGGACACCGGCTGGGGCTTCGTCGCGATGCGCGGGTTCTGGCGCTACGTCACCAGCAGCGAAGAATATATCGCAGGCGAGAAGCGCCCGTACCCACTCCCGCGCAACGCCGTGCGCATCGTGACCTCGGCCGGGCGCGGCGGCGTCACCGCCTTCTGGGCGGTGAACTACCGCGACGAGATCGAGAGCCGGTGGGGCGACGGACGGTTCAAGTCCTGGACCGGCCACGACGTGACGCTCGACTGGAGAGAGCCCCTGGGTCTCGAAGACACACGGGTGACCGCAGGCGTGTACAATGTCACCGACGCCAAGCTCTCCATCAACACCGCGAGCCCGTCCGCGACCGACGGGCCGCGTGCGGCCGGCTGGGGGCGCACCTTCTTCGTAACCCTCAACATGCGGTTCTGAGTTCGACTTTGTGAATTACGCGCTCTGCTTCGCGACGGAAGGGCGAACTCAGCGTGTCGCGATGGGGCGCTATGCGGCGACGGACGAAACGCCCGTGCCGCTCAGCTCGTCGATCCTGTCGGCGATCCTCTGGGCCGGCTCGCGCAGCTGCTCCACCGTCCAGTCGGCGGCATAGCCGTCCGTCACGTCCCGCGGCCGGGCATGGTTGACCAGCCGCTTGGTCAGCGAGCGCGGCAGCATGAGCTCGCGCTCGGCCACCGTGATGAACGAATTGCGCAGCGCGTGGAACCAGAACTTCACCCCGCCGGCCTCGGTGATCGCCGCATAATGCGCGCGCGGCTCAACGATGTGGCCGGACTTGCTGGTGATCGACGGGAACACCCAGTCGCGCAGGTCCGCGTGCATGACGAGGCTGTCCGCCCGGCGCCGCGCGAGGATCTCCCCGAGCTGGCGCGTGACCGGCAGCTCCAGCGGTTCCCCCGTCTTGGTCTCCTCGACCCGGAACAGGCCGGCGTCGAGGTCCACCCGCTCCCAGCGCAGGGTGAAGATCTCGGTCCGGCGCATGCCGGTGTAGAGCCCGAACAGGAACACGTCCCGGTGCACCGGGTTGCGCACCGCCGCCTCGATGCCCGCGCGCCACCTCGGCAGGACCTCGCCCGGCGAGGAAATCCGCTTCCTCTTGACGGGGTGGTAGCGCCCGCCGCCGGCCAGCCACAGCTCGACCGGATTGCGCAGCCCCTCGTGGTCGACGCAGGGCCGGCGGTAGACCGAGCGCAGGAACGACAGGCACTGGTTGGCCGGAACCGGGCCGTGGCGCTCGGTGATGAGATGGAAGCGGTCCTCGACCTCGCGCCGGGTGATCGCGTCGAGCGCGCGCGGGCGCCAGTCGCCGAGATAGAGGTTGGCGTAGCGGCGGTATGCCTTCTGCGTCGACTCCACTCGCCCGCGGCGGTTCTCGATGTACTCGTCGCAGGTCTCGCCCAGAGTGGGCAGGGCGCGGGCATTGGCGCGCTCGCCCGCGGGGTCGCCGCCGCCGGCGACGCGCCCGAGCAGCTCCTGCGCCTTGCGCCTTGCCTGGTCGGGGGTGAGACGGCCGAAGCGCCCGACCACGACGCGCTTGTTGGGCGCCCTGCGCCCGCCTTTGCCGGCGCGGTAGTTGACGAGGAAGGACTTGACGCCGGAGGGCTGGACGCGGCAGCCGAAGCCGACGAGCTTGTCGTCCCAGGCGATCCAGGGCTTGTCGGCGGGCTCCAGCGCCTCGACGGTGCGCTTGGTCAGGGTGAGCTTGACCCTGGCGGTTCGTTTGGCGGAGGTCTCGTTCATGGGGCGGATGGTCCTTGCGTTCGGGGTGGCGACCCGGTCAAATCAACACAGGACCATCATACCGACTGGGCCCCGATAATCAACTCGTGAGTCAACCCACGAAAGGAACTTGTTGGCTCCGGTCGGCACCGGCTGTCAGCGGATGGCATTCCGTATCCTCTCTAACCCATTGTAATCGTCGCTCTTTTGACACTTCATGCCGCTCCATGTCACCGTATGCCTCATAATGAACGAAGGGTTCTCGAGCCGCCGCGCCGAGATCGAGGCGGCGATGGAAGAGCGCGGCCTCGGCGCTTCCGCGGACAATCCGCGTCTGGCGGAGCGCGCCGCGCTGATGACGCGGGCGAAGAAGCGCGACATCGACCGCGACGAGCTGCACGGCGTCTGGCAGAAGCAGGCGGCCGATCTCGGCCTCGACGCGAAGGGCCTGGTTGCGGAGGCCGAGGGGAATTCCATCACGCCGGTGCGGGATGCGGGGATGGAGCCGGCGGCCGGACCGGGACCGGATCGTGATGCGGCGGCGCCTGCGCTCCCGGATATCGGCGGTGGGGAACGCATCGGGGTCCAGGCTGGCGCAGCCGGGTCAGAGGCGCCGGCGCCCGAACAGGGCCGGGAGCGTGCATCCGGACGCGAATTTCCCCCGGAGCCTGAGCCGGCATCGCCCGCGAAAGGCGCGGTCGCCTGGGCAATGGCGCATCTCTCGGAGCGCGCGGCGGTGTTCTCCCGTGCGGATCTGCTCGCCGCCGTGCTCGCCCATGCGCCGGGGGCGGTCACCATGGCGGACGCCGAGCGCGAGGTAGCGGCTCTGGAGAAGGCCGGGGCACTGCACGCGGTAGACATGCCGGGCGCGGAGGACTCGCTCGCCACCGCGAAGACGGTCGCCGAGGAGCGCGAGACCGTGGCGCGGATGCGCGCGGGCCAGGGCCGTGGGGCCGCGCCGATGCGCGGCTGGCAGGTGCAGGGGCATCTCAACAAGGGCCCGCTCACGGCCGGCCAGAAGGAGGCCGTGAAGCTGATCCTGTCGGGGACGGACCGCACGGTGGGCGTCCAGGGCTATGCCGGGACCGGCAAGACCACCATGCTCGACCGCGCGCGGACCCTCGCGGAGAAGAAGGGTTACCGGATGATGGGCCTCGCGCCCTCCGCGTCGGCCGTGCAGACGCTGGCCTCCGAAGCCGGCATCGAGAGCGAGACCCTGCAGCGCTTCCTCGCCCGCAATGCCGGCGTCGCCGAGGGAAGGCTCACGACGAAGGGCGCGAAGGAGATGCGCGCCGCGTTTGCGAAGACGATCCTCGTCGTAGACGAGGGCTCGCTGGCGTCCACCATGCAGACCCGCGACCTCTTGAGGATCGCGAACGAACTCCGCATCCCGCGCGTGGTGCTGGTCGGCGACGCAAAACAGCTCGACGCGGTCGATGCCGGCAAGCCCTTCGCCCAGCTCCAGGCCGCCGGCATGCAGACCGCGGTGATGGACGAGATCATGCGCCAGCGCGATCCTGCCCTGAAGGAGGCGGTCGAGGCGAGCCTGGCGGGTGAGATCGGCAAGGCGTTCGACAAGCTCGGGGCGAACGTCGCCGAGGTGAAATCCGACAATATCGCCGGCGCCGTGGCCGCTAGATGGCTCCGGTTATCGGAGGAAGCGCGCGAGAACACCGGCGTCATGGCGCCGAGCCACGAGCTCCGGCAGGCGATCAACGGGCACATCCGGGATCGTCTCGCGCGTGAGGGTCGTATTCATGGGCACACCTTCGCAAGCCAGCGGCTGGTCTCGAAGGGCTACACCAACGCACGCACCTGACGGTGCTAATCATCTGATACAGGGTTGTTTTTTCTCCCGCATATTGTTGCATTCGGGCTCATCGGGCAAGCCCCGGCACCCCGGCTGCAACTGCAATCGGGAGACCGGACATGCCCAGAGGCGACCTTACCGATGCCCGCGTTGGCGCGCTGAAGCCGCGCAGGTCTGCATACGACACTCGTGACGGCAAGCTCAGGGGCTTCGGCCTCCGAGTGCTGCCCTCGGGCGGCAAGCGCTTCTTCGTCCACTGCCAGCATCGCGGCGAGCGCGTCTGGAAGATCGTCGGCGACGCTGCCACCATGGATGTCCGCGAAGCGCGATCACGCGCGAGAGAGACGCTTGCCGCGATCAGGCGGGGCGAAGGCGCCCCGCGCGATCCCGGAGAGAGCCTCTTCGAGGCAGTCGCCGAAGCTGCGTTCCTCAATCACGAGCGCTTATGGAAGCCGGGGACACTGGCGGTGAACCGGATATACCTGCGCAACCAGATACTGCCCCATTTCGCCGGCCGCCAGATCCACGACATCGAGAGCGGTGACGTGCGGAACTGGTTCGCCTCGCTGCGCGCCACCCCGGTAGCCGCCGACCGCTCGATGCCGGTGCTCTCCGTCATCATGCGCGAGGCCGAGGCGATGGGGCTCAGGCCGGAGGGTTCCAACCCCTGCAAGGGCATCCGTCGCTACCGGCGCGAGGGGCGCGAACGCTTCCTCTCCGACGAAGAAATCCGCCGCCTCTCGGCGGTCCTGTCGGCCCATGAAGGGCGCTCTCCGCAGCAGGTGGCGATCATACGGCTTCTCCTGCTGACCGGATGCCGGAAAGGGGAAATCCTGACGCTCCGCTGGTCCGATTACCGCGAGGGGAACCTGTTCCTTCGCGATTCGAAGACGGGCCCCAGAACCGTGTGGCTGTCCGAACCCGCCAGGACCATTCTCGACGCCCTTGATCGAAAGGGAAGCTGGGTCTTTCCCGCGCGCCACGCGGCAGGCCCGCAGAGCAAGAGCTCGCTGGACCACTTCTGGTGGAGGCTCCGCGCCGAGGCCGGACTGGACGACGTTCGTCTTCACGACCTGCGCCATACCCATGCCAGCATCGCGCTGCGCGAGGGCGTGACAGTGCCCGCCATCGGCCGGCTGCTCGGCCACGCCAGCCCCGAGACGACGCTCAAGTACACGCACCTCAGCGATGTCATGGCGATGCAGGCCGCCGAGATCGTCGGCGCCGCGCTCGAGGGCTGAGGGATGGCGGCAAGGGAACGCAGGAAGCTCACCGACTCCGCCATCGCCCGCCTGCGTGCGCGCGAGATCGAATACACGGTCTGGGACGACCGTGCTCCCGGTCTCGGTGTCCGGGTCCGCCCGACCGGCGGGAAGAGCTATGTGTTGCTGCTCCGATCCGGTGGCCGTTCGAGGCGCGTCTCGCTGGGTCCGGTATCGCTCCGAACCGTCGCCGAGGCGCGCCGGGACTGCCTCGCGCGACAGGCCACGCACGAGCCCGACAGGGAGAGCGCGCCCAGGCGCGCCCTTCCCCGCTTCCGCGAGTTCGTCGAGGGCGAGTGGAAAGACGTGCATTTCGCGCGCTACAAGCCCTCTACGAAAACGACTCTCCGTTCCCTGCTCGCGAGCCAGTTGATCCCGGCATTCGGTTCGGTCCCGCTCGATCGCATGTCCACCGCGCGGGTCAGGCGCTGGTTCGACGCGTTCAGCCGGACTGCGCCGGCCAACGCCAACCGCGGGCTCGAAGCACTGCGCCAGATCATGAACTTCGCGATCGCGTGTGGCTACGCCGACGCCAACCCGGCCGCGGGCATCGCACTCAACCCCCGGCCCAAACTCACCCGCTTCCTCTCCCGCGAGGAGATCGCCCGCCTGCACCGGGCACTCGACGGGCTGACCACAAGGGCCAACCGCCAGCAGGTCGACATCATCCGGCTTCTGCTGCTCACCGGATGCCGCAGGGGCGAGATCGTACGGTTGCGCTGGTCCGAGCTCCGGGACGACAAGCTCATGCTGGAGGAAAGCAAGACGGGGCCGAGGAGCGTCCCCCTCAATTCCCAGGCGCGGCGCATTCTCGCCAGACAGCCGCAAAACGGCAGCCCTTTCGTGTTTCCGTCGCCGCGCGATCCATCCCGGCCGCGCTACTCCGATCTCGATCT
>Ga0209754_1002820_pt1 | contig 12937 bp, 10 predicted proteins | sample MesohylBB_FD_187295 | JGI IMG/M metagenome (GOLD analysis project Ga0209754, IMG submission 187295) | Host-associated microbial community of the marine sponge Aplysina aerophoba from Gulf of Piran - sponge mesohyl, lysed by bead beating... | ecosystem: Host-associated > Porifera > Sponge >... | reverse complement strand
CGCCGGCGGGCCGCCTCCGGGTTGGCGCCCCGCCGCTCCAGCGCCTGCGTGACCCGCGGGGTCAGCCGGCCCGAGTCCAGCACGCGCCAGAGCGTCTTGCGGTCGACGCCCAGCTGCCTCGCCGCCCCGCCGTGTCCCGCCTCGTCGATCAGGTCGCGCAGGTTCGCCAGCAGCTCCTGCTCGCGCTCACCCTCGGAGGTCTCGCTCCCGTCCATCACGCGCCCCGCCGGCCCCCCTGGCCTTGTTTCGGGGCTGCCCCAACTGCCCATTTCCCGCCCCAACACCGTGGAACGGGGACTGTACACGAACTTGTCGGCCTGCCCCACCTGTAGGGCGGCTCTTCCCGTTGGAACCACGGGGGTTTTCGGGGACTCCTACCCCATCGTCACCAACGTCTATTCCTTGTACACGCCACTGACATGGAAACCTGCCCCAGGCATGGGGCACAGCCCACTGGAGGGGCACTTCGCGCGTGAAGGTCCCCTGCAGGGGATGGTCACGCCGTCGCCCACCTCCGACGCTGGAGCCGGGAGAAGTTCACCCGCCCTGTGTGTGCGGGACGGGGACACTACGCGGCCTCTGCGGCCGCCGGGAGACCGCGACGGTGAAGACGCAGCGAGCGCTGAGCGACGAGCAGGAGCGGCTCCGCATCGAGGGTCTGCGGGCCCTCACGCGCATAATCGCGCGCCGTGCGATCGAGTCCTCGCCCCTTCTGGCTAACCCCACGCCAGACTTTCGAGGGGAAGGGACGCAACGCGAGCGCGTCCGTCGCAACCGCAGCGCCTGAGCGGCTCGGCGCGACGCCGGGCGATCGGGTGCTCGTCACTGGGAGGTACCCGACGAACACGAACAGCCCGCGAGCCTCGAGCCGTTCACGAACCGGCAGCCGTTGCCCAGTTCAGCGAGGATCCTCGACCCCGTCCGCGGGCCGATGCCCGGAAGCGTCCCGAGAATGCGCCCGAGGGCGTGCCCTGAAGAGGGCCTCGATCTCGGCCTCGAGCCGCTTGCGGCGCTCCAGGGCGCGGTCGAACTCGGCGACCACCTCGGTGATCACACGCCCTGTCACCGCCTGGACCGGGACGACTATGGTCTGCGCGTCGAGGCCCTCGGCGGCAGTCTCCGGTGAGCGCCTTCGCGATGCGGTCGCGGCCCGACCAAGCGCCTGCGGCGCCGGGTTGCCCCCGAGCAAGTCGCACACGCCCCGATGGTGGAGCCTGGGCCCCAGAACGCGCTTCAGGGCCGATCGCGAAGCCGGTTCGAGAGCCGCGTGGTGTGCCACGCTGGACGATAGCTAGAACTTTTATGCTGGAGGTGCCGTTTGACCGCCAGGGCCGGTTGCCGTGGGGCAACGACGGGGGCAGCGACGCCAGGCGCTCGGAGGCTTCGGGGCAGGAGTCAACGGAGGCCCGCGGCTGCGCGGGGGGAGCACGATCACTGTGTCCTGCTTCGGCGAGGTGGCTACGAGCCCGTGCCTGTAGCGGTCCCTCAACACGCCTTGCGAATTCGCCGAAGGCCCATCTGGAAAAAAGTGGCGGACGACGGAAACCAGGGAGTCGCCCGGCTCGACGATGTACTAGTACCGCGGACGATCGGCGTACGTAATGGCGAGGTGCCGAGCCGCGATGGGCAGGCGGGAGTGGATCAGTCGCACGGTCGTCCGGACGCGTTGTATTCGGCCTCGATGCGGTCAATGTAGTGCCCGATGCGCCACGTGAGTGCGGTGAAGGTGGGGCTCTGCTGGCTCGCGAAGGAGCGCATGGCATCGGCGTGGCGACCGCCCGCGACGAAGACGCCGCTCAAGACCCACTCGCCCTCGATCAGTGACCAAGCGTGGTAGCGCAGCCGCAGCTCGCGTGCGCAGTCGGCGATGCCGATGAGCTCGGCCCTCGAGGGCGTATCGACCCGGCAGGCGGCGCGCCGCCGCGCCGCCACGAGATTGTGTGCGCGACGTCCGGGTGGAGGTCGATTGCGAGCAGGGCGGCGCGAAGTGCGAGCGCCTTGCGGTCATAGGTGCCAGCGTCCGCACGGGTTGCCGCCAGGCGGGTGTAGTGCCGGGTGTACTGCTCGGCGCCGAGGAAGCCGGCGACGTCGGCGATCAGGGCGGGGTCCGCGGCGAGCTCGGCGGCCTGGTCGACCTCGAGCCAGCGAGCCCACGCCTCGGAGAGGGCCCGGGCCCGGTCGAGGGTGTCGGCTGGCGGGTCGGTGTTGGGATCGGCGGGCTCGCCGTCCGGCAATATCTCGGGGCGGCCGGCGCGGGGCCCGGCGTCGCCGCCGTGGGCTCGGCCGCCGGTTCCGTAACCACCCAGGTCACCGCGGCCCACGCGCCGAATGCGGCTAGCGCTGCTGCGGCCACTGCGAACACGAGATGCCTGCCCCACCGCATCCGGGTGTTTACTGCGAGTGCTCATTGGCGGCCCCCTGGTGCTTCACTGTCAGAGTACGGCGCATCCCGCGCCCTCGTAGGCCGAAGTGGCGCGCGGTGCACAGCCGCAGAGGGCTGCCCCTCGGAGGGCGAAGAGCGTAGTAGTCAGGCTCCAGGGTCATGAGCGCTGGCTGCCATGACGGCCCCGTTGCCGTACGGGCAGTACGTGTATCGGCGGGTCAGTCGAGGAGAGACTCCGCGCGAGCCCAGGGGATGAACTCAGCAGCGCTTGAGAAGGGAAAGCGCGCGTCCGTATCCAGTAGCATGCCCACCAGCTGGGTGGCCTCGATCTCGCGCAAGTGGCCGTCGTTCATGCCCTGGGTGATGAGCCACAACGACCCGTGGAAGCGCACCTGGCGCTGACGCGCGACGTTGCGCGCCGCCTGGTCGTCGATGATGGCGACGGCGTTGTGCGTCTCGGCCCAGGCGAGCGTGGCCGCTTCGCCGACATCGCCTTCAAGCGAGGAGCCAAGGACGCGAGCGTATTCGGCGAATACCGCGAGATCGGCCAGGCTGTCCACGCGGACATGTTCTAGCCACGCTGCGTCGATCACGTCCTGCAGCGCAGGGTGATCCATGACGCCCGCTGCAAGTTCGTCAAGGACGGCCACCGTGACGGCGCGGCGCACCTCCGCGCAGATCATGTGAAGGGCGGCGAGTTGACCTGTGCGCGCGAAATGGCTGAGCGGCCCAGCGTCGAAGACGAAGGTGCCACCCGTCACGGACTACGCAGTTCGCCGGCGAGCGCGTCGAGGGGAACCTCGTGGCGGTCGGGTAGATCCGCCTCGGACAGCGTGCCGTGGAGCAGTTCGAGGGCCCGCCCCAGGCCGAGACGGTGGCTCCGGTAGCCGCTGACGACGGCCTGCGCCACAGCGCGCGGGACGTACGGTGCCTCAAGTTCGTCGACGGTGTCGACGCCCAGTTCCGCGTACTCGCCCCCAACCGGCATCGTCTCTCGCATGACCTCGCCCTGGAAGCGGTCGAGGACGCCGAGATTGATGAGATGCGCGCAGAGCGCCGTCCAACTGATGCGGTACCGGGCACCGATGACGAGCGCGGCAGTCCGCGGCTCAGCTGCGCCGTCGAGCTCACGCCACTGCCGCTCGAGCGTGGCGCGCGGCAAGAGCAGATGTATCGCGAACGCGTCGATGATACGTTCGGCCTCAGAGCGTCCAGTGACGTCTATGTCAACGGCGTATGCGTCGTGGAACACGTGGTGGCCGATCTCGTGGGCCAGCGTGTAACGACGCCGGGGGGACGGCTGCGCGCCGTTGATTAAGGCCACTCCGACCTGCTCGTCGAGCGCCACGTACCTGCCGTCGACATCTGCCTGGAGGGTCAGCGAGTAGGGAAAGATGCCCAGGCGTTCGGCCGCGGCGGCGAGGTCGAGCACACGATCAGGGCCTGGTTCGAGACGCGTGCGCACCGCGGTCGCTGCCGCCTCCGCGCCGGCGACATCGCGCGGCATGGCCAGATCAGGCCGCTCGGCGTTCGGTCGGAGGAGGCGCATCTCGATCAGTTGCGAGACATCGCGCGCGAGAACGTCGACACGTACGTCGATGATCGTCGGCGCGCTGAGGTCGTCGGTGCGGCGGCTGGCGAACGCCGGCGGAGACTCTGCGACAAACCAGTCAATGGGCAGGCCCGTCTCCCGGGCGAGCGCAGCGAGTTCAAGGGCGCTGAGGTGACGGGCGCCGGCCTCGATCTTCGCCAGCACAGACCGGCCAATCTCGAGGCGTGCAGCGAGATCCGCCTGCGTCAGCCCCAGGGCGTTGCGCGCGTGAGCGACGCGCAACCCGACGGCCTGCCAGTCCGGAAGGGGGTCGAGCGGCATGTAGTAAACCTCGTTGGACTACGAGTGGGGCGGTGCATGTGCGAATGTAGCACACGCTCGGCCGAGAGCGTGGCTGCGTGCGTCGTGTTGACGGTGCCGCTCCCGGGGAGGGACCAAGAGTCCGTTGTCAGGGCCTTGATCGCGGGCGCCGCCGGTTTCCTATCCTATGCGATCGCTCCACTCCAACAGCGGGGAGATCATCACTGCGGGCACGAGGGAGCATGGCTGGCGCGATCCAGCCCCAACCCGGCACGGGATCGTCGCGCGACTGAGGAAGCGCTCAGAGCCGGGAAACCAAGAAGTGCTATGGCTCCGGGCGAGACTGGTCGGCGTGCAGCCCTCTCCCTTCAGACCACCCTCTTGGCGATGCAGACCCGGCTCCTCCTCTCGGAGCCAGTCAACTCGGTTGCAATTCAGCATGAAGGGCCGCATGGATGAGTTCGATGACTGCCTTGTCGTCATCGGCCGACGTTCCGCCTCGGTATCGCTCGTGGGCGCTCGCGAGCGATGCGCAGGGTACGGCGCCATCGTTCATCACTTCAAGGATTGCGAGCAAATGCAGCATCGCACGTTCTGCCGACAACAAGGTCGCACAACGTGCGGCCTCGTCACTTTGAACGCCCCGGTGAGGAATGGCCACGTGGCCAAACCATGCGCGCTCCCGCCTCCAGCCGAAAGCTGTCGAGGGTCGGATCTGGAACGGCCCCACAGACAGATCAGGAACGCCCTGGAGCATCTGTGCACGGGCCGCAGCTACCCCTATGCGAAACAGCGCGCTCTCTGTCCTTCTCTCGCGTGCCGAGCGCGCACCCATCTCGAAAAGAGCGACTGTCGCGACCACGCACCAAGCCACCTGCGAGGAGGAGAGCTTATTCGTCAAGGCGAGGATCGTGCGGTGATATTGAAGGCACCGCCGCGCATCCCATTCGTGACGGCGCTGCCTAGCTGCCATTGCCCTGGTGTTCAGAGGTCGTCGCCGCGAAATCGGCGCGTGATCTGTCGAGCCAGCGCAAGGAGAGCAAGCCCAACAACCATCACGACCAGGTCAGTGACGATATCGGTAGACGTTGGCACCTCCGTGGCGGCGAACCAACGTCCGATAGGACCGAGCTCGATGCTGCCTGCCGCGCGGCTAACGAGGAGTCCGCCAGCCAAGCCGATGAGGACAAAGGACGCTACGTACAACACGTATACGACCCTCACCTCAGTTCTTCGGTCCCAGGCTGTGTGAGGGAGCAGGTGGTCGTGTACCAAGGCCGGCCAGACAGCAAGGGCCGCCCCAAGGCCGGCTGCCGCCGCCCCGGCCGCTGCGGCGCTATCGGGGTTGAGCAATCCCGCCCCCGCGCCAGCCGCGAAGGGCATTGCTGGCCGGAGAATGAACCCGAGACGTGAGATATCGCGATCAAAGCCGCGAATCACTTCAGACATCCCGAAGTAGGAGGGCGGATGTACTCGAGCTAACAGGGCTGTCGAGCGTTCGAGGGCTACCGCGACGAGCGCTACGGTTACGAGTAGCCATTCGTAGGTCACACCGCTGCTTCCTCCCGGGCTCGACCAGCCCCTGCGTTCGTTGGGCGTGCGCCGTGCACCCATTGGTACTCGCGGTGCGGCGCGGCATGGTATCACTGCGGCCAAGAACGACTCGCGCTACGCCACGCAGCAAGGAGCCTGGGATGACCGAACTCGGAAGTGATGCCTTGCACTTTGGCAACGTGCTTGGGTTCAACGAAACGGAAGAACTGTTCATCGTCTCCCGCCGCAAGTGGCAACTGATCGAAAGAGCGGCTGCGCAAGCGGGCGAGAAGGTGATCATCGGTACGGGACCTGAGGCAATCGTGCTATACGATCCCCTCTCCGACTTCGCCGAGTCTCAAGCGGACTGGATGCTCCTGATCGGACCGTACGGGCAGAGTGGCTACGAGTTGGCCCCCCCTGCCAACACGTCTTTGGCCATCAGGTGCGGCGACAGCGTCCCCGGCACAGTTGCCTATCTGCGCGAAGTCGCGGGGCCATACGATCTCGCTCTCTATGTCTACGTCGGGCAGGGCCCGCCACCGGCATGGACTCCAAATGGAGGGTAAGCATATCGATGACCGTGCGCTTCCGAGTACACGCCAGATCGCGCGGCAGAGATCGCTGAGGCGTGTATCCGCTGGGGAGCGTCCATGTCGTGGCGCCTCAATCACCCGCGCCGCTGAGTGCAGCGCACAGGCTAGAACCGGTCTCGTCTTGGCCGCCACGTACGAGTTGGTGCTCTACTTGGAAGACCGCCATCCGGAACTCCGGGTGTAAGCGGGTCTGGACCGGCTGCGTATTCCCGGACGCTCGGCGGCCTTGTCTCGTCGTCGAGGCTACGGGATCAGGGATGAGATCACGGATCTCCTGATGCTCTACGGTCGCCCTCTCATCCCCTGTCCGCACAGTCTTGCTCGCAAACCTCGTCAATCACGAACAGGGCGTCGAACTCGGTGATCCTGAGCGCCACCTGCAGGCGCCGGCGCACGGTAGCCGAGGGGGAACTGCGTTCTTCGTTAAGGAGGTTCTGGTGGAGCCCGAGGGCTTGCGATCCGTTACACCATCCCCGCGCCCCGTGAGGGGGCAGGCGAGCCGGATGCTACGGAGGACGGGCTATCCGGCGCGGTTTCAGCTACTCTCCAGTATGAGGTCTGCGGCGACGTCGGTGTCGCACCTGGGGGCGATCCCACAGCCTGTGCGACCTGCCCCCGTCGCCGCCAGGACTGTCTGGACATTCCCCTAGTCGCATCTACGACGCGCAGGCCAGTTTGCCCGCCCGGTCGCTCTCGACCTGGATGCCTGGCCCTGCTCACCAGTCGCCACACCTTGCGGCAGGCGTTAGGGCGCTCCTCGCGCGTCCGCCAGACCCAGCCGGTGGAGGTCGTGTTCATGGCGTGCCGGAACACCCTGCGGTCCTCGCCTGCGGTCGAGGGCGAACTGCCCGGGGATGGGCAGACGGATGCACAGTTCCGGGCTGCCGCTCCGCCACGCCACAGACGACCGTGTTTCGCGCCAACCAGCTCAGACGCCTGGGTCCGGGATCCACGTGCGAGCGTTCCTAGTCGAGGCGGTCGAGGAAGCTGCGAACGGCGGACTCATAGCGCTCACGGTCATGATTCCAGGAGCTTACGTGCGTGGCCCCTTCGAAGCGGTGGTACTCGACAATGTCGGGACGCGCCTCAGCGAGCTTGTCGCTGAGCGATACCGGTACTGTCGGATCTTCGCTCCCATGGAACAGCAGTATTTCAGTCGACGGCGACCATCGCCCGGCGTGCTGGAGATGGTTCATGGCGTCGAAGTCGACACCAAACCGGAGGCTGGTGAGCTGCTTTGCCAGACCTGTCACCGGCCCTGGCACGGGGACACCGAGTACTCGCGCTTGAGCTCCTCCGAAGTCTGTTATCTCACCCAGGTCGAGTGCAGGGGCATCGAGAATCACACCCCTTGCCCGGACAGCGAGTTCGGACTTGTGGAGGAAGCTGGCGACTATCGCTCCGCCCATGCTGTATCCAACCAGGATCAAGTCCTGTGCCCCGGCCGCCAGGGCGAAGGTCGCGGCCGCCTCCAGTTCCTCCCACTCTTCAGCGCCGAATTGGTAGTACCTCCGCTCATTCGATGGAAGGCCCTCGTCGTTGCGGTAGGTGATGGCCAAGGTCGGATATCCCCTCTCGACGAAGAGGGGAAGGACCCTCAGGAACTCACGGCGGTCGGCTCCCTGCCCGTGGACGAAGATCACCCAGGTGTGCGAGTCACCGGCGGTCAGCCAGGCCGGGAACGTTCCCAGGGCAGCGGGCACCGCCACGTCCTGGAACTCGATACCGTGGGCGACCAGCGGATCCTGAGGGTAGGCCTCCCTGTCGATGCGGACGTAGTCGCCTTCCCTGGGAGGGGCCCCTAGAGCGATAAACTCCCGGACCAGGGACGGGCCGCTCGCATCAATGATGGCAGCTACCTGATTGTACGTCCCGCGGGACTCCAGCCCCCATATCCCAGGTGCTCTCCACCGCCTGCGCGACGTGCCTTCCTGGGGGATCTCAAGGGTGACTCGGCCACTCGCAATGGACGTAACGCGCAGGTCGAACGGCGCAGGGTCGCGGTGCACTTTGAACGCGCGTTCCTCGATCTCCCCCGAGTAGTACCAGCCCGCGCCGAAGAACAGGGCAAGAAGACCCAGTGGAGCGGTAAGCACTATCGCCAGAATCTTGCGGGCGCGAGACAGGTGCATACCTCCAGGGGACTCGGACTACCCGGATGATGCCCGACAGTGGCCAACGATGCAAAAGAGGCGGGACGTGGCCCACTGGAAAGAATGGAGATGTCCTGCAGCACACTCACACATGGGAGCGACAACTCCTTTGGCCCCACGAGCCTGCCAGGGTATCGTCGTGGGCCCGCCGCCCCGAAGCTGTCTTGCCGTGCCGTGGCCTCTCTCTGGTTGTAGTATTTCCAGGTTCCCGTGGAGCGGTGTCCGAGGGCGGAGAGATTCAAGTCCGAAAACGACGGAGCGCAGAAGCGGAAACCAGGGGCTTCCTCCCGGCTACTGAAGGACGCCGCATCGTGTAGAAGCCCCCGCTTCCGGGCGAACGGGCTGAAGCTGGGGGAGACGGTTTGACACAGGCGGCCAAGGGCTATCCTTCGACCGGCTTCAGCGACGTGCTGCGACTCCTTGGCCAGTGCGTGGGCAGCTTCGCCAGAGGACCTCGTTCCTTCAATCTCGACCTGGCCCTGCAGGACTGGATTGAGGGGCTGGTTCGGCGCGGCGGGAGCGAAGCTGTGATCCTCGGTCTCGCTCACAAGAAGCTGCTCATCGTCACCGGAGGCGAGCTGTCGGAGCACATCCTGGCGCAGCCCCCCGATGTCTGGAGCTACATGGAGGGAACGACCAAGGCACGGGCGATGTCGTTTCTCGCTCCGCATGCGCTGACGATCACCCACGGGGAGCAGTGGCGACAGCTCCGGCGGTTCAACGAGGAAACGCTCTCCGCCGGGGATGCGGAGGAGCGACTGCAGTTCATTCTCGACGCTGTACGGAGCGCGTTCGCAGGACCGGTGTCAGACATCGACGATGTCAGGAACTGCATGGCGGAGGTCATGCGAGTCGTGGTCTTCGGGTCCGACAGGGCGCCCGCACACCTCGCTGACGACGTACAGACGCTGATCCGGCATGTGCAGAATCCTGGTAGAAGGATGCTGTTCGGGTGGAGGGAGCGAGGTCGCCGGAAACGGTACTACGACGCGCTTCGCCGCCTCTGGAGGGAGAACCCGGCCGCGGACTCTCCCAGCCTCATTGCCACTGCCAGGGGCGCGACTCGCGACTGGGGACACCCCGAGGAGGAGCTCATCCAGCAGGTACCGCACTGGATGTTTACGTTCACCGGGTCCGGCACTGACCTGCTGGCCCGGGCGCTCGGCATCGTCGCGTCTAGAGCTGATGTCTATCGCAGGGTCCAGGCTGAAGCAGCGGCGCGGAACACGGGGAACCTCGCGTCCGCAGTCGACAACATGGAGTACCTCGAGTCCTGTCTGCTGGAAACCTGCCGGCTGTTCCCGCCGGTGAAGCGCACCTTCCACGTCGCACCTCAGGGGGACACGTTCGATGGCCTCCAGATCCCAGCAGGAATGGAGATTCTCCACTGGTTCACGGCGGGCCAGCGGGACCTTTCGGTGGACCCAACGGCCAACGACTTCCGACCCGAGAGGTGGATGGAACCTGGCAGCGTCGCCGCCGCCACGTATCCCAGCCTGTTTCTCGGAGGAGCAAGGGAATGCCCGGGCAAAGACCTCATTCTGTTCGTATGCAAGGCTGCGATAGTGACGCTGATGAACGTCGGTCGCATGCGCTCGGCATGCCCGGCCCTGTCAGAAGATCCCATGCCCCCTTCGTTCCCTGCGAGAGGGCTGCGCTACAGGATGGATGTCGGCTGACGATCGGGCTAGAACGCGCGGAGCCTGTACTCGGGAGGATGGCTAAATGAGTGATCGAAACGAGTCCGAGAGTCGTGCGGAAGCCGCGCGACTCATAGAGGAGCAACGGTACGAGGAGGCTATCGCCGCCCTCAGTACGACCACGCCGGAAGACTCCGACGGCGAGACCCACGCCCTGATCGGGGTCGCGCACTACCATCTCCAGGCGTATCACGAGGCCGCGGCGAGCTACGAGCTCGCGCTCCAGCGCGACCCCCTCAACCGGGCCTGGCAGGACCTCTTGCAGCAGTCCCGCGCGAACGCCCTCGCAGAGGTGAACGTCTACGTGCCGGACCTGGCCTTCTTTGACCGCGAGGGCCTGCTTGCGAAGCCGGTTGTGCGCGAGGGCGCCCTGCCCGCCACGCCGCAGGATGCGCCGGGCCGCGGACTGTTCGGCTTGCCGCGCATCCTGATCGGGAACATGGCCGGCTCGATTGTCTCCCTGGCCATGAACGGCCTGACGCAGGCCCTCGGCAGGCTGGCCGGCTACCGGGACGAGGTCTGGACGAACTGGTACCGCAGGCGATTCATGATCGGCGTTCTCACCCTGGCCTACATGCGCGAACAGCTCAACAGGAACAACCTCAGGAGCACCTACCCGGCGGGCTCGCTGACGGGCTTTCAGCCGGAAGGTCAGTCTCCGCCTCAAGGAGCCAGACACTTCCGCACCGCGGATGGAAGCTGGAACAATCTGAGCGATCCGAAAGAGGGCGCGGCGGGCACTCGCTTCCCCCGCAATGTCGCCAACTCCGCGATCCGGCCGGAGACGGGCGAGACGCTGATGACTCCCAATCCGAGGGAGCTGAGCCGTACCTTCCTGGCGAGGGGGGAGGAGATGAACGAAGTGCCCTTCCTCAACCTCCTGGCCGCCTCGTGGATCAACTTCCAGAACCATGACTGGGTGCATCACGGGGAGCCGCTGCTCCGTGACGTACACGACATCCCGCTTGCAGCAGACGATCCGGCGCGGAAGAAGTACCGGCAGACGAAGATGTTCGTCGGCAAGACCCAGGCCGATCCTACACGCATGCCCGACAGGGATCAGACCCCGATCACCTTCATCAACGAGGTTACCCACTGGTGGGATGGTTCCCAGGTCTACGGGAGCGACCAGGAAACGCTGGACCGGCTCCGCACGGGAGCAGGCGGACGGCTGCGGCTTGATGAGGCCGGTCATCTGCCGCTCGACGACAACGGGATCGAGGAGACCGGCTTCACCAGGAACTGGTGGATCGGCCTCACCATGCTGCACACCCTCTTCACGCGAGAGCACAACGCGATCTGCAGCCGGCTGCAGGAGGCCTATCCCGACTGGGACGATGCGCGGCTCTTTAACGTGGCGCGCCTCATCAACGCGGCGGTCATGGCCAAGATCCACTCGGTCGAGTGGACGCCGGCCATTCTCCCCAATCGCGGCCTCGACTCGGGGCTGAACGCCAACTGGTACGGCCTCTTCACCAATCTGCTCAGGACCGGCAAGGACAGGAAGACGGTCGCGGACATCAACGTGCGCAACCCCGAGATGGGAGGCGTCGTCGGCAACCCCATCAACAAGCACGGCCAACCCTATGGCCTCACGGAGGAGTTCGTGGAGGTCTACCGTCTCCACTCGCTTCTGCCTGAGACGATCAACGTCAGGAGCATGAGCGACCCGGGCGCAATCGAAGAGGTGCCGTTCGTGGAGACTCGCCAGGCGGGATCCGGCAAGCTGACCGCCCGCACCTCCATGGCCGACCTGTTCTACTCGTTTGGCGTTCAGCATCCCGGTCAGTTGGTGTTGAACAACTACCCCAACTTCATGCGAGAGTTGAGCCTGCCGGGCAACCCGCTGTTCGACATGGGGGCCGTCGATATTCTGAGGGCGCGCGAACGAGGCGTCCCCAGGTACAACGAGTTCAGGCGCCAGCTGGGGCTCAATCCCATCCGCACGTTCGACGACCTCACCGACGACCGAGAGCAAGTCGCAAAGCTCAAGGCCGTCTACGGCGACCAGCCGGATGACGTGAAGAAGCTGGATCTGCTGATCGGCACGCTCGGCGAGGGACACCGCCCTACCGGGTTCGGATTCGGGGAGACGCTGTTCCAGATCTTCATCCTGAATGCGACTCGCAGGCTCCAGGCGGATCGCTTCTACACCGATGACTACAACGAGCAGACGTACACAGAGGAGGGCCTCGCGTGGATCGATGACGCCGACCTGAAGACCGTGCTCCTCCGCCATTACCCGGAGCTTGCCCGGACGGGACTGGGGAACATCAAGAACGCGTTCGAGCCATGGGATACCGCAGAGCGGCTCGACCCCGAACGGCACCCGCTTCGTGCGTTCGACAGAGAACTCAAGGCTGACCCGTGGTTGGGTGACGCCGGGAGAAGCACCGGATAGTAGCGGGCGCAGCCCTCCCCGCCGTTGTCGTGCCCGTGTTCGCGCGCGCCCGTGAAGATACGAGCTCTTCGACGGGGGCTCGCCAGCAGCTCCGGCTCAGATACGCCCTGTGGAGGCGCCGGATGCGAAGAGACAGTGGAACCCTCGTACTGCCACCACGCCTCGCTGTTCAGGTACGTTGTGAGGGGCGGACCGGCACGGCCGGGTGGCGTAAGCAAGGGATGCACCGTGAGGTTTCTACAGGCGTTGAGGCAGGTCCTGAGCAAGTACGCCGACTTCAGCGGCCGGGCCCGGAGGTCGGAGTTGTGGTGGTGGATGC
>Ga0209754_1002816_pt1 | contig 12950 bp, 10 predicted proteins | sample MesohylBB_FD_187295 | JGI IMG/M metagenome (GOLD analysis project Ga0209754, IMG submission 187295) | Host-associated microbial community of the marine sponge Aplysina aerophoba from Gulf of Piran - sponge mesohyl, lysed by bead beating... | ecosystem: Host-associated > Porifera > Sponge >... | reverse complement strand
GCTTTGTGCTGCGGGCCTGCTCGATGGCGTAGCGTACGGCATCGAGGTCTGCCGGCAGCACCTCTTGCCCCGCAAGCAGGGCCTCGTTGATTCTGGCCGCCGCCGCCCTGCCCGTGTCGGTGACAGGAGAATCGTAACCGCCTGCTTCGGCGACCGTTCTGAAGTTGGCCTCGACCAGGTCCCAGTCTATTTTTCCTGCGTCGTTGAATGCCGCAAGCAGCTCGTGCGCCGCCAGTTGGCGAACGGTGGGCTCCACGTCAATCGGGGTTGCCGGCAGGTGTCCGTTGTGCTCGTTCGTCGTCATGGCCGTCTCCGTTCTTACTTCAGCAGCGTCGAGGCATATCGCATCGCCTCAAAGGTTTCCGTTCCTTCCGACTGGAGGTCCTCGGCGAACCTGTTCAGTTCGTCCATGTCAATATCTCCAAAGGGAGTCGTAATAGCCGCATCAGCCGCATCCTTGTCGACGTCCACTCCCATCACCTCTATGAACCGCCCCGCGAGTTTTCTGGCCTGTGCCAGCGCGACAACTGCATCCAGGCCCGGACGGCGGCCCTGCTCGTCCTCGGTGTCCATGTCCGGCCAGATCGTTACCGAGCTGAACATCGAGAGTGCGACCTGCCAGGCAGTCGGCGGTCGTGGAGTCGTGAGTGTGGCGATTACTGGATCTGGTTCCCTTGCAGCAAGCGCCAGGGCGTCCGCAGCTCCCTCGCATACCGAAACACTCTCACCGCGGACGTCGCCGATGGTCCAGACGGACATACGTGCATTGCCGAACTTGGGCTTGTCCACGCGATTGCCCTGGGAGTTCTCATAGTCCGCCCGTTCGCCGTCGGCATCGATGCACACGAGCTGCACCGCGGAGGGCGATGGAGTGTCCGGATAACTTGCTCTCCAGGCCTCGACCGGAGCGAGCGGAAACGCGATTGCGCCAATTCCTGAGTGCGATCCGCGAAAGACCGGAGCGTCGGCCGGGATCCATCGTATTGAAGGGGGAAGCGGCAGCTCGGGCCGCCAGAGGTTGCGTTTTGCCATCCAGTTCCGGACGGGATGGTCATGGGCGTCCGCGATGGGCAGTATTTGGCTGCGTATCCAGCGCAGGGCGTCCGTTCCGTGTCGTTTAGGTGTCATGTAGTGCTGCCCTTGATTGCGGGGCTGTACGGCGATTGTGCGGCGACGGCTTTCCCGGAAACATGTCCGTAAGCGCCGATTCTGCCGCTTTCGCGCCTGTTCGGCAGGCTGGACAAAAACCCTTGAGTTTCGAGCCAGGCGAGTGCTCCAGCCTTGTCGAGGCGTTCCTCGCGCATCACGAGAGCCAGCACGCCGCCATCCTCTCCGGTCTCGAAGTCGCTCCAGGTGCCGGTGTCGAGCTTGAGGCGGAACGAACCCTTGCGCCCCCAGCGCAGCTCACGAGCCGACCGGCTGGACGGCTCATCGAGAAGGCGCTCCGCCACCGCCGGAGCGATGCTTACGAAATCGCCCTGCGGAGTTGGTGTGTCTGTGGGATGCGGTTTTGGTGTCATCGTCTCGGCCTCAGCTCGCTCCGGTCTTCGTCTCGGCGAATGTTCTCGCCGGTTACCCAACTTGACGGGCCGGTCCCAACGGAACTGCGTGTCAACGCCGCCTTCTTCCGAGCCAGGAGAGGTGGATGCCGGGTTCGCAAGATGAACCCGGCATGGTGCTACTCTACCTGACCCTATGCCCTTGAGGCGGTTGCTGTACCAGCGCAAAGCCGTGGACGGCTGGCCCACCTCAATACGCACGGCGTCCATCCGGTTGCGTGCCTTTCAGACTGGTGAATCTGTGGCTTCGTTTCCTTGCGCCATAGCTCTGCCCTCAGGGTAGTCGGGCTTGATACGCGACAATTAGTTTTGCCGACCATGGGAAAGTAGATCAAGAGACCGGCAAAATAGCGACCGTATTTCGCCAGTTCGTAAAAACTGTTCATCTGCAGTATACCTCCTCTTTCTGTTCCGTTCGTTTGAGCCTTTCCGCCGCGCCGGAGTCGTGCAATTCGAAATCGATTATGCGCTGGATTCGTCTCCTCTGATCGGAATCAAGCCGGGACACTCCCCTTAGAGTGAAGTTCATATCCCGTCCACCGGGCAGAAGGGCATCAGGCGGAATGTAGTCGGCCCTCCGCAACAGGTCAATGTAGTCTATCTCGTAGATAACGGCGAGAGTGTATAGGACCTTCGGAGAAGGTTCCTTGATTCCTTCCCGCTCCAGCACACTGAGGTAGCCGTTGCTGAGGACTGATCCGAGTTGATGTTGCCTGGCAAGTCTTTCGACGTCGCGCAGCGACAGCTGCCGTTCGTCCCTGACCATACGCAGGTATTCTCCGAGAAACATCTTAGTGCCTCCGTGAATTTCAGAATGAACCTGAATTTTGAACGGAGGAAGACGCGGCTGCACAACGAAGGTGTACCGAGAAGCGGAGCGGGTGCTTCTGTTGGAAGGCCGCTCCGTTAGTCTGTCGAAAGCGCCGCCGTGCGCTCCCCCGGCCGGCGGCCTAATGACCGCCAGATGTGAGGGTGAAGAACGGCGGTGCTCTGATCGAGCAGATCCTTGTGGGTCGTCGCGAGCGGGACGGACAATCCTGTCCTGCGGTGAAGTTCACTGGTGACCTCATGAAAGACGGTCTCCTCTTTCTCGCCCGCCAGCACGAAAAGCAGTCTCAAGTCGCCTTCGAAGTCTTCGCATGGATACGGCGTGCCGAAATAACGCAGCCAGGGCAGAATCTTATCCCTCATCGGGTTGGGAGAGGCGGCGCGCATCTCATACTCCAGAAGCAGCGTCTTCCGACGGCTCTTCAGGGAGAAGGAAGCGATCAGATCCGGGCTAACAAGGGAGTCACCGACTCTGTCCGTGAAATGTCTCATCCCTCTGTGGCTTGGCATTATGTGGGTACCGGTCCCCAGTTCGGTCATCAGCCTGGCCGCAAAGTCGTTCACTCCTTCGGTATGGTGGCACTCCAGCTGCATCTTGGCAAGCATCGTGCCGGCAGGCTCCCGGTCAGAGCCCGGCCTCCACTGCTTCCTTAGGTCCGACAGTGAAGTGCGGTCTCTGCTCGACACAAATCGCAGACCCCCGTCTGACAGAGCGAAGCGCCCGCGAGGAATGCCACGCACCTTCATTCGCACGGTCAGCCCCTGCTCGACGAGTCTGCTTAGCACCAGCGCCTTGTTGGCGTACTGAACTCCCCGCAGCGCGGCGAGTTGTCGAACGTCCATCAGCGGCCAAAGAAATACGTCATCGAAAGTAAGGCGTTCCGCCGCGGTCAGTTCGGCCCACCTGTTTTCCGGCAGGCTCTCGAACGATGTGGGCCGGGATGCTTTCGTGTATGACGTATTCATGGTGGGCCGGTAGATTGCGGATCCGACGGCGTTCATCACTACGTCCTTCAGGCTGACCGACCCGCCGCCATGATAGCCTGGGCGAGTCCAAACCTCTTCGTCGTCCTCTCGGACGAGGATTTCGTCCTCGAAAGCGACCAGTCCCGTGACCCTCGCGCGCCGCTCGAAGACTCGGCGCTCGATCGGCGGCCTGCCCAGTCGGTCCGCAGTCGCGACGAACAGGGTGTCCGGCTGGGTCGCCTTCCGTGCCTGCTCTTCTATGCGCGCACCCAGTTTGGAAAGCGACAGACCGTAGCCCTGCCGCATGACGCCGAACCATCGCCCGTCGGCGCAGCTTATTATACCGTCGAGAGCGTCGTCGCGCGGAAAGTGAACGACTACCGGGCCGTCACTCCCGGAATCCGCACAGTACCGGGCAACCTGCACGGCGATTCGATATACCAGAGCTATGATGTCAATGCGGCCGAGAAGCGTTTTCTGCCACTCGGCACTTACCGGCAGTTCCCGCAGAGTTGCGGCCTCCGGTCGCCCGAGCAATTCACTCAGGACTCTCAGACCCGCGCACGCCGGGAATTGGCGTGACGAGGCTCTGCCATTAATGCGCGAATGATGGTCGACGCTTTGGACCACTCCCTTATCGCGCAGGGCAGCGACATTGCGATGCACGTTGCTCTGGAGAGCACGTCCGGTGAGGGCGAACAGTTCGGCGGAGGTGGCGAAGGGATAGCGCGCTATATCTAGAAGCCGGTGCGCGAGTTCCGGTGATAAGTCGACAGTCGGGTGATTTCGAATTGGCATGAATCGTCGTGTGTCCGCGTTGGCCACGAGTTTAGCAGTATCGCCGCCAGCTAACGTCGTCTGCGCCGCTCGCTTGCCGCCGCATTGATCTCGATAGCCTTCCAGGTCTCTGCCTGCTGTCGATTATAGACCGTTTCGCGTTTCTGCGAGTACCTGGCGGACTTAGCCCGGAATTCATCGACCAGCGTTTCATTTCTAGACATTAGGGGTCGCACCTCCGCCGAGAATGGCGGCAGTTTATGCATGCCCTGTCCGAGACGGATGTAGACATGATGCTTGTCGAGCGATTTAATGTCATCCGCCGACACATAGTGCCTTCCGAGCTCTTGCGCGAGCACTTCCGCATCCTTGCCACCGATTCGAAAACCCACCAGCACGCCCACGTTGGTAAGCAGGCTCGTCTCCAGTGACGGCGACATCTCTCTTATACCGGCGAGTGTCTGGTTGGCAAGCACAAGCGAACCGCCGAACTTTCGCCACTCGTTCAGCATACGCTCATAGGGTGCCCCCCGCACCGTCTGCATTTCATCCACCACTGTCATCACCCGCTGCCTGTCACCTGGGGCGAGTTCACCCTGGGACCGGATGATCTGGTCGATCGCCGACAGAAAGTACGAGCCGATCAGGTTGGCTGTCTCCTCTCCTTCGGACGGCGCCGCGGTGGAAACCAGAACTATGTCTCCCGCACGGATAGCCGCCTTCAGGTCCACCGTGGAGAACCTCTGGCCGATGATGGCGGACGCGACCTTCGAGTCATCGTAGTCTCTCAGGCGATTGGCGATCGGGTTAAGGGTCCGCTCACGCTCTCCTCTCTCGTAGACGGGGAAATCCTCGTACCAGAACCTGTGCATCTTCGCGTCATCAACCCTCGCCAGGACGTTCCTGCGAAAGGACTCGTTTAACCACAGATGCCTGGCGTCCAGCAACGTGTACGCGTCCTCCGGCGCCGTGTCCGGGTTAGAGTTGGCCTCGTACAATGTCTTGGTGCTGTGGGACAGTATGTCCTCCATATTGGGGCCCCAGAAGTCCCAGTGCTTGGAAAATGCACGCACGAGAAGAGTCGCGGTGACGTCTCTCGAAAGTGAAAAGTCGGGGGACAAAACGTTAATGCCTACCACCCGGCTCTCGTCACCAAGATCGATGAGCCTCACCTTGTGTGCCACTTCAAGAGGCACCAACCCAAGCAGCTCGTCGACAAGCCCCCCGTGCGGGTCGACGACGACGATCGCACCGGAATGTTCTCCGCGCGCCTTCAGACGCATCGCATGGTGCACCAGGCGAGTCATGTACGTGGTCTTTCCCATGCCGCTGGCGGCCAGGCATAACTGGTGTGACCGGGCGGCGTCCTCGCTTATCCGGACCACCCGCCGCTCACCCGCCGTGGTATAGCCGACGGGAGCTCCCTCACTGATGTGACGCTTCTCCACGGGCCACCGACGCCAGTCGGAACGCGTGATGCTGCGGGGTCGTACACCGGTAGCCGGCAGATGCCACAGCCCCGACAGCTCTCTCGATCCAATGACGCTGCTCGGTCCCGGCGCCAGCAGACGGAACAGGCCCTTTCGCGAAATGGATTCGAAAGCTTCAGCCGGAGTGCCGTCGAAGGCCTTCCGTCTGGCGATGCTGCTGCCGAGCTCTCGATCGAAAACGCCGTAGGCCTTCTCGAACATGGCCGCGATGCCCTGCGCGCGCGTCCTCCAGCCGTCGGAATCCGGCACGAAAACTAGCACCTGCATTTCAAGGTCGTACGGGGAGTAGTCGACCCTGTCCTTTATCAGCTCGGGGTTGTAGTAGACCCTATCCGGCCTGAACCTTGCGGAAACCAGCTCGTAGATGACGAGCGTGGCGAACGCGGCGAAGAGATAAACGGCGCCGAAGATCCCCAGTTCTGAAGGGCTGAGTCCCTTGAGAAAGTCCATGGTCTCCCGGATTCCGACGCCGAAGAGCGATAATACGATAACCGTTACCATCCCCAGTCCGGCTGCGCACCATCCCAGCCTGACCAGCGGATCTGATACGCTGTTGCCCTGCGTGTGCCGCTCGTCTCGGTCAGCAGTCCTGGACTGTTCGTTGGCGCCTCCCGGCCCCGACAAGGCATCGTGCCTGTACCTTTCGAAGTAGCCTCGTCTCTTGCCCCTCACGAGCCCTCTTGTCAGGACTCGCTCACCTTCCCGAAGGCTCTGAATCGCTCCTACGACTCCCAGCAGGGGATCGGATCCCTCTCTCACTACCTTCTCATCCTCGAAAGTGCGCAGCGGGAGCGGCTCTGCGCCTTTGACCGTAAACACGGTCGTCAAAGCCTTCTCTCCCTCCCGTGGACGGATCGGGTCCACGCCCGGAATGCTCAACTGTGCCTGGGGGAAGTGCGCCTCAAGCTGCCCGCGGACCGCGTCCGCGTCCTGACACCGAACGCCGAACGTCGCCCGATCACCCTCCCCCGATATCTCCAGCGACACAACCTCCTCTGCGCACGCGCTCTCGATCATTTCCTGTGCGCCGCTCAACGGCGCGGGGACATCCGATGGGGGCAGGATGGAAATGAACGTTTCTCGCTCTTCATCTAACAGATCGTTTGCACACGCCTGCACAGCCGCATGGTTCATATCTGCACCTCCAGGCTTTCAATGACTGATTTGCGGTGATTATGCCACATAGCGCTTTCGTTGGCAAGCAGCAGTGCTTCTGATATAATGCAAACAGTAATAACTTGGGTGATACAAGTGAGCTCTGTGACGGCGTGCCACATCCTCAACGTAAAGTGATGCGGCGCCTTTCCATTATTCCATCTGTATTGGTGCTGGGAGGTAGTAATACCCCCGTAGGGCCCGGCGAGAGTGGAATAATGGAAATCTGCACTCACTTCACAGACCATGCAACCCGTAACGGGGCGGCAGAGAACAGCTGGAAACATGTAAGGAACAAAGAGGGGAAACGGAATTTCGGAGCGAGTTTTCATATCCCCAAGTGCGGCTGGAATGCCTTCAGCGAAAGGTGATCGAGATGACATCCGACCCGGACGGCGGTTCTTACAAGAGGCGAGTACAACTCTTCGCGCAGCAGTACTGCGAGAAGCACAACCAGAGGAAGTTCCATATTGAGACTGGTGTGCCCGAATCGACCATAAGCCAGAGCCTCTACAAGGAAAACGGCTTCGGGCCGGGAAACCACCGGAAGATCGTGCAGTGGATAGAGAAGGTCGCCACGGACCTCTACGAGCGAGAACTGCCTCTGGTGGTGGACGATATCGAGTTGCCTCTGGAACCGGAATTCCTGAGGAGGCTCGGGGTGTGCGCCGAGACGGTGCAGGATACACAGGGTGAAGCTGCACCGGGCACGGAGGAGACGCCTCAAACCAACGATTCCCCTTCGGAAGAACCTCCAGTAGATGGGCACGATAATCACGGCGCGGACGAGACTGAGGTCATCGTCCCGCAGGGCGTCAGCATTACGCTTCCCGAACTGCGGGGCAAGGCCGCAGAACTTTGGAACAGAGCTGATCTATTCGGGAACGACCAAGTTTCGGAAGACCTCGAAAAGGTGTTTGCCATTTCGCGCAAGACGATGGCGGACACAGAGGACGCTAACGCCGGCTGGATCGGGCCGTCACCGCCGGAAGATCTGGACTTTCAGCTTGATGAGAAGATGTACGACCAGCTGGACGGTCTGCTCGAGCATTGGAAAAGGCATGCATTCGCGTATGAAATCACGAGAGATGTCCCTCGTTTCGCCGAGCACTTCGCCTTCCTCTATATCCGGCGTAGGATGCTTGAAATCGAAGTCGTGCTGATCAAAAAGTTCTGGCTGACCCACCCCGAGGCGGAGATACCCTGGCAGGATTTCCAGAGGCTTCGCGAGCTCGAGTGGCGGTATGAGCTGATCCTGCAGCTTCAGCGCGTCGAATACCATACGAACCTGGAAGTCCTGGTGGCTGCGAGCATCTGGGTCGGCAAAACGACGTTCGTAGCTCCACTTAAGGGTGCGATCCGGCTCTTCGGGCGCTTGTTTCGGAGGTCTCAGCGCAATGTCGCCAACAGATAGCGCCGTGGCCCAGGTACGGATCCCTGATATTGCACTAAGGCCTGTTGACATTCGGATTTGCTCTTTCTGAATACGGTATAATGCGAACATGGGAGTGCAACACACGCGGAATAACCACAGAAGCAGGTCATCCTGTCCGGAGGGCTGGATGCCTGCCGGATACGCAGTCCCGATCCGCCTCACGGGCAGGCACGAACCGTATGCCCTGGCCGTCCTGGCAGGACCTCTACAAAGCCTTCAACGCTTGCAAGCGAGAAGACTACCCGTTCGTCACCGAGGTTGCGAGTCGCGTGCAGGAAGGCGCCTTCATGGACTTCGGCACTGCCGTGAAGAACTGGCGAGACCCCATCCATCCTGCCGGACCGCCAAGGTTCAGGAAGAAGATTCGCACGGGTGCTGGTTCGTTCAGGACGGCTTCGGGAGTGGCGCAACTTCGCTATGACGGAAAGCGTCGCATCAGACTACCTGTAATCGGCTCGGTGAAGCTCGCTAACATGCTGCCTTACACAATTCCTGCCGGCGACGACCCGGATGTCTTCTATCCTGACAAAGATGACGGAACCGTGTTCCAGTCCATTCTCGAGTCTGAGATAGTCCGTGAGATAGGTTACGTCCTCAACTACAATGGCGTCTTCCCGTCGGACGCTCCTGATGTACTGATTGACCGCAGGAGTTACATCTACTACGAGATGAACAATCCGGAGGCGCGAGTTGCCGCCGACTTCCACATTACCATCGGAGTTGACGCGGCGGCTATCATCGCAGACTGGGTGTTTATGACTTGGCGGGTAGGCAAGGCTCCAGATTTCGTATTGGAGGTCGCATCCATTCCCGATCCCTTCTTCCCGCCCGATCCATCCGAAAATGAACTCGCCGCCAAGCGTGAACTATACGAGCGGCTGGGCGTGACCGAATACTGGCGGCTCGATCCCACCGAAGGGACGGTGGTGTTTGGAGAGGCCCTGGTCGGAGAGCGCATTGTAGACGGCAGCTATGAACGGCTGCCCGTAACCGTGGATGCCGATGGGACCTGGCGAGGACGCAGCGCTCTGCTGTTGCTCGACCTATGCTGGAAGATGGAAGACCCATGGTACAAGACTCGGCTGCGGTTCTACAATCCCGCAAGGAGGGAATGGCTGCTTAACTTCAGTGAGCACGAGATAGTGCGGCGCTCCTTGGAGTCGGAGGTCAGGGAACTTCGCAGCTTGCTAGGTATGACGGAGCCTTCCGGGAACGGTCATTCTAGAGGGCGCTACCTGGTGGTACCCGACGAAAGTGAGCGGCGGCGGCAAAAGGCGGCAGCCGAGCTAGAAGAGTTGCGAGCTGAACTGCACAGGCGGCAGTGGCCTCCGGCGCGGGACCAGTGAACGGGCAAGCAAAGTTTCAAAGATGTCGAGATCGTCATCATAGATGACGCTAGCACCGACGGGTCCGCGGACCGCCTGCGCGGACTTACATGGAAGTTGCACGGCGTGAACAGGGGCGAGGCTCATCACGCGCTCAAGAACGCGCTCCGCATCGGGCGCCAGGGCGAACTCCGCGACCGCGCAAGCGAAGGACAGCACTACCTCATGGCCGGGCTCAACCTGCTCGCCGCCATCGTCATTTACTGGAATACCGCCCATCTCGGCGAAGCGGTTGGACATCGGAAACACGCCGGCCTGACCGTCGAGCCCGAGCTACTGGCCCACATCTCACCCCTTGGGTGGGCCCACATCCTGCTCACCGGCGAATACCGGTGGCCAAAACGTAGATAGCGGCCTTAGCGTACGATTCTGCCCCCTACCGGAATCGCCCCGACATGCGCCATTTCGGGCAAACGAGTATCTGTGTTGGATTCGAGTTGAAGAAGACTCCGAGGAAGGCGAGGCAACTGCTGCACGCTCCAATCAGACGCCGTCAGCTCAGAGGGCTAGAGATGCACCATCGGCGGCATCCCCCAGAGTATCACAGTCGCCCCTGAACAACGACATTTATAATGGCCGCTGAGGCAACAGGACCGGCTAGAATAATTGACGTTGACCAGCAGACGGCAGGACAATGAGACAACAATTGCTTATAGTGGTCTCTGAGAGTCCTTGAAGGAGAAAAGGCACAGTAGACTGCGAAATAGATGTCCACCTTTCGACTTCGTTGACCAGACTGGGCTGCCAGACATACGTTAATGACCGACCATATAGCAGTGGCTACGGCCTACCTAAATCACGAGGTCCATATGTACCACACTCAAACCTCTACGGGAAGGAAAGTGGTATGGTGACTTTTGAATCCCCAGCAACCCAGGACCTACTCTCCGCTCTATACAAGTTTGCCTTTGGTAATGCTGAGCTCAAGTCCCTCGAAGAAGATCTTGCCGAGTTTGACGCGTTCACATTCCTAGATCTTGCGACGGTCGAGGATTTCCACAGCAAGGTACTCGCATGGCTACTAAATCCCCAGGGAAGCCACGCGACGGGTGAATATTTCCTTAAGCAATTCTTGCTTGAAACGGGATCGGCAACCAATGAGGAACTCGATGAATTTGAATGGTCCAATGTGGTGGTGCAGCGGGAGTGGCACAATGAAGTAGACGGGAGAATCGGCTTTCTGGATATCCTCGTACTGAATGTGGATGCTACTTATGCCTGTGCCATCGAGAACAAGATATTCTCCAGTGAACACAGTGAACAGCTTACCCGCTACAGAGAAGCGCTCTCAAGGGATCTACCTCATTTTCGGAGGAGCTACGTTTTTCTATCTCCGCGCGGTATTGTCGCGAGGAGACCGGAAGAACGCCAATACTGGACGCCCGTCGGCTATGAGTCCGTTCTGCGACTTGTGGAAGACTTGATCGATTATGGTATGGCCCATGACAAAGCTGCCGTTGGCGCATTCTTGGGTCAATACGCCACTACGTTGAGGAGAAGAGTCGTGCCCAACACCGAGTTACGCCAGAAAGCTACGAAGATCTACCTTCAACACAAAGAAGCGATCGACTTTATTTATGAGAATAGGGACAGCTATGCTGATGCCGTGGAGAGAATCTGTCAAGAAGCGATTGATCTTCAGGAACATTGGCTGCACGTCGAACAGCCTCCTCAGAGAATGGTGGGCTTTGCCCATACCGCCTGGGAACGCTTTGAGTCATTTCATACGGGCAAGGGGTGGGCCCCCAGTACAGATGCTGCAGTACTTTTTGATTTCGACTTACGAGAAATAGGAAACGTCAACGTCATACTGACAATCGCCGTCGGGGATAATGAAACCGTGAGGCGTAGACTCTATGAAAGTATGCAGCGACATCCTGACGTGTTCAATGCAAGGGGACATCGTCAAAGTGGACGATTTCACCAAGGCTTTATACGGGTTTATGTTTCTGAGGGACTCCTTTCGGACGCGGATTTCAGCAATTGGGACGAATACGCGGTGCGTGCCAAGATCATTAGGTGGGTGAACGACTTCGCCAATAATGACTTTCTAGTGATGCATCAGGTGATCACAGAATGCCTAGCGAACCTCGATGACGAACTCGACTAATAACCTCTAACCTCTCTTGCGGTGTAAACAGAGACTGCCTCTGCCAAGTAGGCGCCGGACCTACTCTTGATGGAGTTTGAGAATCAGGGACAGACCTGTTTCACTCCAACGAGGTGCAATAGATTCCACTGAAGAATCTCAGGGACTCACGTATTCCTTCCTACGATTCTAGTTGCCGGCTAAACATTCGGCGCACCCGCCTCGGGTCTTCCGTTGCTCAGCGTGACCTGCTCGGTCTCCCAGCATATCGCGGCAATCCCGTCATTTGAGGCAGCCTCTTGTTGCCTACAAGCTTCTTTGGGCTTATCAGTCCGGGTCAGTGCTTCCGGCGATTCATGTCCAGAAAGCCCGTCTAGATTCCGGGGGCGCACCTCGCCTTGGTGTCTCGTTCATCCGGGGTAGATGACGCAGGTACGACTTAATTCTCGCTGTGTTTGCTCAGGCGCCGGACAACCTCGCGCCCACCGTGCTGCACGTGCTGGTCTCAGTGGGCATGAGCAGCCTCAAGAAACGCGCGGTCGGCATCGACCAATGAATTCGTCGCCTCGACAGGCCACTCTCACTGTAGACACGTAAAGATCATCAGGGACTCAATCGGTCTTACCATATGCCTTGACCTCCCTTAAGTCGATATCCCGCCATGAGGCGACAACGTCGCGGGACTGCGTAGACTGGCGCATTCCGGCCGGGAATCGGCGATTTCGCCCAACTCAGGCATTTAACGGGAGGACCGTCACCACAGAATCTCCTTAAAGCGATTATTTCGTGGAAAGTAATACTACATACCCTCTGTTTCTGCGCGTGTTCTCTAACTGTGCGTTATCGACGGCATCAACCACTTCCCTGCGCTGCTCGTCGGTCAGAATTACCGAAGCTTGAAGGGTCTGACGTGCATCACCTAACTGCGGTATAAATTCGGTTATACCGCAGTTAGGTGATGCAGACGACAATTTTACATCACACCGAGCGGTCAAAGTAACTTGTATGTTGTATTCGTCCTGCAGATGAGGAAATCTGTAAGATAGGTGGGAGGGGCGCGTCGTTGACAACTAGGTGAATCAGACAACTGCACTGAATTGCGCCGTAGAATAGTATGGCACCCCTTCCCTTCCATCTGTTGCTCCGAACGGATACACGGGTACAAGGCCCGCATCTACAAGTGAGGAGGACATCAATCATTATCTCATCGGGAGGTGGAACATGGCAGTCATAGCCGGAGTTGACGTGGGCAAGGCCAGTCTGGAC
>Ga0209754_1002811_pt1 | contig 12965 bp, 10 predicted proteins | sample MesohylBB_FD_187295 | JGI IMG/M metagenome (GOLD analysis project Ga0209754, IMG submission 187295) | Host-associated microbial community of the marine sponge Aplysina aerophoba from Gulf of Piran - sponge mesohyl, lysed by bead beating... | ecosystem: Host-associated > Porifera > Sponge >... | reverse complement strand
CGCCCGTGTCCGGGACCTGTGCCGGGAAATCCTGGAAGAGCGGGTGGTGTCCAGCCGGGGCCTGCGCCATCCCCGCGGCGTGAAACGCAAGATGAGCAACTACCCCATCCGACGGTCCGGGCCCCTGGACCGCCGGCGCCATGCCTGGATCCCCTTGATCCTGGCTCCGGCGTGCTAAATAGACAGTATTGGGGCTAGGGGCGGCAGGCCAAACATGCCATGGTCGGACATGGCCAAGCCATGGCGACAGTCCACAAGGTGCCTCCAAAGAAGTTGGCGACCGAGGCGGACGTTGATCAGCTATGGGCCAGGATCCTTCGAAAGCGCCGCGCAGGCCGCGCACTCCACTACGATGTGCTGGAGGTGCCGTTGGATGCCTCCCATGAAGAGATCAGGGTTGCCTATCGCTCATGGATGGTCCGGCTGGACCAGCTTGGCACCCAAGACCTGGACGTTGAGAGTCTTCGCCGGCAGATAGAGGATGCTTGGGCGGTCCTGTCCGATCCTGTCCGGCGGGAACGGTACGATGCCGAAGTCCGCGGAATGCGGGAAACCGGCCGTCGGTTCGCAACATCGTCGGAGAGCAGCCGCGGTGCCGGCCAGTGGACCCCGGAATCACCTGACTACCATGGCCTTAGGCGGGCATCCGAGCGGCTGGAAGTTCTCGATGTGCTGAAGGTGGTGAACGGATCGGTTGAATTCCGACCTGTGCCGGGCCGCACCAAACAGGCTCTTCTGCGCCAACAATTGCTGGCGGTGCTACCGGCGGCGGAGCTGCGGTTTGATGCCCTGCGCCAACTCTGGACGGTGCCCGCCCATCGATTGGCGGAGTTGCGGGGCGTGTTCCTGAACGTGGATTCGCTTCTGGAGCAGGCACGTCGCGACGGGATTGGCCTCAAGCTCCCGGACTACGCGGTTCCGCAGAAACCCGCCGAGGTCCAAGGAAACTCTCCCCAGACCCCTGTCCGAGTTCCAGGGCAGGTCGCACCAACAGGCCAACAGCCGTTCAATATCATCATCGTGGTGGCATTGGCCTTGCTGACGGCCTGGAACTTCTACGTGGCCGCGGACAACAGCCGGGCGGCCGCGGCCGAAGCTACGGCCCAAGCATCGGTACCGGTGCCGGTCATCACGCCGATTCCGATTGTCCAGCCAACTGCCACGGCCGTGCCGCAGCCGACCCCGGTCGTCTTGCCGGCGCGCACTGCCTTTCCCCGGGTGCACCTCCGGCGCAGACCGGATCCCGATGCCTACTCCCTGACCATGCTCCTGGCCGGAGAGGAATTGGAAGCACTGGGCCGGGCAACCGACACAACCGGCGTCGAATGGATTCACATCCGCCGGGGCGACCACCTGGGCTGGTCCGCGGCCTGGACACTCGAATTGGAAGGCGAAGCAGGGCGGTTGCCGGTTCTGGAGGCGCGGTAGCCCTGTCCCCGGAATCGGACTATGGGTCCGGTTCCGCGTGGTGGACGTAGAAGTACTGCGTTTCAGTTTCGGTTTTGTTTCCGGCCCTGTCATACACCTTGATCTGTAGCGCCATCCGTTCCAAATAGAAACCATCGGCCGTGTAAATTGCGCCAAAGCCGCTGTCGAACCGGCGCATGCGGCCGCGCTTGATGCGGGAGTCGTCGCTGTCGAAGTCGGCCGCGGTCAGCGTCACGTCCAGGTCCAGCCGCTCCGCAGCCTGGTTGGCGATATCGGCCATGCGCCCTTCGTTGTCTCCTTTGGCGGACGGGGTGATCCCCTTCACCTGCATGGGGCTACCCACCGCTTTCAACCCGAGAACCAGCCCGGCCTGGGTCGTGTCGGCCGCGCAGACATACATGTGCCCCGGCTCGATCTCCTGCTCGCGGCACTGGCGCGCCACTTCAAGCGCGGACTGGGCGTAGGCGATGACATCCAGGTCAATGGTATCGGCCTGCCGCGGCACGTAGACGTTGTGGCCTGCCGCGCGCAGCGCCTCGGCCTTGGCCGCGATCATCTCCTGCTGGCTGTCGCGGTCGTTGTCTGACATCACCGTCACATGCGCGCCAAACAGTCGCTGCAGCAGGTTGTTGCCGGTGATGGCGGTCTTGTCGATCTCGCGCTCCGACCGCAGGATAAGGTGCAGCGTGATGCCCAGCTTGGCGCAGGCCGCGGCCAGCTGGCGGCAGTAGTTGGACTGCACCGCCGCGCCGTAGACGATCGTATCCGCGCCGCGCTCCACCCCGACCGCCAGGCTGTACTCAAGCATGCGGGTCTTGTTGCCGCCGAAAGCAAGCCCGGTCAGGTCGTCCCGTTTGATATAGACCTGCGGGCCCCCCAGGGCAGCGCTGAAACGCGGCAGATGTTCCAGCGGCGTATTCACCTCGCCCAGGCGAACGCGGTTCAGGCCGGCCAACGCCATTTCCAGTTTGTCTTCCAGTGCAGAACCCATAGCCACCTCTCCTTTTGATCCTTCCGAATGTTGGTTCTCACATCATGGTAGGCGTATTAGGCCAATCAAGAGTCAAGCGCCGCCCACTAATCGCCGGCCGGCTGCAGTTCCGGCTGCCGGCTCAGTTCCCAGGAGCGGGCCACGCTCTGCGTCTCAACCATCTTGGCGTAGCGTCCACCGCGCGCCATCAGTTCATCGTGCGCGCCGGTTTCGATGATGCGCCCACTGTCCAGCACGACGATCTTGTCGGCGTGGCGTATGGTCGAGAGGCGGTGGGCGATCACCAGCGTGGTGCGGTTGCGGGTGAGGCGGTTCAGCGCCTGCTGGATCAGCCACTCCGTCTCGGTATCAACTGAGGAGGTGGCCTCGTCCAGGATCAGGATCGGCGCGTCTTTCAACAGCGCGCGTGCGATCGAGATGCGCTGCTTCTGGCCGCCGGACAGGCGCACGCCTCGCTCGCCGATAACGGTGTTGTAGCCATCACGGAGTTCGACGATGAACTCGTGCGCGTTGGCCGCCTGCGCCGCCTGCACGATCTCATCGACCGTCGCCTCAGGGCGGCCAAAGGCGATATTCTGGCGCACGGTCCCGTGGAAGAGGAAGACATCCTGCATGACCGAGGCCACATTGGCGCGCAGGAACTCCAGGTCGAGGCTGCGCAGGTCGTGGCCGCCGACGCTAATCTGCCCGTCCTGGGGATCGTAGAAGCGGGGAATAAGGCGGCTGACCGTCGTCTTGCCCGCGCCTGTCGCCCCCACCAGTGCCACCATCTCGCCGGCGCCGATCTCGAAATCGATATCGTTCAGCACCACCTCTTCCGACTGATAGCCAAAGGAGACATCGTGGAAGGCAACGTCCCAGCGGGAAATTTGCGGCTTGACCGCGTCCGGCGGACTGCTGATATCCGGTTGCACGGCCAGCAGTTCGAAGATGCGCTCCTGGCTTGCGCCGGCCCGGTGCAATGTGTCGCTGATGTCCGCCAGCTTGAGGAATGGCTGGTAGATATAGACCAGGTAAGCGATGAAGACGAAGAGGTCGGCGACATTCAACGATTCCGATAGGGCAAGGCTTCCGCCCACCCACACGGCTACAATCACGCCCAAGCCGCCGGAAAACTCGACGATTGACGAGGGCAGCAGCGAGATCCTCGTGGCGGCGCATATCCTGTCGCGGTAGTCGGCGGCCGACCGCGCGACCTGATCGGCCTGCGACTTTTCCTGGCCAAAAGACTTGATCTCGGTGATGCCGGAAAAGCTGTCCTGTACCTGGGCCACCAGCTCGGAGATGCCGGCCCGCACCTGGCGCCATATACCGCGAATCTGCCTGGTGAAGCGGTAGATGACATAGCCGCCGATCGGCAGCGGCAGCACCACCAGCAGGGCGAGCAAGGGGTGAATCCAGAACAGGACACACCACATGGCGATCGGAATGACGGTCGCCATCACCAGCTCGGGCACGCCGTGAGCGACGAAGTCCTCCAGCGTTTCGATGTCGTTGATGGAGCGCACGATCAGGGCGCCGGTGCGCTGGCGGTTGTAGAAACTGTGGGAGAGCTGCTGCAGATGGCGGTAGACGCGCGCCATCAGGCTGGTGGTGACGCCATAAGCGGCCACGTGCGAGAACTGGCCGTAGAAGTAGCGGCCAACGCCGCGCAGCACATAGACGATCCCCAACACGGCGGTCATCGCCAGCAGGCCGGAGGTGGAGCCGCCGCCGTCGGTGATCCACAGGATCAGGCGCCGCACCAGCAGCGGCGGGACCAGGCTCGTCGCGGAGAAGAGCAGCCCGCTGAGGACGGAGAGGACCACAAATTTACGCTGGCCCCCCAGGATATACCAGAGGCCGGTCAGGAAGCCCTGCGGTGGGTCGTTGGTGGACATGGCTATGAATACCCGATTACTGGTCTCAAATGATACCTGGCCTTCGAGGTTGCCGCAGCCACTAAAAACGTAACTACGCAGCCACAACTGATTTGCGAACCTGAATGAGATGAGGGAAGGTGTTTACTCTCTCCTCATTCTCTGTTTTTTGGGCGGTCGGGCCTTCGGCCCTCCCTTGTGCAGGGGCTGCGCCCCCGCAACGCCCCCCTACAAAAACATGCCTCATCCACCTTACGCCGTAATTTCAGCGGTGCGTCTCATCGAAGGTGGCGGCGGCCAACGAGTACACAATGAGACAGCCCGAATGGCGGCGTGACTGAAGGTCTGGTCCACACAGACACTGTATATGACTTAGTAGTTACCTAAAAACCAAAAACTGCCTACTAAAAACTGCCCTTCAATCACTCCAGTTCCCGGCGTAGCAGGCCGCGTTCCCGGTAGACGGTAGCGGCCTCCTCGACAAAGGCGGCAGTGGCGGCGGCGTTGAACTCGTCGCGCAGGCGCTGCGCCAGCGCCTCGTACTCCTCGAAGCTGCAGCGTCCGGGCCGCAGCATCTCGTACATCTCCAGAAGCGTTTCGTTGGGAACGGCGGTCAACTCGGAGGCCCGTTCCAGGTTCTGCGCCAACTGCGGGTAGCCGGCGTCGCGGGCGATTTCGGCCTGCGCCCGCAGCGTCTCCCCGCTGATGCTGTAGTCCTCCGAGGAGATATCTTCGGTCAGCGTCTTCTGCAGCGAGAGGTCGCGCAAGGGGCGCCCGCTGGCCGCGGTGAGCGTGTCGCTGCGGTTGGCGTAGAGGGGATAATCCCCATTCGAGGCGTGAGAGGCGTCTTCTCTCTCCTCTTTCCTTTCGTCTGTCATCTTGCTGATTCCTTGCGCTCAAAGTCGAGCAACGAGCAGTTCACTCACTCCTCTTCACTTACTCCTCGCCGTTACACATCCGGCTCCCAGCGGAAGTAAAGTTCCTGGGGGGCTTTCTCCGCGATATCTTCGATCTCGCGACGGTGCAGCAGGGCCGTCTTAACGATCAGGCGCAGGCGGGCGCCGTTGTCGACCTTGACGCCGACGGGCAGAGGGCTCAGCCCCTTGGCATAGCGGGCCGCGTTGCGCCCGATCGCCTGATAGATCTCCAACGTCAGGCTGGGCGACTGCGGGAAAAGCTCCAGGTTGTTGAGCGGCGCCAGCCCCCGTTTCTGGATGACGGTCGTGCCGCGGCTCTGGAGGCCGACGGCAATGCCGGAGCCGCTCAGTCGCGCCCCCGCATGGCCGATAGCGGCGCAGTCGGCGCTGTGATAGACCCGCACGACGCGGCCGTAGAACTCCTCCTCCGCCACACCGGTGAGCAGCGCTTCCAGCACCTCTTCATGGTCCAGCTCGCCAATCGTCTTCACCAACGAGCGGCCATAAGCCGGCCCCACCGCGACCACGATTTCATTGGCGGAGGCGCCCACCTTGGCCGTGCTGATCTCGGCCAGGTTGGGTAGCGGCTCCCCCACCTGCGCGTCGATAAAGTCGCGCGGCGACTTCTGCTGCGGAATGCGCTGCAACGCGTCCCAGGTCTCCCCTTCAAGGCGGTAGCCGGTGCCGGGGCCGGTGTAGTCATTGCGGTCGTTGACCGCGCTGATCACGGAGAAACCGTCTTCGAATATGGCCGACGGCTGCAGATAGTCGCCCGCCACCCGCTGACGGCCCATCTCGAGCAGATTGGAGGCCGCCTGTTCAAAGCCGCTGCGATGCAGCGCGCGCACCACATCGGAAAGATTGGCTGTACCCTCCAGGAAGCGATCGGCCGCGGCCAGATCGGCCACCATATCCCGCTCCGGCATATCCTCGCTGCTGTGGGCAAGCGCGGCTGCCTCCACCTCCTCGTCCCCGATCGGCGGGAACTCCAGCTCGGCGTAGATCGCCTGCAGTGCCTGCGCGGCCTGCCGGCGGGCGGCGACGGCATCGGCCTCGCGAACCGGGCGGATACCGCCGTTCACCCGCATGTCGCGCTGGATGACGGTCCAGTCATCGAAATCCTCGGCGTCAAAGTTGCCGCCGCCGAACATATTGTCCTGCTTGGGAATGGCGCTGTAGCCGGAGCAGATGAAATCGGTGCCGGGGATCAACTGCAGCATCAGTTTGGCCGTCTTGCGCAGCGCCGAATGCGAGGCGAGCGCGTCGTTGCCCGACGCGCATTCCAGCCCCAACATCGACGCCAGCAGGTTCTCGGCCAGCACGCCGCGCACGCCGCCGGGCAGCGCTTCCGGCAGGGCAATGCAGGAGATGGAGCCGTTCTGCACGCCCTGGCTGCCGGCGCCCTTTGTCACCAGCAGGCAGCGGGCCTCCAGATACAGCATCGAACACTGCTCCGCGTAGCCCATCAGCGCTTCGGAACCGGTGCCGGACGTGAAGCGTATTTTGATGCCGCGGCTGGCGTAGGCCGAGGCCAGAAAGGCTTTCGACCAGGGCGTGTCGTCGCCGTCGACAAAGGAGCGCTCGGTGCCGTAGACCGAAAGCGTCTCCGCGTAGGAGGTCAGCCCTTTGATGCCCAGCCGCAGGCCGAACGCCTCCTCGACCGCGCACTGGGTGAGCACGCCGCCGCGGCTGGTCTGCGAACCGACGAGAATCGCGAGCGCGTTGAGCGGCGCTGCACGCGCGACGCGCACCGTCGTCTCGATCTCGGCAAAGCCCCGCAGCGCGGCTTCGGCCGCGTCCGCGGCCAGCAAAGCCGGGTTTTCGCGCCAGTTGGTGACGTGGGCCTGGTTGGCCGGGGTCTTGCGCACCCGCATCTTGCCAAGGCCCATCATCATCTCGAGCACGTTCATGTGACGCACGATCTCGCACAGCTTGGCCGGCGTGCAGCCGTCAGCCAGGCGGCGGATGGTGGGCTGCGGCACGTTGATATCGACCAACATGCGCGCGATCTGATGTGAAGGGGTCGCCATCGCCTCTTCGGCCACCGCCAGATCGAGAGCGTGATCGGCGATGAAGCGGTCGAGCGCATCGAAATCGGCCCGGTCCTTGCCGTCCAACTCCACGACCTCGCCGCCTACGATGCGCAGCGAGGGCTGCGGGTCATAGGGACTGTCGGCAACGGTCAGCCCGGCCTCGGCCCACTCTTCGACGTATGTTTCGCGGTTGATGTCGCGTCCGGCCAGGATGGAGAAGCGGCGCGAGCCGGTATCCCCGTTGACGCTGCGGTCCGTCGTCGTTGTTGTGGTCATTCCTCGTCCTCAACGCCTTGTCCGAAAGCGATCACATAACCGTCGGGATCACGTATGGCGAACTCAAGGTTGTCGTATTCGTGCTGGAGCGTGAGCTCGTAAGCGAACTCGGCGCCATTGGCCTCGAACTCGGCAAAGAGCGCCCTCACATTGCGAACCCAGACATAGGCGTCCCAGAGGCCGCCCCGGGTCTCGTTGGGCGTGATCGTGCTGACATCCTCGACCTGCTTCAGCATGAAGATGAAGCCGTCGCGGTCGGGCATGGCGAATGTCGGCGGTACGCCCCACAGGTGGGGCCGCCTGAAACCGAGCACATCGCAGTAGTAGTCGAGTGATGCAGCCAGGTCGCGAATAAAGAAATAGGGGGAAGAGCCGATCAGGGTCGGGGCGTTTTCGGATGACATGTGAGATCTCCAGGGCAGCGGGAAAGATGACTGTATCGTTCAGACACGAATCAGGTCTTTTTCAATGAAGTGGCGGAGTAGAGGCTTTCTGTTGATAGCGCCGCGCGTGAGCAGTTCAACGTTGGTCTCCAGCAATTCAGTCAGATAATCGTGGAGATCGACGAACTCCCAGCCCAGTGGCGCGCTTAACGTGACCAGAACGTCCAGGTCGCTAGCCTCCGTCTGCTCGCCGCGGGCATAGGAGCCAAAGAGAGCGATATCTTCCACGTGGTATCGTTCTTTCAATTCGCGCCGGTGAGAACGCAAGATTGAGCGAATCTCCTCCAGGCTCTTCAAAAGCTCTGTCTCCCGCAGCAAGCCTCAGTCTGTCTCAAGCGCTCTTCCATCCAACCAAACAGATCGCTACTCAGACATCGAGTCGAGCGCCGCGCCGATGGCGTCGACGATCTGATCGACCTCGTCTTCACTGATGACCAGCGGCGGCGAGAAGGCCAGGCTCCCGTTCAGGGCGCGCGTGCGCACGCCGCGCGCCGCGGTCGCATTCTGCAGACTCGTGGCCAGTTCATTGTCCGGCTCTTTGGTCTCTTGGTCCTTGACGAATTCAACGGCGCAGAGGAGCCCCAAACCGCGCACATCGCCCACGTTACCGAATTCGCTCAACCTGGCCAGCCCGCTGCGCAGCCGCTCGCCCATCTCCGCCGAACGTTCGGCCAGCTTCTCATCCTCGATAATGGCGAGGTTGCGCAGACCGACCGCGCAGGAGGCGGCGTGGCCGGAGTAGGTGAAGCCGTGCATCCAGGCCTCATCCTGCGGCGCGCTGTTCATGGCGTCGAGAATGCGGTCGTTAATCTGGATGCCGCCCAACGGCAGGTAGCCGCTGGTGATGCCTTTGGCGAATGCCAGGATGTCCGGTTCGATGCCGTAGCGGTTGAGCGCGAACATCTCGCCGGTGCGCCCGAAGCCGCAGATAACCTCGTCGGCGATCAGCAAAACGTCGTACTTGTGGCAGATGGCGCGCACGAGGGGGAAGTAGTCCTCAGGCGGCACGAAAACGCCGCCGACGCCCTGCACCGGCTCGGCGATCAACGCGGCCACCGTCTCCGGCCCTTCACGCAGAATCGTCTCCTCCAGATCGCGCGCCGCAGCCTCGCCGACCGTCTCGCCCTCCTGCAGGTCGCCTTCGTAGCGATAAGGGTGAGGCGCGTGGCAGTAGAGGAAGTTGGGCACCAGCGGACCGAACATCTTGTGGTAGCGGGGCACGCTCGTGGCGCTGGTCGTGGCGAGGGTGATGCCGTGGTAGGACTCGCGGCGGGAGATGATCTTGACCTTGTCCGGTTGCCCCTCCCGCTTCCAGAAATAGCGTGCGGTCTTGAAGGCGGTGTCGTTGGACTCAGAGCCGCCGCAGGTGAAGAAGGTCGTCTTGAGGCTGGGATAAGCGTAACCGGAAAGCTTGTAGGCCAGTTCGCTGGCGGGCAGGTTGGTCATGCCGGCGAAGTTGGAGGTATAGGCCAGATCTTTCATCTGCGCGTAGGCAGCCTCTGCCAGCTCAGTGCGGCCATAGCCTACATTGACATTCCACAGGCCGGCCATGGCATCCAGGATCTTGCGGCCGTCGGTGGTGTGGAGCCAGACACCCTCGGCACGCTCGACAATGATCGGATTCTCGGATTGGGAAGGGTGATGCAGGGGGTGGAGCTGTCGTCTATCCTGTTCGAGCAGGGATGGCTTTTCCTGTATGGCTGCCATTAATTTCTCCTTGGGGGATGCCGTTCACCGGCTGCCAGCCGCGGCGCCGTTGGCAAAGGGCGTCAGATGGCGGGTGAAGTGGGTGTTCAGCACCTTTTCGTAGGCTTCCTCGTGGTCGGCGATCAGGCCGTGAATCTGCGGGCCGTAGCGGTCCAGATTGGAGCCGAATGTTACGTGCAGCAGCTGGCGGGCGTCGAACTGCTCGAGCAGTCCCGGCAGGTCTGCGTCGGACAGGTCGGCGTTGGCGGGCACCTTGTCCGGCTGGCAGTCGAGAAAGTAGGTTTTGCGATCGTTTTCGAAGCGGGCGCGCGAGTGGTAGAGAATCTGGCGGAAGAGGGATGTGTCAAGGTCAGCGATGACGCGCAGCGCCTCCAGATAGCTGGTGCCCGCGGTCTTGACATGCACCCGGTCCTCGGCGTATTTGGCGACCAGCGGGTAGATGCTGAACTTGTCGGAGCCGGTGTGGACGCTCAGTTTGTAAGCGTCGAAATGCTTGAGAATAGCCGCGTGCTTAACCAGCTCCGCTTCGAACGGCGCGGTGTCGCCGATATAGTCGACGCCCTTCTGAAACTTGCCGACAAAGCGGGGCGCAAGGCTGACGACCGGCAGATCCCGCCGCAACAGTTCGTGCGCCATGAAGTAGTGCTCGTAGATCGATGTCGGTGTCTCGGTCTCGTCCACTGACATTTCCAGATCATAGCGTGTGCCGCCCATCTGTTGATCGAGCGCGGCCGCGATATCCAGCGTATGAACGATGGCGCGGCCGTACTTTGCCAGCGCCCGCAGCAGGCTCTCTTCACTGAAGGTCAGCGTCAGTCCCGCCAGTTCGATGGGGGCGGCCAGATAGTCGACGCGCAGCGCGTCCAGGGTGGTATCGAGCCGCGCCCAGGGTAGGGCTTCGACCTTGGCGCGCAGGGCAGGCAGCGTATCGGTCTCGGCTTCATTGTCGACATGGTCGCTGGGATCGATCGTGTAGAAGGTGTAGCCGGCGACGACGAAAGCGGGCAGGTCGCTCACCAGCTTCACATGGTCGGCGTCTGCGCCCCACGGGTCGCGCCAGCCCATCTGCACAACGCCCCACATGGCGTCATCCACCACCTCCTGCGGCGTGCGCCCGATGCGGTCGTTCTCGCGCACCGACTGCTGCGCGAAGATCGGCGCGATGCCGGTACCCTGGACCGAGCGGATGTGGCCGGGCGTGGCCGCGCCCAACCGGTCACCGAAACCGAAGGATGTCTCCACGCCCAGCGGCACGGGATTCAACCAGGCCAGGCGGTCGCGCAGCGCGGCCGCGTTCTCCGCGGTCAGCGGGCAGACCAGCGTCCCGTTCGTTGTTTCGCCGCTGAAGCCGGCGGTATCGCCCTGCACGCATAGCTTCTTGTCCCTGCCGTCGCGTGCCAGCGCGTAGGTCGTTCCATCCTGCTCGATAACTGAGTACGGGTACTGTTTCATCTGTGTCATTGTGCGCGTTTCCACAGGCAGTTCATCAGATTTCAAAGAGGAGTGTGTACAGCACTATACATCCCGGCCAGGCAAGGCGCGCTCGGCACGGAGCTCCCTCTGCCAGGCAACGGGGTCGGGAATATCGGCAAATGTGCCTCTCCGTGCAAGTTCCATCAATTCCCCTCGTTTAGACGAAAATTCGGAATCCTTCTCCTCCGGGAATGTAATATAGACTTGCATGGCACCAGATGTTTCGGGAGGACATTCGAGCCACTCGATCTGGTTATCGCGAAGGATCGCCTTGTACGTGTGCATATCCCTAACCCAGGTACTACAGCGGACAATAGACCGCGAAATGTACACGCCGCGAACCAGCGGCTCCGTATCCCTTGCCGCTCTGTCGTTAGAAGGCTAGAATACACGAGAAGCAGATTCTACGCTACTCATAGCGGAGATGAACATAAGTGGTTCGTGATTAGCGGATAGAAGCATGGCTACTCACCATCCACGCCAATGTGGCCATCGATAACTGTAAACTTGAACAGGTGCTGACAATGCAAATCCATCTCCAATACGGCCAAGACGGCCTGACAGCCGAGCTGCCCACCGAAAACGCGACGATCATCCGTCCGCGCTTTGTCGAAGGACTGCCGGACGAGCAGGCAGCGTTCCAGGACGCGGTGCGGCGGCCTAACGGCGCGCGCCCCCTGGCGGAGGCGGTAGCCGCGCACGAGCGCGTTGCGATCGTCATCGCCGACGGCACCCGCCCCTTGCCTTCGGACCGGTTACTGCCATGGATATTGGCGGCGCTGGCGCATGTGCCCGAAGAGAATGTCACCATTGTCGTCGGCACGGGAACGCACCGGCCCAACACGGCAAAGGAGCTTGAGCAGATCGTGGGCGCGGATGTCTACCGACGGCTGCGGGTGGTCAACCACAACGCTTACGAAGAAGAGAGTATGGCCGTCGTGCGGCCTGGGCAGGACGGGCGCGGCCCGCTGATGATGAACCGGGAGTACGCGGAGGCCGACCGGCGCATCCTCGTCGGCTTTATCGAGCCGCACTTCATGGCCGGTTTTTCAGGGGGCTACAAGGCCGTCTTCCCCGGCGTGGCCGACCTGGCCTCGATTTTGCACTATCACCGTGCCGAAATGATCGGCCATCCGCAGAGCAAATGGGGCGTGCTCGAGGGCAACCCGACCCAGGATCAGATCCGGGCCAACGGGTCGGTCCTGCCGGTCGATTTCCTGGTGAATGTCACGCTCAATCACAAGCGGCAGATCACCCGCTTTTTCTGCGGCGACGTCATCACCGCGCACGAAAAGGGCTGCCGTTATGCAAAGGAGACGGCGATGGCTGCCGTCGACCGCAGCTTCCCACTGGTGATCACCACAAACAGCGGCTTCCCCCTCGACCAGAACCTCTACCAGTCGGTGAAGGGGATGTGCGCCGCCGCCGAGATCATCGAGGATGACGGCGAGATGATCGTGGCCGCGCGCTGCAATGACGGCTTCCCCGCGCACGGCAACTTTACCAAGCTGCTCTACGAGCACAGTTCGCCGCAGGCGATGCTGAAGACGATCTTCCGTCCCGGTTTTCACATGCTGGATCAGTGGCAGGTGCAGAAGTTCGCCGAGGTGGCGCTGCGGGCGCAGGTGGCGATTTACAGCGAGTTGGAGCCGGACGCCGTGTCCCGCGCCGGTCTCACACCGGTCGCCGACCTGAATGATCACATCAGTACAGCCGTCGCGGCTCTGGGGGCCGACGCGCCCGTCGCGGTGCTGCCAGAAGGACCGATGACGATCCCCTATCTTGTGTAGGCGCGGTGGTCAGTCCAAAAGCTCTTCGTTCAGGCGCAGGCCAAAGCC
>Ga0209754_1002808_pt1 | contig 12986 bp, 16 predicted proteins | sample MesohylBB_FD_187295 | JGI IMG/M metagenome (GOLD analysis project Ga0209754, IMG submission 187295) | Host-associated microbial community of the marine sponge Aplysina aerophoba from Gulf of Piran - sponge mesohyl, lysed by bead beating... | ecosystem: Host-associated > Porifera > Sponge >... | reverse complement strand
CGGGCAACGACGTTCGCCTACGCCGCGACGGGCGCCTTCGCAGCTCAGCACTTCGATCCCATTGCCCCGGCCAGGGTGGCCGCGCTCTATGTCACGGACGCGGTCGACGCCGCCGAAACCCTTGGCCTGCGCGAGACCGACGCCGGCGCCAACGTGGTGCTTCTCGAGCCGTTCGACCCGGTGGTCTTCGACCGAACCCAAGAGTGCGACGGCTTACGGTGCGTCGCTCCGAGCCAACTCGCCGTGGGGGCGGGGGTGGTTGGCCCAGTGGCCACCGGCGTCGGTGCCGCGGCACCGGATGATGTCCCAGATGCCCCGGCAGTGCTTGTGCCGGTTGACCACCTGGTCGTTGTCCCATCCCGCCGCCAGTGCCCGAGGCGCTTGGATCGAGGTGGCCGCGCCACCCATCACCGTCCTGCGCCAAGCCCCGGCCTCTCCGAGGCGCGCTCGAGTCCGCGCTCGGGGCACTGCAATAGTCTGTGTTCTACTACATATGTGGTAACATACATGGCGTGGAAGTCTTCCTTCACCCTTCGTTCGACAGTTGGCTGCAGTCGCTGTCGGGGGAGGACAGCGGCGACGGACTCGACTGGTGGGAGGCTTGCGCTGATATCGCCGCCCTGCCGATGGCTCTGGAGACCTACGGCCGCAACCTCGGTGACCCCGAGTGCCACGAGGTCGTGTCCACGCGTTTCGACATGGGTGCTCTTCGGCGAACACCGCCGACGTCAACCACGCCGTACGCCGTCGGTCCTCCGGTGCGATGGTCAATCGCCCAATACGAAGAATCGACTCGACGGCACGCCGAGACAAGAAAGCGGCCTGCGACAGAGTCGAACACGAGAAGAGGCGACACAGAAAGGGCGAGCACGGAACGGCATGGATGAGACACACCAGAGACAACTGCCTGCGGACGACGCCTCGACCAACGAGGTGCCTCCTGACGCGTGGCAGCACAAGATCACACCTAGCGACTTCTACGCCGAGGTGGAGGCGGACCCGCGGGCTCCGGAGCGCGTTCGGGCCGCTGGCGCGGAGATCGGCGAACGTCAGGCGACCCTGGCGCAGGTGCGCAAGGCGCGGGCGTTCACGCAGGCGACGCTTGCGGAACTGCTTGAGATTGACCAGTCCGAGGTGTCGAGGGTGGAGCACCGCAGCAACATGCTGCTATCAACGCTCCGCTCGTTCATCCGGGCCACCGGCGGCGAACTCCAGTTGATCGCCACGTTCCCCGATGCCGAGCCCGTCCAGCTCCTCGTCGGCACCGAGGCTTCCGATATCGACGGGTGAGACGGCTCTTCGAGAATGAGCGGGCAGTGGGTCTGTGGTGACGCAGGTGGCGAAGGCGATGATTGAGAGCGCGCGACGTGAGCGGTTGATCCGGATCGCATGATCGTCCTGTCGCTCAAGCCTCTGTACGCCGAGGCGATCCTCTCGGGAGCGAAGACGGTCGAACTCCGACGCATCGGGCCGAATATCTCCGTTCGGACGCGGGCGCTCATCTATGCATTTTGCGCATGTCACCAGTACGGTGGGCGTAGACCTTGACGCATCAAGTGTCGGTCGACTTCTACTTGGGAGGAGCCGCCTTCGGGCCGTTCCTCCCATCGCCTTTTTGAGCGGAGGGTCAGCCGCCGCGGGGTTGAGGGCCGCTGGTACCGCTAGTTCGAGGATGCGAGCCGGGAGTTGCGGCTGAACCTCTCGGGGTGGGTGCGGGACAGGTGCCGATAGCCATTTGACCTGGTCAGGGCAGGATCTCGGCGCGGATCCGGTCTCTCGATCAGTCCGGACGGCATCTCGGTTGATCAAAAATAGTCGAGAGTTGGTTCTCAAGTTTGCACATCCCGCAGTAGTGCTCTCCCGACGGCTCGCGGAGGCAGGAGATGTTTGTCGGGCAGAACCATCCTCCTTCGATTCCGCCGCCACCGCAGAAGCTGTGATCCCGCCGTCGCTTGCCGTACTTGGTGTCACATCCGCCAGCGCAAACCACGTTCTTGTGGACTCGAGCCCGAAGGCGGTTCTGCCGTCTGTTCCAGTCGTGTTGGGCAACGGCTGCCGCTTCGACCACCAGCGGATCGCAGTTGACTCGCGGCGGGAGGAAGGTAGGTCCATCGTTGAGTGCGGCGCGAAGTTGCTCAAGGAGGTCGTGCTGGGCGATGCGGTGGGCTCGCGTCATCAGGTGGTGAGTCAGGCGGAATACGCGATTCCGCCTCCACCGGCGCAGCCCTCGCGGCCAGGGAAGCGCTCTCGCCTGTTCCCGGGTTAGAAGATCGTCCCAGTGCATCTCGCTGTAGACGCGCAGGAACTTGACTGTCGCCCAGCGGTTGACGGCCGGCTTGGCATGGACGTACACCAGAATCAGCAGGGCGACGACGGTCGCGACGGCGGCGACGTCTGCTAGCTGCATGGGAGTTGCCTCGCGGAGCGGACGGCACCCGTCCTCGTAGGCCGGCGAGCGCGATGAACGCTCGTCCTCCTCAACCGGGCCCTCGCTGGGGCGGTCAGACCAGATCTCATGCTTCCTCCGTCGCCTGGTGTTTCGTCGCAGCAGAGGCTCCGGTCGCGTCGAGGGGCGTACCGTTTGTCTGCACCAACGCAGTATGGAGCAATGGTGTGACAGCCTTCAGGAAGGTCCGGCGTCAGCGTCCAGCGACCTGCCTGTCGTGGCGGCGGCGCCGATCTCCCCGGCTACTGCCGGCGGTGGGGGCTGAGGGATGCTTCTCTGACGGGGTCGACTGCGACGGGGCTGTCGGGGGTGGGGATCGCTTCGCCGTGGGGGCGGGGGTGGTTGGCCCAGTGGCCACCGGCGTCGGCGCCGCGGCACCGGATGGAGTTGGCGTTCCAGCCGTCGTAGGCGCGCACGTCCGCGGAGAGGTAGCGCATGGCGAGCCCGCAGCGGCGGCGGTTGGAACCGTTGGGTTCGGAGCCGTGCAGGATCCAGTCGCTGTGCAGCGAGATCTGTCCGGCCCGCATTTCCAGGGCGACGGGCGCGTCGCCGTAGTCGGTGGCATTGTCGGCGGTCTGGTACAGCACGTTGTTCTCCGCCGCGGTGCTGTCGCGGAAGGTGAGTTGGGCGTGGTGGTGCGAGCCACCGATGACCTGCATGGTGGAGTTGTCGACGTCGACGATCGCCGGCCAGGCCGAGACCACCCGGCTGGACGTGAGCGGCCAGGAGGCGTCCTGGTGCCGGCTGACCGCGCTGTGTGTCTGAAAGCCCTGCTCTGAGTTCGGTGACGCGCGACTCTGAACAGAGACAAGCGGTCGAAGACGACTTGGAAGGCCAGACACGCGAAGTGGGGTGACGAGGTGAACGGATCCGACGACGAACTCTCGAACGAGGAACACATCCGGATCGCGACCGAGATGTACGAGCGATGGCGGCAGGGGGAGCCGAAGTCGCGACTCGAGATCGAGTACTGGGGCAACGCCACCGCTCACGGCAAGAAGTTCACGGGGTACGTCAAGAGGTGGCTGGACGTCGAGACCGAGAGCAAGTCACATCAGAGTGCGCGGATCGAGGAGTTGGAGGCGATCATCCGCGCCCGGGGCATCTCGCCGACTTCTTCCTGAAGCTGCGGAACCAGATCGCGCATCGCTACCTGCCGGCGCTCGACACGGAGATCGTCGGCGAGGCACAGGCGATGCTGCTCAACTTCGAGGAAGTCCTTCTCGCCGAGTTCGGCAAGGAGGCCACGCTCGGGGAGCAGTTGGCGGTGCCGCTGCAGTTGAGCGGCTTCAGGAGCGACGGCTCGTTGGCATCGCTCCGCAAGGCGCAGGCACATCTACCGGTGAATGTGTCGGACTTTCTTGCTCAGCACCGAGCAGATGTGGACGACGAGGTGTTGGCCGATCCGAGGTACTGCCTCCGGATCTTCTTCGTGCCCGTCACGGCAAACCGGGAGCGATCAGCCGACGCTGTTGTTCTGTTCGTGCCTCCTGGTACGGCCACTCCCGAACTGCAGGCCGAGCTCGCGAAGTTGGGGGTGGTCACGAAGCGGAAGATCACGCCCGTGGCGTCAGCCGATCTGTTCAAACCGAAGGAGGTCGTCAACCTCGTGGCCGAGCGCTTGCCGCATCGATTCACGATGAACACGCACACTGCGTGCTGGCGGCACTTCGGCGTGCGTCCGCCCCAAGGCTCGTCGGAGCCGGAGGCGACGGATCAGCGGTACTGCCGCTGGGATCGGCTGTCGAATGGGTATGGGTACACCGAAGCCTGGGTGGAGAAGCTCGTGCGGGACCTGAGCAACCCAGAGACGTACGAGGACGTCGTCGGCATTGCGCCAACCCGCCGGTGAGGTGCGCCCGAGGCGCGAGGGCGGAATTGTCAGCGGCCCTCCGGGTAGCGGCTCCGAGATCGGTGGGTGCTATTCTGCACGTTTATCCCTGATTGCGTTCGATTGCGACGAAATCAGGGGTGATCTTGTAGAATCGGGCACGGAGGGCACCCATGCTTCTACGATTCGAAGTCTCCAACCACCGCTCGATCCTCGATCCGGTTGAGTTGTCGATGATCGCCGTCGACGAGGATCGCGCCGCCACGCGGGGGTTCGAGCATCTCTCGGAGCGAGCGCTGACCGTCGCCGGGATCTACGGCCCCAACGCTTCGGGCAAGTCCAGTGTCCTGGAGGCCCTTGCCTGGTTGTCGTTCGCCGTAGGTACTTCTCTGCGCAGGTGGTCAGACATCGTGCCGCGCTGCCCGCACCAGTTCGGCGATGGCCCAAACATGCCCTCAACCTTCGAGGTGGACTTCGAGGTCGGCGGTGTCCGCCACGGCTACCGGCTGGAAGTCGTCTACAAGGGCGTGTTGTACGAGAGTCTGTACAGCTACCCAGAACGAAGACGACGGACGCTCTTTGAACGCGAAGGTGACGACATCAGCTTCCGTCGGGGACTCACCGGAGTCGGGGGGATCCAGCAGTTGTTGACGCCCACGACGTTGGCGCTCTCGGCCGCCATACGCCTGGGTAGCCCCGTGATCGGTGCCGCTGGCAATGCCCTGTCGTGGATGAACGCTCTCGGACCGAGGACGCAGGGCGCAACGCTCTTCCTGCCGCCTGAACATGACGTGTTGACCGAAGTGCTCATGGGACAACTCGAGGATTGCACGACGGAATCCGGTCTCGATCCCGACACCCGGCGTGCGTACGTGGAGTTGTTGCGCTTTGCCGACCCCGAAATCGACGACGTGGTAATCCTCACCGACGACGATCCCGAACCGTCGGATCCACGACGCCGGTTGCGTTTCGTGCGGAACGATGCCGGCGAGCCGGTTCACTTCGAGATCGGCCAGGAGTCGGCGGGCACGCAGGCCTGGTTCAACCTGCTCGGGCCGGCGTTCGGGGCCCTCCGACACGGCCAGGTTCTGCTGTTCGACGAGATAGATGCCAGCCTGCACCCTCGACTGTCGACCAGGCTCATCGAGTTGTTCCAGGACCCGCAGACGAACCCGCACAACGCGCAGCTCATCTTCACCACTCACGACACGTCGCTTCTCAACGCCTTGAACCGCGACGAGGTGTGGTTCACCGAGAAGGCACCCGGCGGGGCCACCCGGCTCATCGCCTTGGCCGAATTCGGCGGCGACCGGGTCCGGAGGTCGCTGAACCTCGAGCGGGCCTACCTGCAGGGCCGGTTCGGCGCGATCCCCGACGTCGATCAGGCCGACCTGCGCAACGCCGTCGGGGCCGCTCTCGAGGCCGCCGGCGCACCGCGCGATTGATGGCCAAGTCCCGCCAAGGGCGAAGGGGCGGTTCGCTTCGCCGCCAGGTCGGGCTTCGCAGTCCGAAGCGAACGTTCTTGGTCTTCTGTGAAGGCGAGAAGACCGAACCCGCCTATCTCAAGGCCCTGAAGCGTGAGCCTGCCGCCCGTGATGTCGCCTCGGTCGACATTCGCGTCGATGAGGGGACTAGCGGCGCTGTACCGCTGACCCTGGTCGAGGCGGCGGCCAAGGCCCGTGCACGCTCCTTGGGGCAGGATGGCGAGGTCGACGAGGTCTGGTGCGTCTTCGACGTGGAGTGGCCCCGGAATCACCCGAATCTCAAACGAGCCGTCGCCCTGGCACGCGAGAGCGGCGTCCGTGTCGCCGTCTCGAACCCGTGCTTTGAACTCTGGCTGGCACTGCATTTCGACGATCAGACCGCCTGGCTTGACACCGACGCAGCCACCCGCCTGTGCCGAACTCTCGACGGGACCGCAGGCAAGGGTTTGGACGGCGAGGCATACATGCTCCGTCGAGCAGACGCAGCGCGCCGCGCCCGCGCGCTTGACGAACGCCACAGAAGAAACGGAACCGAATTCCCTCGTGACAACCCGTCATCGGGGATGTACCGGTTTCTGGAAGCGATCGAAGGCGGTGAGACGCGCAGCGCGTGATCGGAGCCACTCGCCGTCAGCGGTTGAGGGAGGCGTCTCTGGCGGGGTCCGAAACGACGTCGATGATGCGGGGTTCGGTCACGATGTCCCAGATGCCCCGGCAATGCTTGTGCCAGTTGACCACCTGGTAGTTGTCCCACCCCGCCGCCAGCGCCCGAGCAGCAGGTCGTCGATGTAGGCCCGAATCTCGGCGATCTCGGTCGGCAAGAAGATGTCGATGGGAAACAGATGGCCCGCCTCGTTGTACCGGCGAATCTGGGTGGGCGTCAGCTCCCGCGGCTCGTTGACCTCCAACGGGATGAACCGCAGGTCACATTCGAGTTCGGGAAAGGCGTTGGTGTGCTGCGTCATGTCCACAGTCCGACGGGACGCTGCCGGAGCGCGCGACCCGGCAAACTAGCGGTGTCCGCCGCGTGGAGTGCGGGGCGCGGGGCGAGCCCTACTCGCAATCGCCTCGGACACGGCGTGCGCTGGCGATCCGTTCGTAGCGAAGTCACCACCACCAGTCGTCAGGCCGGGATCGCCAGTGGCGGCCCGAACGAGCCCGCCGGTTAGCGTATGGACGCCGCCGTCGGTTGCCGGTGCTGTTGTCGGAATCGATGAGTGCGATCACAACGGCTGCGACTATGGCGAGTGCAAGAGCAGCAGTCACTGCAATCAGGATATGGATCAGCAAGGAGATGATCAGTCCGGCAAGAGCCAGTCTGCGGTACGGCCGTGCCTGGCGAGTTGCCTGCCAGTAGCCGCAATAGGAGACGGCCGCAGGCACCAACGGGATGGTGAATCCCAGTGCGATATGAGTTCCGAAAGTGAGCGAACTCATCAAGATCACAACGATGGCGAGTACGAATCCGAGAAGCGCCATCGGGTTCTGGAATTGTTCGCCATCTCCAATCATCAGTCGGTCAGCTCGCATGTTTCCTCCGCCGTCGAGTGCTCTGTTGCAGAATCGGCTCCCGCCTTCGTGAGCGGAGAACTCCTCGTTTCTGTTCGGCGGCGCTTGATCCACTTCTTGACACGGCGGACGCCGAACCGGTCCTGGATCTCGCTCTGGACATTCGTGATGGGCTCGGCGCATTCCGCCCCCAATCCCCATCCCCGGAGGTTCATATCTGAGGCCCGTCTGATCGGGCTGTGCTCCCAAGCATCGTTGATCAGGGCACCGACCGAGGCGTTGAGAGTGGCCCGCGCCTCGGCATAGGTTCGTGCCACGTCGGGATGCTCGGTCGCGATCCACGCTTGATGAAGTGCGAGGCGTTCTTGGAGATCGTGGCCGTGGTTGGCGAGCGTGGTGAGGGTGGCTGGGTCGTCATCAGTGCGACGCCGTACCCGGTACGGGAATTCGGTCCAGGCGACGAGGGTCTGGACAGCCTCGGCGTAGCGATCCCGGCGCCGGTTGGTGGCCTCGTTGACGCGGGTGAAGATCATGGTGACGATCGCGCCAAGGACCGCGGATGATGGTAGGGCGATGGCAGTCCAGAGCGGGCTTGTAGCGACGACTGCCATCAGGCGACCTGCAGTTCCGGCGTGAGGATGGGGTGGGATCGGCCGTCGGGACGTTCGCCGTGGGGTGCGTCCTCGACCGGCCAGGACCCGTGCCGGCGCCAGTACTCCTCGTACCAGAGGTGGCGCTGGACGACTCGGAGGTACGCGTCGATACCGTCGGACCATTGGCAGCGCAGGTGCTCAGGGTCCTTGGGGTACTCGAGACAGAGCGCCCCGACGATGAATTCCCACGGCGCGGTGGCCGACTTCGGGAGCGCCAGCAGTTCGGCGATCGATGCGCGTGGGTATCGGTGCAACCACTCCCGGTCTTCGTCACTGACCGGCACGGCGAGCACTTTCCCGTTAGCTCGAACGGTTACCCGGACTTGCTCGGCGGGGTAGTCGGACAACTCGGGAAGCACCGGAGATTCGAACCGCACATCGAACGTGGTGACCCGGCTGTCGTGCAGGACCACCGCGACCTCGACGCCGCCAACCACATCGGCGGTACTGAGCCAACGAGCACAGTCCTGCGGATTCCGCCGGACGTGGTCGAGTCCCCCGCGTGTCATCACGGCCTCCACGCCCGGGTTTGTGGAGTGTGACGGGCGGCAGTCGCTCCGGTTGCGGCAACGCCGGCGCCGGTGTTGAGGCTCTGTAGGCGGGTCTTTTCGTCGACCCGCGGGTGGGGGAACGGATCGCCGAAGATCTCTGCCCAGATGTGGGCGGCTGCAATCTCCTTGCCTTCGGCTGCAAGTCGCTGGGCTTCGGCAGCGCGGGCAGCGAGATGTCGCATCCCACTCCTGGCCTTCGCGACGGCTGCCGCGGAGAGTCGGTCGGAAATCTGGTCGGTCCCGGTGGGATCGGCGTACGGGCCGCCGAGGAGTCGGGTGCCCATTGCCAGCGTGGCTGCGACGGCGTCGGCGTGATCGGTGGCGGTTGTCACTGCGACATAGGTGAACGTCTCGACGTGCAGGCCAGGGAGCACATCGGACAGTCCGGCTTTGCGGACCGCCTGCTTGGCCATCCGCACCTGTCGTACGAACCTCCCGTCGCACTGCTGGTTCCGGACGGTGATGGTGTCGATCAGGATGTAAGTGTTGGATGGCTCCCATCGGTCGTCCTCGGTGTCGGCGATGCGGATCCAGCCGGACCCTCCCTCGGGATTGAATGCCGGCACTGCGTCGAAGTTGAACCCGTTCCCGGGGAGGGTGATAGCGAGGGCGTGCTTCTTGGCCTCGAAGCGGGCGCCCGGGAGGTGAGGAGCGAGGACGTCCTGGATGAGCGATAGCGCCTTCTGAGGTCCGCCCGAACCGTTCAGGTCGTCCCACCACTTGTCGTCGAACTCGACGACCTTGTCGATATCCCGGAGCTTGGGGCCGAGCATCGTGTGGCGGGCGAAGCTGCCCTGCAGGCGGGTTCGCTTGGCGACGCCGGTGTCGACGACCAGGTCTCCCAGATGGTTGTGCACCTTCTGGGCCTGCTCGCGGACCGCGTCGCTCAGCTTGATGTTGTCGTCGAGTTTGTCGAAGCGCTGCCTCAGGTTCATTTGGTTGTTCCTTCCTACTCGCCCCCATTTCCTATTGACCCCGCTCAGACAAATGCCGCAAGGCCGGATCGTGTCCGAAACCTCTTCGCGAGGTGCGTCACCTCGGTCTCGTGGTGGGTGAATGCTCCTGAGGACGGCGCCTGGCCGACACTCCGGCGGGTGATCGCACGCTCCGCGTGCCCTCGGTGGCGTGACGCTGGGAAGCGGATTGCGAGACGCGGCGCCCGCTAGGCGCAGTCGACGCAGACCTCGGATTCGGCAGTGAACTGGCTGGACGCTTTCTGAAGGAAACAACCGGAGCACAGCCGGATCGCGGCCACGAGTGGACAGGAGCAGCGGCCGCACCTGCGGCAGTACCGATCTCCGCACCTCCGACAGGGTGCCCGCCGCGATCGCGACGCCTCGCCGCAATTCCCGCACTCGATCTCTTCGACCTCAGGCCACGGGTTCGTGATCACATGCTTCGGGGTCCGCTCCCACGGCGAGTGTGTGTCCTCAACGATGACGGCGTAGACCCAGCCATCATCGGCGGCGAACGCGTCACCGTGCATTGGGCCGCTGACTGCGCCAGATGCAAAGCGGACTCTGATGATGCCGCGAGCGTGCTTGGTCGACCAACGCGCGGCCTTGGTGATCAGAGAGTCCTCACCTTGAGGCGTGTCCCGAGCGATGCGCCACTGGGTCGTGGGGTCGTGGGCGATGTAGGTTGCAACCCCGTCTGCATTCCCGAGGATCACGCATCCTGGCGCCCGAAGCCGGCTGGCGGCGGTGACGCAGCAGGCTTGCCGAGAGGCGCGCGTTGATTCGTACAGTTTGGCGACGTTGCGTGCCGTGAATCGACGAGCAGGGAGGAGTTCCTCACGGATTTCTTCCGGCATCAGCAGTCTGGCGGCAATCTCGTCGCAGATCTCCTCGTCCCTGCGGTCGGCGTCGGTGATCGAGAGCTCGTTGAGCTTGATGTCCAACTCGATCAGGTGGTGGCCGAGTTCGTGGAGAATCGTGAACCACGTCCGCTCCTGCGCGACGTCACTCGCGGCGAGGATCCGCGGTGGCGGGCCGGGATCGTAGGTCCCCTCGACCGTGCAGCCCGAGCCTCGGCGGTGCGCCGGGCGCAGCGCTACTCCGACAGCGAATAGTTCCGTGACGGTGCGTGCCGGGTCCTCAGCGAGTCTGTGGCGGCGGGACGGGCTGATCTGCTCAAGTAGGCGGCGCGCTTCTGTGACGGGGTCAAGTCTCACGAAGCCGCTCCCTGATCAGCGCGGTCCACGTCAGGGAGCCTCGCTGCCGTGGTCGGGCGGCGAGGGCCATTGCCTGCCCGGCAAGTTCACATCTGGCGGCTCTCTCGTTGCCCCGGTGACTCCGGGTGGCGGCAAGTCGAAGCGCCGGTCTGAATTCGGGCTGGTCCAGGGACGCGACGAGTCCGGCATCGAACGTCACCGCGGTGTCAGGCACAGAACCAAAGAGCTCCACGAGTGCGCCAGCCTGCTCGGAGCGTGCTGGCTGCTGACCCAACAGCAACCGACGCGCCGCTCCCGGCGTGATCCCGAGGTGCTCCGCAACCTGGCTCGCGGAGATCCCCGCGTCGGAGGCGAGTTCGGCGAGTGTCGGACCACGGCTCGGCTCCGGCAGCCACTCAGCTGACGAGAGGATCTGGAGCCGCTCGGTCAGTTCAGCGCGCACGAGCACGCGGTCGTCGAGGTTGCTCGTGATCGGCGCCCAGTCGCCGGCCTGCTGGCCGGCCGCGACTTCACCAATCTTCTTGAGGCTCTCGCCGGTGAGGTCGACGATCCGGTGCTCGAGCGTAAACGTCATGACAGAGGCGGTGATGCCTGCCCAGACAGCAGGTTCCATGCCGTTGTCTGAGATCGCGACCACTGCCCGGTCATCGCCGATGTGATCGGAGGTCGCCGCGAGCACGGGTACGGTCCGGTCGCTCGGCTCTCCGAAGATGAGGACGAGGCACGCCGAGCCGTCCCACTCGGCACGCCAGAGTTGTCCCGGAATCGGCTCAGGTTGGTCCAGCGTCGCCGCAGGCCAAGTCAGTCTGTTGAGTCGATCGCGGAGTGAATCAGAATCCATTCGTTCCCCCGTCTTCCTATGTCGAATGCCGCAACTCACAGCGGTGTCTGACGAGTTCCAGCAGTTGCTCCATGGCGCCTTCCGCATCCCCAGCGAGTTGATCGGCGAAGTGCCGCAGCTTGCCGTTGAGATGATTCTGGATCTTCTCTGCCCTGTACTTGGTACAGCCCAGCGCATCGGCGAGCTTGCGGATGCTCGGATGTTCAAGCCTCAGTCTGAGCACTCGCCGCTCGTACTCGGTCAACTGTTCGTAGATCCAGAGCGCCGCCCACCGGTCGTCGCTGAGGTCGAATGCGTCGCGGCTTGAGGTAGTGGCCCACGTCGAGGTCCTGCGGTCGTCGAAATCGTTGTACCCGAGTCGCTCCTCAAACACGACGCCGAATCGCTCGGCGAGCACGCCAGCGAGGTGAGCTTTCTCCAAGGGCCCAGCCAGTCCCAACACCGCGGCACACACGGCCCGAACATCTCGTCGAGCGGCCATCGGAGGGGTCTTCATGGCACTCGGGGACAGTCGCACGGTCGCGGTGTGCACCTCCCAGGCAGCCGCCACGAGAGCTGCCCGTTGCTGTGGCCGAACGGGTTGACGGTCGTCGGTTCGCAGATGCCAGTAGCCGTTCTTCAGGGTGAACTGGTCGGGGTCCTCTCGCAGGGCGTCGTCCGTGGCCCGGATGACTCGGCCCAAGGGGGTGCGTCGAGCACGCTGGTTGAGCGTGGTGTGCAACGCCTGGTTCAGCCAACTGAAGAATTCGGCATCATTGGCGGCCTCGCAGGCGGCTAGTACGACTTTCGGAGTGGTCACCCTCTCGATGGTGTCGTGGATCAATTCGTCGATGTCCTGGTCGAGCCACGAGTCCGACCCGGTCGGAGACTTGCGGCTACGCGTGACGACTCGTGCCGCTTTCCGACACGTATCGATGAACCGCTCAGTGATTCGACTGGCTGCGACTTCCTCGCGGGCACCTGCCACGGCGTGGAGCGTATGGGAACCCACGGAAAGCTCTTGTGATGGTGCATAGTTTTCCAGACTTGATGAATTCCGGGGACCCGCGCCGATGGAATAGTGAGCCATCGGCGCCAGGTCGCCAGCCGTGACCGCGCCGTCCCGACCTGTGCGGTATCAGCGGTTGAGGGAGACGTCCCTGGTGGGGCGGGCTGTGATGCCTTCGGAGGAGGGGACTTCTTTGCCGCGCCGCCGGGAGGACCGCTCGACCAAGCGCTTCGATTCGATTCCAGGCGGCGCCGACGTGTGCACCGCTGCGGGATCGCGGAGCTGAGCACCGGTGGTCGAAGGATCTCGTCGGCGTTGCGGGCGATCTGGTTGGCGTTGCCACCGATGGCCCAGGCTCAACTCGCCGGACGGCCGAGGCGGCGACTCGCAGCGGCAGCTTCGATGCACCCCTTGTGACACCCTTGCGAAGCGAACCACCATTTCAGCAGACCGAAGCGATCCCGTTCGCCAAGCTGGAAGTGGCGGGGCGGTGGGATCTGAAGCGTGAAC
>Ga0209754_1002804_pt1 | contig 13004 bp, 10 predicted proteins | sample MesohylBB_FD_187295 | JGI IMG/M metagenome (GOLD analysis project Ga0209754, IMG submission 187295) | Host-associated microbial community of the marine sponge Aplysina aerophoba from Gulf of Piran - sponge mesohyl, lysed by bead beating... | ecosystem: Host-associated > Porifera > Sponge >... | reverse complement strand
GTCTCGTGCTGGCGAACGCGGGGATCGACCAGTCGAACCTGCGTCCCGGCGACGACCACGGCTACGCCCTGCTCCTGCCGGAGGATCCGGACGCGTCGGCGGCGGCCCTGCGTGAAGCGCTCGCGGCGCGGTTTGGAATCGAGGACCTCGGGGTGATCGTCAACGACAGCGTCGGCCGGGCCTGGCGTCTCGGCACCGTGGGGCTGGCGATCGGCGTCGCCGGCATGACCGCCCTGTGGGACCTGCGCGGGGACCGCGACCTGTTCGGCCGTGAACTCATGGTGTCGGAGACCGGCATCGCCGACCAGGTGGCGAGCGCCGCGCAGATCGTCCAGGGCGAGGGCGACGAAGGGGCGCCCGTGGTCCGCGTCCGCGGTTTGAAGAAGCTCGGGCCGAGCCAGACCGCCCGCGCCCTGCTGCGGCCCCGCCACCAGGACCTGTTCCGATGAGCGAAGCCGCGGGCCGCTGTCTCGCGCTGTCCGGCGGTGTCGGCGGCGCCAAGCTTGCCCTCGGACTGTCGCGAGTCCTGCCACCTGGCGACCTGACGATCGTCTGCAACACGGCGGACGACTTCGACCATCTCGGGCTCCGCGTCTGCCCCGATCTCGACACGGTGATGTACACGCTGGCCGGTGTCTCCAACCGCGTCACCGGATGGGGTCAGGCGCACGAAACGTGGTCCTTCCTAGAGGCGCTTTCCCAACTCGGCGGCGAGACCTGGTTCCGGCTCGGCGACCGGGATCTGGCGACCCACGTCGAGCGCACGCGGAGGCTCCGGAACGGCGAGAGCCTGACCACGGTGACGGACGCGCTGTGCCGGGCACTCGGCGTCGAAGCGACCGTGCTGCCGATGAGCGACGACCCGGTGCGCACCGTCGTCGGCACGTCCGTCGGCGAACTGAGCTTCCAGCACTACTTCGTGCGCGACCAGTGCGCCCCGGCGGTGACGGGCTTCCGGTTCGAGGGCGTCGATGCCGCGCGGCCGGCGCCGGACTTCCTCGCCGCCCTGGAAGACGACGCGACGGCGGCGATCGTCGTCTGCCCCTCGAACCCGTTCGTCAGCGTGGATCCCGTGCTCGCGCTGCCGGGACTCGAGGCGGCGCTGCGGAGCACGCGGGCGCCGGTCATCGCGGTTTCCCCCATCGTCGGCGGCCAGGCCGTCAAGGGCCCGGCGGCCAAGATGATGGAGGAACTGCGGATGCCCGTGACAGCCGCGGCCGTGGCCCGCCACTACCGGGAGCGCCACCTCCTCGATGGCTTCGTCGTGGACCATGCGGACGCCGGCGAAGCGGCGGAGATCGAGCGGGAGGGACTCCCGACTCTGGTCACCGGCACGGTGATGGAGAGCCTGGCCGACCGGGAGCGTCTGGCGCGCGAGGTGCTCGACTTCGCCCGTAGCATCGCCGTACCGGATCGCCGAAAGTGAGTGCGGGCGGTCTCTGGGCGGTCCTGCCGGTCAAGGCCTGGTCCGAGGCCAAGCGACGCCTGTCGCCGATCCTGAGCGGCGAAGAACGACAGGAGCTGGCCCGCGCGATGCTGGACGACGTGCTCGGCGCGATCGCGGGCGCCTCCCGGGTCACCGGAACACTTGCGGTCACCGCGGACAGGGTCGCCGCGAGCTACCTGGAAGGGGCTGGTTGCGAGGTCCTGGCGGAGCCCAGGCGCGGCCTGAACCGGGCGCTGGGCACCGCCGCGGACGAGCTGCGGCGCCGCGACGCCTCGACGATGCTCGTGTTGCCCATCGACCTGCCGCTTGTCGTGGCCGGCGATCTCGACCAGCTCTGCGTCCACCACCTGGAACAGGGGGCCGGGCAAACCGGGAGCCCGGCCGCGCGGGCGACCGTCACCGTGGCGCCTGACCGATTCCGTTCCGGCACCAACGCCCTCGTCTGCTCGCCGCCTGGCTGCATTCCGTTTCGCTTCGGCGACGGCAGCTTCCATGCCCATCTCCGGGAAGCGGAACGGGCACAGGCCGCCCACGCCAGCGTCACCCTCGGGAACCTCAGCCTCGACGTGGACCATCCGGACGACCTGGCCGAACTGCTGCGGCTCGACCACGCCAGCCGCACCGGACGTCTTCTACGCCGACTCGGCGCGCCGTCACGGCTCGAAGGCCACTGAACCGGGACTGATACCGTTCGCTATCCGCCGTTGGCGCGTTCTTTCCCGCCGTCATAGCCATGCCGCATCAGCTCAGCGCGTTCCTGGACCGTCGCCCGACCCCCGACGAAGCGCGTGCGCTTGCCCGCATCGAGCCAGGCGCCGGCCTCGACGAGTTGGTCGATGTCGCCGGTGAACTGCGTGACCGGGGCCACGGCAACCTCGTCTCGTACTCGCGCAAGGTCTTCCTGCCGCTGACTCACCTGTGCCGGGACATCTGTCACTACTGCGTCTTCGCCCAGCCGCCGAAGAAGGGCGAGGCGGCGTACATGCCGCTGGACACGGTCCTGAGCCAGGCGCGCCTGGCCGCCCAGGCCGGCTGCAAAGAGGCGCTCTTCACCCTCGGGGACAAGCCTGAGCTGCGCTACAAGGCGGCCCGCGAGGGCCTGGCCGAGCTCGGCCACGAGTCGACCCTCTCCTACCTCCGCGAGGCCGCGGAACGGGTGTTTAGCGAGACCGGGCTCCTGCCCCACCTCAACCCGGGCCTGATGACAGCCGGGGACATCGAGCGTCTGCGCCCCGTATCGCCGTCGATGGGCATCATGCTGGAGAGCGTGTCCATGCGGCTGCACGAGAAGGGCCAGGCCCACTACGGCTGCCCCGACAAGGTGCCGCACCGCAGGCTGGAGACGCTCCGGCTGGCCGGTGAGGCACGGGTGCCCTTCACCTCGGGGATCCTGATCGGCATCGGCGAGACCCGCGAGGAACGGATCGACGCCCTGCTCGCGATGCGGGACCTGCACGACGAGTACGGCCACATCCAGGAAGTCATCGTCCAGAACTTCCGGGCCAAGCCCGAGACCCGGATGGCCGACGCGCCCGAGCCGACACTCGAGGACCTGCTGTGGACGATCGCCGCGGCCCGCCTCGTGCTCGGACCCGGCATGCATATCCAGGCGCCGCCGAATCTGAGCCCCGGCGTCCTGCCCCAGCTCATAGCGGCCGGCATCGACGACTGGGGCGGCGTCTCGCCGGTCACTCCGGACTTCGTCAACCCCGAGGCCCCCTGGCCGCACCTCGAACGCCTGGAGGAGGAGACCGCCGCCGCCGGCAAGACCCTGGTCGAGCGTCTGACGGTCTATCCGGAGTGGGCGCTCGACGGGGAACGCTGGCTCGACGACGGCCGCGGCCAGAGCCGCGCGATCCGCCGCATGGGTGGCGTTCGCGCCGCGGTGCTGCAGCGGATCGACGCCACCGGGCTGCCCCGCACGGACGAGTGGTCGCCCGGCGAACAGACGCCGCCGCCACGCGACGTCCTGGACGCGGTCACGGCGCCGGTCGCCCGAAACGGCAACGGCAGCGGCCACGGCGTCGCCGACGGGGTTTCAGCGCCCGTCCAGGCCATCCTCTATCGGGGCCGCTCGGGCCAGGATCTGACCGAGGAGCAGATCGCCACCCTGTTCCGCGCCCGTGGCGCCGACTTCACCGCCGTCTGTTCCGCCGCCGACGCGATCCGCCGCGAGGTGAACGGCGAAACGGTGAGCTACGTCGTCAACCGGAACATCAACTACACGAACGTCTGCTACTTCAAGTGCCAGTTCTGCGCCTTCTCGAAGGGCAAGCTGAGCGAGAACCTGCGCGGCAAGCCCTACGACCTCGAACTGGAAGAGGTCATGCGCCGCACGGTCGAGGCCTGGCAGCGCGGCGCGACGGAAGTCTGCATGCAGGGCGGCATCCACCCGGACTACACGGGCGAGACGTATCTCGGAATCTGCCGCGCGGTGAAGGAGGCCGTGCCCGAAATCCACGTCCACGCCTTCTCGCCGCTCGAGGTCTGGCAGGGCGCCGCGACCCTCGACATGCCGCTCCGCGACTACCTGCTGCTCCTCAAGGAGGCGGGCCTGGGCACCCTGCCCGGCACCGCCGCCGAGATCCTCGACGACGAGATTCGCGCGATCATCTGCCCCGACAAGCTGAACACGGACCAGTGGCTCGAGGTGATGGAGACCGCCCACGGGGTCGGCTACCGCACGACGGCGACGATCATGTACGGCCACGTCGACGGCCCGCGAAACTGGGCCCGCCACCTGCTACGCCTGCGCGACCTGCAGAAGAGCACCCGCGGCTTCACCGAGTTCGTGCCCCTTCCCTTCGTCCACATGGAGGCGCCGCTCTACCTCAAGGGCCGCGCCCGCAAGGGGCCGACCTTCCGCGAAGCGGTGCTGATGCACGCCGTGGCCCGGCTGGCGCTTCACCCCTGGTTCGAGAACGTCCAGGCCTCCTGGGTCAAGATGGGGCCGGAAGGCGTCGCGGCCTGCCTCCGGGCCGGCGTGAACGACCTCGGCGGCACGTTGATGAACGAGAGCATCACTCGCGCCGCCGGTTCCGAGCATGGCCAGGAACTGCCGCCGTCCGAGATGGAGGCGCTGATCCGAAGCGCCGGCCGCTTTCCGAGACAGCGCACCACGCCCTACGGCACGCCGCCCCCGGAACGGGTCGAGACATCGTTCCAGGCCGCGGAACTGGCCGCCGTGCTGAACACGCCGGCCCACCGCTATGAGCGCACCGGCCCGTTGCGACTCGTGCGCCCGGGCCTGGAAGCGGACGGCAGCTAAGACTGGGTGCGCCGGCCTCTCGGGCCGGCATCCGGCGCGGAGCGCCGGCTCAGCGAACTCGGCCACAGGAAAGGGTGCCTGCGGTACCATTCACGACGCAGGAGGCTTCCCGTGGAGCTCGCCATCACCAAGACCAAGGCCCGCCTCCCCAAACTCGTCACCGCCCCCCGGAACAGCGAGCACGTCGTCATCACGAAGCACGGAGAACCGGCCGTCGAACTGGTTCGTTGCAAGCAGCGTAAGCGCAAGGGCGGCTTCGACTTCGACAAGTGGGAAGCCACCCGGCGCCGGATGGGGATCAAGGACGCGCCGCCGGAAGAGGCCAAAGCGATGCGCGAAGCGTTCCACGACGCGGCGCTGAGCCGGCGGGTCCTCGGCCTGGACGACTAGCTCCGGCCGTTCGACGATTCGGAAGCGCCGGTGCGCATCCTGTTGGACGCGTCCTACATCTACAGGCTGATGGAGCTGTACGGGCGATTCCCGGAAGATGCCCGCGCCTTGATTGAGGAGAACGACGCGGAACTCGCCGCGGTCGGCGAACAGGCCAACCGGTGTGAAGTTCCGGCTAGCTGTTTGATCGAGGGATGGTCGCTGAAGCCACAACTCCTGGGCGTTCCGTGCTACACCTTGCCTCCAACGCCGCCAGGAGCTCGTCGTCGCGGAGGAACGCGTAGGACTGCGGCGGGTGAAACGCCGGTGTCTCGCTCCGCGCGCAGAGAGGCACCTCAAGTTCGGTTATCTCGGTCAGAGTCAGCGCGGCTACGAGTGCGGCATCTCCGACGTAGGCGTCGAACTCCCAGCGGTCGATGCCGACTCGGTCGCCGAACGCATGCCAGATTTCGTCTGGCGCTTCCAGGGCCACTCCTTGAAGCCGGGCGAATGCCACCACCTGCCGGCGCGGACTCGTTGCGTAGATCCAGATTCTTGCTCCGGCAGGCGCTCGGACTGCTCGTTTGCGGATCTCGACCGTCTTGCAGCCCGAGATGAGCATGTCGACGTACGGCGGTTTAACCGACATGAGGATGTCGGTCACGAGTCCAGTTCTCCGAATCCCGCCGACACGATCCTCAGGAGTTGGTCGTGTGAAATCGCTTCCGCCGCAACGTAGTTTGCGGGACCGACGCAGTCGAGCCTCTTGAGTTCGCTGTAGGAGACGGGGCGGGGGATGCCGGTCAGGCAGTCGAAGGTGAACGCCGTTACTCGACCTTCAGCGTCGGCGCGGGCTTCGATGTCGGCGGACGTCAGGACACCTTGGCGGCTGAGGGTTGCGACGGCCTCCTCCTTCGAGAGGGTGGCGGAGAAGGTCGCGCGAGCCACAGCAGCCGCTTCCATCCTCGGCTCACTGAGATAGAAGACGACAATCGTCCCGCGAGGTAGGAGACCGTGCCGGCCGGCCCGAAAGAAGTAGGCCCGTTCAAGCCGGAGAGCTGCCTCCCGGTCCGGCAGCAGCGACGACTGTGTGACGGTGGGTGGAAGGAGCTGCTCCGCGTAGCTTGGCCGGACCGGCACCACCACGCTCGTGCGGCCGACGGGAAGGAGAAGGCCCGGAGAGACAAGAGTCTCGAAGTCGAAGAGAGGGATGCGATTCTCGACGGCCTCTGCTTGCCTGATCTCGATGCCCTTGTCGCTTGCTTCGCTCCAGGCGGGCATAGTCGGTGCCAACCGAAGCCCGGTTTGCTCCCTGAAGTCGGCCGAGAAACTCCGCCAACCGTCTGGCAGCAAAAGGCCGCCGTAAACCAGCTTCGAGAGTGTCGCGCTCGGCCCGCCATTGCCTGTTTGTACCCGACGAAAGCCGCAATCGAGCGCGACCTGTTTCGTCGTGAACTTCCCAGCTGCGGAATGGAGGTCAATTCGGTAGAGCTTGCCAAAGCTACGGGGCCTTAGTAGCCAGTCGAACAGATGCTCGGCCGTAACCTGCGACTCGGCGCGAGATTCCTCGACGTACACATGGGCCGTCCACGGCTGGCCGAGGATGGTCGGAGGCGCCAGCGCGGCGACCCCGAGGATCCGGTCGCCTGCCCTAACCACGCGCTGTTCGGCGGGTTGCTGGGTCGTGCCCGGATTCAGGACGGCATCCCTGCGGTCAGCCGGTAGGCCGAGGCGTTCAAGGAAGTTCGCTAGGGCTGCGCGATCGCTGTCCTTCAGCGGACCTCCAGACAGGAGGCTATGGTCGACCTCGGCGGTGACCCGTGAAGCGCCGTGTCCGGCTGCGGTGGGGAGCGGCGGAGCCAGATCCGCCGGTGCGGCGACCCTGAGGCCGTATTGATCCCGTAGTAGTTCGGCGTGCGAGAGGATCCGACCGTCTCGCGTGACAAAGCCGTAGGCGCGATGGTAGATGCAGGCTGCGAGATGGCGTAGGTCGGAAGTGTCCGTGATGCCACGCTTGCTGGTGACATCGGAGGTCAGCCCCATCGAGTCTCGCAGTGCGCTCGTCAGCCGAGCAACCTGGTCTACCGGGGGCTCTGGAAGGCGGGGCAGACTGCGGGCTGCTTGCAGGAACTCGTCGTTCGGTTCGACGGACGTCCTCTCCAACTCGCGTATCAGTTCAGCGGTGACGACGATGGGGACTGCTCCAAGCAGCCACAACGATTGTCCCCGGTCGCGCTGCCTCAGGGCGTCGAACACGACATTCAGGTCGAGCACCCAGCGACGTGCCGGAAGTCGTGGCCTGTCGCGGAACGTGATCGCCTCGGCGGCGGGCGGTGGGCTTTCGTCCAGCAGCGACGGCTTGCGGAAGAGCGACGGAACGTCGAGTTCCCTAAGGTAGACGTTGATTTCCCGGTTGGTCGTCCTGCCGCCGAGTTCCGTGCGGTGGAGCGCAAAGCCGTGGCGCACCCAGAACTCGTTCGCCGGGAGATCTGCGGCCACGCGGGCCGTGATGCCGAGGACGGAGTGCTGTTCGCCGTAGCGCACAAGCTCGTTGAGCAGCCCTCCCGCGACACCTTGTCGTCGTGCGGTTTCAAGCGTGAAGATCTGAAACACCTTCAACTGCTGGTGAGTGCCTCCGAAGCGGAGGAATCCGGCCACTTCCCCACTGCTCGGCCGAGTCGCGACCCAGAGCCGACGCCTGCGCGCTGACTGCCGATAGACCGCTGGCGTGAAGAACCCGAGTTCCCTCGTGTGGGCGTCGGCCGCGGCGACTATCTGGTCGACGTAGGGGAGTACGTCGCTTGGCTGCTTGAGAATCGTGATTCGGGTCAAACGGGTTTCTCGCATGTGGTCAGGGAATCCTCCTAGGTAAACGCGACGTTGCGCACCGAGTCCTTCATGGACCAAGACGGATTCCATCTGACAATCTTATGCCTATGTTGCTATGGCCTCTCTGAGAGAGCGAGCGGACGAACCTTGACGAGCCGCAACTGCCCCATTTCTCGGCCCGACTCGCTCCAAGTGGAGCTCGAGGAGGCGAACCAGAACCGCGCTGGGCACCTACCGCCTCGGAGGTAGCCGCCTCCGAGGCCGTTTCCTAGTTCCGCGAACCGCCTCGACTGAGATCGGCGCCTGCATCCGTTCGTAGAGTCCGAGAAGGTGTTCCAGACGGTCACTCTCGCTCTTGAAGCGCTCAGGTCGATAGAGCCTGTCAACGGCCCGATCGAGGTTCTGATGGGCTCTCCTCAGAGTGGCGGGCATAAGGTCGGGGTCGTAGAGATCGGCCAGGGTCGCGTCCAAGTGTTCCGAACGAGCGTCGAGGACCGCCTGCGCCAGCGGACTCAGCCCCGACCTCCCTGACTCTGCCGGTTCGGAGAAACCCGCCGGGGTCGGAAAGGTGTTGTAGACGACGCCGACGGAGTACATGTAGTCGCTCTTCATCCGTCCCGTGACAGTTCGCACCCACGCCATGTGCATGGCGGACGTCAGTAAAGCGAACTCCGGCAGAGTCGCCTCCGGCAGGATCCGGAGCTTCTGATTCGCCACGACCTCAGGCGTAAGCCAGCCGATTGGAATGTAATATCGTCGCTCCGAGCTCGTGTTGGGCAACACCAGGAACGGCTCCGCGAGCCTGTGGTCGACGCCAACCTGGGTCGGAAAGCTCGCCATCCTCACCGTGCTCTCCCGCGAACGGGACGCTCGATAGCGCCTCACCGCAGCCACCCGCTCCGCCACCTGCGGAAGCCGCCGGAGTTCGGTCGGTGACGCGTCCGCCAAGTACAGAATCCACCGATGAAAGCCGTTGATGTACTCGTCGCCTCCGATATAGCGCCGAAAGAACTTCGCCGCGCCGGGTTCATGGGCGAGAAACTCCTCGCGTTCATCTCCGGTGAAGGTCAGGAGTCCGTTGTCGATCATCTGAACACCGGTCTTGAGGCGACGAAGCCCGTTGATGGGGTGGCTGACCTTTCTGACCGTCAGATGTGGGTCCGTCATTCTGGTGGCGTCGAACAGATACGGCGAGAGAGCCCGACAACGCTGCTCGTCGGGCTCGCCATTCACGTCCGCGTAGCTGAACAGGCGCTTGACCGGACGCTCGTCCTGGCGCCGGTCAACACCCACGATCACGACATGCACATGGGCCTTCCCACGGGCGTCCGACCCCCAGGCAAAGGTCCGATGCGCGAAGGCAAGGTCAAGGTCATACCTGTCGAAGAGAACTGGCCACAGGAGGCCGACCTGCTCGCCCTGCGTCACGGAGTTGGTCGCAACAAGGCCGATGCGGACAGGCTTGCCAGCTTGGCTGACGTAAGCTCCTGCCTTGATGAACCAGGCGGCCACGTAGTCAAGAGTGCCCCCTTGCTTGCCGAGTTGGGCGACTCGGCGCACTTGGGCGGCCTGCTCCTTCCGGGGTCGTCCGAAGCGGAATCCGCGTGTAGGTCGCACCGAACTCCAGGCTCAGGCGGTTGTTCATCATGTGGTCCATCATCCACAGCGCGGTCTCGGCGATGCGGGCGGGGAACTCCCCCAGCTCGATGCCGTGGAACTGGTCGACATCGATCATCGACATCCGATCGGCAAGGCTCTCCAGCACGGGCCCCGTATACAGTTCCTTCAGCACCTTGAGTTCGAGAACGCGGAGCTCCCGGTAGGCGATGATCAGGAAATTGCCGCAGCCGCAGGCCGGGTCGAAGAACGTCAGTTCGCCGAGGCGTCTTTGGAACCTCAACAGGTCGGCCCGGCGCCGGCCGTCCTTGCGGGCCAAGAGCCGTTTGAACTCGGCCCTGAGATCGTCGAGGAACAACGGCTCGATCACCTTCAGGATGTTCTTCTCGGTCGTGTAGTGCGCCCCTTGCGCCCGCCGCTCCGCGGGCGCCATGACGGACTGGAAAAGGGCGCCAAAGATCGCAGGCGAGATCGTGGACCAGTCGAAGCTGCAGGCATCGAGAACCGCCCGCCGCATCGAGGCGTCGAAAGACGGGATGGTCAGAGGCCCGTCGAAGAGGTCACCGTTTACATAGGGGAAACGGGCAAGATCCTCGTCCAGCGTCGCCTGACGTGTCTCGGAGGGGGTGTTCAGGACTTCGAACAACTGCGAGAGCCAAAGTCCGAAATCCGCACCGTCCTCGCCGGTTCGACTCTCGAGAAGGTCGAAGAGGATGTCGCGAGGTTCGAAGATGCCCGTGTCGTCCGCGAAGAGACAGAACACGAGCCGGACCAGGAAGCGCTCCAGATCAGGCCCGGCGTAGCCGGCTGCCGCGAGGGCGTCGTGGACCTTGCCAACCAGCTCGGCCGCTTCGATGTTCGCCGGATCCTGGTCGCGAAACACCCGGCGCTCGACGCCGAGGATGAAGCCAAAGCTCTCGACATTGGCCGGTAGGTCCTGGAGATCGAAGCTGGTGACCGCCCGCTCGCCGAGATCGTGCAGCTCGAAGGTCTGGAAGTCGCTGACCAGGATGTACCGCGGTCGCTCTCGGTCCGCAAGGGCATCGAAGTACTCTCCCGCCTGACCGTACGCCTTGTCCAAATCCCGCCCGGCGCTCTTCTGCTCCACGATGAGCACGCCAGGCCAGAAGAGGTCGATAAAACCGCTCCTGTCGTCCAGCTTCTGAACATGTTCCTCGTAGCGCGCTACCGTGCGGCGGCGGACCCCGAAGACTTCAAAGAACTCGTTGTAGAAGCTGTGCGTCTCTCCCTTCTCGTACTCCGCGTCCCGCCATTCCTTGGCGAACGCCGCAGCGCGGACCTTTACCTCGTTCCAGGAAAGACGCACTTCCGGCCTACAGCACCGCCTCCGCGATCGCGTCGAGCGCCTCCGGCTGCCCGCTCCCAAGCAGCATGGAGGCCACCTGGCCCTTGCCGCCGGCTTCCTTCCAGGCCGCGAGACGGTCGACGATCCGCTCCTTCGGGCCGACCAGGGCGACGTCGTCGACCAGGGCGTCCGGCACGGCGCCGATCGCCTCGCTCCGCTTGCCGCCGAGGAAGTTGTCCTGGATCGCCCGAGCCGCGTCCGGGTAGCCGAGGCGCTTGGCGTAGTCGTTGTAGAAGTTCTTGTCGCGCGCGCCCATGCCGCCGATGTAGAGGGCCATGCTCATCTTGACCGGGGTGCGGCACTGCTCGACGTCGTCGCCCATGACTACGGTGACGAAGGGCATGACCTTGAAGTCGTCGAGGCTCTTGCCGTTGCCCGCCTTGGCGAAGCCGCGGTCGAGAGCGCCCTCCAGCAGGTCGTAGCGTTCCGGATTCATCCAGATCGGGAACACGCCGTCCGCGACCTCGGCGCTGCACTCGAGGCCGTTCGGGCTGATCGAGGCGGTGTAGATCGGGATCGAGGTGTCCGCCGCCAGAATGCTCTTGAGCGGCTTGCCGAGACCCGTCGCGTCGTCGCCGCGATACGGCAACTGGTAGTGGTAGCCGTCGTGGGTGACCGGCTCCTCCCGCGCGAAGACCTTGCGCATGATCTCGATGTACTCCTTCGTGCGCGTCAGCGGCCGGCCGTACGCGACGCCGTGCCAGCCCTCGATCACCTGTGGACCGGACGGGCCCAGACCGACCTGGAAGCGGCCGCCGGAGAGCTGGTTCAGGGTCATTGCGGTCATCGCGGTCATTGCGGGACTGCGTGCCGGCATCTGCATGATCGCCGTACCGACGTTGATCTTCTCGGTCTGCGCCAGGACCCACGCCGCCGTCGACACCGCGTCAGAGCCGTAGGCCTCGGCCGTCCATACCGACGTGAAGCCGGCACTCTCCGCCTGGCGAATGCGGTCGATGGGGATGTTCATCTGGCTGCCGAAAGCGCCCGCGAGCAGGCCTAGTTCCATGGTCCGGTCTCCAATCCTGGTTGTGTCTGTCGGTTCCTGGGGGAAAACGCGCGCGAGGCTAGAGCCGCCAAACCCGGCGCAAGCTCCGTGTTTGGCCCCAGCCCCCACCTCGCCATGAGCTTGCGCCGCGAAACTTACTCCGTTGCGTTTCTGCGGTGCAAGCTCATGGCAGGTCGGACATAGACTGCGCTCCATGACCGAGACACCGGCACCGGAGCACGGATCCAGCCCCGGCTCGCGCAAGCCTCGCAGCCAGGTGCTGTGGCCGCTCGCGTTCGTCACGCTGACCCTGGGGATGGTCGTCGTGATCGTGATCGGCTTCGTCATCATCCGATTGACCCAGGTGCCCGGCGACGTGGTGGAGGGCGGTCGCGAACTAGCCCGCGACGCGGTAGACGCGGTCGAACGGATCGCGGAGGCCTTTCACACGGGCACCGTGCAAACGTCCTTCGTGAGCTACGCCACCGAGATCTCCGGCAGCGCCTTCCTCCAGTTCGCGTCTCTCGACCAGACCGAGGTGATCGAGCGCAGGGACTCGGCGAGCCTGCTGTGGGGCCGACTCAGGCTGCCGGACGTGATGGTCGAAGCGCGGGTCCCGGTCCGCTACACCTACTACCTCGACCTCGAGGACGAGTGGTCGCTCACCCTCGAGGGAACGACGGTTCACGTGCTTGCCCCCGGCGTGCGCGCGAACCGGCCCGCCGTGGACGCCTCAGCGATCGAGTACCGGGTGCAGGCGGATTCCGTGCTGCGCGACGAGGAGGCGGTGCTGGAGCAACTCCGCCTCCGCATCACGGACCAGTTGGCGTCCCGCGCGGGCGAGAACATCGCCCTCGTGCGGGAACTCGGGCGCCGCAGGACCGCCGACTTCGTGCGCACGTTCCTGCTGTCGCAGTTCGGGGAAGACGTGGACGGGTATCGAATCGAGGTCCGTTTCCGCGATGAAGTCGATCTTGAGGCCTCGCCCGAACCCGCGCCCGGACGCTCGCCGGCGGTAACCGAGGAAGAGCGGAATTGACCGACCGCCTGGCGCGCCGGCGCCAGCGACTCCGGGCCCGACAGGCGGACCGCTTCGGCCGCATGGCGGAGCAGGTCCACG
>Ga0209754_1002803_pt1 | contig 13005 bp, 10 predicted proteins | sample MesohylBB_FD_187295 | JGI IMG/M metagenome (GOLD analysis project Ga0209754, IMG submission 187295) | Host-associated microbial community of the marine sponge Aplysina aerophoba from Gulf of Piran - sponge mesohyl, lysed by bead beating... | ecosystem: Host-associated > Porifera > Sponge >... | reverse complement strand
ATGACCTCCTTCCCTGGAGGCAGGCCCAACAGACTGGAAAGACGGCCTGCCCGCCTCTTGGCATCGGCGAACGCATCCAGAATCGCTTCCTCCTCAAGAGCGTAGCAGTCTTCCACGATAAACGTGTCCTGCATGGAAAGTGGTGCCGGCGCCAGCCCGGCTCGACAACGCTGGCGGCCCAAGCCCTAGACTTCCGCCCCTTCATGGATGATCGGAGGCAGACACCGGCGCCCCAAAAAATCCCTCTTTGAGAATTTCGTAACTGCTAAGCCATATACATTGTTTGTCTTGACCAGCCCTTTATCCCTGCCGCCATTCAGGCTATCTGATTGCGTATTCGGTTGGTGGCAGCCACGTTGGTGGAGCGGTACTGCTGGAATGCGCACACACGGTCGGTGAGCGATGCTTTTGTAGGGGGGCGTTGCGGGGGCGCAGCCCCTGCACAAGGGAGGGCCGAAGGCCCGACCGCCCAAATGCAAAAAGAGAGTATAGAGGAGTGAGGAGAGAGCAACCACCTTCGCTCGCCTCATTCAGGATCGCAATTTAGTTGTGGCTTAGTAGTTTCATAATTTCTTTCAGCGCCGACACATGACGCCATTTCGACCAATACCGCAACGCGCACCCTTTTCAGAGAATGCATAGACTCACAAGTACAGGCAGCGAGAGAGAAATCAGAGACTGCCTCCTTGACCTCCCCCCGAAGCGTAGGCCAATCCAGCATCAATCCACGAGCCCCTATACCGCATCGGTTCCGCCCCACTGTGCAACAGTGGTCAATTCCCGACTCCTTTGCCCTGGGAAGGCACGTGGATGGCAGTACTGATCGGCCCCTGGAATTCACGGTGCCAGTACCTCGCCTTGCCATCGCCAGGGCCGCATCGTGGAGATGGGTAGCCGCACTGGGCTTCTTGCGCGCCAAGACCTCTTCTTTGACCTGTACCAGGCACAATCTCTCGGGTCAGAACAGTAGTTGGCGCAACAGTCTTCGCAGCGAGGGCGCCCTGGGGCGCAAACTCGGCCGGCGAGGCTGCGCTTTGCTTGCTGCCGGCAGCGCCGCGGACGCTGGTGCATACACAACCCCGGGTGTCGCCGCACAGACCGACACTTGACCAACCAAGCCGCATCACCCAGGGAAAGCCGGTAAAGGCCCTCTCCCCAAACTGTCGGGGAGGGCCCTTTACCGGGCGGCGGCAGACCGCCGCAGCACCACACTTGCCACCATCAGGGAGTGCAGCAGACAATCGTATAGAGCCGGAAGTGCACACCCCGGATGGCGCCAGCTATGTGCCCAGACTCAGTCCTGGTTTTGTGCATGTATCCATATCGGCGCCTGGACCTGCGCTGGCCGACCGCAGATTCCGGGAACTGAGAAGACGCCAGGAACGAACGTGGCACACAGCGAACCGCAGACGGCCCCCTGTGCCAACGTCAACACCCCGCCGGCACTGCAGAGTGTCCACGTATTCAAAACAACGTAGCCGGCTAAACCCCGGCCGGTTGCACCTGGGCGACCGCAGGTGTTTATCACTGGTCGGTGCGGCTGCCCCTTTCTGCAAAAGACGGGACTATACGGAATGAAACGATTTCGCGACTCCCCCCTCTTTTGTAGCCTCTATTTCTTGCCTTTTTACCTGTATTCATGTACTCTCAACAGTCGAAAATCGCAGCATTGTGTCAACTGAAATTCTTGAACCAGCTTCCTTTCAGTCTGGAGATGGCACCCATGATCCTGTATCTGATTCGGCACGGACAGTCAACCAACAATCTGCTTGCTGAACAGTTGAAGGAGCGGGAAGACGAGGTCTCCTGGTCGTCCTATGCGAACGAGCGGGTAGCCGAACCCACCCTGACAGCAATGGGCGAGGAGCAGGCGAGCCTGCTTGGCACATATATGGGCGACGTGGCGATATCTCGGCTCTACTGTAGCCCCATGTTGCGCACTATGCAGACGATGCAACCCGTGGCCGACGCTTTGGGCGCCAATCCGTCGGTTTGGCTGGACCTGCACGAACATGGCGGCATATTTCTCAGGCCTGACGCCGGCGCCGAGGCAGTCGGCTTTCCCGGTCTCAGCCGAGCCGAGATGAGTGCGAAATTCCCCGGATACCGTCTGGACGGTGTGGGCGAAAACGGGTGGTGGCAAGGTGCAGAGGAGGACCGGGCCGCCTGCCATGCGCGCGCGGTGCGGGTCGCCGAAGCATTGCATAAGATGGCCAAAGAATCAGAGGAAGATGAAGGAATCGCCGCCGTCAGCCACGGCACTTTTATGGACAGCCTTCTCAAAGCCCTTCTTGGCCGGCTGCCTGGCAACGAGATTTACTTCAACCATCACAATGCCGGCATTACTCGAGTAGACTTCTTGTCTTCGATGTCCGACAGCGGTATGTTTGTCATAATTCGCTATACGAACCGGACTGACCATCTGGCCGGCATCAACTTGACCTATTGAGAGGAGTACATATTGCCTGATTTACGACCCCGGCTTTTTGCGAGCGATCTGGAGGGTGTTCTAGTCCCTGAAATTTGGATCGCTTTTGCTGAGAAGACCGGCATTGAGCAGTTGCGACTGACGACACGCGACATATCGGATTACGATCAGCTGATGCAAATGAGGCTGAAAATCCTGAAGGAACGGAATCTGCGTCTGCAGGATATTCAGGAAGTAATAGCAACCATCTCGCCGCTGCCGGGGGCAGGGAGTTTCGTCGACTGGATTCGCGCCCGCTCGCAGTTCGTCATACTTTCCGACACCTTCTACGAGTTTGCCAAGCCGTTGATGGCAAAACTCGGCTACCCGACGATTTTCTGTCACTCGCTGGAGGTTGATGGTGACGGGACCATAACCGGCTATCGCATGCGCCTGGACCAGTCCAAACGTAAAGCGATTCTGGCATTTCGTGACCTCCATTTCCAGACCATGGCAATGGGTGATTCCTATAACGACATCGCGATGCTCGAAAGGGCTGACACAGGGCTGCTTTTCGATCCACCTGACAATGTTGTTGACGATCATCCCGACCTGCCTGTGGTTCGCAATTATGGTGAGGCTAAGGAACTTATCGAGGAGTGGTTGGTGGATGAAGGGTAGAAGCTAGAGACTTTACTCTTGTGCGTTCCTCGATTACGGGATATATGACAAGTTTTCGGTCCGGTTCAGGCAGTGCGGAAGAGAGTACCGGCTCAACCGAGTTTGTGACCGTCCTTGGCTATATTCTGACGGTTTCCTATCCTCTGCTTGCGCTGTCCACCGGCGTCCGAGCACTGTTTCAGCTGTTCTTGAAGGAGGACGTGGTTAACTATCTTGCGCCGTCACTTAGTTTGGTGGCTTCGCTCTGTTACTTGACTGCGACGATTGGATTCGCCCGCCGGGTACGTTGGGGCTGGCGTCTTTCTGTGGGGGTCCTGGCATTTGAGACTGTGCTCACCCTGGTGGTTGGCACTCTGAGTCTGATTATCCCCGCAACCATAGGGCGTACTGTTTGGCGAAATTTCGGCGCTGACTACGGTTTTTTTCCTCTCTTTCAGCCGGTGATTGGCCTTGTCTGGCTATTCTGGCCTTCGATCAGAAGACAGTATGGCCTGAGAGTCGGACAGGAACGCGGGCGAGAAACTCGGTTGAAATTGGGATCGAGAGGTAGATGAGCAAAAAGAGCAGGCCGGCGGCGCCCTCTCGGACGAGCATCGCCTATCAAGTGTTGCGCAAAGCCTATACCTCCGGGCCGCTCAGTTTTGCCGACCACACTCCTGACTTGTCGGTTCGCAGATACTTCGGATTCTTTTTCAAGGCGATTGTCGTTCTTATCGCGCTTGTAATGTTGTTGCCGCTGGCATATCTCGTGTACCGGGCTGCCGGCGTGGGATGGGCTCAGGGGATTGACCTGCTGTTTCGCATACGCACCGTCCAGATCATGTGGAACAGCCTGATCCTCGTATGCGGCGTCACTACGCTTTCACTTGCGCTGGCACTGCCCTTTGCATGGTTGACGGAAAGGACTGACCTGCCGGGCGGGCGAATCTGGACTGTGTTGGCGATGATGCCTTTGGTCATCCCCAGCTATGTCGGCGGATTCACATTGATCGCCATGTTCGGTCCTCGCGGCGCCCTGCAAGAACTGTTGTCTCCCCTTGGCGTAGACCGTCTGCCGTCAATCTACGGATTTACCGGTGCCCTCTGGGCCCTGACGCTTTTTACCTATCCCTATATTTTCATGAGCATTCGTGCTGCGTTGCACAGGTTTGATCCCTCGGTTGAGGAGGCAGCGCGTTCACTTGGGTATAACGGGTGGCAGACATTTCTGAAGGTCACATTACCCAATCTGCGGCCCGCCATCACGGCAGGCGGGCTACTGGTTGCGCTCTACACGCTCAGTGATTTTGGCGCGGTTTCGCTGTTGCGTTTCAACAGTTTCACGCGTGCCATCTATGTTCAATACCTTAGCAGTTTTGATCGGAATGTTGCGTCTCTCCTGTCATTGGCGTTGATCGTTTTTACGATTATACTACTGGTGATGGAGAGAAACAGCAGAGGTCGCGGCCGTCCCCGTTATTACCGCAGCAGCGCGGGGGTAGTTGCTCCGCGCAAGCGCATAGAGCTCGCCGGCAGGAAATGGCCTGCACTCCTTTTTTGCGGGACGGTAGTCACGGCGGCCTTAGTGCTACCTGTCGGTGTGATTCTGTTCTGGCTGTTGCGGGGCTTGGGTTCGGGCGAATCGTTGGCCCCAGTATGGACGGCAACTCTCAATAGCTTTCGTGCGGGCGCCCTGGCGGCCATAGCCGCGATGGCATTGGGGCTGCCGGTCGCCTATGCGGCGATACGGATGGGGGGACGGCTGATGAGTCTCTCGTCCCGGGCAGTATATGTAGGCTACGGGCTGCCGGGCATCGTCATTGCGCTCAGCCTGGTCTTCTTCGGCGCAAATTTTGCTCCGCGCCTTTATCAGACTTTGTGGATGCTGGTGTTTGCCTACGTCGTCCGTTTTTTGCCGCAGGCCATGGGGGCAATGCAGATAAGCTTGTTGCAGATGAATCCTCGGCTTGAGGAAGCCGGGCGCAGCCTGGGCCTTGGGAACAGGGCCGTGTTCAGGCGCATAACAGCCCCGATAGTGCGGCCGGGTGTGCTGGCGGGGATGGCGCTTGTCTTTCTCACGACGGTCAAGGAGTTGCCTGCAACTCTGCTTTTGAGTCCGACAGGTTTTTCCACCTTGGCAACGCAGATCTGGTCGGCTACTGACGAGGCCTTTTTTGCACGGGCGGCCGCGCCGGCGCTTATGCTTCTGGCGCTGTCGGCCTTCAGCATATTTTTTGTGCTCATGCAGGAGGAAAGGGAAGTGGGCGGCGGCTAGGAATTCGCCTTGGTCGTCGAACATCGACCATTACCGCCATGCGTCGAACGGAACAGAGGCCACCTGGCCTACGCTTGCAGGGCGTAACCAAAGTTTTTGGTACCAGGGACGCTCCTGTCATTGCTGCAAGTGATGTTGACTTGGAAGCAGACAGCGGCGAACTGCTGGCACTTTTGGGCCCTTCCGGATGCGGAAAGACCACGACGCTACGCCTCATAGCCGGTTTTGAAAGAGTGGACGGCGGCACCATCGAAATTGATGGCGCGGTGGTGGCCAGCAAGTCTGTCCACGTACAACCGGAGAGGCGACGCGTGGGCATGGTGTTCCAGGAATATGCCCTGTTCCCCCATGTCAGTGTCCGGGCTAACATTGAGTTTGGGCTGCGCCGCATGGCTTCAGTCGACAGAGAGGCCCGCACCAAAGAGACGCTGGCATTGACGGGGTTGATGGGGCTCGAAGAACGGATGCCGCATGAATTGAGCGGAGGCCAGCAGCAGAGAGTCGCTCTGGCAAGGGCCCTGGCTCCTGAACCAGCCTTGATACTGTTGGACGAACCTTTCAGCAACCTGGACGCCAGCCTGCGCGCGCGTGTACGCGCCGAAGTGCGCGAGATTCTACATGCGGCCAATACGACTGCCATTTTTGTAACGCATGATCAGGAGGAGGCGCTGAGCCTAGTGGACCGAGTTGCGGTCATGCTGGATGGCAACGTAAAGCAGGTAGCCTCCCCCCACGAACTATACATCAACCCTGCCACGCGAGCGGTGGCCGAGTTTATCGGCGACGCGAATTTCCTGCCGGGCGTAGGACATGGAGATTCGATTGAGTGTGAGTTAGGGATTCTGGCGGCGCGCAAGCCCATTCGTGGTCCGGTGGATATATTGCTGCGGCCGGAAAACATCGAGTTGTTGGCGGCACAGCCCGGCCTGCCGGCGTCGCGGGTACGAAGCTCTCTTTTTTTCGGCCACGATCAGTTGATTACTGTCCAACTTCCAACGGGCACGCATCTTACCGCGCGACTGGGGCCCTCGGAAGGCTATGTAACGGATTTGCCGCTGCAAGTTGCAGTGAACTCCCCTGTGATCGCATATCCACGCACAAACGACGACGGCGGAAGTATTGGAGGCAGCCCTCGTGATGAGGCAACAAGCACCTGGGAAAGAGGTAGCCAAGAATGAGTGAAGGAATCATTTTAGAGGAAGCGCCGGATATACACGCCCAGTTTCAGGTTTCGTCACCAGCGATGATGGTGATATTCGGTGCGTCCGGCGACCTGGCGAACCGAAAGTTGCTGCCCGCAATCTACAAGCTTTCGCAGCAGCGGCTGTTGCCGCCAAACTTTGTAATACTGGGTTACGCGCGTTCTCCTTTGAGCGATGATGAGTTTCGGCATCGCGCCCGCACCAGCATGGTTGGGAATTCTGAAGTCGAATTCCAGGGTTCGGCGTGGGACGCTTTTGCGCCGCGCCTTTTTTACATCTCCGGCGAATATGACGACCACGAAGGCTTTGAACGGCTGCAGGAACGCATCAGCATGTTGGAAGAGCAGTGGAATATTGGCGGCAATCGCCTTTTTTACTTGTCGACGCCGCCGTCCGTCTACGAACCGATCATCACCTGCCTGGGAAATGCCGACCTCGTGAAGCCTGCCGGCGGACACAATTGGACCCGCGTTGTCATCGAAAAGCCGTTCGGCAGCGACTTACAGAGCGCTCACAAACTCAACGACCATGTCCTTTCTGTTTTTGACGAAGATCAGGTCTATCGAATCGACCATTACCTGGGTAAAGAGACGGTCCAGAATGTATTGGTATTCCGTTTCGCAAATGGGATATTCGAGCCGATTTGGAATCGCAACTACGTGGACAATGTGCAGATCACGGTCGCGGAAAGCATAGGCGTCGAGGGCCGGGGCGGGTACTACGAGAGGTCGGGCGCGTTGCGGGACATGATGCAGAACCATCTTATGCAGCTTGTTTCACTTACTGCAATGGAGCCGCCGATTGCATTCGATGCCAAAGCCGTGCGCGATCAGAAGGTCAACTTGCTTCAGGCCATTCGCCCGTTGAGCCTGGACGAAGTGCCAGATTATGTAGTGCGCGCTCAGTACAACGCTGGCACAGCCGACACGCGACCGGTCCCTGCCTATCTTGAAGAAAACGGTGTTGCATCAGACTCCACGACTGAGACATATGTGGCATGGCGCCTCGAGATTGACAACTGGCGCTGGCAGGGCGTTCCATTCTATCTGCGTACAGGCAAGGCCTTGCCGCGAAAGGCATCCGAGATATCGGTTACTTTTCGTCGGGCGCCACACCTGCTTTTTGACTCCACCGAAGGTTTCGATGGCGCGTCGGGTCAGGGCGAAACAGGACTACAGGCGGCAATCCAGAGGGAGCGGCTGATCGAGGATAGCTTAAGCCGCAACGTTCTGACCATGCGCATTCAACCGGATGAAGGGATTACGCTCAAGACGCTGGCCAAGCGGCCCGGTCCGTCGGTAAATCTGACCCCTGTCAACCTTGAATTCACCTATGGCCACAGTTTTGGCGATCCGCCGGATGCGTATCAGCGGCTTCTGCTGGATGTAGTGCTGGGGGATTCCACGCTTTTTACCAGAAGAGATGAAGTGGAGTTGGCCTGGCAGCGGATTACGCAGGTGTTGGATGGCTGGCAGATGCAGGAAGAGCAGTCATCCAATGGCAGCCAGCCGTTTCGGCTACCGACATATCCGGCAGGCACTTGGGGCCCTAAAGAGGCCGACGGGCTGCTGGAAAAAGAAGGCCAACATTGGATTGCTGAGTAAACGCTCCTATAGTGCGATAGAAGGCCAGAGGCACTCCAATCCCCCGCTACTGATCTCCACGACAGATGTAGCACGAGTCGGCGGCGTGCACCTTAATCTGGGCCACTAGTTGACCACTCTCGAAATCCCGTTGTCCGCTGTCGTCGGGTATGAACGGCAGCCTCTCCCCGCTTTCGAAGCTGTATAGGCCGATCCGAAGCAGATAGTCTCCTGGAGCCAACCCGCTTGGCAGTTCGAGTTCGCGGCTGTCAATGTACAGGCTGTTTGGTTTCCACTGGCTGGTTGGTAGCAGGCCGGCGAACGGGGGGCCATCAAACTGGGCAACAAGGTCTCCTTGTTGGTCGGTCATATGTATGTATGTAATCCAATCGCCGGCGACGCCATCGCCGGTTTCCCAGAAGAGGCGGAGGGAGCGGCCAGCAGGCCCATCCTCCAGGTCGTAGCCTTGCAGATGCAGGCCGTCATCGGTGTCAGCCGGCGTCTTCGTGGTAGCGTGTACCTTCTGAAATAATCCGGCCCGGAGAGGTTCAACTGTCGTCTCTCGCAAGAACAGTAAACCGTCCGTTGAGCCGGGAACACTTAGCCTTTCAGCGGAAGCGGAAACCAGTCCTGTTGCCAAAGTGAAAGGGGCAGGAGGAATGTCTAGGGGAATATACAGGCGAATTGTCTCAATGTAGTACAATTCCGGGTTCCAGACCCTGGTGGGCGGGCGCGGAATAGCCTGGTTCTCTACAGCCCACGATCGTCGCTGTTGAGGCGCATAGAGATGAAGAATCGTGTGGAAATCTTCTTCAAATTTGCTGTGCGCCTGCCAGTAGAGACGTATACTGACCGCCTCGCCAGGCTTTGGTCTCTCTCCATCAAGCAACTCCCAACCCAGGAGTGTTACAGTTTCTGAGCCGGTTCTGCCCAAGGTTACGGGTTCTCCCTCAGTGGCAAAAGCGAGCTGCTCAGAGGGCGACTGCCTCAGGAAGGGACCGCCAGAAGATGCGTCAACAGCAAAGCGGGCGACAGCGGCCGCCAGAACGCAGACAGCCAGCGGGGCCACGCCGCGAATCGAACCCGTCTGCATTGGTGGCACAGCGATCTTCGCATCCCTTTTGCGGAAGCGTTGAAGGATGAGCACGGCGACGATGCCTGTGATGCCTAGCAGACTCAACAGTTCCCCTCGATGTTGCCAGTCAGTTCCTCGCCAACGGATCACTAGCGGCTGCGAAGGATTGAGCAGTCCTGTCACTTGCGTCCATCCTGCAGACCCGCTTGAAAGGCTTGCCTGCGCGCCCGCGCTCCAGCCGGGATGAAAGTGCAAGCGCAAGAGGGCCGGCTCTTTATACTTGGACAGATCAACGGTCCCTTCATGAGGTGAGCGCCAGTTCAACCGTGTAGCCTTGGGTTCTTCAATCTCTCCCCTGATTACTCGCATGTCAGCGTCTTGGACAAGGAATTCGTCGAAACTGGTCAGGCCCCAAGCATCCAACTTTGGGCCAAAGGAGCGGGTATCATCCGGGGACAGAGATTTCACTGGCATGAAGGCCGAAAACATGGGCGTGTGCTTGGGGAACAGGTAGGGAAAGACAACAAGCAGAGAGGCAAGAACCAGAGCGAGTCCGGACAGCCACCTGTAGTTCTTTCCCAATACATCTGTTGTCGCAGCAGCCGCTACAGATGCTCCTAGAGGAGCGACTAGCAGAAAACGGGAAGGGTATTGAAAGAGGCTAAGGCCTGACAAACTTTCCCACAATGGTTCGGATAAGCTAGATGCCATAGCAAGCATCAGGATGGCGAAGAGTGAGCCGGCAGCGCCCCAGACTCGATGTTCCCTGCTTGGACCAATCACTGCAGCAGCGAGTCCGGCAAGAAGCGCTAGCCAGGAAGCGACCCCGAAAGTGTCGATCGGCATCAAAGGGTTGCCAGCTCTATTGTCCAGAATGGGAGACTGGAAGCCGGTCAACTGCCACCACCCAAGAAAGAACTCGCTGAAATGTGCGATTTTTTCCTGAGTGTTATCAAACTGCACATAGGGCAAGTCGAACACGGAAGGCAGCCAGAATGCGGCTGTAACCAGCATGGCGAGCAATGCGGCGCCCCCGCAGCGCAGTGACCCTTCCACATTTCGGTGGCCGACAAACATCATGATCCACCAGGAAAGAAGAACGATACCTCCCACAAGTGCCATGAGATTGTGGCTGACGGCCAGAGAGGCCATGGCAATTATGGCTGCCAGCCAAGTGCGGGAGGAGGCTCTGTTGTAAAGGGCTGTGCAGGCTCCCAGGCAGACGGGCAGTAGAAGTAGAGCCAGCGCCTGCGGGTAGTCGCCAGCATAGTATACGGTTCGAGTTAGGATTACTGGATGGAGGACGTAAATCGAAGCTGCAGCAAGGCAAGCGGTCGGACTGAAGGTTTGGCGCAGCCATCCGTAAACTCCAAAACCAGAAAGCGTAAGCGCCACTGTCATGACCAACTTTAAAGCATTATCTAGTCTGACGCCGATTCGATGGGCCGCAGCTACCAGCCAGTACAGTCCTGGGCTATAATGGTGGAAATCTGGAGCACCAAGATCGTTATATAGCTCCGGAAACCAGCGCGGCCAGAAGACGCCTTGTCTGAAAGCGCGTTCGACCGCAGCGCTACGATGAAGATGGATCCGAATGTCGCCAGTACCAACAGGAATGCCATCAATCTGCAAAAATGGGCTAGCGACTATGACCGTTAGAATGGCGATGAAAAGAATGACCAAAGGACCAAGAGGGTTCCGACCGAGCATATCCCGAAGTATACGTAGTCATAACCTGCAAAGCAAACCACAGGAAGATGGAAGCATATCGCGGTTGGTCAAGAAAAAAGTTCATTACCGACAAGGAATCGAAAACTAAGGGGAGCGAAGGTGGCCGGGCTAATCCTTTCTTGTCTGATCGAAACATGATAGTCCAACCGAATCGGACGGAACTTGCTCATACCGCAGCGGGGATGATCGCCGCCGCCTAGCTTATCAGCATTGATCAGAGGGGGGCCTTCAACATTGCTCTCGCCGGCGGCTCCACACCAGGCCCGGTGTACGAACTCCTGGCTGCCGACAGCGAGATAGACTGGAGCCGGTGCAACATTTTCTGGAGCGACGAACGCTGTGTACCGCCTGATCATGCGGAAAGCAACTACAGAATGGTCCGCGAGACACTTCTTGATCGGCTGCCGCACGTTCCGGCACTTGTGGCCCGCATGGAAGGCGAACTGCCACCGGAGAAGGCGGCGCGCTCCTACGAGCAGGTTATTCGCGAAGTTTTGCCTGCCCAAGAGTCCGGTATTCCAAGGTTTGACCTGGTCCTATTGGGTATGGGTGACGACGGCCACACGGCCAGCCTCTTTCCAGGTTCAGAATCTCTTCAGATCACGGATCGACTGGTCGCGGCAGACTGCGTTGGCAAAGTCGACGCATTTCGCCTGACCTTTACTTATCCGCTTATCAATGCCGGGCGTCATGTTCTTATACTGGTCAGCGGGGCATCCAAGGCTGACACGTTACACAGTGTTCTGCAGGGCCCGCCCCAGCCCTGGAAATTCCCTGTGCAAGGCGTACACCCGACGTCAGGCCAGCTCAGATGGCTAGTCGATGCTGATGCAGCGCACGATATCAGGCAGTAAATTCGAGCACAATTCCTTCAGGAGCCTAAAGCTGTGAAAATAGTAGGAAACATCTCCGTACGACCTCCTCTGCCGCAGGCCATCCATCGTTTGCAAGAAATGGCATACAATCTCTGGTGGACCTGGAACCCGGACGCGCAGGATCTCTACGGGTCAATTGACAAAGAACTGTGGGAGAAGGTGAGCGAGAATCCGATCAGGTTTCTGCGCACGGTGTCGCTGCAGCGACTTCAAGCTGCCTCCAGCGACCACGAATATTTGCGGCGGTACCGCTCAGTTCTCGAGCGGTTTGACGACTATATGGCCGAAGATGCCGACACCTGGTTCAAGCGCCATTTCCCTGAGCGCCAGCACGAGTTGATTGCCTACTTCAGTGCCGAGTTCGGCCTGCACGAAGCGCTGCCGATTTACAGTGGGGGCCTGGGAATCCTTAGCGGCGATCACTGCAAAGAGGCGAGCGACATGGGCTTGCCTTTGGTCGGTATCGGGTTTCTGTATCCGCAAGGTTACTTCACGCAACAGATCAGCGCCGAGGGCCGTCAGGAGGCGATTTATGAGAAGATTGACTTTTCCGAAGTGCCGGCTACCCAAGCTCTGGATGCCGAGGGTGTCCCGGTTGTCGTCCATGTCGATCTTCCAGGGCGAACCGTCTACGCCAAAGTCTGGAAGATTCGCGTGGGACGGATAATCCTCTACCTGATGGACACGGACGTAGAACAGAACGCCCATCAGGATCGGGAACTCAGCGCCCGGCTCTACGGCGGGGATCATGAGATGCGGATCAGCCAGGAGTACGTATTGGGCATTGCGGGGGTGCGTACTCTGAGAGCGCTCGGCTATGAACCGACCGTCTGGCACATGAATGAGGGCCATAGCGCATTTCTCAGCCTGGAACGCATTCGAGAGATGGTACAGGACGGGATGGAGTTCGAAACTGCGGTCGAAGTCGTGCGCGCGGGCAATGTCTTCACAACCCATACCCCTGTGGCCGCGGGCCACGACGCATTTCCGTTTGAGCTGGTCGATAAATTCTTCTGGCAGTACTGGGGTCAGATGGGAATCGACCGTGAACGATTCCTGGGACTTGCCCGCCATGACCATGAGTGGGGCGCCGAGTTCAGCATGACTGTTCTCGCGTTTCGCCTGAGCGCCTACCATAATGGCGTGAGTGCATTGCACGGGCAGGTATCGAGGCGCATGTGGGAGCATCTGTGGCCC
>Ga0209754_1002802_pt1 | contig 13008 bp, 8 predicted proteins | sample MesohylBB_FD_187295 | JGI IMG/M metagenome (GOLD analysis project Ga0209754, IMG submission 187295) | Host-associated microbial community of the marine sponge Aplysina aerophoba from Gulf of Piran - sponge mesohyl, lysed by bead beating... | ecosystem: Host-associated > Porifera > Sponge >... | reverse complement strand
GCCTGCGGACAGCCCGCGTGGCGGCCTCGTGGCCATTCTGTGGACGATCGCTCGGTGGTTCGCCCGCCTGCTTGGCCTTGCTCCGCCGGCATCCAGGCCTGCGCTCTCGGACCTTGCCGAGAGCCGCCGAGCCATTGAACGTCAAATCGACGAGACATCACGGGTCGAGGAAGCCGTGGGCGCCGTCCGCAGCGCAGCGCGTAGCGCCGGACTGCCGGACGGTTCGCCCGATGCCCTCGTGCGGTCCCTCCGCGAATGGCAGCGGACGCGCACCGAGCAGATGGGCGAGACCGACGCGAGGCTGGGAGACTGGCAACAACTGCAGCGAGTCCTCGGTGAGCAGACACGCGATGATCTCGACGCCGACGCCAGCAGTCTCCGGAGCGAAGCAGAGTCCCGCGCCGCAGGAGTGAACCCCGGCGAGCTCACGGACGCTCTGGCCCGGCGGCTCGACGACGCTGAACTTGCCGAACTCAAAGGACGGACAAGCGCCGCGCGGCGCGCCGAGACACTGAGCCGCCTGCGCATGAGAGAGGCTGAGGACACGCGCTTTGAGGAAGCGGCGCGCAGGCGACGAGAGGCATCGACAGAACTGCACGATGCAGCGCGGGCGATCGGGAGTGAAGCGCCGACCTCCCACGAGCAGGAATCGGCGCTCGCCGAATGGCTCGAGCGCAGGCGCGCGATGCTCACCGAGGACCGTCGCAAGGTCGCTGAATGGGAGGAACTCCAGCGAGTGTTGGGCGAGCGGACGCTCGCTGACTTCGAAGAGGAGACGAGCCGACTACGCAGCGAAGCCGACTCCCTGGTCACGAGCGCAGATCCAGGAGCATTAGCGGAGGCGAGGGCGCGCGAGCCCTCCGCAGGAGACCTTGAGGTTCTGGAAGCGGGCCTGCGCGAAGCTCGCGGGCGCCGCGACACTGCGCGCGGCGAACTACGCGAGTTCGAAAGCTTGTTGTCGGACGTCGCGGAAGCCCAGGAACAGGTCGAGCGCGCCGATGCCGAGCGCACGCGCGTCGAACGCCTCGACCAGACGCTGGGGACCGCCGTCCGATTCCTCGAGGCCGCTCAGGAGCGAGTACACCGGGACATCGCTCCGGTGTTGCGCGCAACCGTGCTGGAGCGCCTCGAGCAGGTGACCGGGGGCCGATACACTGATTGCCGCATCGACCCCGAATCTCTGGAACTCGAGGTCGCCGACGCAGATGGGCGGTGGCGTCCCGCCCGCCGCTTGTCGCATGGCACGGCCGAACAACTCTACCTGCTGCTGCGCGTCGCACTCGCGCGACACCTGACCGAACCGGCGGGAGAAGCGTGCCCGCTCATCCTGGACGACGTGGTCGGCGCAGCGGACAGCGCACGCAAGAGACAACTGCTCGAGACGCTGTTGTCGATCAGCGAATCAACGCAGGTGATCCTGTTCACCCACGAGGATGACGTGAAGTCGTGGGCCGAAGAGAGACTCACCGACGCGAGTGACCAGCTCACTGTGCTTGCCGGGGAGGCCTGATGGAGTCTCTGGACGGCATTCCTATCCTTGGTGGCGTGATCCGTTGGTTGAGGCAGGATCGTCCTAACTCTCGAGCACCCGACCGCCCGGGCGAATCAGCACACCAGTCGCATCGAACGTACCCGCGCCGTCCTCCCGTATCCGGCGGACGAGCCGTCCCTCCAACTGTCGCGGATCGACGACTGGAAGAAGTCGCCCGCGCAGGTCAGAAGGCATGGGTTTCTGTCGGACAAGCGGTCACGGTGCAAGGCAGGAGGTTGCCCGGAGGGATGATCTACGTCGGGTCACGCCTCCGGGGGGTTTCACCGCACGCCTCAATTGAGCCCGCACTCGTCAACCCCATTCTCAATGGCGCCCATCCCACCCCTGACCGGTCCGGACACTTGATGGACTACTGGCCGTCTTATAGCCACCTCGCACCAGAGTCACGCACGGCATACCTCGACTGGCTTGCGGCGGGGCGCCCTGGCGGCGCGCATATCGGGTACGTGTTCCTCTTCTTCTATGGCATCGAACGTCGCGTCCTCTTTGACGCTGCTTACATTGATGAGGCTCGTCCAGAGATTCCGGCGCTGCTCGACGAGGTCGAACGGCTTGTCGATCTCTATCAGGGCAATAGTTCGTTTCAGGGATATGCCGGCGACTTCCTCTCGTCCGCTCCTCTCATCCGCGGCGCAGTGGATGTCGGAGACTTGACGCCGCCACTCGCGCGGCGTGGTTGGGACTTCCCGGTGGAGCTCAAACTGGCTCTCGGAGCGATCGTCAATGCGTCCGAGCCGCTGCCCGCGCCGTGGGCATTGTCGTGGCTCCGCACGCACCCGGAGATCCAGTTGCGGACTCCCGCGACTCGCTGTGACGACGAGTTCAACGAGCTCTTCAGAATCCGCTACCGGGCACAGTACGGCGATGGGATGACGATTCGACGTAACAAGACCCGGCTGAGGCTCTCGTACCATCCCGCCAGTGCCAGTCTCCGCGACACGATCAGAGTCGATGCGGGCGACCTCCCAGACGTGTGCCGACTGAAGGCGCCGGTCCGCCGGCTTCAGCAATTGGCGGGAACAGTCACCGAGGAACTTGACGCCTACAGCCGCTGGGTCGGGAGACACAATGACCGTGAGAGTCTGGCCGCCATCGCGCTTCTGCCGCGCGACCTCGCCGAAACCCGACAGCCAGAGGAGCTTCGACGTCTCGTGCAGAAAATCGAGGCGGCGCTGGGCGACAATGATACAGCGACACTGTCGGCACCAGATCTCATCGCGACGTACCCGTCGCGGAAGCCAAACACACTGACCGCCCGCGAGGCGACGGCATTCACTGAATTGCTGGAGCAAAGTGGATTCGGGGTCGCCCCGGACATTCGCTACTCCGGGATCAATCTCTCGAAACACCAGCATGCCGCCGTGTTCCGGCTACCTGACGAGCCAGCGGAACCCGCGGAGGACTACTTGGGCGCGACCGTCCTCCTGCAGTTCGGCGCAGCCGTCAGCGTCGCCGATGGCACGGTTACAGAAGATGAAGAGCGGCACCTCGAGGCGCATCTTGAGCAGGCGCTGAATCTCTCGCGAGTCGACCGCTGCCGACTCCGGGCCCACCTGCAATGGCTTCTGGCCGATCCTCCGAAACTCACCGGAATGAAGTCTCGCCTTCAAGCTCTCACGCCGGCGCATCGCGATCTGGCGGGGCGTTTTGTCTTGTCCGTCGCGGCTGCGGATGGGTACATCAGCCCGGAGGAAGTCAAGGTCCTCGGACGCATCTACACGCTGCTCGGCCTTAAATCCGATCAACTCCATAGTCATCTTCACGCGCTTACATCCGGCCCAGCGACCCGCCCCGTCACCGTGATTCCGAGCGACCAGCCGATCGGGCATCGGATTCCCCGGCCGCCCGAGGCGGCGGTCGCTCCGGCGGATGCGGGACTGACTCTGGACAAGCAGCGAATCGCGGAGGTTGTCGCGTCAACTCGCGAAGTGACTCAGTTGCTCACGGAGATCTTCGATGGCCCGATCGAGGAGGGAGCGGAGGAGTCCGAGTCCGTCGAGACCATGACCGACGAACATGAGCAGGCGGCTTCGGAGTCCCCGCTGGATAGCTTGGACTCGCTGCATGCCGAGCTGGTCCGCTACCTGGCCCAGCGGCGAATCTGGTCCCGGAGGGAGTTCGAGCAAACCGTGGGTGAACTCGGCCTGATGCCTGCCGGCGCCATCGAAACGATCAACGAGGCGGCATTCGAGCGTTGCGACGAACCGCTCCTTGAGGGTGACGATCCACTCGAGGTGAACGACGAGGCGCTGAAGGAGCTACTTGATGGCCGCTGAATCCCGGCTCCGCCCCCGTGATCGCGATGCGATTCTCCAGTCGCTGGCGGCCGGTGTGGTACCCAGACGCGGCCTCCAGCACGTCCAGGTCGGGCGCACGGGCGAGGTATCTGCGCTGCTGAGCGATCTTGAACGGATCATCGACGGGGGGTCGGCGATCCGATTCGTGATTGGAGAATATGGCAGCGGAAAGAGCTTCTTCCTTCACCTGATCCGCTCGGCTGCGTTGGAGAAAAACGTCGTGACCATGCACGGCGATCTCACGCCGGATCGACGAATCCACGCGACAGGCGGACAGGCACGGAATCTCTACGCAGAGCTCGCGCGGAATCTCGCCACGCGCACGAACCCCGAGGGCGGCGGACTCGCCTCCGTGGTCGAGCGGTTCATCGGACAGGCGCAGCAGGAAGCGCGTGCTGCGAATGGTGACGTCGAAGACGTCATTCATCAGCATCTCGACAAGCTGTCCGAGCTCGTCGGCGGCTACGATTTCGCCGAGGTGATCGCGGCATACTGGCGTGGCCACGATCAGGGAGATTCGAGCCTGAAAGCGTCGTCTGTGCGCTGGTTGCGAGGCGAGTATGCGACAAGAACCGATGCGCGCCGAGATCTCGGGGTCCGCACGATCGTCGACGACGGCACCGTCTACGACCACCTGAAGCTACTCGCGCGCTTCGTTCGTCTCGCCGGGTACACCGGGCTTCTGGTTGCGCTGGACGAGTTGGTGAACCTGTACAAGCTCGCGAATACCCGGGCGCGCAGCAGCAACTACGAGCAGATTCTGCGAATCCTGAATGACTGCCTTCAGGGAACGGTATCCGGCCTCGGCTTTCTCATGGCCGGGACCCCGGAGTTTCTGACGGACACGCGGCGCGGGCTCTACAGCTACGAGGCGCTGGAAAGCCGGCTTAGCGAGAACACGTTCGCCTCCGCGGGCTTGAGGGACTTCTCGGGACCGGTTATCCGGCTTCCCAATCTCACCCCGGAGGAGTTGTTCGTCGTGCTCACGAAGCTCCGGCACATTCACGCCGGCAGCGACTCCGCTGCCTCCGCCCTGCCGGACGACGCCCTGCGGGCGTTCATGGAGCACTGTTCGCGGCGGATTGGTGAGGCGTACTTCCGAACGCCGCGCGACACGATCCGGGCGTTCGTCCAGATGCTCGCAATCCTTGAGCAGAATCCGGAAGCGGCGTGGAGCGACCTCGTCGGGAACGTCCGGATCGAACCCGAGGTGAACCCCGACATTGTCGGGCTGGAGGAAGTCGAGCCAGCCGAATCCTCCGGCGACGAACTTGCCTCGTTCCGCCTGTAGGCGCACCGATGACAGAGGCATCGTCCGAAGCGTTCGATCAGCTCGACCGCTCAGTGCGGCGCTGGGTTTGGCGCCAGCAGTGGAACGAGCTACGGGAGATCCAGGAGCGGGCGGTCGTGCCAATCCTGAGCGGGCGCAACGTTCTGATCTCGTCCGCAACGGCGTCCGGGAAGACGGAGGCCGCATTCCTTCCGATCAGCAGTGCGCTCGCTGAGGAAGGGGCGGAGTCGCTCGGCGTCATCTACATCGCGCCGCTCAAGGCGCTCATCAATGACCAGCATCGCAGGCTCAGTCCATTGTTCGAGTGTATCAACGCAGCAGTGACGCCATGGCACGGTGACGTCGCGAGCAGCACAAAGCGCCGATTCGTGGAGCGGCCAAGGGGCGCGTTGCTCATCACCCCCGAGTCCCTCGAAGCGCTGTTTGTGACGCGCGGGACAGCGGTCCCTCGTCTGGTCGAAGCGCTTCGATACGTCGTGGTGGACGAGCTGCATGCGTTCATCGGGACGGAGAGAGGTCGGCAGCTGCAATCACTGATGCACCGAGTGGACGTGGCGGCGAAGAGACGCGTCCCACGTGTTGCGCTCTCCGCCACACTGGGGGATCTCGACTTGGCGTCCGAGTTCCTCCTGCCGCGCCGTGGCGGTGAGGTCGAGCGGATTACCTCGTCGGCACTCGGACGCGAAGTCAAGATGCAGGTACGCGGCTACCGCATCACCCGGCCGCAGATGGGCGAGAGTGAAGCGGCCGCCGCAGAACGGGCAGGTGCCCCGGTCGAACTCGAGCAGGTGCTGACCGGCGACGACCTGGAAATATCTCGACATCTCTACGAGACGCTGCGCGGTGGCACGCACCTCATCTTCGCCAATCGCCGTGTCGAGGTGGAACGCTTCGCCGATCTGCTCCGCCGGCGCGCGGAACGGGCAAGATTGCCGAATGAGTTCTGGCCACACCACGGCAGCCTCTCCCGCGAGATCCGTGAGGAATCCGAGGAACGGCTGCAGGGAACTCGGCCCGCTACTGTCGTTGCGACGACCACGCTTGAGCTTGGTATCGACATCGGCTCTGTCGATTCAATCGCACAGATCGGCGCGCCAGGTTCCGTCGCATCCCTGAAGCAACGCCTCGGCCGCTCGGGACGACAGGCGGAGGCGCCATCGGTGATCCGCATCTACGTTCAGGAGCAAGAGATCGGTGAGAACACGCCTCCGCAGGACCAGCTGCGCGGCTCGCTCGTGCAGACGGTGGCCATGATTCGCCTGCTTGTGAGCCGCTGGGTAGAGTCACCTCCGCCTGCCGCGCTCCATCTCTCCACGCTTGTGCAACAGGTTCTGTCGCTTACCGCCCAGCATGGGGGATTCCGTGCCGCGGACGCTTACCGGGCCCTCTGTTCGTCTGGTCCATTCGCGGCGGTCGACGAGTCGACGTTTGCCCAACTCCTGCGCGATCTCGCAAGTCATGAGCTGCTCTCCCAGACACATGATGGAACGCTGGTGCTCGACCTCGCTGGAGAGCGGCTGGTCAACCACTACGACTTCTATGCGGCATTCACGTCACCGGATGAGTGGCGACTGCTCGCCAACGGCCGTGCGCTCGGCACGCTGCCCATTACATTTCCCCTTGCTTCAGGCCTGTTCCTGATCTTCGCAGGACGCCGCTGGCGGGTCGTCGAGGTTCAGGAAGAGCGCCGCGAGGTCGATCTGGAACCTGCCCGTGGTGGAGTCCCTCCACACTTCGGCGGATCAGGCGCCATGATCCATGATCGGGTTCGTGATGAGATGCGGAGAGTCTACGAGGACAAGGACATCCCGGTCTTCCTCGACGCAACCGGTCGCGAACTCCTCGCCGAAGCGCGGAGCGCGTACCGGCGCTTCGGGTTGCGTGATCGTCCGTTCTTGCACCACGGGCGACACACGCTGCTGTTTCCCTGGGCCGGTGATCGCATCACGAATACGCTGGCGCTGCAGCTGCGCGCGCGGCGAGTCGCGGTCGCGATCGAAGGCTTTGCGATCCTTGCGCGTGACACTACCCCGCCCGATCTCCACGCACACCTCACGGCGCTCGCTGAGGCCGGGCCGCCAGATACAGGAACGCTGGCTGCCTCCGTCGAGAACAAGCGCACGGAGAAGCACCACGCGTTCCTGGGCGACGAGTTGTTGAACGCCGACTACGCCTCCACTCAACTCGACTCCGAGGGCGCATGGCGGACAACCGTGCGCCTCAGCACGCTCGAGCCGGAGCCGCCAACCAGCACGGACGCCTCTTGGCTTGGAGATCGACTGTGAGTACATCGACCTCGATACCCGACAACTACGTCGTGTGGGTAGTCCATGGACTGCTTAATCGTCGCGCCCACGTTTTCTTGACACGTGTGCGAACGTACGGCTAGCGTACGTACGTTCAGCATATGGAGGATCATGTGAGCACGACTCGCCGGGACCACCGGATTGAGCTCCGAACAACAAGCGATGAGAAGCAACTCCTCGCGGATGCAGCCGCGTGCCAGGGCATCGATGTGACGTCCTTCATTAGGGCTGCCGTCTTCCCCCGGGCCCGCGAGGTGGTTGACCAGACTGAGCGAGTGTCCTTGTCGGCACGAGCAGCGATGCAAATGCTCGAGCTCCTGGACACCCCGCCCGAACCAAGCGATGCCCTCATCGCGGCAGCGCGGCGGCGCACCCGACTCGTCTAGGTCGCTGTGGATTGGCGTGAGGAAGCGATTTCCTCACAGCACGATCGTGCCAACTTTGACTGCGGATCCGAGGAACTCAACGACTACCTGCGACGGTTCGCTCGGCAGAACCATGACCGCGGCCATACCAAGACGTACGTGGCAGTCCCCGTCACCGAGAGATTCCGCATACTCGGCTACTACTCGATCACGCTCGCGTCGGTGGACTTTGGCGCGGTGCCCGAGAGCCTCACGAAACGGTTTCCCCGCTACCCGATTCCTGCCTTCCGCCTTGCCCGGCTTGCCGTTCACCTCGATCTGCAGCGACGAGGATTGGGCTCCGGCCTATTCTTCGCGGCGGGCCGCCGTTGTTTGAGAGCGGCTGAGGAAGTGGGCGGGTTCGCGCTTCTCATTGACGCGAAGGACGAGGCGGCCGCGAACTGGTACAGACGCCTCGGCGCCGTCACGCTGCTCGATAGTCACTCTCGGCTGATCATGCCACTGGCGACGATCTCGCGGACGATGGAAGCCCTTGCGTCGGAGACGACCCCAACGGAGTAGCTGCGCGCCGGATAGCCGCGAGGGAGCACAGGAAACGCCGGGGTGACGAACAGTCGCTCAGGAAGGGCTGAGCTTGACTTTCAGTGCACGAATATGGGGGTTGAGTGGTCCTAGCCGTCTCTAGTTATCATTCCTCTTTGAGGGCAGCTCTCTTCGCTGACGAAAGAGATGCTCGATGACCTCTACGACGGTACGCGCCTCATAGACGATTCTAAGGTCGATGATTTGAGACGTCCTGATGACGGGCCTGACGACTGCTGTTACTTCTTCAAAGCTGACGCTCGTACTTTTTTCTCGACGATACACAATCCCCAAGAAGACCCGGGCACCCCTAGCCGTCCTCCCTCGAGTGGGAGCGCCGCGCCGTCTACCCGGCGATGATGGCTGTCCGCCCCCTACCTCCGTTACTTCGCCCCGTCGCGCCCCACCGACGACCACGGTGTGCGGCCCACCCTGCTGGTGGTGTTCGACGACGAGCTCGCAGAGCATCACCTTCTACGCGTGCCGGCGGCGAAATGCAGCGCCCAGGGGTCGAAGTGCCCGTACGCCTCTCTCACCGGAAGGTGCTACTGCGAGACGAGCCGCTGGAGCTGGGGTTGCCCGATACGCTCGCGCCCCAACCGCAGTTCGCCCTCTGCAGCAGACATGCTCCCTCGGCCCCCTTGTTTCAACGAGACATAGCACCCTGCCGCATCTGGACATACAGTGGCCCGGTGCTGACCCTCCTTCATCTGTCCGATCTGCACCGGACCTCGGGGCCGCGTGTTCGCAACGACGAACTGATGGCGGCGATGGTCAGCGATGCTAGGAGGTGGGAGGCGGAAGGGATCCCGCGGCCTGAGCTGGTCCTAGTCAGTGGCGATTTGGTCCAAGGGAGCGCGCTCGACACGGACGACCCCGACGCGGAGATCGTCGCTCAGTACGCTGAAGCAGGCGATCTCCTGCGCCGTTTGGCCGCCGAGTTCGTCGGGTCTGACTGCTCGCGCGTGATCGTCGTGCCTGGCAATCACGACGTTCACTGGCGTCGTGCCCGAAGCGCGATGACGCAGCTTCCAGAGTGCCCGCAGGGCATTGCTATCGACGCCTTCCGACCCGACTCCACGATCCGTTGGAGCTGGGGCGAGCAGCTAGCGTACAGAATCACCGATGCCGAAAAATACGATTCTCGATACGATCACTTCCGCCAGTTTCGGACCGACTTCTACGCCGGGATCGACTCCGTTACGGTGCATCCTGACACTGACCTCGTCTTTGCCGAATACCCGTCACTCAGTCTGGCCGTTGTCGGGTTCGCATCGTGGCACGGGAATGACTGCTTCTGCCACGTCGGAGATATTGACCCCGCGGCACTCGCCGTCTCTCAACAGTTGCTCTCGGACTCCACGGCTCAGGTGAAGGTCGCGCTGTGGCATCATAGCATCGAGGGAGGACCGCGGGCTCACGACTACATGGATCGACGCGTCGTTCATCGCCTCATTGACTTTGGCGCCAACGTCGGGCTCCACGGCCATCGGCACTATCCTGGGGCGGCACCGTACGAGTTGCGCCTCCCAAACCGCACCTCGATGGCCGTGGTAAGCGCCGGCTCGCTTGCCGTCGGGGACGCCCAGCTCCCTGCGGGTGAGCGTCGCCAGTTCAACATCATTGACATTGACACCGAGGATCGCACGATCACGGTACATGTGCGGGCAATGTCGGCAGACGGTGTTTTCACGCGCTCCCATCGGGATGACTTCGGTGGGAGCGCGTCCATCACACTCGACCTCCCGATTTCGCACGCACATCATCCGAAGCCTACCGGCACTCAGGCGGCGCTAGACGAAGCGATAACGGCCGTCAGGCAACGCCGATTCAAGAAGGCCCTGGAACTGCTTCCCACGATCGACGACTCCGCCCACTCACACGCGAAGCGACAAGTCACCATCGAAGCGATCGTGGGGCTCAAGTGCCATGACGAGCTCCTCCGACTCCTCAATCCTCCTCAGAACGCGGATGAAACTGTGCGCGGCGTCGCACTCCTCCTCGAAGCCAAGCGCCACGACGATGCCGCGGCCCTACTCCAAGCAGGATCAAGTCTGCTCGATGCTGCTACGCGCAAGGCACTGGCTGAACGGATCGCTATCGGGAGGACACGCGAGTGACGCAGCCCGAACGGAAGATAGCCTTCAAGGTCGAGTTCTCAAGGATCCTTGAGCTTCTCGCTGATCAGATATATCAGTCGCCCCTTGCCCTCCTGCGCGAGAACACGCAGAACGCTTTCGATGCGATCCGCATGAGAGAGGCCGAGTCACAAAACTTTGACCCTGTAATCGAGGTGACCCTCGACAATGAGGAAATCGCAGTCGTCGACAACGGTATCGGAATGACACCCGAAGAGATCGAAGAGAACTTCTGGTGGGCAGGAAAAAGCGGAAAGAACACCGACGCCGCCCGTGCCGCGGGCGTGGTGGGTACGTTTGGCATTGGTGCGCTCGCCAACTTCGGTGTTGCCGATGTTCTTTCTGTCGAAAGTGAATCGGCGCTCACTGGTGAACGAACCCTTTCGACCGTGCGAAAGTCAGAGCTCTCGACTGAGACCGAGGGCATCTTGGTCACGTCGATGGAACCAGCGGGGAGGCCTGGAACCACCGTTCGAGCTCGGCTCGCCGGAGACCGCCGGATAGCGCCTCGGGAAGCTCAGCGCTACCTCAAGGACTTTGTCGAGTTCGTCGACGTGCCCGTCTTGTTTAACGGTGAGAACCTCAGTGGTGCTCGTCACAGGGACGCGCTTCCCTCAGAGAGGCATGCTTGGGTTGAGCCTCTCCAGGGTGTTTCGATGCCCGGCATTCTCTCCGCTGACCTTGAACTGCTCGGCATGGCGTCGGGGGAGCTTCGCGTCGTTCTCGAGAACATTCAGACGCCGACTGGGATCGGCAGGCCCGGTTCGATTGTCCTCCTGCAAGATCGGAATGCCATCCGCACACTGCGAACCGGGTTCGGCCTTGCCACTGTGGCGGCAGATTCCTTCTACCGTTGGGGCGGCGTGGTTGACCTTCCGTTTCTGAAGCCTACCGCGGGCCGTGAGGCGCTTGACGCCTTCTCCAGTCAGCTTGTGCAGCAGATGGTCGCCGCCCTCGACACGGTGGTCTCGCAACTCGCCGCTCAACATCCCGAGTCCTTCACTAATGAGTGCTTCCTTCAGTGGATCGTCGCAACCAAGCAGTTTGAGCGCTGCGGCCCGCTGGAGGTGACAGTTCGTCCAGCGAGAGACTCGGAGACGCTTGAGTCGGCGGTTCAGCACAGTCGTCTGCGGTACTACAGCGGTCGCGATCCAGCTGTAATCGAGACCTATGCCAGCGACGACGAGCCGCTATTGGTCCTCTCGAGGCGCTCACCTCGCCGTGCGTGTGAACGAGGCTACCTCCTAGCACAGAGCATAGAGGAGGTCGACACCACCCCCCGGCTAAAGAGGGGCATTCCACTAGAGGAACAGACCTTCGCCCATTCAGCCCTCTCAACGAGAATCGGCAGGATCCTCGAGGAGGACTACTTTCTCCCGGCCGACATTCGATTTGGGTCCAACACTGCGGGGCTTCCGTTACTCGTTACTGACAGGGGGACTCCAGTTGTTATCCACCTGGATGCGGCCTCCAGCACCGTTGCCCCCCTCTTGGCCCTGTACCGGGAGGACTTCGATTCATTCGGTCCATTTGTGAAGGATTTCGTGCGATCTGCGGTGTTCCCTCGAGTATCGAACCTTGTCCCCAGCAGCACGAAGGAAGGCGCCGAGGCCTTCCTTCGACATCTTCGCTCGAATCGAGAGTGGTTTGAATACGAGCTGGAAGACAGGGAAGCTCTCGAGGACCTGCTCGAGGAAGTACAGGCCGGAACACTGACGATCGCCGAAGCGACGAGGAGGCTGACGAACACTGATATTTCCGTGCTTGAAGTCACTCCTTCCACTGAGGTGGAGTTATCTTCCGTCCTTGGTGGCGTAGAGGACGATCCTCAAGACGACTCTACTACAGAGCCGTTCGGCCCAAGGCCAGGAATCGATCGTCGAGAAGAGCAAACGAGCGCCCGCATCCTGACAAGCGAGGCCTCAGGTTTGAATGGTTACACGTGCTTCTTGGCTCTGAGTGATCGTGTTCAGCGGGAGAAGGGGGACTTTTTTCTGCAGCCGCACTCGACGGAAGTGGTGTGGGGCGGCGGTAAGGTGGTCTTCGTATTCCAACACCATTCTGGCCAATTTGGCCTGTACTACGACATTCTCTGCCAGAACCTCGTCGCGGAGACAGCTGGAGGCGGGAGAGGTATCACCTCCACCATTCTCACGAAGGACCGGACGTTCATTCCGATCCCGACCGAAATCTCCAATTCGTTTCTTCCCAGCCCGGGCGAGGTCAAGCGCTTAGAAATAAGGTGCGACGTCCTGTATCTGGAGGAGTGGTGAGGCGAGTCTGGTCCCCGCGCCTCGGCAGTCTAATTCGGTTGCGGCGAGCGCCGGGCGCAGCTCCTCTGGGAGTGCTCCCGGGCTCGCATCGGAAGGGCCGGCGTGGTGCTGCGCGGGAGCGCCGCGGCCAGACCTTGACCGCGCCGTGGCCGTGGTTGACGAGCATCGTCCGAGCACGCATCAGGGCGTCACGGCTGCGGCGGG
>Ga0209754_1002800_pt1 | contig 13039 bp, 13 predicted proteins | sample MesohylBB_FD_187295 | JGI IMG/M metagenome (GOLD analysis project Ga0209754, IMG submission 187295) | Host-associated microbial community of the marine sponge Aplysina aerophoba from Gulf of Piran - sponge mesohyl, lysed by bead beating... | ecosystem: Host-associated > Porifera > Sponge >... | reverse complement strand
CCTCCTCGCGTCCCCGCGGGCCCGCCGGCAGGGAACCGCCGCCGGCCTGTGACTTGGACTAGGCCAGCAGGAGTTGGCCGGTGTCGGGGTGATGGAGCCGGTTCTAGGGGATCAGCTGTCCGTCGCGGCGCTGCTGTGGCGTGTCCAGCGTGGAGCGCAGCGAGGGCAGCCGGAAGGCCACGAAGCCGGCCTCCAGGATGCTGAGCCATGCCTTGGCGGTCGGCTGCGACACTCCGCAGTCGCTCGCCAGCGACGAGAGGTAGATCGGCTGAGCGGCGCGTCCATCCCAGAACAGCACGGACCCGTCGAGGAGCGTGCCGTTGCGAATCATCAGCCATAGAAGCCCGAGCTTGCGGAACCCCTCGGCCAGCAGCGAGAACTCCAGGTTGCCGTCCTTGTTGCGCAGGTAGAACTCTTCGTTCTTGGTGGTGACCCGTCCGTTGATCACGTCTCTCAAGATCCTCAGCAACCGTTCACGGTCCCTGGGGATCCGCCCGCGCTCCTGGGGGACGAACGCGCGCAACAGTATGTCCCGGTAAGTCTCCTCGAAGTGGATCTCGCGGCGCTCGTAGAGCGCCAGGAATCCCGGGGCGTTCGCCAGCATGGTCCCCGGCGCCTGGTCCTGCACTAGCACGGTGGCCAGCGACACGCCGACCACGGGCAGCTTCACCAGCTCGAACAGCTTCGCCGCGGCCGGGTTGGCCGCTAGGAAGTGGCGGTGGTGACCTGGATGTCGGGGGTGATCCAACCGATCTTGCACAGGCCGCTCGTAGGGAGCCGGGGCCTCCTCGCGTCCCCGCTGGCTTGCTGACTGCGGACCGCCGCCGACCGGCGGAGCTAGCATCAGCGCATTCTGCAGCTTGTTGAGTCTAGTTGATGGTTTAGGGTTCCCTTCAGGTACAGTTGTGGACACCGTCGCTAGCCGCGGTCACGGCTCGCCTCAAGCATCCCCTGTGGAACGGAGGCACACCTGATGGAAACAGAGACAGTAGCCATATTGATCACAATCGTGGGATTGGTCCTCGCATCGAACCTCACCACCATCGGCCTACTGCTCAAGCAGATCAATCGGCTCGGCCGCCGGTTCGACCGGGTCGACGAGAGATTCGACCGGATCGACGGCAGGTTCGATCGGGTTGGCGAGAGATTCGACCGGGTCGGCGAGAGATTCGATCGGGTCGACGGCAGGTTCGACGTGATGGGTCGCGACGTCTCGGACACCCGCGAGTGTTTGGCCCGGGTGGAGGAGCACATGGCGGATCACGGCCGCCGGCTCGGCGATCTGAGCGAGTCGTCGAGGGAGCGGGGTCGCGTGCTGGGCGAAGTGCGCGAGCGCCTGGCCCGGGTGGAGGAGCACATGGCGGATCACGGTCGCCGGCTCGGTGATCTGAGCGAGTCGTCGAGGGAGCGGGGTCGCGTGCTGGGCGAAGTGCGCGAGCGCCTGGCCCGTGTCGAGGGCCATCTGATGGCGCCCCAGGGCTTCAGGATACGCGGCTCGCGCCCCAGGGCGCAGGACGAGCCCTCCCCGGAGGACCCCGAACCCGACCAGCGGCAAGCCGGCTAGTCGTATGTCGTGAGTACAACTGCGCAGTTCTGTAGTCCACCGCGCGAGGCCAGAGGTCGAGCAGGTCGCGCAACCAAACCCAAGACATACCACTAGAGGCCGCCGGAGTCCTGCCGCTGGAGTTTCCTTCCCGCAGGACGGCGGTCGACGTTCGGGCTGGTGTCGTCTACTACTCGAAGCAGTAGCGCCCGGTCAGCTCGCCTCGCGCTCGCCGTCGCCGGATTCGTCGGTCGGCGGTGGGAGCGCACGGGGCGAGAAGCCCTCGGGTCCCATCAGATAGCCCTCTATCCTGGCCACCCTCTGCCCTATGTCGCTGACGTCGCCGCCCAGGGCGTCGAACTTGGTGTCGAGGGCGTCGAACTTGGTGTCTATCTTGTTGTCGAGGCGGTTGGATTGGTAGATGATCAGTCCGACGAGGGTCAGCCAGGATCCTGCGATCGTGACCATGAGCGTGACGGTATTGAAGTCCAGGGTGCTGGTGTCCATGGTTCCGGGTTGCCTCCGTGCGATGGGGACGCTTGAGGCGAGCCATGACCGTGACTAGCGACGGCAGCGACAACTGTAACTGAAGAGAATCTAAATCACCAAACAGATGCCATTATCAGTGAAAGACACCGATGCTTGGTTGCCCGGACAAGGGCTCGCCCGGCAACCGGGTATCGCCCTGCAGACGCGAGGAGGCCCCGGCTCAAGTGCCGGGGCCTCCTCGGGGTTGGTGGTATTAGAGAGGAGGAGCGGAGCCGGGGCTCGGGTTAGACCCGGCTCCTTACCTACCTAGCTGATTCCTACGGACCCGCGGACACCAGCGTGAACTGGGTGATGGCCGACGCATCGTCAGCGACATATCCCTTCCATGCCACCGTCAGCGTCCCTCGAGCATCCGCAGCCGCGCCTGCAGCCTCAAGCTTGGCCATGGCGGCCAGCCGCTCAGCTACTTCCTTCTCGAAGTCCTCGAAGCTCTTCGGAACTGCGTCAGCAGCGGTAGTGCCGATGAGGAAGTAGTCGAGCGAGTCGTAGTTGATCACGTTCGGAGTGATGTCCGTGGCGTGGTTGCTGACGACAACCTGACCGTTCTCAGTATCGATGCTGAGGACGGTCCTCGGAGCGGTCGAACTACCGGACGGGGCGGGCCTCACCCAGTTGACCTTCGTCGACGTACTGCACACATCGGCTCCAGCAGCGTCGGCGGCTTCAGCAGCGTCGGCGCCCTCGCAAGCCACCACTCCGTCAGGGCCAATTGGATTGCCGTAGCCTTCGGTGCCGACTGCACCAACAGTGTCGCCGGCCGAATCGGTGGTTGCGGCCACGAATCCGTCCCAGACGGCTACCAGGCTCTCCTGCCGTGCGCCACCGGTGTAGGTGTAGCCGATCCTCACGTTGCCGCTGCGCAGCGTCGCGTACTCCCGCGGGCCATCGCCGTCCGCATTGCGGGGGATGGAGGAGCCTCCGTCGTCGGTGGCCTCGTCGTTGCTGAACAGCGCGACCATTGCACCTGGGACGGGATTGCCGAACTGGTCCCTGACCGACACGGTGACCGCGGTTCCCACGCTGCCCGTGGAGGGCGCGTTCTGGGAGCCGCCAGTCGTGATCGACACCGATGTCACCTTCGGAAGCTCGTCGGAGAATACGAAGTACAAGGTGCCATCGGTAGTGGTGCTTTCGTCACCATCGCTGATAGCAGGCGCATTACCGACGTTGCCTTCGGTCACCGGAGCCACCACGGCCCTCACTATGGTCCTCTGGCCCCGATTGTTGGCATCGGAGTCGGTGGCGGTGACTGTGAACGTCGCGGAGCCGTCGGGCCCTATCGTCACAGTCTCAGCGGCATCCGACCTGATCAGCGACCCGCCGTCGAAGGCGGTGGCGCGGTTGGTGTCGACGTCTACAGTGCTAGCGACCGAGCGGAGCGCCCGGGTCACCGTGTACTTCACCGGGTTGCCCGAAGGTGCCGGGGCGTTCACGTCGTTGGCGCCCTTGAGCTGGATCGTGACCGTCACGGTCGTACCGAAGCGGACCCTCGACGCGTCGCGGCCGGCGGGGGTCTTGGCGAGGTCGTTGCTGACCGCGGCCGATGTGGCCATGACCGGGCCGCTGGCGCCCTTGGGGACATCCACTGTGATGTGGGTGGTGTCGCTGCCGAACTTGTCACCGAAGTCGCCGGTCCAGAGCCACACGGTCCGGCCGTCGCCCATGTCGGTGACGGCCGCGAGGGTCGTGTTGCCGTCGGACTGGGTGATCGGATCGGCACCGTCGACCTGGCACGCGGTCGCGCCGTCAACCAGGCTGACCCGGCTGCTGCGGCAGGTGCCGTCGGCCTTGAAGGCCCCGTCCACGCCGGCGGTCGCGGCGCTGAAGGCGTCGATGTGGGCGTTGGGCACCGGCTCGAAGCTGGCGTTGCGCACCGACACGGTGATGGTCGTGCCCGACCTCTGAGCGGTCAGGCCGGCCGGACGCACGTTGGTGTGTCCCAGCGCGTTGGTGATGAACGTCGCCATGTTGCGACGAGGCACCGTGCCGTCGGGGTCGAACACATCAAGCGACTTGCCCGAGGTGATGCCCAACTCGTAGGCCGCGCTGATGGCGTTGTTGACATGGCGTGGCTGCGTGCGCACGACATCGGAGAAGTTGTCGTTGGGCAGCATGCCGGGAGCGGTGCCGAGCACGAACAGGCCCTTGTTGGCCCCGGACTTGGCCACGGACACCATATCGGACGCGTGGTCGACCAAGCTGACCAGCGCCATCGCCATTTCGGCGCGGGTGATGTCGGCGTGGGGCTCGAAGGCCATGTCGCCTCGACCCTCCATGATCCCGTTCCTCGCCAGCGCCTTGATGGCGTTCTGCCGGTTCTCGCCCAGCTCGGCGATGTCGCCGAAGTCAGCCGTCATGTTGCCTTCCATCAGGTCGATGCCGGCGAGGCTGGCAGCCTTATGCAGGAACAACGCCATCTCGGAGCGCTTCACGTCGGCGTTCGGATCGAACGTGTCAGCTGTCCTGCCTGCAGAGATCCCGTAATAGGCCAGACAGTTGATCTTCGACACGGCCGCATCAAGGGTGCCCAAGTCCGTGAACCCGTGGTCATCGAGAGCCGGACCCACGCACGCCGACGCAATGGGCGGGTGATCGGCCTTGGACTTGTCGTCAATCGCGGCCGCGGGGCTCGCCCCGACCGCGAAGAGCGAGGCGACCAAGGCGCCGGCGGCGAGCACTGCCCAACCCGTGCGCGAGATTATGGCTATGCCGAGCGCGTCGAACGCTACTTGGATCCAGGCTTCGGGCTAGTCGCTGCGGCCCGGCCGACAGCGACCTCGTCACTAGGCTCCGTTCCGGGACCGCTTTCTGAGAAGCAGGGATGCTGCGACCCCTCCTCCGATGTCGAGAATGGCCAGCGCCACCCCCCACAGTGGCTGGCCGGCGATTGCGACGATGGATGCCACCACGAGTCCGCCGACAGCGATCACCGTGGCCCGGTCTTGGCCGCGTCGCGCCAGCTCGACAGACTGGGCCAAGGCCTGCTGCTCCATGTCGCGACGATGCTGCGAGTGAGCCATGAAGTCGTTGACGATGGCAGCCCTCGTGTCGCCATCGAACTGGTTCAGCAGGTCTGGTGGCGGCAGCGGCCCCGCGTAGTTCTCGGCGTACGCGACTTGTCGAACCTCCTGCTGCTGAACCTCTTCCTGCTGCTGATCCTCCTGGGGACGCTTCTGCGGCAGGTCGGCCATCAGGCGCGGCTAGCCGCCAAGCGAGCGTCGAGGACCACGCGCATCGAGTCGCCCACACGCTGCCATGCGTGCGCTGCAACGACCTCGTAGGGCTCAAGGTTCTTGGCATCGACCATCGTCAGGATGTCGTCGGCGCCGAGGAAATCGAACACCGAGCACACGCCGTCGAGCGCGGTCGGAGTCCTAATCCATGACAGGGAGTCCGGGACGCGACCCGACGCACGACCCGTCACGTCGGCTGGCAGGTAGGTAGCAGACATCCTTGGTCCTTCCCTGATAGTCACCGGCAACTGTCCTGTTGGAGGTGCCCCACGCTACCGCAGATGAGCGCCGAGCGCGCATCTGCGGCGTGCGGAGAACGGACCCGCGCGGAGATCGGCGACCGGGACAGGACGGGCCGCTCCGTGCCGAAAACCACAACGAGGTCGCAGTCGTCGCTGTGGTCCACGTCGCGCACCGCCGATCCGGTAGCCACGACGGCCTTGACTGCTGCGTCCTCCAGCACTGCCGGCATGAGGCAGCGCGCCCATCGGCTCATGGGCTTGTACTGCACCGACTCCAGGACCGAGCCAGACCGGAGACGCGAGGAGGCCCCGGCTCAAGTGCCGGGGCCTCCTCGGGGTTGGTGGTATTGGAAGGGAGGAGCGGAGCCGAGGCTCGGGATGAACCCCGGCTCCCTACGAGCGGCCTGTGCAAGGATGATGTCGCCGGCCCAGATGACGGCTCGCTCCGCACGGGTGGGGACCAGCCGGTTCTCGGTGGTTCCGTCGCCCAGCTGCCCTACTTCGTTGCTTCCCCAGCACGCCACCCCGCCGTAGAGGGCGGGTCGCCGCTAGACGTCGACAAGCACATCGGTGTCCAGCAGGATCAATGCAGGTACTTGCGGGCGAGCTCGTCGTATCGGGAGCCGGCGCGTTCAGCAGCTCGAAACTGGCCCCGCCAACGCGAGGCGAACGATGGGCGGCCCTCCTCGGTCACTCGGCGCAGCGACTGCTCGATCAGCCTCGAGAGCGATACGCCCCTTGAGCGAGCGTATTGCTTGGCGGCTGGAACCAGGTCGGCATCCACGGTGATGGTGAGCTTCCTCTTCACGGTGCCTCCCTCAAAGGCATACGTAGTTCCGAAATCATATACGTATAGTCCGACTGGGTCGTGAACGGCGGCGGGAAACAGCCGGCACCACCACTGCCGCGGGTGACCGGCGATCGCAGCGATAGCGCACCACCTGCGGGCGGCGGCCCCGTTCGCGGTGCTGGCAGCGTCGCTGGACCCGGTCAGCTCGCCTCACGCTCGCTGTCGCCGGATTCGTCGGTCGGCGGTGGGAGCGCACGGGGCGAGAAGCCCTCGGGTCCCATCAGATGGCCCTCTATCCTGGCCACCCTCTGCCCTATGTCGCTGACGTCGCCGCCCAGGGCGTCGAACTTGGTGTCGAACTTGGTGTCGAGGGCGTCGAACTTGGTGTCTATCTTGTTGTCGAGGCGGTTGGATTGGTAGATGATCAGTCCGACGAGGGTCAGCCAGGATCCTGCGATCGTGACCATGAGCGTGACGGTATTGAAGTCCAGGGTGCTGGTGTCCATGGTTTCGGGTTGCCTCCGTGCGATGGGGATGCTTGAGGCGAGCCATGACCGTGGCTAGCGACGGCAGCGACAACTGTAACTGAAGAGAATCTAAATCACCAAACAGATGTCATTATCAGTGAAAGGCACTGACACTGTGTTGAGGCCCGGTCAGCTGGCCTAGCGCTCGCCGTCGCCCGGTTCGTCCGCCGGGTGGGCCCAGGGCCTGCTGCTCCATGTCGCGGCGGTGCTGCGAGTGAGCCATGCTGGCGCCGGCTCCATCACCCCGACACCGGCCAACTCCTGCTGGCCTAGTCCAAGTCACAGGCCGGCGGCGGTTCCCTGCCGGCGGGCCCGCGGGGACGCGAGGAGGCCCCGGCACTTCTGCCGGGGCCTCCTCGGGGTTGGTGGTACTAGAAGGGGAGGGGTGGAGCCGAGGCTCGGGTCAAGCCCCGGCTCCTTGCCTTCCTGTTCCTACGACGACACGATGGTCAGCGTGAAGGTGAAGAGGGTTCTCCCATCCTCGTCGTCGTGGTCGTAGGCGTCCCACTCAAGGACTGCGGTGCGCTTGCCCTCTGCTTCTGCCGCCAAGGCTTGGTTGGCCGGGTCGATGACCGTGGCCAGCAGAGCCTCGAAGGCCTCCACCTCGACGTAGGAGGTGCGGGTTGCGTCGGGCGTAGCCGTTGTAGGCGCAGGCACCACGGTCCTGAAGATGTCGTTGGCGTCGTAGCGAAGCAGTGCCGGGGCATCTGGGGTCACGACGACCTCGTCCTCGTCAAGGTTGGCAGCGACGACGGTCTGACCGGTTGCCTGTGCTGCTTCTTCGGTCCTGGTGGCCCAGACGACCGCCGCTTCGCCAGTCACATCGGGGGGATCATCACCACCGCCGACCGCACCGTCGAGGCCTGGGCCTGCGTCCCAGGTGGCTGTGATCGTCTCGGTCCCCGCAGTGGTGCCTGGGTGGCTGAAGAAGATGCGGACGCTGCCGGCCGATCCCGTGCGACGGACACCCGGCAAAGCCGAAGTGGCATCACTGCTCGTCAGTGTCACAGCCTGGTTCCTCATCGGCCTGCCGTACTGGTCTAGGACCGTGACGGTGACACCGTGGGACGCCGGGCTGTTGGCGCTCGCCGGCACCTCGGCATAGCTCCCGATGGACTCCACCTTCACAGTGGTCACCTTCGAGGCCGCCTCACCGAAGAGCACATAGCCGGACGACAGCGTCGGATCGCCGCCCTCAGCAGCAGCGCCGGGCGCGTTCTTCCCCGGTGTCAGGACGTACACGACCGTGCGAGCGTCGTCAGTCGACGTGGCGGACGGGTTGGGATCGCCAGTGGAAAGACTGAAGGTCAACTTGCCGTCCGCGTCGGTCTTGAGCGTCTCAGGGGCGCTCCTGCTGACCAGGCCCAGAGCAGCTGCGTCGGCGTCTTGGATTGTCACTACGCCAGTAGTGACGGCGACTGCGAAGGTCCCTGCATCGGCGATGCCCGTGTAGACGGCGACGACCAGGCTGTACTCCGCGCCGCCCGCCGCCGGGTCGGTGCCTACTGACGTGTCCTTGTCCAGGCCGCCATCGACGTGTTGGAGCTGTCCGGTGAACTGCACCGCAGTGCCGAAGCGCGCCGTCGGTGTCATGGTCTGGCTGGGCGAGACCGTGATCTTGGTCGCCGCGGTCGGGTTGGTGACCGGTCCCTGTTCGAACCGAACGAAGTCGGTGCCGTCGTCGACCTTGTCGCCCGCGTCGCCGGTCCACACCCACACGGTGACGCCCTTGCCGATCTGATCGGCCGCGAGCCCGTTGAGCGCCGCGTTGCCGTCGGCGTCGGTGGCCGCATCGAGGACATGGACCTCGCACGTGCTGGTGGTGCTGCCGTCAACAGCCTTGACGATGGAGCGGCACTTGCCGTCGTTGTTGAGGGCCCGGTCCTCTCTGGAGGCGTCCACGTAGAAGGCGTCGACCAACTCGTTGGCGACAGGCTTGAAGTCGGCGTCGCGCAACGACGCAGTGAGCTGACCGTTGTCGCTCTGCACGGTCAGGCCCGCCGGCCGCAGGTTGCTGTGGGCCAGAGCATTCATGATGAACGTCGCCATGTTGCGGCGAGGAACAGTCCCGCTCGGATCGAACGAGGTGCCGTCACCAACGCCGGAGGTGATGCCCAACTCGTAGGCGTAGCTGATAGCGGTGTCCACAGACCGAGGAACACCGGCACGCGAATCCGCGAAGTGGTCGATGGCGTCCGCAGCCAAAGCGGCACCGTCGGCACCGGCGAGCTTGCCCTTGTCGGTGCCGGCGGCCACGAACCTGCCGGGAGCGGTGTGCCTCACCAGTTCGACCAGGGCCACAGCCATCTCGGCTCGGGTGATGTCGGCGTGGGGCTCGAAGGCCATGCCGCCGCGGCCGGCCATGATGCCGTTGCGCGCCAGGGCCTTGATGGCGTTCTGGCGGTTCTCGCCCAACTCGGAGACGTCGCCGAAGTCAGCCGACATGGTGCCGCCCATCAAGTCGGCGCCGCCGAGGCCGGCGGCCGCGTACAAGAACAGAGCCATCTGGCCGCGGGTCACGTTGGTGTTCGGGTCGAACGTGTCAGCGGTCTTGCCAGCGGAGATCCCGTAGTAGGCCAGACAGTTGATGTTCGGCACGGCCGCCTCAAGGGTGCCCAAGTCGGTGAACCCGTGGTCGTCGAGGGCCTCGCCCACACAGGCCGAGAACGTCGGCTTCGCGCTCTGCTCGGCCTTGTTGTCCTCGCCGGTCTTGATCTCCGCGGCTCCCGCCGGGGCCGACCCGACTGCGAGAAGCGAAGCGACCAAGGCGCCGGCGGCGAGCACTGCCCAACCCGGCCTGCAAGATAGCCATCATAAGCATAGGTTGAACACGGTTTCTTGGCACCGTGAAGATGCATGTGTCCTCGATTTATCCCCCAGCTTGATCCCGCGCGGCAGGCAGCGGCGCGTCGCTACGAGTTGGTTGCGGCGACGAGCACTCTCGCCCAGTCATCCATGACCTGGCGGCGGGCCGCGAGCAGGTCGGACCGCTGGTAGGCCCGTTCCACGGCCCCGGCCGCGTGTGCCAGTGCTGCCTCTGCGACCTCTCGGGGCACGCCGGTCTCTGCGCACCAGGTCCTGAACGAGGCTCGCAAGCCATGGGGCGTGAAGCCCTCGGCGCGGGTGAACCGGCTCAGCGCGCCGCTGGTCAGCGTGCGGCCGGTAGCCGAAGGGAACACCAACCGGGAACTGCCGCCATGGCTGCGGGCCTCGTCGAGCGCGGCGACCGCCACCGGCGACAGCGGCACGACATGCTCCCGGCCGGTCTTGGTGCGCCCGCCCGGCACAGTCCAGATCCCGGCATCGAGGTCGACCTCCGCCCAGGTAGCGAGCCTGGCCTCGCCGCTTCGCACGACGGTGGCGGCGATGAACCACAGGCAGGCCACTACCGGACGCCACATTCCGGGTGAGGCATCGAGCCTGGCCAGCGCCGTGGAGACCTCGCCGTGGGGCAGGCTGGCGAAGTGTCTGGCCGGGGTGCCGTTGTAGCGGGGCAGAGCGGCGGACAGCGGCGGGCCCGCGGGGTCGTCGCTGCGGTGGGCCTCAGCGATGGCCCAGCGCATGACCACACTCATCCGGGTCTTGACCTTGCGGGCGGTCTCGCGCTTTGTGTGCCAGATCGGGAGCAGGACGCGCACCAGGTCGGCGGTCGTCACCTCGTCGACCGGCATGGAGCCGATCCGGGGGTAGGCGTAGCGCTGCAGCGAGGATCGCCAGTTCTCCTCCGACTTGCCGCCCTCCTTCCAACCCCCTCGGTGGGCCTCGATCACGAGTTCGGCGGCCTCGGCGAAGGTCGGGATGCGGCCCGCCGGACGCTCGGCGGTGGGGTCGCCCCCGGCCCGGGCGGTCTTGCGGTACTCGTAGGCGATGTCGCGGGCCTCGGCCAGCGTCGTGTATGCCACCGATCCCAGCCCGACGTCTCGGCGCCTTCCGCGGATCGTGCCCCGCCAAACCCATTGTTTGGACCCTCCGGGCGCCACCCGCAGGATCAGACCGTGCTGGTCGTAGTACTTGCCCGGCGTCTTGATGCCCCGGACGCCGTTTGCGGTCAGCTTCCCCATCCCTGAACCCCTCGAGCAGTGCTGTCATCTCAAAATCGTCGCAGGCGCCTCGACGATTGTATGAGGGACAAAGGGAGGGCTCGCATCCGCAGTCTGCAGTTCGGGAGCCGCTTCTCGGGGGCCGAAGAGATGACGAATATGTCATGACTGCTGCGCGGCGCCGCCGCTAGAGTCGCCTCAGTGAACGACATGAACTCTCCGACGGGAGCCTCAACCGCCGTCGTCAGGCCGCGCCGGCGGGAGGGGCCGCTGCGGTCGCGCCCCTACATGGTGGTGGGCGAGCTGCCCGCCGCGATGGCGGTCCCGGGGGGCCGCGGGGCCGGCTACTGGCCGGTGGCCCAGCTGATCAAGGACTGGAACAACCAGCCGGAGTACAGGGAGTTGATGCTGGCCGGCGGGCTGCCCGAGGGCGTCGGAGCCGTCACCGCGGCCAAGATCGCGGCGGTGGTCCACGGCCTGTGCCAGCGCGACGGCCACCCGCTGCCGGAGTGGGTCCTCTCGGCCCGTTCCCCCGTCGACGTGGCGCTGGTGCCCGACGTGGACCTGGCGTCGCCCTACGGGCAGCGGTTGCGAGAGAGCGCCCCGGGGGTCTGCGGCTTCCACCGGGTCTACTTCTCGGTGGTGGACCTCCGCTCGACGTGAGCGACCTCGGGCCCCCGATCCCGCCGGATCGGCAACTCGACGCCGCCGAGATCCGGCGCCTGCTCGACCGCTTGTCATCACACCTGCGGGAGGCCGGCTCGGCCGGCCACCACCTGATGGTCGTCGGCGGCGCCGCGCTGGCGTTGATGTGGGAGGACCGCACCACCCACGACATCGATGTCCTCGCAGACCGTTCCCGGGCCCAGCGGCACCCCGTTCCGGCAGGACGGCGCACTCCCGCGGTCGATCTCATCTCGATGCGCTTCACCCCCGAGATCGCCCGCGCTGCCCGGCTGGTAGCCGAGGCCGAGGGACTGCCGCGCAACTGGCTCAACGGCGCCGTGGCGATATTCGCCCCCGCAGGCGACCTGCAGCCCCAGATCCTGCACCGAAGCGACTGCCTCACCGTCGAGGCGCCCTCCCCGGCCGTGCTGCTGGCCATGAAACTGCACGCGGCCCGCGGCCAGGACCTCGCAGACGCCGCCCGCCTGGCCCGCGAGGCAGGGTTCAGCGACCCCGACGAGATGCTGGCGCTGGTGGCCGACGCCTACGGTGCCGACGCCGCAACCGCTCACACCAGCGACTTCATCGAGAGCGCGTTGGCCCTAGCGTTCCCCCAACACCGCGCCCCGGACGCCTGACAGGCTCGTCTCCACCAGGGGCTATTTCGAGATCAGATCTTGAATTAGCCACTCCGAGGCGGCCAACGCCTGCTGGCCTAGTCCAAGTCACGTAGCAGCAGCTACAGGCCACATCAGCGCTCTTCATTATTCGCCATCGCTTATTGATATTCTCAGTGCCTTCCAGTAGCCTCTGCGGGCGCCGTCGCAAGCCGCGGTCATGGCTCGCCTCAAGCATTCCCGCGGCACGGAGGCACCCGCACGATGGAAGTAGACACAGTCGTCTTGATGATCACGATCGTGGTGTCGGTCCTCGGATCGACTCTCACGGTCGTCACCCTGATGTTCCGCCAGTTCAACCACTTCGACAACAAGCTGGACAAGCTCGACACCCGGGTAACGGGCCTGGAGGCCAGTGTCTCTGCGTTGGACGCCGGGGTCGGCGGACTCGACGCCAAGGTCACTGCATTGGACGCCAAGTTCGATGTGATGGCCCGCGACGTGTCAGACACCCGGGAGAGGCTGGCCCGGGTGGAAGGCCACCTGATGGCACCCGAAGGCTTCACGCTGCGCACGCCCCAGCCGCCGACCACCGAGGATCCGGAACCCGGCCACCGAGAAGCCGGATAGCGATGGTCATCGGGTAGTAGTCGATGCCTCGCTGCTCGAACCGCTGATCCTGTACCGGACAGCCACCTCCTGGCGGCCAACCCGGCGGCGGGAGGCTAGCCGGCTGCGTCGGCTGCGACCGGGGTGACCGGGTCGATCCCTAGGGTCTCGTAGGTGGTCATCGGGTAGTAGCCGATGCCTCGCTGCTCGAACCCTTGCGCCG
>Ga0209754_1002790_pt1 | contig 13089 bp, 12 predicted proteins | sample MesohylBB_FD_187295 | JGI IMG/M metagenome (GOLD analysis project Ga0209754, IMG submission 187295) | Host-associated microbial community of the marine sponge Aplysina aerophoba from Gulf of Piran - sponge mesohyl, lysed by bead beating... | ecosystem: Host-associated > Porifera > Sponge >... | reverse complement strand
TGTCTACACCCGCTACGACAAATTGGACGTCATCTTCATAGCATTCATCACCCTCGCCCTCGTACACGACTGGCTCAGAAGTGTCAACACGCCCTAGTCGGTAGTCGGTACCGGCGGATCCCTTGGAACACTCATAATGGTGGGGTCTTCGGCAGGGGCCAGCGGATGGGTTAGGGGCGCTCGAAGATCGCCGCCATGCCCTGGCCGCCCCCGATGCACATCGTCACGATGCCGCGCTGCCCGTCCATACGTTCGAGGGTGTGCATGAGCTTGATGGTCAGGATCGTCCCGGTTGCGCCGACCGGGTGGCCCAGCGCTATGGCGCCGCCGGAGACGTTGGTCTTCTCCGGGTCCAGTCCAGCGTCCCGTATCACGGCCACGGCCTGGGCGGCGAAGGCCTCGTTGAGCTCGATCAGGTCGATGTCGTCGAGCGTCAGGCCGGCCTTGCCGAGCACCTTGGGGATGGCCAGAGCGGGGGCATAGCCCATCACCTCCGGGTCGATGCCGCTCACCGCCCATGCCACAAGGCGAAGGCGGGGTTCGCTACCCCGGGCCTCGGCCACCTTCTCGCTCATGAGCACCACCGAGGCGGCGCCGTCGTTGATCCCCGAGGAATTCCCCGGCGTGACCGTTCCGTCCTTTACGAACACCGGACGGAGCCGGGCCAGGCTTTCGGTGGTGGTGTTCGGCCTCGGGTGCTCGTCGACGAGGAACGGGTCGTCCTTGGGCAGGTCGACCCCGACGATCTGATCATCGAACTGGCCCTCCTTGATGGCGACGGCGGCCCGGTACTGGCTCTCGGCGGCGAACCGGTCCTGCTCCTGGCGGCTGACGTTGTAGCGTTCGGCCACCCTCTCGGCGGTCACGCCCATCGGGTACCCGCCGAAGGGGTCCGACACCAGCGACAGGGTGCCGTCGATGGACTTCCGCGGCCCCAGTCTCCAACCGTCGCGGGCCTGGTAGTCGAGGAAGGGCTGGCTGCTCATGTTCTCGTTGCCCCCGGCGACAACGATGTCCGCCTCCCCCAGCATGATCTGCTGGGCGCCGGTGATGACCGCCTGCAGACCTGACGAGCAGAGCCGGTTGACGTTCATGGCCGTGGTGGACGTTGGAAGCCCCGCCTCGAGGGCACACCGCCGGGCGTTGTAGGCGTCTGGACCCACCTGGCCGATCTGGCCCATGACCACCTCGTCCACCTCGCCGGCTTCGACGCCCGCCCGGCTCAACGACTCCTCGATAGTGATGGCGCCGAGCTTGTACGAGTCGATGCCGCTGAGCGAGCCTCCATACGTCCCGATGGCGGTTCTGGCCGCGCCGACTACTACCACCTGGTTTACATCAACCATGTCCATTCCTTTGCGCGACCGCGAGTGCTCACCAGCTGCCGGCGCGGCCCGGCGACCGACCGAGACAGGAGCCGTATCAGCAGTCCCGTGATCGTAGTGGTTTGCCTGCATTACCCCCCAATGGAGGTCCACCACTCCTGGCCTCATGCAGGGATTCGAGGTCCCCCTGGTGGGTGATCTCGGGTCGGCTATCCGCTCTCTCTGATCAGCTGCTCGGCGACGGTGTCGAACTGGTCGGCAACCGTGGCGTATTCGGATGCCGCTGCCCGCCGGACGGAACCGTCTTCCGGTTCGGGGAGGCGAAGGCCGGCCAGAACCTCCTCGGCGAGAACGACCAGCCGGCCGCCCAACTCGACCAAGCCTCCTGGTCCGCTTTGAAGGTCGGTCGGCTCGACCGGTGGGGTCAGGTTCCGGACCGTGGCCTCGAGTGTCTGGGTCCTGTCGAGGATGTCGAGGAGGGTGGCTTCGGTCTGGCGGTAGGAAGCCCCGATAGCGCGCTGCTCCTCCCAGGCCTGGTTGGCATCGTTGAGGTCGTCGAGGAGCCGGGTGGCTGTGCCGGTCAGGCTCGACAGTTCTTCGAGATAGAGAGCCGCGTCCTCCGCCATCCCGTCCGATTTCGCCTCCGTAGTGGCGACCCCCAGGGTTTCGGCACCGTCCCGGACCCGGTCGATCAACTCGTTGATCGCGATGTTGAACTCCTCGGAGGCGGTGTTGTAGTCGGCGAGGGCGGCCCTGCGGGCGGAGCCGTCCTCCGGGAAGGGGAGCCGGAGGCCGGCCAGGACCGCCTCGGCCAGGGGGACCAGGCGGGCGGCCTGCTCGACGGGACCTCCCGATCCGCTATGGAGGTGCGCCAGGGCAGGCGGAACCTCGAGCCCGGCGGTCTGTCCCGCCAGTGCCTGGACACCGGCGATGACGGTGGAGATGGCGTCAGCAGTCATCCCGAGGTCCGGTCCGGTCGTAAAGCGGTTGTCGAAGACCCGGTTGGTCGCCTCCATTTCCTCGGCCAGGAGCCCGAGGGTCAGGCGCGCCTCCGCCAGTCCGGTGGCGTATTCCGGACTCTCGGTATCGGCGAGCGTGGCGGTCGTCGACGCGGCGGTAGTGGCCGCGGTGGTGTCGACTGACGCTGCGGTTGTGGTGGGAGTGGTCGTTGTGGGGGTTGCCGTGGTCGGCGGGGTGGTGGTGTCCTCGGAGGCGGCGGTCCCGGCCGTCCCGGCCGTTGTAACGGTGGATGCGATCGTCGTGCCGGACCCGAGGTCGTCACCTCTGTCCCGGTTGGTGATGACGAATACCAGAACCGCCACGAGTACCAGCCCCAGGATGACCTGGCCCAGCGCCCGACTCCTCATATTCGACCTCTCCGATCAGCAATCCGGCCCAGGGTTGACCGTTCAAGCGCTCGGTGTCCGCTTTCGGGCGCCTCGGGATCCGGAGGCCGATCCTATTCGCGTAACCGTGCCGGATGGTGCCAATCATCAATATCCCGCCCCGCCGCCGCCTCGGGCCGGGTGCTTTGATAGATTCGGTAGGGAGTAGCCAGGAGCCTGGAGGTGCGTGGTGATCAAACTCATAGGGACGGCCTACAAGCGGGACGACTTCACGAAGGAGCAGTTCTTCGACTACTGGTTCGATGTCCACGCTCCGATCTCCGCCCAGCTTCCGGGACTGCGTGGTTACGTGGTGTCCGAGGTGGTGAGAAAGATCGGCGGCGAGTTGGAGACCGAAGCGTTCGTCGAGCAGTGGTATGACGATGACGAGGCGTGGGACCGGGCCTCGGCGACCGAGCAGGCCGCCGCCGCATGGGAGGACGTCGGCCGCTACGCCAAAACGACCGGCACCTTCTGGGTGGTGAAGGAGCATGTCATCGTGCCACCGCCGGACCGTGGGCCCGGATTGGCCTCGACATGGAAGGAGGGCTCGTGAGGAGGTTCGAGGGCAAGAACGTATTCGTCACCGGCGCAGGCAGCGGGTTCGGGCGGCGCACGGCTCAACGGTTCGCCGAAGAAGGCGCCAACCATGTCTACCTGGTGGACTACAACCAGGAACGGCTGGACGCTACGGCCCCGTCCATCGAGACCCATGGAGCGGTGCCCCACAAGATCTGTCTGGACATGTCGGACATGGACAATTGCTCAGACGCCGTGGCACAGGCGCTGGCCGTCGATCCCAAGCTCGATGTGATGGTGTCGAACGCCGCCGCCTGGGCGGACGCACCGTTCATCGAGATGTCGACCGAGGAATGGCGACGGATCATGGCGGTCAACCTCGACGCCTACTTCGTCCTGGCGCGGGAGGCGGCCAGGGCCATGCGGAACACCGGAGGCGGCGTCATCCTGTTCACCGCTTCGATCGTCTCGCTCGGCCATGGGCGTGGCTTTACCGCCTATTGCGTGTCGAAGTCAGGGCTCGTCTCGCTGGCTAGGGCCATAGCGGTGGAGTGCGCCGGGTACGGGATCAGGGCGAACTGCGTCAGCCCAGGGCCGGCCGATACCCAGCAGTCGGTGGACCTGGTGGGCGAGGAGCTGATGGACAAGTGGCGGCGGGAGGGCTTCCCGGTCGTCCCTGCCAACCGCCTGGCCGACGATATAGACATCGCCGAGGCCTTCCTCTATCTGGCCTCCGACGCGGCCAAGTACGTCAGCGGAGTCAATCTGATCGTCGACGGCGCCCTGACTGCCCAGACCTACGACGTCCCGGACAACTGAAACCGCCCCCTGCTGATCAATCTGGCCGGGCGACCGTTTGCCAGTTTGTGGTCTGTCTGTGAAATAGCCCAGTTGTTTGGCAGACAGACCACTCACAGGTCGCCTGGACGGACTCCGGTCCATAAGGTGAAGCCGGGCCGTCGGGCGAGGATTCGGGGGCGGATCAACCACTAGGAGGGTGCTGAAAAAGACGGGGATGGCTTGGCCGACCACAGATCGACCTGGGCTTAACCCCGATCATTCATGGTCGGGGTTTGCAGGGGAGAAGGCAATGGCACTTCGGGTCGCCTGACCGGGGGTTATAACCATTGGAGAGCCTCACTTTTTCCTGAGGTGGCTTCACGGCCAAGGTGAGGGGTGTCCTCTTAGCAATGACGCGGTTGAAGTGGCCTGATGTTGATCGGTGTGCGGACATGAATAATCAGGGTTCATTGCCGGCTATCGGGCCAACTGGACTTTTTTGAGTACCCTCCTACCCTCCCCACCGGAATGAGAACCGGAGCCGCGCTACGCACGATCGCGATCGCGGGTGCGTGGATGGCGCTGTTGGCGGGTCTCGCGGGATGTTCCGCTGAGCAACCCGCACCTCCGATCGAACCGGACAGTACGTCCTCGCCGACCACTCTCCCCCCGGCGACCACCACGTCGACCATCCCGCCCACCTCGTCCACGACCACCACCACGGTCCCCACGACGACCACCACGCCGGCTCCGTGGGATATTCCCGCCAACCAGGTTGCTTATGTCGAAGGATTGGTCGCCACCGTAGAAGCGCTCAGGGGCCGGTCCTTCGAGGGGAGACCCCGGGTGGCGACCATCACCGCCGTGGAGTACCCGGTCCGGCACCTGGCGGCCGCTGGCACCGGATTCGGCACGGGCGGGATAGATCATCTGTCGGCCTTCTTCGAGCTGCTGGGGATGGTTTCCCCTGGCACCGACCTGGCGGCCTTCTACGCGCGGCACGAGAACGCGTCGCCGAGTCCCTTCTACGACCCGGTCGAGAAGGAGGTGTTGATCCCTGAACAGTTGCTCCCGCTGGATGATTACCAGAGCCTGGTACTGGTCGGAGAACTGACCAAGGCCCTGTCCCACCAGCGCCATCCGTCCCTGGTGGAAGCTCTTATCGCCGCGGACGGGAGCAACGTGGATCGCTCGGCTGCCCACCGCGCCTTGCTGGAGGGCGAGGCGATCTTGGTCCAGACGTTGTATGTCGAGTCGTTGTCACAGGAGCGGCGAGCACTCATCGCTGACCAGGCGCGCCGGGCCGCGGAAGTCGAAGACTCGGGGGAAGGTTCGGGATCCTCTCCGGAGGAGATCCCTCGGCTCATTGTGGAAACGGCTCGCTTCCCCACCCGGGCCGGTGCGTCCCTCGTCATCGACCTGTACCGGCAGGGGGGTTTCACCGCCCTCGATCAGGCTCTCGACCATCCGCCCGAGACCACCGAGCAGGTTCTCCACCCGGATCGCTACAAGGCCTTGGAGCCCGCGGTGGAGCTGGATCCGTTCGGGCTGGTGGTGAGCGGGTACGAGGTGGTCGATGAAGGGACCTGGGGCGAGCTGCGCTGGCGCGGCCTGCTGGCTCATCACGGCGATCCGGTCAACGCCGCCCGAGCTGCCGAGGGATGGGGCGGGGACCGCTACCAACTGCTGTGGGCGCCGGCCTCCGGGAAACTGGCCTTCGCAGTCCGGCTGGCGGCCGACTCGTTCGTGGACGAGTCGGAAGTGAACGCTGCCGTCCGGGACCTGATCAGGACGGGCATGGATGTGGGCGCCTCCCGGGTGGTGGACACCGCCACCGAGTGGGAAGGCGCCGACTATGCAATGATCTCCTGGGACGTGGGTGTGATCACCTGGGTGGTTGCTTCCGACACGGAGGTGGGGCGCCAGATCTCCGCCCAGCTCGGGGTCAACCTGGCATGAGGAGCGGTCAATGACCGGCCGGCTGGTCCTGTGCGCCACACCGATCGGCCATCTCGGCGACGCCTCCCCGAGGCTGGCGGATGCATTGGCTGAGGCCGACGTCATCCTGTCGGAGGACACCCGCCGGGCCCGGGTCCTGCTGGACCACCTGGGAGTCGGAACCCGTCCCGAGTCATACCACGCCGGCAACGAGGCCGACAGGTCCGCCCGGCTGGCGCAGCTCCTCGAGGAGGGCGCTTCGGTGGCGCTTATCTCGGACGCCGGAACTCCGGCAGTCGCCGACCCCGGTCTCTCCGCGGTTCGGATCGCCCGCCGGGTGGGGGCCGAGGTGTCCGTCATCCCGGGTCCGAGCGCGGTGGTGGCCGCGCTGGCCGTTTCCGGGCTCCCGTCAGAACGGTTCGTGTTCGAAGGGTTCCTGCCTCGGAGAGGCAAGGAGCGCTCCGCGCGCTTGGCCGCGCTGGTGGCCGAGGTCCGCACCATCGTGCTGTTCTCCGCCAAGGCCCGGGTGGTGGAGGACCTGTCCGCCCTCACCGGAGCATTGGGCGACGACCGTCGCATCACGGTATCCCGGGAACTGACCAAGGCGCACGAAGAAGTGTGGTCGGGCACGCTCGGAGAGGCGGTGGAGGAGTGGAGCCGCAGGCGGCCCCTCGGCGAGTTCACGCTGGTCGTGCAGGGAAGCCCCGGCTTGGTCACCCCCATCGAGAGGGCAGTCGGTGAGATCAACGCCCGGATCGAAGGGGGGGAGCCCATGTCGGAGGCGGTTCGTCGGGTGGCGGACGGGCTTGGGATGTCCCGGCGGACTCTCTACGAGGCGGTGCTCCGCCAGAGGTGATCCCGCCTGGCATCCGCCCACCCTGCCGACCGAATCCCCCGAGGAGCGCGAGATTTTCGCGTTCTGCCGTAGAGGGTCAGATCTGTCATACCCCCCATTTACGTTGTGTATTGCCAAGCACCTACACCGGCCGATGAGGAATACCGATCGGAACGGCCGACCTGAGGGAACATACGAGGCTTCATGGAGCGAACAGCCGATTCCCGGCATCCAGCCGGGCATGGCTGACCACGCTCCAACAGGATGGGTGGTGGCGGGGGAGGGGCCCGGTGCGGAGCACCAAGGCACGGTTTTTCGCGACCTCGACCTTCTTTTCGCGACTTTGTGCCGGCTGGCGTTCTTGGGGCAGAGGACGTCATATACGGCGTTCTGATCCTCAGGTTCGTGGCACCGTATACGGCGTTCTGATCCTGAGGCTCGTGGCGCCGTACATGACGCTCTGATCCTCAGGTTCACGGCGATCCGGCGACCCCCGGCCCCGTCGCTACCCTCGCGCCATGGTCGAATGGGTTGACACGCACTGCCATCTCCAGATGGATACCCGTGACCCCGCCATCCTCCTCAACCGGGCCGGACATGTGCGACACGTGGTGGTGCCCGGGGTGGACCTGGCCTCCAGCGTCGCTGCCCGTGAGATCGCTCGAATGGCACCCGGGCGGGCCTTCTACGCGGCCGGGTTGCACCCGCACGAAGCGGATCGCTGGAACACTGAGAGGGACGGGCTCCTGCCGCTAATGGAGGGGGCGGTAGCCATCGGGGAGACCGGCCTGGATTTCTACCGCAACCTCTCACCCGCCGAGGCGCAGATGGAGAGCTTTGTGGATCATCACCGGATGGCGGTGGAGATGGCCAAGCCGTTGATCGTCCACTGCAGGGACGCGTTTCGACAGATCTACGAGGTCCTCGAGGAGCACGGGGCCGGTCCGTGGGTAGTACTTCATTGCTGGACCGGTGGGCCGAAGTGGTCCAAACGGTTCCTAGAGATGGGCGTCACCTTCTCGTTTGCCGGACCGGTCACGTACCACACGGGCGATACGATCCGACGGGGGGCCGGGGTCATCCCTCCTGAACGGGTAGTGGTCGAGACCGACGCGCCCTACCTGGCCCCGGAGCCCCATCGGCGAGGCCCGAACGAGCCCCGCTACGTCAACCTGACAGGCGAAGCCCTGGCGCGGATTTGGGGGATGGAGGCAACCGAGGTGGCCCGGCTGACCAGCGAGCGCGCGATCGGCGTCTTCGACTTGTGAGCCAGACCCGTTCCGAGATCGAAGCTCTGTTGCGACGGTATGCGGTAACGCCTCGCAGGGGGCTAGGACAGCACTTTCTGGCCGATCGCAACCTGGTAAACAAGATGGTGGACCTGGCCGGCGATCCGGCGCGGTCCCGAGCGCTCGAGATCGGACCCGGTACCGGCACCATCACGCGGGCACTTGTCGAAGCAGGATTCGCGGTGACGGCCTACGAGATCGACGAGCGGCTCCGGCCGATCCTGGAGGAGAGCTTGGGGGATCTCGATGTGGACCTGCGCTTCCAGGACGCGACCCGACTGGACATGAAGGAGTTCGGCGCCGGCACCGACTGGGTGCTGGTGTCCAACCTTCCCTACCAGGTGGGTACGTCGATCCTTCTGGAACTCCTACAGCAGGCGGCCGGTCTGGGCAGGTGCGTGGTGGTGTCCCAGCGAGAGGTTGCCGAAAGGCTCATCGCGGGTCCCGGATCGAAGGCCTATGGCTTGCCCAGCGTGATAACCGCCCTGTACGGGCAGGCCCGGCTGGAGTTCCGCATTCCTCCCCAGGTGTTCCTGCCGGTGCCCAGGGTGGACTCGGCGGCAGTGTCCATCCAGCGTGTCGCTCCGCCCGAACCCCTGCGGGGGTTGGCGGTGCGGATTGCCGCTGCAGCTTTCCGGAAACGGCGCAAGATGGTCCGCTCTTCGCTGCGCGGCGTGCTCCCCGCCCCGGCGGAGGAGATACTGCCCCGTATCGGGGTCGATCCCACCAAGCGGGCCGAGGACCTGGACCCCGGCGCCTACCTGTCTATAGCGGCGGCCATCCTGGAGGCGGCCCACTGATGCCGGCGCTTCGGGCCCTGGCGCCCGCCAAGCTCAACCTGTCCCTCCATGTGCGGCGCGTGGACTCCTCGGGGCTCCATCCCGTGCGGGGGCTCACTCTCTCGATCGGCTGGCACGACATCCTGGTCATGTCGCCGGCCGAATCGGATCACCTGGAGATCCACGGGGCCGACCTTCCTACCGGTGATGAGAACCTGGTGTGGAAGGCAGTATCAGCGGTCCGGAGCGGTCAGATGGATACTCCACCGGCGAGGTTCGAGCTGTGGAAGCGGATTCCGGTGGCCGCCGGTCTGGCGGGGGGGAGCTCTGACGCGGCGGCCGCCTTGCTTCTCTACGGAAGCTTGGTCGGCAGGGACCGGGATCAAGTCGCACGCCTGGCGGCGGCGATAGGCGCCGACGTGAGCTTCTGCTTGAGCGGCGGCCTCAGGTGGATCGGTGGTTACGGGGAGCAGATCGGCGACCGGTTGGATAGGGATGGTGACTTCGTCTTGGTGGTTGCCGTACCACCCTTCATGCTCGAGACCGCTCGGGTGTACTCGGCCTGGGATCGCCTGGGCGAGCCGGAGGGTCGGACCGTGAGCGGGACAGCTATTCCTCCCGGCATCCGCCGCCACGGCCGGCTGGTCAATGATCTCTACCCGGCGGCGGTCTCGATCGAGCCGGACCTGGACGACTGGAGGGTCGAACTCGAGAGCCGCTGGGACCGTCCGGTGCTCATGTCGGGGAGCGGACCCTCCCTCTATGCCTTCTTCCCCGATCAGGCCGAGGCCGAAGAGGGACTGGATATGGTCCCCAATGAAGCCCGAGACGCTTTTGTGGCCCTGCCCCAAGAGCAGGGGGCCCACCTGGTCGAGGATGGGCGATGAAACGCTACGGGTCGGGCCGCATCGGGTGCGTTGCCGCTGGTGGATCGTCCGGCACCCTCCTAGACTCGCAGGCGTTGCGCCCGCGTGCCGGAAGCGACCGGCGCCGGGAGCCCCGACGCAGTGGGGGGTAGTGTAAATGGCAGCACAGCGGGTTTTGGTCCCGCTAGTACGGGTTCGACTCCTGTCCCCCCAGCCCGACAGAGGAGTAGCGACGTGGCTATAAGGGCGGTGGTGCTGGGAGCAGGCGAGGGCTCCCGGATGAAGTCGATCCTCCCCAAGGTGATCCATCCGGTGGCGGGGCGGCCGATGATCGAGTGGGTGATCAACGCCACCGCATCCTTGGACCCGATCCAGACCGTGGTGGTGGTCAAGCCGGACGCCGACCAGGTGGTGGCGATGCTTCCCGATGGGGCTACGCCGGTGGTGCAGCCCAAACAGCTGGGCACCGCACACGCCTTGCAGTTCGCCCTCGATGTCGTTCCGTTGGGCGCCGACGACCATGTACTCGTGGTGCCCGCCGACACGCCGCTCATCACGAGCGGCACGCTGGGCGAGATGGCCAAGCTCCATCGGAGGACCGGCGCGGCCGTTACCTGCGTGACCGCCAACATGGAGGATCCAACCGGTTACGGACGGGTGGTGCGGGACGGCTGGGGCCGGGTGGAGAGGATCGTGGAACATGCCGACACCACCACGCACGAACGGGAGATCAGCGAGATCAACGGTGGCGTCTACATGTTCGACGGATCCTTGATCCGGGAAGCCGTGGCCCGCGTGGAGCGAGACAACGTCCAGGGCGAGTACTACCTGCCCGACGTGGTGGCCATCCTCGGAGCGGAGGGTTACGGGATCAGTGCCTACCGGACCGACGCCGAGGAGCTGTCCGGCGTCAACACACAGGATCAGCTTGCCCGTGTCGCAGAGATCTTCCGGCACCGTATCAACAGGGCCTGGATGCGGGACGGGGTCTGGATGCAGGACGCCGCCCGGGTGTATATCGACGCCTCGGTACGCCTCGAGGCAGGAGCACGGATCCTCCCGGGGGTGCACCTGGAAGGATCGACATCGGTGGCGGGAGGCGCCGAACTCGGGCCCGACTGCTTCATCAGGGATAGCCGGATCGGGCCCCGCGCGAAGATATGGTATTCCGTGCTCAGGGGCGTATCGGTGGGGATGGATGCAGAGGTCGGCCCCTACGCCTCGCTGAGGCCCGGGACCGAGCTGGGCGACGGCGCCAAGGCGGGTACCTTCGTGGAGGTCAAGGGCTCCGTGGTCGGCGACGGCGCCAAGGTTCCCCACCTCTCGTACGTCGGGGATGCCGAGATCGGAGAGGAGGCCAACGTGGGTGCGGGGACCATCACCGCCAACTACGACGGGTACGAAAAGCACCGCACCCGCATCGGGAGCCGGGCGCAGATCGGATCCAATACCGTGTTGGTGGCGCCGGTGGAGGTGGGGGCCGAGGCCTACACGGGCGCCGGCTCGGCCATCACCCGTGATGTTCCGGATGGCGCGCTCGGTGTGGAGAGGGCTTCCCAGCGGGAGATTCCCGGCTATGCGAAACGGCGGAAAGATCGCCACGAGGCCGGGTAGGACGGTGCTGAAAAAGACGGGGATGGGTTGGCCCGCAATCCATAGACCAGAGTTTTCGTTGCTGGCCTCTGGGCCAACCGGACATTTGTCAGTACCCTCCTAGGACATGGAGCTCGTAACCCGCAAGCGCTTCATGCTGTTCACCGGATCGGCCAACCCCGAGTTGGCCGAAGCGGTGGCGGACGAGTTGGGTGTGAGGCTCGGCAGGGTGCAGCTGTCACGCTTTTCCAACACGGAGGTGTACACCCGGCCGTTGGAGTCGGTCCGCGGGGTTGACTGCTTCGTGATCCAGAGCCACGCCCCGGAGATCAACTTCCACATCATGGAGCAGTTGATCCTGATCGATGCCCTCAAGAGGGCATCGGCGCACCGGATCACCGCGGTGGTGCCGTTCTTCGGGTATGCGCGGGCCGACAAGAAGGTAATGCCGCGTGAACCCATCTCGGCCCGGCTGATGAGCGATCTCTTCCTGGCGGCAGGGGCAGACCGGATCGTGTCGGTCGACCTCCATACCGGCCAGATCCAGGGCTTCTTCCCCAAGCCGTTCGACCATCTGACCGCGCTACCGATCGTGACTGACTATCTCAAGGACCGCCTGGATGGTCCCACCACCGTGGTCTCTCCCGACGCCGGAGGTGTCAAGCGGGCCGAGAAGTATGCCCGCTACTTGGAGGCCTATGTGGCCTTCGTCCACAAGCGGCGCGAACTCGATGTCCACAACGAGTCCCAGGCCCTGACGGTGGTCGGTGCGGTGCGGGGTCGCAATGCGGTGATCGTGGACGACATGATCGATACCGGCGGTACCGTGGACAATGCGGCCCGGTTGCTCCGGGAGCGGGGCGCCCGGACGGTATACGTGGCGGCTACGCACCCCGTGCTGTCGCATCCTGCCCTCGATCGGCTGAAGAGGGCTCCGATCGATGAGGTGGTGGTCACGGACACGCTTCCGATCAGCAAGGAAGCGCGGGATTTCGACAAGCTGACCAGGTTGTCGGTGGCTCCGGTGCTGGCGGAGGCCTTGCAGGCGATCTTCATGGACAGCTCGGTGTCGGCCATATTCCTCGGCGACAACAACTGAATGGCTCTCGATACCGAGATCTTCCGGGTGAGGACCGGCGGCGAACCGGCCGTTGTTGATATCGGCTACCGGCTGGCTACATTCGTGCGGGGCCGCAGTGATGGCCTGCTGTCGGTGTTCGTGCCTCATTCCACGGCCGGGTTGGCCATCATGGAGGTGGGCTCCGGGTCCGATAGGGACCTTCTCGGATACCTGCGGGATGGTATGTCCCCCGACCGCTACCGCTGGGAGCACCGGCACGGCCCTCCAGGTCATGGCGCCGATCACATCATTCCTGCCTTCATATCGCCCAGCCTGGTGATTCCCGTCCAGGACGGTTCGCTGACTTTGGGCACATGGCAATCCGTGGTGCTGGTGGACACCAACATCGACAATCCGGTACGGAACGTGAGGCTCAGCTTCGTGGCTGCCTGAGCGTCCCCGCTCGTGTACCTAGATGATTAGTTCCTAGCCGGTAGTTGCTAGTTGCTAGTTGTCTGAGATAGATTGCCTTGGATTAGATGGTTCCAGTGTCCGTAGGCTCTCTGAAGTTTCGTATCAAGCGGAGGCAAGGATTTTGTCAAACAAGAGGCGAGGAGAACCTCGGCAGCCTCAACTAGCATCCAAACAACGACTATCAACTATCAACTATTAACTAGCAACTGACGGTCGGTCGCAACCCCTTGGAACTACTCGTCTAGG
>Ga0209754_1002787_pt1 | contig 13104 bp, 13 predicted proteins | sample MesohylBB_FD_187295 | JGI IMG/M metagenome (GOLD analysis project Ga0209754, IMG submission 187295) | Host-associated microbial community of the marine sponge Aplysina aerophoba from Gulf of Piran - sponge mesohyl, lysed by bead beating... | ecosystem: Host-associated > Porifera > Sponge >... | reverse complement strand
TGCGCCGCCACCGCTGCAGTCCGCCGGATCTGGCCAATCCCGAACTGCTCACTGCTGCCAAGCCCGACAATCAGCACCCGCGGCGCGGTCAGCCCCCCTTGTTCTTCCGCTCCCGACCCGCCATTTGCGCGCGCATACAGCAGCGCCGTCGACTCGGCCTCGCCGCTGAAATCCCCCTGCGCTATCAGCCGGCTGATAGCGCCATTCAGCACACGGTCGATCGCGCCCGTCGCGCCGCCCGGCGCGGTGACGCCCGCGAAAAGATTGATGACGATCAGATCGACATCGGTCTCAGCGATATTCCCCTGCTGTACCCGTAATTCCATGTCCAGTTTCCTCTGGTCACTATCCAGCGGTCAGTGTCCTGTGGTCAGTGCAGCCACCGGCCAAGAGCCACTGCTAGCTGGTCGTTGGGGTTACAGATTCGTGCGCAATCGCATCGCCGCCGCCTCCAGAATCGCATCCGTCTTGCAAAAGCAGAAGCGGGCGACATTGGCGGCCAGATGGCTGTGTTCGGGGCTGTAAAATGCGGAGGGCGGGATCGCGGTCACGCCGATCTCCTTCGTCAGCCAGCGGCAGATCTGCACGTCGCGCGGGTCGTCGGTCGGCAGAGGCGTGTCCAAATCGGTCGTATCAACCAGAATGAAATAGCTGCCGTGCGGCGTAACCGGCGGGAATCCGACTTCGATCAGCGCCGACAGCAGGATGTCCCGTTTGCCCTGATACATGACACTCAGTTCATGCAGATAGTTGCGCTCTTCCACCTGCTCAAACGCTGCCCCCACCGCTTCCTGCAGCGGCGTGGTTACCGCAAAAGGAATCCACTGGTGCGCCATCAGCACCGCGTGCGCCAGCGGCTCCGGCGCAATCGCCCAGCCGATCTTCCAGCCGGTCACGGAGAAAGTCTTGCCCGCGCTGCCCAGCGTAATCGTGCGCTCCCACATGCCCGGCAGCGTCGCCAGCCGCACGTGCGGCGTCCCGTCGTAGGTCATCCACTCGTAGACCTCATCGCTCAGCACCAGCAGATCATGCTCCTGCACAATCTGCGCCAGCGCCAGCAGCTCCTCACGGCTGTACATCTTGCCTACCGGGTTGAGGGGCGTATTGATGATCAGCAGCTTGGTCTTCGGGCTGATCGCGGCCCGCAAATCCTCCATATCGATCCGCCAATCCGCCGCGCTGGTGGCGCCGGGCATGGGCCGCAGGGGAACATAGACCGGTGTTCCGCCCGCCATGATCACCGAAGGCGGATAGCTGTCGTAGAACGGCTCGATCAGGATCACCTCATCGCCCGGGTCTATCAGCCCCTGCACCGTGGCGTAGATCCCTTCCGTCGCGCCCGTGGTCACGACAATCTCGGTCAGCGGATCCAATTCGCGATCAAAAACCGGGCTGTACACCGCCGCCAGCGCATTCACCAGCCGCGGGTGGCCCGCGCTGCGCGCATACTGATTGTAGCCGGAGGCCAGCGCAGTGCGCGCCGCCTCAATCACGAAATCCGGCGCGGGGAAATCTGGGAACCCCTGCCCCAGGTTGATCGCATCATATTCCAAAGATAGGGCAGAATACTCGGCGAAGACGGTCGTTCCGAAGGACTGAACCCGAACTGCTGCTGGCGTTGACACGGTGGCGCGTTCCTTAAAACCGGTGGTCGAAAGCTCTTGCGCCCGCATCCTGTGCGCACCTGCAAAAGCCCGAGTTTGTGGCTGGTGGTTAGGTTCCGTTGACCTCTAACGACAACTACTGAAATCAGACAACAACAGGATGCCTGTAGACTCGGAGTAACTTCTTGGCTCTTGGTAGTCAGTTCTTAGTCAGTCGCCGGATACAAGTGGGGTTACTAAAAACGTAGCTGCTCAACCGCAACTGATTCGCAACCCTGAACGAGGCGAGTAGAGGTGTTCTCTCTCCCCTCCTTGCTGTATTTTGGGCGGTCGGGCCTTCGGCCCTCCCTTGTGCAGGGGCTGCGCCCCCGCAACGCCCCCCTCCAAAACCATCCCTCACCGACCGTGTGCATTCTTAGCAACGTGTCGGCTGGCGAGCATGGCGGCGACTGCACACCAGTTGCGTCACCAAGAGCCCGAATGCTTCCAAGGATGACTGGCTGGTCAACTGCTGTGGCTTAGTAGTTACCTAAAAACTAAAAACTCGAAACCAAAAACTTTCCCGGTACACAGTTTCGCCCGCCGCGTACTGTTTGACAACCGAAAACCGTTCAGTGGCAACCGGAAAGAATGATAGCATAGGGAGGCCCGAAAGTCATCTATAAACGCGCGAGCAACAGCTCTCCAACCGCCCGCCGCACTATGGTGCCGGGCGCCGTTTCAGGAACGTCGTTTGCCTAACGAGCAACCGCTGTGGTATCGTTCTCAGTGCGCCATGCCCCCGTAGCTCAGTGGATAGAGCATCGGCCTCCGGAGCCGGGAGCACAGGTTCGAATCCTGTCGGGGGTACTATTCCCAAGGAGTGAGATTATCTCGCTCCTTTTTTGTATCCTCCACTTCTCAACGAAACATATCCTTCTCCGCCGGACGCTGAATCGACCGCGCCGGCGCATCCGCCGCGTCCGGCCGCCTGTAACCGCGAATGATCGCCGCCGGCCGGCCCTCACTGCTCTGACCCATCACCAGCGTCGCCGCCGCGCACAGCTCATCGATGATGCACTCCTCGCTCGCGACCAGCTCGTATCCGAACAGATCTGTCAGCCCTCGCTGGTCCCACAACGCCGGCAGACCCGCACAGCCGATACAGACGCCAACCGTGCCCATCTTCCACGGCCGCCCGTGGCTGTCGCTGATCAGCACCGCCACCGCAGCGCCGGTCTCCTCCAGAATGCGGCCGCGTATCGCCGTCGCGCTCGCATCCGCGTCCGCCGGCAGCAGCGCCACCGTCTCCTCCTCCTCCGGCGCCACATTCGAATGGTCCAGCCCAGCGTGGGCGCACACCCAGCCGCTGCTCTGCTCGACGATCAAAACGCCCGCGCGTGCGCGCACGACCGCATTACTATCGTCCAGAACCGCCTGCACCACCCGCGCGTCTTTCCCTGTCCCCTCCGCCAGCCGCACCGCCTCCTCGCCTGGCGTCACATCCGCCAGCCGGACCAGCCGCCCTTCCGCCTTGCTGACAATCTTCTGCGCTATCACCAGGACATCCCCGGTTTCCAGGGAAAGTCCCGCAGCCGCGGCTGCCTCAATAATCAGCCCCGCCACATCATCACCCGGCTGCACCAGCGGTATGCCTGGGATCGGAAAAATTTCGATGCCCCCCTGCTCAGGGGGCCGCTGCGAGCGATTATCGTTCATCAGAATCCCATCTCCTCGGTGACGCTGTCGTCGCTTCTGCCAAAGTGCCAGTACAGGAAAGCCTCCACCACACCGCCGCCCACAGCCAGTGACTTGTCGGAGATGCAAAAGGCGTGCCGGGGATCGTCGCGCGGGTCAATATCGCCGATCTTCAGGCCCGGCCGCAGCGCAACACTCTCGTGGATCAGGCCGCGCAGCACGCCCGTGAACGGCGCCAACAACGGCGTCTCCTCGCCCGACGGCTGCAGAACCCTGCCATATGGTTCCCCGGCCTGCACACGTTCGCCGATGCGCGCCAATGCCTGAAAGCTTCCTGCCACCGGTGCACGCAGCACCCGCGTCGCCTTTGCCTCGACCGCCGGGCTGCGCTCGCCGCTCTCTCCAGTTTCATTGCCACTTGGCGGCGTCCAAATCGCGCCGGGCCTGCCCGTATCGGCTTCGGCCGCACCCTCCCAGATCGCCCGTCCCAGGCTGGGGCCCCGGTTCGTCTCGATCACAACATGGCAGTCGACACCCGCCTCAAAGCCCGGCCCCAGCGCCGCCACGAACGCCGCGCTGTCCAGCGTTGTGCCAGTATTCGTCTTCGCAAGAACCGCGTCTACAACCGCCGATGGCGCCAACTCCTCGATCGCCTCCGCCTCCGGATCGACCACAACCGGGATCTCCCCCGCATCCAGCACCTCCGGCACATCCGCCGTCAGCGCCCTGCGCGCCGTGATCCCTTCCACCTCGTGCTCTTCGTCATATACTGCCTGGGCAAACGCCACCGAACGTCTTACCGTCAGCGGGCAGGGCAACTCGGTCATCACCACCGGGATGCCGCAGCGGTGCAGCCGCCAGGCCACACCGGTCGCCAGGTCGCCGGCGCCTTTTACCAGCACCAGCAGATCGTCAAAAGGGTTTTCGTCTCTCATATCGCTATCATTGTTGACGTACTGTTAAGCCATCAGTAGTATACACAGGGCACAGTAAAGCTAAAATAACTATGCAGGCTCTTGCAAGTGCGCAAACTCCCCCAGTCGCAAAACCTTTGCATCGAGATGTACGAGTATGGAGTTGTACGATCTGTAGCGGAGCGGAATTGATGACAGTCGTGATTGCGGCTGACCAAGCGAACGCGCTGGAAAAGGCAGCGGCTGCCCTGGAGCAGGGCGCCGTCATCGGCGTGCCCACCGATACCGTCTATGGCCTTGTCTGTCTCTACAACGACGCAGCCGCCATCGACCGGCTGTTCGCCGCGAAAGAGCGCCCCAGCCAAAAGGCCCTGCCCGTCCTGCTGGGCGACGCCGAGCAGGCAAGCGCGGTTGTGCGCTCGGCGCGCCAAACCGCGGCCCAGGCCCTGATCGAGCGCTACTGGCCCGGCCCACTCACGCTCGTACTCCCCGCGCGCAGCCACCTGCCGCCAGCCCTCACCGCCGGCGGCGACACCGTCGGCGTACGCCTGCCCGCCCATTCGTTCCTGCGCGCCCTCGCCCGTCGCGTCGGTCCCCTCGCCTCCTCCAGCGCCAACCGCAGCGGCGAGCCCCCCTGCGCGACACCCGCCGCCGTCCTCGCCCAGCTGGACGGCCGCATCCCTCTCCTCATCGACGCCGGCCCCGCCCCCCTCGCCCAGGCCAGCACCGTGCTCGACCTGTGCGCACCGCAGCCAATACTGCTCCGGGAAGGTCCGATCGGCCCGCAAGAGCTCGCCGCGGCCGGGATACGCCCAGGAGTGCGCAGTGAGAAGTGAAACACAGGGAGCAGTCGAAGCACTCTCTCCCCGCTCCTCTTCACTCTCTCCTCTATCCATCGGCATCGACGCCTCCCGCAGCCTGCGGCCCGAGCCCACCGGCACCGAGTTCTACTCACGCCAGATCATCGGCCACATGCTCGCCGCGCCCAGCGATCATCTCGCCTTCCGCCTTTACGCGCCGGAGGAGCCCACCGCCGAAGCGATGCGCGGCGCCGCCCCGCCCCCGCACGACCAGCGCGCCGTGACCGTTCGCACCCTGCCGGGCAACCGCCTGTGGACCCACCGCACCCTCGCCTGGGAAATCAGCCGCCGCCCGCCGCACGCGCTCTTCGTCCCGGCCCACGTCGTCCCCTTCCTGCCGCCCGCGCTGCTGCCCCCCACCGTCGTCACCCTGCATGACATCGGCTATCGCTACTTCCCCCGCGCCCATACCGCCCTGCAGCGCCTCTATCTCGAGCTCTCCACCCGCTGGAGCACCGCCGCCGCCCAGCGCATCATCGCCGTCAGCCGCCACACCGCCAACGACCTGCAGCGTTTCTACGGCGTGCCCGAAGCCAAAATTCGCGTCATCCACGAGGCCCCCATACCACGCCCGCCCGTCCAACACGCCGCCGCAAACGGCCGGGACGCGGCGCCCCTATCGGTCTCCCAACGACCGTTCGCGCTCTATGTCGGCACCATCCAGCCCCGCAAAAATCTGCTGCGCCTCGTCGACGCCTTCGCCCGCCTCATACAGCAGCATGAAATCGGCTGGGACCTCGTCCTGGTCGGCCGCCGTGGCTGGCTCAGCCAGGAGTACGAACGCCATACCGCCGCCCGCGGCCTGACCGGCCGCGTCCACTTCCCCGGCTATCTGCCCGACGATGCCGTCGCCGCCTTGATGGAAAAAGCGCTCTTCTTTGCCTTCCCGTCCCTATTCGAAGGCTTCGGTCTGCCCGTACTCGAAGCCCAAACCACAGGAGTCGCCGTTATGTGCGCCAAAAACTCTGCCCTGCCCGAAATCGCCGGCGACGCCGCCCTGCTCGTCGACCCCGAGAACGTCGACGAAATCGCCGCCGCCATGCTGCGCCTCAGCCAGGACGAGAACCTGCGCCAGGAGTTGATCGCCAAAGGCTATGAAAATATCAAACGTTTTTCGTGGGAAAAAGCCGCCCGCGAGACGCTGGCCGTGCTCGAAGAGGCCGCCGCCAAAAAATGAGCTCTCCGCGGGAGCAGGGTTGGGCATCACTACAGATTCTGGGCGTGCGCGTCGACTGCGTCGATTTCCAGCAGACTCTTGATTGCGTTAGCGTCTGGATCGAACAATCGCGAGCGCACGCCGAAACCAGAGAAGATCCCGCCCCTCACCTCTCGCCGTTCCCCCGCCAGGTCTGCACCGTCAACCCTGAATTCATCATGACCGCGCGCCGCGATCCCCCCTTCGCCCAGGTACTGGCAGCGGCGGACCTGTGTACGCCCGACGGCATCGGCGTGCTCTGGGCCGCGCGCCTTGCCGGTGTACGCCTGAACGAACGCGTAACCGGCTCCGACGGCATCCACCACATCTGCCAACGGGCCGCTGCGCAAGGGTGGCGCCTCTTCTTCCTCGGCTCCGCCCCCGGCGTAGCCGAACGCGCCGCCGCCGAGCTGTCCCGTCTCTATCCCGGTCTTCCCGTCGCCGGTACCTACGGCGGCTCACCCGCCGACGCCGACTGGCCCCAAATCCGCCAGCATCTCACCGCCGCCCGCGCCGATCTCCTCTTCGTCGCCTACGGCCATCCCCGTCAGGACATCTGGATTCACCAGCACCGAGAGGAACTGCCGGTCGCCGTCGCCCTCGGCATCGGCGGCGCCTTCGACTTCGTCGCCGGCACTGCCCCCCGCGCCCCGCACTGGCTGCGCCGCCTCGGCCTCGAATGGCTATACCGCCTCGCCCGCCAACCATGGCGCTGGCGCCGCATGGCCGCCCTGCCGCTGTTCGCACTGCTGGTCCTGCTGGAATGGGCCCGCCGCCGGCCGGCAAATAAGTAGGGGCGCCCCTGGTGGGCGCCCTTCCCCGCGGCGAACAGAATCCGGTCCTCCCGGACCCCTTATTCGGTATCCTCCGGTCCCGCTCTGAATAGGCCGCCCATTTCAGGCGGGATTTCACCAGTAAACTGGTTGCCGGTGAGATCAAGCATCGTCAGATTGGGTAACTTTTCCAGATCGGCTGGTATTCCCCCGGTCAACTGGTTATCGGACAGTAACAGACTTTCCAGTTTGGTGAGATTGCACAGTTCAGATGGCAACGCTCCCTCCAGCCGGTTGTCAGACAGTTCCAGCACATCCAGCTCGGTAAGTTCACCCAGTTCAGGTGGGATGGCTCCCGATAGCTCGTTGTTATAGAGGCTTAAGAGGTACAGGTTGGATAGCTGGCCAAGAGCCGGAGGTATGGGGCCCGTCAATCTGTTGTTTCCAAGATCCAGTTCGCACAGCATGGAGAGCCGGGCTAATGATGGCGGGATGACCCCTGTCAAGCAGTTGGCGCTCAAGCGCAGAATTTCCAGATTTCTGAGTCGACCTAACGCAGGAGGTATGATTCCGGTAAGTACGTTTCCGGCGAGTTCCAACCAGTGCAACTTGGACAGTCTGGCCAGTTCAGCGGGAATCCTCCCTGATATCCCTTGCCAGGACAGGTTCAAACCAATCACACGCAGCACTTTCGCCTCTGGGTCCGAGGCTACGCCTTCCCACTCATGAACGGGCACTCGTTCATCCCAGTTCAATACGCCGTAACTGTCCAGCGTGTCCCTTGCTTTCAGGAGGATTTCGAAGTCCCCTGTCAGTCTGGAGCCGGTTCTATTGCTTACCTCTTGCTTCCTTCCGTTTTCGCTCATGACCCTGCTTATCCCTTCTCCAGTTCATTCGCCGCGCTCTTGATTCGCGTGTGGGGGCAGGTCTGCAAGGCGCGCGGCGTCCAGGATCTGCCGCTGTTCGCTTACTTGCGCCTATTGTGGCCCTCGCTGTTTGGCGTCCAGGTGGTCCATCACCTGCGCCGCAATCTCTCTGTTCGGTTTGGCCGGCGCGATGGACGCTTCCGCCGCCTGCATGGCCGCGGCCGCCGTTGGATAGTTCCTGCCCCGCCCTTTCTTCTGGCCTTGCAGGGTGCGCACAACGAATGCCCACAGGCCGGAACGTTCCAACGACACGACCGCCGCCCGCGTCCGGTTGGCAAGCTCGCTGTTGATATAGTCCCCACGCCGCGTCAACCGCCATCCCCGCATTGTTGCCTCCCTGGTGTTTGCCGACGCGGGCCGGTTACCACGTCTGTGTTTTTCCTGCGAATCCGTGCATCAGTCCATTTTATCGCAGCGGTCCCCAATCGTTATTTCCTTCCGGCGATCAACAGGAGGGACCGCCCGATCCATGATAAAGCCACTTTGGTCTCACGGATGATATTAAGGAGAAGTAGTGTAACAAGGGCTCATCCACTTGAGCAACCCAACTGAGCGGTTCAATCTCGTGACGGCTTTCCAGGACTCTCGATGGGTCGGAGACGGGCTGCAGTTTGAGGGGTAGGTGCGGGGAATCGTGAATAGTGGGAGGGAGCAAGGCAATCGCGGCAGAGATTGTACGCCGGATCAGGCGGAAAGACAGGACGCGAAGGCATTTGCCAGCAAGCGCGCCTACAAGCGGAGGATGCCCCTACGCGTATGCGCTAACGGGACACAGGTCGAGCAGGATGGGCTTGCCCTGTACCTGGCTGGCGGCACTTCTGGAAAGGGGGAGCGGGCGGAAAAAGGGGGCATTCTTATGAAATCTTTCATATATATGTCCGCAATGTCCGCTCGAAAGCGTTTTTTTGGGTGAAATTGGGGCGGATCCAAGCCATTCGTCCAGGTTGCGCATGTGTAAGAGCAGTGCACGAGGCGGGGCGGATCCATCTTTACGACGGCCAACCGACTGACTTTGTTGATGCTGGGGAAGGGGTTCTGACCGGGACTGAAGAGGCAAAGTGTCAGGGTAATCTCACAGAACAGGGGGACGCGTGCTCACCCAGGTCGTCTGCTTGTACGAAAGTTGTGCGGGCGCTTTATGGGAGGGCGTACAAGACTATAATAATATATATTTGATATACTGCACGGAGAAGGTGGAAGGGCACTGAGCCCCGGGACTGGGCCTGACAGGGGCTGCTCCTCCGGCCTTGCCGTTTTCGGCAGTCCGAATCGTAACGGGTGTGCAGACATGTCAACGACACCTTAGGCGCGTTCCATTTGAGACTAAGACTTTTCGCTCAGTGTTCATACCGGGATGGCGGGTCTCGTGCTGGCAACGCAGGCGCCCGTAAATTCCTGGTTTCATTTGGGACCCACGCCAATTGAGGAGCGTGAGAGCAGCCATAGCGAGTTTCAATCCCCTCACGGGGATTCGTTCTTTTCTGACCCGGTGGCGCTCCACGACCTCGCCGTCAAACATACTCCGCCTTGATCCGTTGCAGGACCGCCCGGGCACATTCATGCGCCGACGAGAAATCCTCGGTTGTGACAATAGCCCCCCGGTCGCCCCGGTACGGAGACATCTGCTCCTGGTGGAACTCAAGAAACCCGTCCGGGATCCCGAGCATGCCCGCCGCCCGCATACGGTCCAGGACGGCATCGCCGGCCGCCTGCTCCTCATCATAGCCGGGGAGGAACCGGATGACAATGTCGAGGCCCTCGCCCGGACCCTCCACCCAGACGCCGATGGGATCATAGATAAACGACTCCACGCCCGCCCGCAGCTTGCCCTCCACCATGTAGCGCAGCCTCATGACCAGTTGACCGCCTTCCGCACCTGCTCGGCAAGCATGCCCTGGTCGATAAGATCGAACCGTTTGCGGTTGCGCGCCTTGTACTCCTGCCATTGCGCCCACCCCGCCACCAGGTCCGGCTCGGTTTCAGGGAAGATAAGCTCGATGTGGAAACGCCGGCCTATATCGTCGACCAGGTCCAACTCCCAGCCGTCCTCCTGCGACCAGGACACAACCTTGATGGTATGCGCGTGGTGAGCGCCGTCATGGTAGGCGATACCCTTCATCATGAGCCAGAAGACGGGATCCGCCGCCCGGAGGACGTGATAGCTGTCCATGACGCCCAACCTCGAGGGTTCAGGACCGTCCGGATCCAGGACCGCGGTCGATCCCTTCTGATTGAACTCGGCAAAGAGCGCCTGCAGACACTGTACATCTGTGCTCATACCCCTATCTTACCATGACAACGTCCGTCGGGAAGTTCGGTCACGCCATGTTTTTTCAGCGTCTGGAGGAAAACCCGCCGTTCGTCCTGGTCCTTCGCCACGATCACATCAATGTGTTTCAATCCCCTCACGGGGATTCGTTCTTTTCTGACCCCGTGCGGTGGCCGGATGTTCGGGCCACCGCAAGCCCGGTCGCTTAGAATACAAGCTGAACAGAATACTCAACGCTGGCTCAGCTGACGTTTGCGGCGCCGCTTCGCCTTTACGATGGCGTAAATCATGCCGCAGGGCGTCAGAGGCAGGCGCGTGTCCAGCTCATGCTTCAGCTCGGCGACGCGATCGATTTTCTCCTGGATATAGGATCGCTCAAGGTCGCGGAAATAGGTGAGCGTTGCCAGGGTTGTCGGCAGCTCACCATAGCGCTGTATCAGGCGTTGTTCGTCCTTCGCCTTGCTGGAATGCCGTACCTTCTTACCCTCCCTTCGCTTGATCGTTCGTTCGACGGCGTTCAGGTGGCCGCGTAGCCACTGGATGTCGTAACGGAGATTTTCCAGTTCCTTGTGGATTTTTCCCATAAGCTTTCCTCTCCCGCTCGAGGCGGAGATGGATGATGCGTTGGATTCGTTTGGCAGGATTGCCGCTGGAACGGGTCATTATAGCAAGGGTAAGAGCAGATACATGGCGCTGGCTCCGGCGACGACGCCGACGATCGCCATTCGTTTCAATCCCCTCACGGGGATTCGTTCTTTTCTGACTGACCGTGTGCCCTGTCTGCCGCCAGCAGTCGGTTCTGTTTCAATCCCCTCACGGGGATTCGTTCTTTTCTGACCCGGATGATCCAGCATTTCGACCGGCACGAGCGCCGTTTCAATCCCCTCACGGGGATTCGTTCTTTTCTGACGCAGACATGAACTTGGCGAGCGGCAAGATCGGAAAGAGTTTCAATCCCCTCACGGGGATTCGTTCTTTTCTGACACGCCGAGAGGAAAGACGCATTACGAATGATACGTGACAGTTTCAATCCCCTCACGGGGATTCGTTCTTTTCTGACCTGCACCTATTGTTACGCTGCGTTCTTCACGAATAGTAAGTTGTTTCAATCCCCTCACGGGGATTCGTTCTTTTCTGACAAATTATGTGTAACAACAAAGTATGGACAGACAGAATTGATGGTTTCAATCCCCTCACGGGGATTCGTTCTTTTCTGACTTGACGCACGTGTATCAGAGAGTGTGGGAGAAGTTAAGGTTTCAATCCCCTCACGGGGATTCGTTCTTTTCTGACGATTGGGGGGAGGAGCAGGTCATCGAAAGCAACGTGATGTTTCAATCCCCTCACGGGGATTCGTTCTTTTCTGACCCAGGACTACACGTTTGCGCAACTGGCGATCATCCAGAAGTTTCAATCCCCTCACGGGGATTCGTTCTTTTCTGACACGTATACATTATTGCCTGCTGTGGCCTTGTATATGTTTCAATCCCCTCACGGGGATTCGTTCTTTTCTGACGTACTAGAGGACGTTTTGTCTCAGGACGTACCCGATAGGTTTCAATCCCCTCACGGGGATTCGTTCTTTTCTGACCCACCATCGACGATGTCAAGGAAAAGGCCGAGACGCACTTGTTTCAATCCCCTCACGGGGATTCGTTCTTTTCTGACAAAAACGTACAAAGGCATTCACGGACAAAGTGCAATTGGTTTCAATCCCCTCACGGGGATTCGTTCTTTTCTGACGTAGAGGAAAAAAACGCGTTGCTATCTGGCGACGCCACGTTTCAATCCCCTCACGGGGATTCGTTCTTTTCTGACAATCACAACAACGAGTTGTGAAGAGCATTGAGGACCGAAAGTTTCAATCCCCTCACGGGGATTCGTTCTTTTCTGACGAACGATGGGGCTGCTCTGATCCGAACCCTACTTGTCAAGTTTCAATCCCCTCACGGGGATTCGTTCTTTTCTGACGTAGCCCATAACCTCCTAGTAGATCTCGCCTCAGCATCCGTTTCAATCCCCTCACGGGGATTCGTTCTTTTCTGACGATCTAGCCTCAGCCTCCATCGTGCTATCAGAGAAGTGTTTCAATCCCCTCACGGGGATTCGTTCTTTTCTGACAGATTTGGGATTTGCAGACGGGCGCGACAATGCGCCAATGTTTCAATCCCCTCACGGGGATTCGTTCTTTTCTGACGCGGAACGCTTTCGAGTTTGAAAGATTCTTACCGCAAGGTTTCAATCCCCTCACGGGGATTCGTTCTTTTCTGACGTACCGCTATCAAGGCCAAGTTTGATAAGGCCACCGAGTTTCAATCCCCTCACGGGGATTCGTTCTTTTCTGACATAACCCGAACAATATCACCATAGAGAGTTGGGAAGTGTTTCAATCCCCTCACGGGGATTCGTTCTTTTCTGACGTGACTGAGAACATGATGGACACCCTGGCCGAAGCCTACGCAGAGTTTCAATCCCCTCACGGGGATTCGTTCTTTTCTGACCGAAAAGTCATCGGCAAGTAAGGCGACGACACCGGAAGTTTCAATCCCCTCACGGGGATTCGTTCTTTTCTGACCCGACACCGACTTTCGCAAGCTGGAAACGCTGAATCTGTTTCAATCCCCTCACGGGGATTCGTTCTTTTCTGACGCAAAAGGGGATCAAGATTATAACTACTATCTTGATTCGTTTCAATCCCCTCACGGGGATTCGTTCTTTTCTGACCTAGGAGGGTGTAACCAATGGATGATGCTCGAGACTTTTGTTTCAATCCCCTCACGGGGATTCGTTCTTTTCTGACGATATTGGTCAGCGGCCTGACCACGTGTACGTCGCTCTGTTTCAATCCCCTCACGGGGATTCGTTCTTTTCTGACGATATTGGTCA
>Ga0209754_1002767_pt1 | contig 13225 bp, 13 predicted proteins | sample MesohylBB_FD_187295 | JGI IMG/M metagenome (GOLD analysis project Ga0209754, IMG submission 187295) | Host-associated microbial community of the marine sponge Aplysina aerophoba from Gulf of Piran - sponge mesohyl, lysed by bead beating... | ecosystem: Host-associated > Porifera > Sponge >... | reverse complement strand
GCTCTGCTCGCTCGCGCCCGGCGTCTCGTCCGGCGGCTTGGGGCGCTTGCCCTTGGCCCGACCCCGGCGCTTCTCCCGCGCCGCCAGCCTGGCCTCGTAGGCGCCGCGCTCCGCCGCCGCCCGCGCCTCGGCCTGCGCCTCCAGGCGCCGCCGCGCCGCATCGAGCTTGTCGCGCAACGCCTCGCGGCGGGCAATCTCCTTCGGCAAGGCCTGGGGGTCCTCCTCGCCAGCCGCGTCCGCCGCCTCCGCCCGGCCGAGAAGCGCCGCGATCTCGCCCTCCAGCTGGGCGATCAACCCGCCCGCGCGCTCATACGTCACCGAGCGATGCTTGCTGGCGTTGGCCTCGAACTTGGAGCCGTCGACGCTCACCAGGCCAACCCGCAACAGCTTGAGCTCCCTGGCCAGCAGCAGAACCTGCAAGAAGCTCTCCGACACCGCTGCGAAGTTCTCCCGCCGGAAGCGCGCGATCGTATCGTGGTCCGGATGCCGGTTCGCCGCCACGAAGCGAACCCCGATATCCCGGTGCGTCGCCCGCTCGATCCGGCGGCTGGAGAAAATCCCGTTGGCGTAGCAGTAGATCAGCAGCGCCAGCATCATCCGCGGGTGATACTGCGCCGACCCCGTACCCCGATGGTTCACCTTGAAGGCGCCCAGATCGACGCGCTCGACCGCCTCGATCACGAAATGCGCCAGATCGTCCTCGGGTACCCAGTCGCGAAGATCGGGAGGAAGCAGAAACGCCTGCTCGCGATCACACTCAACGAAATTGCTCATCCAACGATTCTAACCAAACTCACCGCAAAGTCCGACAGACTGCTAGGGTCGGCTCTTCTCTATCGGTGAAGACCACCAGCTCGTCCGTGTTCGGGCCGGTGACTCTTGAACGCCGAGTGCCGCCCCAGTCCCCATTCATCATGTCTTCAACTTTGGCATAGCCGGCGGGGGCTGTGATCCTGACGCTCGCCTGCATCCCAGCGCTTCGAGAGGGAATGATATTCGCGACGTCGATGCCGGAAGTGCCGCCGGCTGTCCCGCTGACCAAGCGTTCGGCGCTCTCAAGGGCCCTGTCTTCGCCGATGGCCCGATTGCGCCGCACCAGCCTATCGGCCTCGTCCATCTCGGCCGTCATCGCCTTGGCGTCGGCGACCTGCGTCATCGCGTCCGCCGTGAGCGAGGCCGTGACCGTGCCACCGGTGGCTTCCACGGACCCATCGTCCGCAATCGTTACCTCGCAGGCATCGCCGCCTTCGGCGCACAGGAAGGTGACCCCGCCGCTGGTGGCCGTCTCGCCCGCCGCGAGCATGTGGGTGCCTGCCATCGGCATGTTGTCGTCGTCCAGATACCCGGCATCCGGGACCGCCACCGCAACCGGCGTGGGTTCCGGATCCGGCATGGCAGGCGGCTGGTTCTCGGGCGCGTCTTCGTTGCCCGACAGCGCCAACGCACTTGCGAGGGCCATCTGAGCCGCTGCGAGTTGATTTGGCGTGATTTCGCCCGGGTCCATGGCTTCAAGCTCGGCCAGGGCCGCGCGCGCGTTGACCAGGGTCTGCTGGTTCGCCGCGTGCACGGCGGCGAGCCTTGAGGCCGCAGTCGAGACAGCGACCATCCCTCCCGTCGATGACGCCGAGAGCGCGCCCGTGACCGACTCGATGCCGATAGTGAGCGTGCAGTCCTCGGTGCCGTCGCATGCGATGTAGGTGCCGGATGCCAGCATCGCCGTCGTGCCCGCCGGAATGGTAGTCGTTCCCGGATTGAGCCCGTGGCCTGCCGGCAGAGCCACATCGTACTCCATCGGCTCCGGATCCGGCATTACCGGCGGTGTCGGCTCCATGGCCGTGTCGTCGTCGCCCCCGCCGCATGCCGCCAGCCCGAAGGCGAGCACGGCGGCGGCGCAGACCGTCGTCAGGTTCTTGTACGTAGACATCTCTTCGAGGCTCTCCTCAGTTTGAAGAGGCCTCGTCGGGCGGCCTCGGCGGCGCCGGGCCGGGCAAGGCGGCGGAGGCGGTTCGGGCGGCGGAGACTCGCGCAAGTGGTTGACAGAAAACGGGGTTTTGCGGCCGGGCGGGGGGCGCGCAAGGGCGCGAGGCGGCTCGGGCGGCGAATACTTGGCGGCGGGAGGGTTCGGAAGGACCGGGCGGGGCGATTACTTTGCCGGCGGGGGAGAATACGGGGCTTCGCGGAGCCGGCATTCGGTGTATCAAGTCGAGCCATGGGGTGGGGATCATGACCGCGGCAGAGAATCCTTTCCTGTGCGAAGGCGCGGTGGCGGCGCTCGGCGGCGGCGGGCGCGACCGGATCGTCTGGGACGCGGCGCTGCCCGGTTTCGGGGTGCGGGTCTACCCGTCGGGGCGCAAGGTCTGGGTCGCCCAGGCCCGCGCCGGCGGCGCGCCGCGGCGGGTCACGCTGGGCGCGCATGGCGAGATCGGCGCGGCGGAGGCGCGCGACCGGGCGCGGGCGGCGATCGCGCGCATCCGGGCGGACGGCGCGCGGCCGGGCGAGCCGAGCCTCGCCGACCTCGCGGAGCGCTACATGGCGGGGCATGTGGCGGCCAACTGCAACGCGCACACCGCCTCGATCTATCGCGGCGCGCTCGACAACCACATCCTGCCGGCGCTCGGCGCGCTGCCGCTCGCCTCGGTCGGGCGGGAGGAGGTGGCGGCGCTGCACCGCAGCCTCCGCGCCACCCCGCGCGCCGCCAACCGGGCGCTGGCGATACTGAAAAAGATGTTCGCGCTGGCCGCGGACTGGGGCATGGCGCCGGAAGGCGCGAACCCGTGCGCAGGCGTGCGCAAGTACCGCGAACGCCGGCGCGAGCGGTTCCTGAGCCCGGCCGAGTACCGCCGGCTCGGCGCGGCGCTGGAAGAGGCCGAGGCGGCGGGCCGGTCGGCGGGCGCGGCGGTCGCGGCGCTCCGGCTGCTGGCGCTGACCGGCTGCCGGCTGGGCGAGATCCTGGCGCTGCGCTGGGACGACATCGACCGTGCTGCGGGCGAGCTCCGGCTGCGCGACGGCAAGACCGGGGCGCGCATGGTGCCGCTGACGCCGACCGCCGACGCGGTGCTGGCCGCGATTGCGCGCATCCCCGGCAACCCCTGGGTGATCGCCGGGCGGCGGCCGCACAGCCGGGTGAAGTCGATCACCGCCGAGTGGTACCGCATCCGCGCGCGCGCCGGGCTCGACGACGTGCGCATCCACGACCTCCGCCACTCCTACGCGACGCGCGCGCTGTCCTCGGGCGAGAGCCTGGCGATGATCGGCCGCCTGCTGGGCCATGCCGACATCGCGTCGACGCTGCGCTACGCCCATCTGGCGGCCGGCGCCGAGCGGTCCTCGGCGGCGCGCGTGGGGGGGTCGATCGGGGCCGATATCGGGGGCGGGGGGTGAGGCCGCCGCCCCTTGTCATGGCGGACGTGATCCGGGTCCCAGGCCTGCCCCCCCTTGTCACCCCGGACTTGATCCGGGGCCCAGAGCAACCGCGCAGGCGCTCGAACCCGTGGCTCTGGGCCCCGGATCAAGTCCGGGGTGACAATAGGTGAGGCCGCCGCCGTGACCGCGCGGGGCCCAGGGCAACCGCGCAGGCGCTCGAACCCGTGGCCCCCGGATCGGCGTCCGGGGCAGGCCCCGGATCGGCGTCCGGGGCAGGTCTGGGCCCCGGATCAAGTCCGGGGTGACAAAAAGGGGGGCGGCGACGGTCTCGCCCTTCGGGGGGGCCGCCCCCCGTGACCGCGCGCTGGCTGACGACGCGCACCGTCGAGGCGCTGAGCGCGCGCGAGCGCACCGTGTTCCGCGACCGCGAGCTGGCCGGGTTCGGCGTCGTGGTCGAGCCGTCGGGGCGCAAGACATACGTGATGGAGCTCGCCGGGGCGGGCGGGACGCGGCGCGTCGCGCTCGGGCGGCACGGGGCGGTGTCGGCCGAGCGCGCGCGCAGCGAGGCGGCGGCCCTGCTCGCCGCCCCGCCCGGCGGCGCGGCCACGGTGGCCGAGATCGCCCGGCGCTATCTGCGCGACCATGTCGAGCTGCGCTGCAAGCCGGCGACCGAGGCGCAGTACCGCGTGGCGATCGACCGCCACATATTGCCGGCGCTGGGCGGGCTCCCCATCGCCGCAATCGGCCGCGCCGAGGCCGCCGCGCTCCAGCACCGCCTCGCCGACCGCCCGGCGGCGGCCAACCAGGCGGTCGCCGTGCTGGCCCGGCTGATCGACCACGCCGCCGATTGGGGGCTGGCGGCGGGCGAGAACCCGGCCCGCGCGATCCCGAAATACCGCGCGCGGCGGCGCGAGCGCTTTCTCACCGATGCCGAGTTCCGCCGGCTCGGCGCGGCGCTCGACGGGCTGGAGGCGGGCGGCGGGCTCGCGGCGGGCGCGGCGGCGGCGATCCGGCTGCTGGCGCTCACCGGCTGCCGGAGGAACGAGATTTTACGGCTGCGCTGGGACGAGGTGCGGGCCGACGCGATGGAGCTCGCCCTGCGCGATACCAAGACCGGGCCGCGAACCGTGCCGCTCTCGCCCGAGGCGGCGGCGATCCTGGCGCGGCTGCCGCGGATTGCCCAAAACCCATATGTCGTGCCGGGGCGCAAGACGGGGGCGCCGCTGTCGGGCATCTTCCTGCAATGGCGCCTGGTGCGCGGGCAGGCCGGGCTCGACGACGTGCGCCTGCACGATCTGCGGCACAGCTACGCCTCGCGCGCGCTGGCGCTCGGCGAGAGCCTGCCCACCATCGCCCGGCTGCTCGGCCACGCAAGGGTGCAGACCGCGTCGCGCTACGCCCATCTCGCGCGCGGCCGGGTGCGCGAGGCCGCCGCCCGGGTGGCCGCGGACATCGCCGCCGATCTGCTCGCCGGGCGGGAGCAGCGCGCGCCCTCCCCCGCGCCCGACCCCGGCCCCGGGCGCGACGCGCTCAAGCGCTCGGCCGCCCGCATCGCCGCCGAGATCGGCGCCGACATCCTGCCGTGAGCGCGAGCGCCGGCTTGCCGCCGGGCCGGGCCGGCGATAGGATCGACCGCCTCCTCCGGCCCGCGCCATCTGATTTTCCTTGGAGGGTCTTATGCGGTTCCCCGCGGCGGGGCTCGCCTGTGTCCTCGCGCTCGGCGCGGCCGGCGCCGGGGCGAAGGAGTGGACGCTCACCGCCGGCGCCAGCCATCCGCCCAGCGTCCCCTGGGTGCGGGCGATCCGCGACCACGTGGTGCCCGAATCCAACCGCATGCTCGAGGAGCTCGGCGCGCCCGACCGCATCGTCTGGACCGAGGCCTATGGCGGCACGCTGTACAATTTCCGCGACACGCTGGAGGGGGTGGGCGGCCGGCTCGCCGATATCGGCTGGGTGGCGACGCTGTGGGAGCCGGCCAAGCTGCCGCTCGAGAACGTCACCTTCCACGCCCCCTTCGCGACCGCGGACGTGCATCTGCTGGCCGAGCTGCGGGAGGCGCTGCACCGCGCGATCCCGGCGATGGGCGCCGCCTGGCGGGCGCATGGCGCGGTGTGGCTCGGCGGCCAAATGGCGGATTCCTACCAGATCGTCGCCCGGGCGCCGCTCGCCTCGGTGGCGGCGCTGGGCGGGCTGAAGGTGCTGGCGTCGGGCCCCGCCGCCGCCTGGCTCGAGGGCACCGGGGCCACGCCGGTCGACATGCCGCTGCCGGAGTACCGTGCCACGCTGGAGGCCGGCGCGGCGGACGCGGCGATCGTGGTCGGCAGCGGCATCCTGCCGTTCAGGCTGCACGAGGTCGCGCCGCATGTCGTCCGGGTCGATCTCGGCGCGCCGATCGCGGGCGCGCTGGCGATGAACCGCGAGACCTGGGAGGGCCTGCCGCTGCACATGAAGACGCTGTTCCGCTTCCTCGGGCGCGAATACGCGCGCCGCCAGGCCGATCTCGTCGCCGCCGCCGCGCGCGAGGCGATGGCGAGACTCGCCAAAGAGGGGGCCACGATCGCCGACTTCCCGCCCGCCGAGCGCCTGAAATGGGCCAAGCTGCTGCCCGACCTCGCCGGCGACTGGGTGGCGCGCAACCGGGCCAAGGGCCTGCCGGCGCGCAAGCTCCTGGCCGCCTTCATGGACGGCATCCGCGAGCGCGGCGGCACCCCGGCGCGCGACTGGGACCGCAAATAGGGCGCGGCGGGCTCTCCGCCCGCTACTCGCGATGAGGGAATGCGATTAACCTCGTCCCGAGCAGACTCCGCCAAAACCCGAGGATCGCCGCAATGCCCTATATCGACGCCGATTCGCATGTCTACGAGGTCGAGGAGACCTGGGACTACCTGCCCGGAAAATACCGCCACCGCCGGCCGGTCCCGATCACCGTGAAGCGCGAGGACGCGCCCTATATGGGGGTCGACAACTCGTTCTGGCTGGTCGACGGCAAGGCGATGCAGTGGACCTGGGGGCCGGGGACGGTCCAGATCGGCTGCCCGCTGACCTCGGTGCATGCCGGGATGAAGGAGTTCTCGATCGGCAACCAGTCGCTGATGGACGTGGCGGCGCGGCTCGCCGATCTCGACCGCGCCGGGGTCGACATCCAGGTGATCTACTCGACGCTGCTGTTCGCCCCGATGACCGACGACGACGCCTTCGAGACCGCGCTCATCGTGAGCTACAATCGGTGGATCGAGGAGCGCTGCGCCGAGGCGCCCGACCGGCTCAAATGGTCGGCCGTCCTGCCGCTGCGCGAGCCCGGCGAGGCGGTCAGGGAGATCTACCGGGTCAGGGAGGCCGGCGCGGTCTCGCTGATGTGCTTCGGGACGGTCGGCGAGCGCATGCTGCACGGGCCCGAGTTCGACCCGGTCTGGGCCGCCGCCCAGGAGGTCGATCTGCCGGTCGCGGTCCATGTCGGCTGGCCGACCGGCTCGCTCCGCCAGATGTGCGACGAGCATTCGAGCTCGCTCAACGTCTCCTTCACCCTGCCGCTGCTGATCGGCTTCTACAGCTTCGCCGGCGGCGGCATCCTCGACCGCTTCCCGAAGCTCCGCGCGATCTTCCTCGAAGGCGGCTGCTCCTGGCTGCCCTGGTATCTCGAGCGCATGGACCACTACTACCCGGTCGCCGAGTTCTTCCGCTCCTCCTTCGGGCTGGAGCCGATCACCTCGGTCTCGCCGGAGAACTTCAAGGACCGCATCTATCTCACCTCGGAGGCAGACGAGACCCTGCTCCCCTTCGTGCTCGACTTCCTCGGCGAGGACAACATCATGATGTCGGAGGACATGCCGCATCTCGAGGCGCGCGAGGGCTCGGGCGCCGATCTCGGCGCGCGCACCGACCTGACCGACGCGCAGAAGCAGAAGATCCTGTGGCGGAACGCGGCCGCGTTCTACGGCCTCGAACTCGGCCGGGGCGCGCGCGCGGCGGCCGAGTGATGGACATCTCGATGGAGGGGCGGGTCGCCTTCGTCACCGGCGGCGGCGGCGGGATGGGGCGCGAGACGGCGCGCCTGCTGGCCGGCCAGGGCGCGCGGGTCGCGGTCTGCGACCTCGACGGCGACGCCGCCGCGGCGACCGGGGCGGCGATCGAGGCGGCGGGCGGCATCGCCTGGACCGCGGCGCTCGATGTCGCGGACCCGCGCGCCGTCGACCGCGCGATGGCAGACGCGGCCGGCGCGCTCGGGCCGGTCGATGCGCTGGTCAACATCGCCGGCATCTACCGGGTGGCCGCGCTGGAGGACATTTCCGACGCCGACTGGGCGCGGATGTTCGCCGTCCATGTCGACGGGACCTTTTTTTGCTGCCGCGCGGCGCTGCCCGGCATGGTCGCGCGGCGCGCCGGCGCGATCGTCAACATGTCCTCGCTGCACGCGCTGCGCGGCCAGGCCAACGCCGCCCACTACGCCGCCGCCAAGGGCGCGATCATCGGTCTCACCAAGTCGATCGCGCGCGAGAAGGGGAAGCTCGGCATCCGCGCCAACGCGGTCGCGCCGGGGCCGATCGACACCGAGCTGTGGCGCGGCGCGGTGCCCGGGGACGAGCTCGACGCCGCGATGGCCAAGCGCGCCGAAATCATCCCGGTCGGAAGGCTCGGCCGGGCCGGGGAGGTGGCGCAGACCATCGTCTGGCTGCTCACCCCGGCGGCGAGCTACATCACCGGCCAGACGATCGCGATCGACGGCGGCGAGGTGATGGCCTGAGCGCTCACAAATCCGCCGGGTCCTCGTCGACATGGAGCGGCGAGAAGCGGACGCCCAGCACCGGGCGCATCGACACCCGGCCCTCGGCGCTCTTGTCGACCACCATGAGCTCCTGGGCGTCCTCGATCCCGGCCGGCACCACCATCCGCCCGCCCGGCTTGAGCTGGGAGAGCAGCAGCGGCGGCACCAAATCGGGCGCGGCGGCGACCAGGATGCGGTCGAACGGCCCGTGCTCGGCCCAGCCGCGCGAGCCGTCGCCGTGGCGCAGCTCGATATTGCCGTAGCCGAGCGCCTGCAGCCGGGCGCGCGCGGCGGAGGCGAACTCCGCGATGATCTCGACCGAGCAGACCCGCGCCGCCAGCTCCGCCAGCAGCGCCGCCTGGTAGCCCAGCCCGGTCCCCACCTCGAGCACCGTGTGCTCGGGTCCGACATCGAGCAGATCGGTCATCAGCGCGTTGATATAGGGCTGCGAGATGGTCTTGCCGCAGCCGATCGGCAGAGGCGCGTTGACATAGGCGAAGCCGCGCAGCTCGACCGGCACGAATTCGTGGCGCGGCACCCGGCCGATCGCCTCCATGACGCGGCTGTCCAGCGATTCGCGGCCGATCCGGTCCGCGGTCAGGCGGACATGCTGGGCGATCTCGGCGACCATCTCGCCTCGCGCGCCGACAAAATGACCATCGTCCATGAAACGCCGCCCGCCGATTGCCCGGTTCCGCGCGCCACCTTACCCCGTCCGCCGCCGCCCGGAAATATTCGCCGAGAGATTCACCGCGGACGCCGCGGCGGTGGTAACGTAATTGTGAACGGCTTGCGGATCGGGGCCGCAGTCCCCATCTGTCCCTCGCAGGGAATCACGAGAGCGGTCATGGCGAGACGGACCGGAAACCCGATATTTCGAATCCTGGTATGGCTCGGCGCCGCGTTCCTCGCGGCCGGGGTCGCCGCCCTCGGCTACGAGCTGATCCTGGCCGTTCAGACCGGCGCCTGGCGCATCGTTCCGGCCGGCCAGATCTGGTTCGAGCTCCACAATCCGAGCCTCAACCTCGCCCAGGCCATCGTCCAGCGCTATCTCCACCCCTTCCTCTGGGATCCGCTGATCTCGGGCTTCCTGCAATGGCCGCTCTGGGCAAGCCTGGGCGGCGTCGGAATCGCCCTGATGATCGTGTTCGGCAGGAGGAGGAGATAATGCTGTTCAAGCGCAAGCGCGACTGGGACCTGCCGGAATCGGCGGCCACCGACGAGACCCGCTACCTCAACCGCAGGCGGATCCTGGCCGGGCTCGGCATCGGCGGGGCGATCCTGGCGGCGCCGGCGGTGTTCCGCATGGGCGGGGAAGAAGCGCCGGAGGCCGCCCTGCCGGTCGAGACCGACCCGTCGGCCGGGCTCTACCCGGTCCAGCGCAACCCGGCCTATGCGGTCGAACGCGCGCTGACGGCGGAGGCGGAGGCCACCACCTACAACAATTTCTACGAGTTCGGCTCGCACAAGAACATCCACCGCGCGGCGCAGGCCCTGCCGCTCAGGCCGTGGGAGATCCGCATCGACGGGATGGTGGAGAAGCCGTTCACCATCGGCTTCGACGAGCTGTTGCAGAAGATGCCGCTGGAGGAGCGGGTCTACCGCCATCGCTGCGTCGAGGCCTGGGCGATGACGGTGCCGTGGAGCGGCTTCCCGCTGAAGGCGCTGGTCGATCTCGCGCGGCCGCTGGGATCGGCGAAGTATCTCGCCATGGAGACCTTCGAGAACCGCGAAGTCGCGCCCGGCCAGAACCAGCGCTGGTACCCCTGGCCCTATCTCGAGGGGCTCGCCATCGACGAGGCCACGCACGACCTCGCCTTCATCGCGACCGGGCTCTACGGCAAGCCGATGCCCAGGCAGAACGGCGCGCCGCTGCGCCTCGCGGTGCCGTGGAAATACGGTTTCAAGTCGGTCAAGTCGCTGGTCCGCTTCAGCTTCACGGAGGAGCGGCCGGTGAGCTTCTGGGAGGAGCTCCAGGGCAAGGAGTACGGCTTCTGGGCGAACGTCAACCCGAAGGTCCGCCACCCGCGCTGGAGCCAGGCGACCGAGCGCCTGCTGGGCACCGGAAAACGGGTGCCGACCCGGATCTACAACGGCTACGGCGAGTTCGTGGCGGGGCTCTACAGCGACCGCAAGACCGAACGCCTGTTCATGTGACCGGCGCTGGCGGCGGGGAGCGCGGCCCACCGGATCTCTCCGCGGCTCACCACTCGTCGTCGGCACCCAGGGACAGGAATTGCATGGCCGCGACCTGCGGGTCGAGGGCCGATCCGCGCTCCGCATAGACCGCGTCGAGTAGCCCGGTCACCCGCCCGGAGTCGTGCCGGTCGACGAACTCGCCGACCGCTCTCGCATAGAGCGCGCTGCGCGACAGACCCAGGGCCGCGGCGGTGCGTTCGCCAGCCTCGAAGATACGGTCGGGAATGGAGACCGCCGTCTTCATGCGTCGAGTATTTCGCAAGTCATACCGTGGTCAAGGCGGGCCGCTCATGGCCGCGGCCTCTCGGGTCGGTTTCATCCTGGAGGCCAGGCGAAGGCGGTTCACTCGGCGGCGCGCCGGCCTTCGACATGGGCCTGGCGCTCCGCGAGGCGCTGCATCTCCCTGCGGAAGTCGTCCATCGCGGCCTGGAACGCGCGGCGGTCGTCGCCGACCTCGGCGATATAGGCATCGAGCCGGGATTCGAGCCGGGATTCCAGCCGATCGATCCGCCGGTCGATCTGCAAAACCAGACCGACCGTGAGCGATCCCAGGGCGACGCCGACAGCGAGTATGGCGATCAGCTCGGCCGACATGGCGCGAGCCTAACCGGGATCCGCGGAGCCGTCGAGGAACCCGGAGGCCCCGGACCGGGCATGACGGCCCGGGGCAGGGCCGGGTCCGGGGGCCGCCTCTCGACACGGCCCCGCGCGCTTGCTCGGGATGAGGAGAAGGTCTTGCCCGCACCCCACCCCTTATCCTGAGTAGCGCCCGAAGAGCCTGCCCTGAAGCCTGTCGAAGGGGCGCGTATCGAAGGACGCACCGATCCGCCACTCGGACGCGGAGAATGGGACCTCTATTCTCCGCAATACATGCGGAGAGCCTTGCGCATGCGGAGAATGGGCGCCATATTCTCCGCAAACCATGCGGAGCATGTTCCATGTTCATCTGGCAACGCCCCGAATGGCCGAGATTCCATCACGACACGGCCCGGCTCGCCGGGCCCCTGGCAGCCACCCGCCACGCCCAGGGGAAGCTGCTCGGCCGCATGGAAGCTCTGGGCTTCGAGATGCGCAGCGAGGCCTCGCTGCGCATGCTCACCGAGGATGTCGTGAAGACGAGCGAGATCGAAGGAGAGATTCTGCCCCCCGGCCGTGTGCGCTCGTCCATCGCAAGCCGGCTCGGTCTGGATGCAGGCGGCCTGCCCGCGCCGGATCGCAATGTCGACGGGGTCGTCGAGATGACGATCGACGCCACCCGGAACTACGCCGCACCCTTGACCGACGAACGGCTGTTCTCGTGGCACGCCGCCCTGTTCCCGACCGGCTATAGCGGCATGAGCCGGATCCGCACCGGTCGGTGGCGCGACGACGCGGACGGGCCGATGCAGGTGGTCTCGGGCCCGATCGGCCGCCAGCGCGTTCACTACACCGCCCCCCCGGCCGAACGCCTCGGGAACGAGGTCTCGGAATTCCTCCAATGGTTCGAGGATGCGCGAACCATGGACCCGGTGCTCGCCGCCGGGCTGAGCCATCTCTGGTTCGTCTCGATCCATCCGTTCGAAGACGGCAACGGGCGTATCGCACGCGCCATCGCCGACATGGCGCTGGCCCGCTCGGAGGACAGCCCGGAACGCTTCTACAGCATGTCGGCCCAGATTCGTCTGGAGCGCAAGGCCTATTACGACATCCTCGAGGCGACCCAGAAGGACACCATGGACGTCACCGGATGGCAGGTCTGGTTTCTCGACTGCCTCGGGCGCGCGATCGAGAGTGCCCGTCACACCCTCGCCGCCGTCCTGGCCAAGGCCGGCTTCTGGGAAGCCCATGCCCGGGACGCACTCAACGAACGCCAGGTGAAGATCCTGAACCGCCTGCTCGACGGGTTTGAGGGCAAGCTCACTTCTTCCAACTGGGCGAGGATGAATCGCTGTTCCCAGGACACGGCGAACCGGGACATCCGCGACCTGATCGACCGCGGCATCCTCGTCCGCAGCCGGGCCGGCGGCCGCAGCACCAGCTACGAACTGGCAGCCGCGCGCTCCCGATGATCGATGCTCCGCGACGCGATCGGCGGGCATGGCTGCGAGAAATAACCCCGCCGGAGCCTCCCGGATCGCGCGCCACACCCGTTCGGGGGTCGCGGGCAGCTCGATGTGGCGGACCCCGAGGGGGTTTGGCGCATCGACGACGACGGGGGAGACCGCCGCAAGGGCGGGGGCGGCGGCCAGGCGAAGGCCGCTCACTCGGCGGCGCGCAGGCCTTCGACATGGGCGTGGCGCTCCGCGAGGCGCTGCATCTCCCTGCGGAAGTCGTCCATCGCGGCCTGGAATGCGCGGCGGTCGTTGCCGGCCTCGGCGATATAGGAATCGAGCCGGGATTCCAGCCGGGATTCCAGCCGATCGATCCGCCGGTCGATCTGCAAGACCAGGCCGACCGTGAGCGATCCCAAGGCGACGCCGACAGCGAGTATCGCGATCAGCTCGGACGACGTGGCGCGAGCCTAACCCGGATCCGCGGAGCCGTCGAGGAATTCGGAGGCCCCGGACCTGGCATGACGGCCCGCGGCAGGGCCGGGTCCGGAGGCCGCCCCTCGACACGGCCCCGCGCGCCTGCTTGGGATGAGGAGAAGGTCTTGCCCGCACCCCACCCCTTATCCTGAGTAGCGCCCGGACTTGATCCACTGCTGTCCGGTTTAGATTTTCGACGCGGGCTGTGCCCCGATGGGCGAGACCGTCGCCGCCCCCTGTTGTCACCCCGGACTTGATCCCATAAGAGCTAACTTGTTTGTGGCGGTGATTTTGGCTAGAGTTTCCGGGTACTTGGGCTCGGAGGCTTGGGATGGACGAGGAGTGGGAGGTTCTGCGGTCTTTTCTGCCGGCCGGCTGGGAGGATTTGGGTCGT
>Ga0209754_1002760_pt1 | contig 13246 bp, 14 predicted proteins | sample MesohylBB_FD_187295 | JGI IMG/M metagenome (GOLD analysis project Ga0209754, IMG submission 187295) | Host-associated microbial community of the marine sponge Aplysina aerophoba from Gulf of Piran - sponge mesohyl, lysed by bead beating... | ecosystem: Host-associated > Porifera > Sponge >... | reverse complement strand
ATTGCTCTGCGGCTCAAGCTCATGGGTCTTCTCCTTTCCGGGTTCCGATTCGCCTGTATTGATCTCCTAGTTTAACAAGACGCCACGTTCAACAGGAATGGCCCGGAATGAATGTCGATTCCTACCGCCAGGCCAAGCAATGAGGCTTGAATGGCAATATGGGTTGATGTATCGTCCGCCACACACGGGAGGGATGTACATGGGAGAAACCCGGCCCATTCCCGGCGCGGCGGCCCAGGCAATCGACAATCTCCTGGACGATTGTGCGGCTGTCCAGCGCGATCAGCACGTCGTGATACTGGCCGCGGTCGACGGCCTTTCCGGCGGTACCAACATCGTCGACGAGACCGCCATCGGCTGGATACAGCAGGGCGTTCAGGCCCGCGGCGCCCACGCCACGGTGATGTGGGTCGACCTGCCGGTGCGCCGTACCGTAATTTGGCCGGACATTCCTACGCGCGAAACCGTCTGGCGTATCCCCGGTCCGGTGAAATCGGTGATGCGTGACGCGGACACGCTCATCAGCCACGTGCTGGATTTCTCCACCGAGGAAGAGTTGAAGGAATGGCCGGAGCTTCTTGCGGAGACGAAGGTGCCCTTCGTGCGCAACATGGCAACCACCGCCGCCCTTCTTTCGACCGCCTGGGCGCGAACGCCGCACGCTTTCGTGTCCGAGCTTCGTCTACGCACCGCGGAGCTCATCCGGGCCGGTAGCCGTTGGGAGCTGACCAACCCCAACGGAACTCACCTGGAAGGCACCGTAGGCCCGGCAACGTCAAACTGGGGCAGCTACACGGCGCCGCGCGGCCGCAGGGGTTCTTTCCCTGAAGGGATATACCCCGCCATCAATCCGGTCGACATGCAGGGGGAGCTCGTGTTCGACCGGATGCTGCCCGTGTGGGCTCGGGATATCGGGGTGCCGCCGAGTTTTGCCCGTCCCGTGACCGTCACGATCAAGGACAACCACATCGTCAAGTTCGAGGGTGGCGCAGAGGCCAGGATACTCCGGGCGTTCTACGTCGAGCTCGCAAAGGTGCTGGGCGAGGATCACGGATACGAGATGCGCGCGCCCCACGGCGGCATTCACCCCGCCGCGCGCATTCGTCCCTCCCAGTGTCCCGACGAGGAATACCGGGAGTTCCTTCATTCCTTTCACCCATCCAGCATTCACCTTCATCTGGGCAATCATCGTTACAACGATGACTTTCCGTACTGTCTCCACTCGGCGCCGGAGCTCCGAGGCTCCACCCTGAAGGTAGGCGGGCAGGTCCTGCACGACGGAGACCGGCTGGGCGTCATGGACCACCCAAGTGTCGTGGCCCTGGCGACGGAGTATCCGGACCGTCCCGCCGCCGACGCCGGACGGTGGATCTAGTGTCCTGTCCTGGAGCCAGGCGGAGCGGCGCAAACAGAGACCCTGGTGGGCGCCGCCAGCGCGCGGAAGGAGACGGCCGGCATGCCTGACTGGAAGATGTTCTCCGCGGATGACCACGTGGACCTGGCATATCTTCCGGGAGACCTGTGGCAGAAGCGGGTTCCCGCGGCGTATCGGGATCGCGTTCCGCGGCTGGTCGAGACGGCCGAAGATTGGCACTGGGAGATGGACGGCCGTCCAATGGGGAGTTCCCAAAAGAAGGATGCCGTCATCACGACGACCTTTGGCCATTGGAGCACTCCAGTGGAACACGAAGGGGGGAGGTGGCGGCCCACGACACCCGAGCTTCGCTTGGCCGACATGGACCGGGACGGCGTGGAAGCACAGGTTCTATACGGGGGACTCACCAGAGGTTTCGGCGTCGAGGACCCGCATCTGAACACCATGGTTACACGGGCCTACAACGAGTGGACCGCGGAGTTCTGTGGAGCCGCGCCCGGGCGGCTCGTCGGTTTGGGATGGCTCCCGATTCACAGCGTCGAAGCGGCAATCGAAGAACTGCAAAACTGCGCGAGACTTGGATTGAAAGGGGTGCAGTTCCAGGCGTTCAACGCCAAGAAAAGAATCTGGGACGCCGTGTGGGAGCCCCTGTGGGACGCGGCGGAGGACACCGGACTCCCTGTCTCCTTTCACGTCGGCGGCGGCCAGTGGAGCACACAAGGAGAGAAGCCTCCGGGACGCGGCGTCCAGACCACTTCCACGACGGTCGCACCGATCCAGCTCGACGAAGTGCTCGTTTCGGTGGTCATGTCGGGAATCCTGCATCGCCACCCAAAGCTCAAGGTTGTACTGGGCGAGAGTTCGATCGGCTGGATTCCCTTTGTCGTCGATCGGATGGACTGGGAGTACGAGGTCCGGATGAACAAGGGCAGGGGGGGTGACGCGGCGGTCTTGGATATGCTTCCGTCCGACTACTACCGGCGTCAGGTCTACGCGACCTTCCAATCGGACCCCATCGGGGTGAAACTTCTGGAGGATGTGGGCGTGGACAATGCCCTGTGGGCCTCCGATTACCCTCACGGCGACTCCGTGTGGCCACGGTCGCACGAGACCGTGGATGAAGAGTTCGCGCAAGTGGACGAGGCGCTGGTGCGGAAAGTAACGCGGCACAACGGCATGAAGCTCTACTTCGGCGCGGAATAGCCGATTCGGAATCGAGGCGCTCATGGGCATCTCCGGGATCGATCACTGGGTCATCGTCGTCAAGGACATGGACGAGTCAGTCGCCTTCTACCGCAGACTGGGCCTCAAGGAGTCCTGGCAGTCCAAGGCGGGAGGGGAATCGTCCCGGCCGGTGTTCCGGGTCAACGATACGCAGCTCATCAAGTTCTACGCGGCCGATCGTTACGAGATCGAGAGCCCTTCGGGAGCGCCAAACTATTCCCCCGGGTCCATGGATTTCTGCCTTGCATGGGACGGGACGGTGCAGGAAATCCTGGACTTCCTCAAGAAGAACGACATTCCCGTGCGTTCGGGACCATCACCCCGGTCCGGAGGCAGAGGGCGGGCGACGAGCGTGTACATCCGGGATCCCGATGACAACCTCATCGAGATCATGTCCTACCAGAGCGAGTGACGCGCAGGGAGGATGAGCTTGGAGAGCAGCCGGCGAGTCGCATTGGTAACGGGCGGGGCAAGCGGTATCGGGCTGGGCATCACCCGCCGGCTGGCCGAGCAAGGCATGGCGGTCGTGGCTGCTGACTGGAATGCCGGCGCCTGCGCCGGGGCGGTGACGGCCTTGCACGACCACCAGGATCGAACGATGGTGGTGGAAGCGGACATCGGAACGGAAGCCGGCTCCGCCAAGGCGATCGAAACGGCCGTTGGCGGCTTCGGGCGGATCGATCTGTTGTGCAACAACGCCGCCGTTCACCCCACGGCCACGATTGAAGAAATGGACGTCACGGACTGGAATGATGCCTTCCGGGTCAATGTGACGGGAGCCTTCCTCTGCAGCAAACTGGCCATGCCATACATGAAGAAGCAGGGCGCGGGGAGCATCGTGAACATAGGATCGGTCAGCGGTATTTCCCCGTACGTCGGCGGCGGAGCGTACGCCGTCACCAAGGCCGCGCTGGCGATGCTGACAAGGGTGCTGGCGCTCGAGGCCGGACCGTTCGGAATCACGGTGAACTGTATCTCTCCGGGTTCCATCCAGCATCGGCCCGGAAGCACCGGAAACACCGCCCACATACCCGTGGGTCGCGGCGGTACCATCGACGACGTGGCTTCCCTGGTCGCCTATCTCGCGTCCGCGGAAGCCGGATACATGACAGGGGCGACATTGGTGCTTGATGGAGGGGCTACGGCCGGTCGCAAACGGGCTCGGGTTTCAGTCGAAACATTGCCGGATCAAGGAGGTGAGAGATGAAGCTTCGTAAACGTTGCAATTTCGTTTCCATGTTTCTGATCGGAGTTGGGCTCGTCGCCGTGGCTGCGACGGCCACGGGCGCCGCGGCCTCGAAGCCGGAGGCGTGGGAGCAACGCCAGGGCGGGACCCTCACCATCGGCAGCTCCAAGGACATGAACACCAAGCATCCGTACACGCGCGTGACCTCGGTGGACGAGTTCATCAAGATGATGATGTGGGAGCCGGTCACCATGTACGATCTCGCCGGCAACCTGCACGGCATCCTGGCGGAGAGCTGGGAACCCAACGCCGACGCCAGCGAGTGGACGTTCCGGCTGAGGCGTGGCGTCAAGTTTCATAATGGTGCCGAAATGACGTCGGCCGACTGGGTCTGGTGCTACAACTACATACTGAACCCGGCCAACGGCGCCTACGCCAACACCGTGCTGTCGGACAACATCGCCAAGGTCGAAGCCGTCGATCCCTACACGGTGAAGTTTCAGATGGTCGGACCGCGGGCGCTCTTTCCCCACGTCCTCAGCAGTATCCAGAACGGCACGATCGTTCCGAAGAACTCGCTGGGCAGCAAGGTCGGGGTGATCGAAGGCAATCCTCCACCTGGCACCGGCCCCTTCCAGTTCGTGAACTGGACGCCGGGGACGGCGGTGGAATTCAAGCGGTTCGACGATTACTGGGGCGGTACGCCCTACCTGGAAGGGCTCAAGTTCCGGATCATCACGAACAAGGCCGCCCGGCAGAACGCGCTGCGCGCCGGCGACGTGGACATGGCGGATCGCCTGAGGCCATCGTTCGCGGAAAGGGTGAAGAAGGGCAGGATCACGGGCATCAAGACCCGTGCTGTCGGGGGCGCCGGCTTTCGGCAGCTCTACTTCAACACCAAGGGGAAGTGGACGGGTGACAAGCGCGTCCGGGAAGCCATCATTCTCTCACTTGACCGGGAATCCATCGTCGAGGAGGGCTTCCTCGGTGTCGGTGATCCCCTTCCTCTCGCCGTACCTCCCGACTCGGACTGGCTCCGGGCGGGTAGCGCCAGGCTTCCCTCCTACGAACGGGACGTCAAGCGCGCGAGTCAGTTGCTCAAGGAGGCCGGATACAACGGTGAGCCATTGTCGCTCAACATGACGCTGGGGCAGGAGACGGCCCTTGGCGAAGCCATCGTGCGCCAGGCGGCGGAGGCGGGCCTCAATATCAAGATGGCTCCGGTGGAGTCAACCATCTTCTATGAACGCCTCGGCAAGGGGGATTTCGCCCTGCTGATGTCGAGCGGCCGTTTCAGGGGTGAACCGGGGCTGGAAGAGACCATCAACTACGTGTGCGAAAAAGGCAAGGTACGCCGTTCGCGCACGGGATACTGCAACCCCGCCCGTGACGCCTTGATCTCCTCCTATCCCACGGCGTCGGACCGCGCCGAACGAGTCAGAATCTACGGCGAGATCGTCAAGTTCGTATTCGCGGACGAGATGATGCAGTACGGGATCGGGTGGTCGAACAATCGTAATTTCGGCTGGCGCGACAAGGTCAAGAACTGGCAGCGCGGACCCGGCCAGGAGTACCGGAACGCCCTCGGAGGACTCCATCGGACCTGGATCGAAAAGTAACGTCACGACAACGTAACGGCTTTGCGTTCATCATGTTCATCATGATAGTGGAGGCCGCCACGGTTGAAGAGCCGCGGCGGCCCCCACGAAGCAAATGATCCGCTACACGCTGCTCCGTGCTCTCCAGATGGTTCCCACCGTCCTGCTCGTGACGGTGGCGGTCTTCGTCCTGATCATCATCATTCCCGGTGATCCCGTCCTGAGCATGCTCGGCTACTACGCCGACGACGTCACGGCAGTGCCCCACGAGATCTACGACCGCATGTTCCGGGAGCTTCGCCTGGATCGTCCGGTGCCGATTCAATATCTCTATTGGCTGAGCGATGCGTTGCAGGGGGACTTCGGGAAGTCCGTGGTCTTCCGGGTTCCGGTGATCGAGGTCGTGTTGTCCAGAGTTCCCGCCACGCTATACCTGGGAACCTCCGCCCTGCTCATCGCCATCGCCATCTCGGTGCCTTTCGGCGTATGGGCCGCCGTGAAAAACGACACGTGGGTCGACCACTTGGCCTCCGGCTTCGTTCTGTTCGGGGTCGCCGTACCGGGTTTCTGGTTCGGCATGATCGTGATCCTGGTGTTCGCCATCTACCTGGGCTGGCTGCCGTCCATCGGTTACGTGGCGCCACAGGAAGACTTTCTGAGATTCGTTAAGCACCTGATCCTGCCGGCCACCGTGCTGGGGCTCGACGTGGCGGCGAGCATCCTCAGGTTCCAGCGCACGGACTTCCTCGAACAACTGCACCAGGACTACGTCCGGACGGCGCGGGCGAAAGGGTTGCCGGGCCAACTGGTGATCTGGAAGCACGTGCTCAAGAATTCGCTGATAGCCACGGTGACCGTAGTAGGCCTGAACACCGCCCGGTTGCTGGGGGGCTCCACCATCATCGAAACGCTTTTCAGCTACCCCGGCCTGTCGCGCCTGCTGATCGAAGCGATCTACGCCCGCGACTTTCCGGTGATTCAGGCGGTTGTTCTCTGGATGGTGGTGCTGGTGGTCATCGTCAATTTCTTTGTGGACCTGATTTATGCGTACCTGAACCCGCGGATACGATACACCGCGGCGTAACAGAGAGTCCGAAACGACGGCATTTCTTTCGACGATGGCAGGTCAATGAACAGCTCTCCCGTGGATGTGGCTTCCGGCGCGCAGGGTACGGCGACGCCGTGGCACCAGCAGACGCTGATTCACCGCGTCGCCGGGTTCTTCCTTCGTGACCGGCGCGCCATGGTGGGCATGATCCTGCTCGCGCTCATGCTGTTCGCCGCGTTCGTCGGGCCGCGGCTGATTCCGTACGATCCCCATCAGCCGGACCTCCGGAACAGGTTCTCCGGCCCGAGTTGGTCCCATTGGATGGGCACGGACCGAAGCGGAAGGGACCTGATGGCCCGGGTCGCCGCCGGTGCGTCCATCAGTTTCAGAGTGGCCGTGGGCGCGGCGTTGCTGGCTCTGGTCATCGGCGCTCCGCTCGGGGCGGTCACGAGCTACGTCGGCGGCCTGGCGGATGACGTGACCCAGAGGTTCATGGACGCGATCATCGCGTTCCCGGCCCGACTCCTGGCCATCGTCCTGGTCGTTCTGATGGGTCCATCGGTCGTGTCCCTGTGGTTCGCCATCGCCTTCAGCTCGATCCCGCGCTACGCGCGGATCGTCCGCGGCAGCGTGCTCGACCAGAAGGAAAGAGAGTACGTCGAGGCAGCACAGGCCATCGGTGAAGGACGGTTGGCCACGCTGTTCCTTTACATATTGCCGAATGTGCTCCCGCCCCTGGCAGTGCAGGTGACGCTGGATTTCGCCAGCGCCGTGACCGTGGAAGCGTCCCTGAGCTTCCTGGGCCTTGGCCTGGTGCCGCCCACCATCAGTTGGGGCGGTCTGCTGAACGACGCCCAACAATGGCTGGAAGAGGCCCCCTGGCTCGCCATATTCCCGGGTGCTGCATTGGCGTTGACCGTGCTGAGCTTCGTTCTCATCGGTGACGCGATACGGGACCACCTGGACCCCCGGACCCGGCGTCGAGGTACGCGTTGATGGCCCTGCTCGACGTACAAAACCTGACCGTCGACTTCGACCTCGGGGGCGAGAGTCTGCGCGCCGTTGACGACGTTTCGTTCACCGTGGAAGCGGGTGAGGCCCTGGGCATCGTGGGGGAATCGGGGTCGGGAAAGACCGTCACCGCGCTGTCCATCATGCGCCTGCTCGACCCGTCGGCCAGGATTACGCAAGGTCACATCTGGTTCGACGGCTACGATCTCGCGACAGAGAGCGAAACCGCCATGGAGTCCATTCGTGGACGAAGGATCGGCATGGTGTTCCAGGAGCCGATGACCAGCCTCAACCCGGGTTACACCGTGGGCGAGCAGGTGGCGGAAGTGTATCGCCATCACCTTCACTTCAGCCACGCGGAAGCACGGCGCAGCACGATCGAGATGTTCGAACGCGTCAAGCTGCCCGGCGCGAGGGAAATGTTCAACAAATACCCGCACGAATTCAGCGGCGGGATGCGCCAGCGCGTAACCATCGCCGCCGCGCTGGCATGCCGACCGTCGCTGCTGATCGCCGACGAGCCCACAACGGCCGTGGACGTCACGATCCAGGCCCAAATCCTGTCTCTGCTCGGGCAGCTTCAACAGGACCTGAACCTGGCGCTGCTGTTTATCTCCCATGACCTGGCGGTGGTGTCGGAGCTTTGCACTCGAGCCGCCGTTCTTTACGGAGCCCAGTTGTTGGAAGTGGGAAGCACGAGTACGATATTCACCGCCCCCAGGCACCCCTATACGGCCGGGCTCATCGGCTCCATCCCCCAGCGGGGCCAGCCCTTGGAGGGCATTGGCGGTACCATCTTCGACTTGCGGACACCACCGCCGGGTTGCCGCTTCCACCCGCGTTGTGCCTACGCCCAGCCCCGGTGCGCCAGGGACGTCCCCTCGCTGTCCCGATCATCGGCGAGTTCCCCGGCGGGAAGAGGGCATGCGTATGCGTGTCACTATCCCTTGTCATCCATGCGAAGTGACCGACGTGGAGACTGAACCGCGCATGATGGAGGTTTCCGGCACGGCAGAGAGCTCCGGCCCGTTGCTCAGCGTCCGCGACCTGGTGAAGTATTTCGACGTGAGCGGCGGGACCTTTCGGCGCCTCCTCTATGGTCCGCGTACCGTGAAGGCAGTCGATGGGGTTTCGTTCGAGGTTGCCAGGGGCGAGACCATCGGCCTGGTGGGGGAGAGTGGTTCGGGCAAGTCCACGACGGCCAAGCTCGTCGCCAGGTTGCTGCCCGTGATGGCCGGGGACGTGTGGCTCGCCGGAAAGGACGTGTTGAAAGCGTCAGCCGGCGAAATGAAGACGCTTCGGAAGGAAATCCAGTTCATCTTTCAGGACCCGTTCTCTTCCCTGAACCCTCGCATGCGCACCGAGATGATCATCGGCAGGGCATTGACGATCCATTTCGGCCTCCATGGGGAGGCACGGCGAGAACAGGTCCTCCAGTTGCTTGAACGGGTGGGGTTGTCTTCACAACACCTGGAACGCTACCCGCATGAGTTCAGTGGCGGTCAGCGGCAGCGAATCGCCATTGCCAGAGCCCTGGCCACGGAGCCGTCGCTGATCCTGGCGGACGAGCCGGTCTCGTCCTTGGACGTGTCCATTCAGGCTCAGGTGCTCGCGCTCCTTCAGGACCTCAGAACAAGACTCGGCCTCACGATGGTTTTCATCACCCATGATCTCAACGTCGCCGAGTACGTGTCGGACCGGATCCTGGTCATGTACGGCGGCAAGATCATGGAAGAAGGTTCAACGGATGTCGTGATGCAGAGCCCTTTGCACCCCTACACCAAGGCTCTACTCGACACCCGTCCGCGGATCGGCCACCCCGGGCAAATGCGGCCGCTCGAAGGCGAGCCGGCAGTACCCTTGAACCCCGGCCCCGGCTGTCGTTTCGCGTCCCGCTGTCCCGTCCGCATCGCCGAGTGCACCGAGCAATCCATCCCGCTGGTTGAAAAGAACAACGGCCGGAGTGTCGCGTGCATCAGAGCCTAGGAAGAAAACCCGGCCAAGACGGCATTTTTCATCGGCTTTGTCGTGGCGCTATTCATCCTGGGATTTGTCGCCGGCAGACTCTTTTCATCTCCGTCGGGCGGAGTCGGCGTGCTCGTGGTCGCCCTGCTGGTGGGGGCGGGGGCGGGTGCGAGCATGGACCCGAAGTCCCCCGCTGGAATCGCGCAGGACGACGGGCTGACGGTCGCTCCAGCACGGGTGGGCACCATGAGCGCCATACGGTGGCGCACGGCGGTCCCGGGGGGGCGGTGAGCCCGGGTCCCGCGAGGTCTCCCTGCGGGTGGTGCGGCGTGAGAAGGCAGGGAGATCTTTCGGCTCAAGCCGGTGCCGACCGGCGGCACGCTGAACCTGGCGTTTCAATTCACCGACGCTTCCGCTCACGAGGTAACGGTCACGGCCTTTGGCCCGGGGCCGGAAGACCGGACCGAAACGACAAGGATCGTCCACGTGGATTCGGCAACCCCGTCGTTGGGTATACGCACGCGCCCGGTGGTCCTGTTCCTGCTCGTGGTCACGGCCGGACTCGCCACCGGGAGGATCAGCAAGAGACGGCGGCACCCGTTGCGTTGAAACCCCAAGAGAGTCAAGATGAACCCTGAGGAGGCATCATGATCGATCTGTATACCTGGAGAACCCCCAATGGCCGCAAGGTCTCCATCATGCTGGAAGAGCTGGAGATGCCCTACGAGGTCCACCTGATCAACATCGGCAAGGACGAGCAGTTCGCGCCCGACTTCCTGGCCATCAGCCCCAACAACAAGATACCGGCTATCGTCGACCAGGACGGTCCCGGCGGCGGCCCCTACAGCCTGTTCGAGTCCGGGGCTATCCTGCTGTACCTTTCGGAGAAGGCCGGCGGCCGGTTCCTGCCCGAGGAATCCCGGGCCCGCTTCGACGTGATGCAGTGGCTCATGTTCCAGATGGGCGGGGTCGGCCCGATGTTCGGCCAGGCGCACCATTTCATCGGCGCCAAGGAGCAGGTCCCCTATGGCATCGACCGGTACAAGAACGAAACCCGCCGCCTCTACGGAGTGATGGAGAAACGCCTGTCCGACCACGAGTACCTGGCGGGCGAATATTCGGTCGCCGATATCGCCACCTACCCTTGGGTAGGCCGGCACGAGAGACACCAGGTGGATCTGGCCGACTTCCCGCAGGTCAAGCGCTGGTTCGACACGATCGGCGCCCGCCCCGCGGCACAGCGCGGCATGCAGGTGCCGCCGGACGCGTAGAGCAGAGGAGCCCCGCGCCGAACCCTCCGGAAATCGTTTGACAGGCCGCGCGCGGCCATGTCAGAAAGCCAGCACACGGCTCCCGTCTTTGATGCATGCGCACACAGACCCAAGGTACCGTGGGACTTCCCTTGTACGCCCCCGTAGCTCAGTAGGATAGAGCACAGGATTCCTAATCCTGGTGTCGTGAGTTCGAGTCTCGCCGGGGGCAAACCCACCCCTTCCCGTCAATGCCCGTCAATTCCCCTGAATCCTTCTCAAATCCCTGTAAACAGGGACTATCGTGCATTTCCTGGCCGTTGACAATGCCCGTCTATTCCCGTATATTGTCATCCTGGAATGGGACACAGCATGGGATCAAAGAAAATGAGAGGGACGAAAAATGGGCAAGCTGACACAGACATTTCTTCGATCCGTCACGAAGCCGGGCCGGTACGGCGACGGCGACACGTTGATCTTTCGCGTGGCGCCGGGTGGCACGAAATCGTGGGTGCAGCGGATCAACATCGACGGCAAGCCGCATGATATCGGGCTCGGGCCGTGGCCGCTGGTGTCGATGCGCGAGGCGCGAGACAAGGCGTTCGAGAATCGCCGCACCGTCTACGCCGGCGGCGATCCCCTGGCCGACAAGCGCAAGGCGCGGGTACCCACGTTCCGAGCCGCCGCCGCCGCGACCTTCGCCGCGAACAAGGGCCGGTGGAAGCACTGGAGCACGGCCGCGCACTGGACGGCCGGGATGACCAAGCACGCGTACCCGAAGATCGGCTCCATGCCGGTTGATCGAATCGGGCCGCAGGACGTGTTGCGGGTGCTGTCGCCCTTGTGGACGTCGAAACCCGAGATTGCCCGCAAGCTGCGCCAACGCATCCGGGCCGTCCTGCGCTGGTGCGAAGCGAACGGCTACGTTGATCGGAACGCGGCCGGCGAGGTCCTCGACGGCGCGTTGCCGACGATGCCGCGCGTCCGCGAGCACTTCCGGGCGCTGCCGTATGCGGAGATCCAGGAGGCGCTTGAGACGGTGGACGCTGGCAAGGCGGGAATGTCGGCGCGGCTGTGCTTGCGTTTCGTCGTGTTGACCGCGGTGAGGTCCGGCGAAGCGCGTTTCTCGCAATGGTCCGAGATCGACCTTGAACGGCGCACCTGGACGATACCCGCCGCACGCATGAAGGCAAACGCGGAACATCGCGTCCCGCTGTCGGACGCGGCCCTAGCCGTCCTCGAGGATGCCCGGGCGCTCGACGATGGCTCGGGACTCGTGTTCCCCTCGCCAAGGCGACGCGGGAAGGACTTGTCCAACAACACCATGACGAAGATGCTCCGGGATGTGGGCCTCACGGCCACGGTGCATGGCTTTCGCTCGTCGTTCCGCGACTGGTGCGCCGAGACGGGCAAGCCGCGCGAGATTGCCGAAGCCGCGCTCGCTCACGTGGTCGCCGGCGTCGAGGGCGCATACTTCCGCTCTGACCTGTTCGAGCGGCGGCGAAAGCTGATGGATCAATGGGCAGCGTTCGTGACGGCCACGCCGGCGGGGAAGGTGGTGCAGCTGCGAGGATAAGCAGACAATGTGAAGGGGGCCGAGCCCTGCCAGGCCCGACCCCCCATGGATCACCAGGAGCCGAAGCGCCCGATGAAGCATCACACCTTCACCATAAGACGCTCGGTTTCCCGGTGCAAGGGGAGACCGAATGGAACTCGAAACATACGTCATGCTGGCGACAGTCGCCGCCGCAGCGTTCGCCCTGGGAATGCTCGCGGGAATCGCGCTTCGAGACCTGCAGTACCGGCAGGAGACGCGCAGCGCCGCCGCACGAATGCGGCAGCAGCGGAAGGTCACCGAGGAACTGGAAGGTAGCGATCCGAGGTGGCTCAGCCTTCATTGATACGCTTTCCCGTCGAACAACGAGGGCCGTCCTTTCGCGGGGCGGCCCTTTTTTTTGCCGCCGTCCTGCGCCGACGCCGGCCAGGACGGCAGTTTCGCCGATATCGGGCTGTGGGAGGGCGGGCGACGGCGGGAAAGCGCCGTCAGGGCCGCGTCAGGCGTGCATCAGCGCCGACAGCCGGGCGTCCAAGGCGGGCATATCGACGCTCCTGCCGAAGCCGGCGCCGATCCGGATTGTGTACGGCCCGGCGATCGAGCTCGGCAGGAGCTGAAAGGTCGCGACGCCGGCAGCGTTCGTGATCGCCGACAGCACGGTCGGGTACAACGTTTCCGGCGGATCGCCAAGCGGGTACACAAGCCGCGGGGACAGCATCTCCACCGTCACCGGGATGTTCGGCGAGTCCTGGCCGGTGATCGTCAACAAATCAACGGTCAAGGTGTATGTGGGACTCAACGCCATTCGTTATTCGCTGAAGTGTTCCGCGAGCTCGCGGGCCTCGCGTTGCTCGATGCTTTCGCGGCCGCGGCGAGCCCGACGCCCCCGCTCCAAGGCCGCGTTGTGGCACACATCGCAGCGCGTAACCGTTCCAGGACGCGGCGCGGCGCTGCCACATTCGATGCAGACCCCGGCGTCTCGGCGTTGCGCCTGGTACAGCCGCACGCGCGCCGCGACTCGCTCGCGCGTGACG